>ERZ1026796.2480-NODE-2480-length-10613-cov-3.543963_pt1 | contig 10613 bp, 6 predicted proteins | sample MGYA00520874_ERZ1026796 | MGnify/ENA primary metagenome ERZ1026796 (study PRJEB33270, sample SAMEA104284474) | anaerobic digester metagenome | biome: Anaerobic digester microbiome; feature: mesophilic sludge digester; material: Anaerobic digester biomass | place...
GAGTATAAGGAGGCCGAGCGCACGCCCCCCCCTGTCCACGAGGCTCGACACGGTGAAGCCGACCGGGACCTCTGTGCCGTCCCTGCGCGGGGCCTTGATCTCGCAGCGCGTGAACGACCTGGTCTCGTCCACGAGCCACCGGTCGTCGATATCCGCCACCGGGCGCCCGAGAAAGGCGTGCCAGCTTCTGCCTATCATCTCCGCCCTCGGATACCCGAGGATCTCCTCGGCCGCCGAGTTCACGAATATGATCCTGCCGGCGGCGTCGGTCGTGATCAGCCCGCTCTTGATCTGCGATAGGATGCGCTCGTTCAATTTCTTCAACTCGTCCAGCTCGAGCCGGTTCGAATGGAGGGCGTTCACCAGGTAGTCTACGAAGTAGCCCAGGGTGCAGAAGATGATGGAGCGGACGAGGACGAGGTAGATGGCGTAGAGGGGGTCGCACGACAGGCTGAGGGCCGTGTCGAGGTTGGGGGGGAGGAGGCTGAAGCACTCCACGAGCCCGATCGCGGAGTAGAAGACGCAGCAACTGCCCGCGATCACCATCCCCGCCTGGCCCCCTATGATTATGCTCGCGAAGACGATCGCCAGCACGTAGAGGAGCACGAAGTTGCTGTCGATCCCGCCGGTGAAACTCAGGAGCATGCTGATGATGGCGATGTCGAAGAAGAACTGCCCGTACGCCTGGACCCGCAGCGGGACGGAGGTCTTGAGGAGGACGCTGTAGGCGACCGTCGCGCAGTAGAGCAGCCCGATGACGAGGAAAAACGGGGTCGATCCCTGCCCCAGCACGAACGGGCTGATCCCCAGCAGCAGGGAGATCAGCATGAGCCGCAGGGCCATGAACCATTTTATCCGCCGCAGCAGCTCCGTGTCGGTTCCGGTTGTCGTCATGGCGGTGAACGCAAAGGCGCGCGCCGGGCGCGGGCGCGCCGCCTCGGGCCGCTATAGCCCGGCCATACGTCCTCCGTTCAGATCTTCACGATCGACGACAGCTTGAGGATGGGGAGAAACATGCATATCACGATCGTCCCGACCACGATGCCGAGGAAGGCGATGAGGAGCGGCTCGATCAGGGCGGTGAAGCCTGCGAGCGTGGTCTGGACCTGGTCGTCGAAGAAATCGGCGATCTTCTCGAGCATCGTGTCCACCTTCCCCGTCTTCTCGCCCACCGAGATCATGCGCACCACCATCGGCGGGAACATCCTGGTCTCCTCCAGCGGGCCGGCGATGCTCTCCCCCTCCTTGATCTTGAGCGCCGCCGTCCCGATGGCGAGCTCCACCGCGTAGTTCCCCGCCGTCTTGGCGACGATGTCGAGGGATCTCAGGATGGGGACGCCGCTCCGCACCAGGGTGCTCAGCGTACGGGAGAACCTGGAGAGGACGACCTTGTGGATGAGGTCCCCGAAGACCGGGATGCGCAGCGTCAGCATGTCGATGCGCAGCCGCCCCTTGTCCGTCTTGTAGAAGGCGCGGAACGCGAAGATAAGCCCCACGAAAGCCGCGGCCACGAGCAGTATATAGCTCCTGAGAAAATCGCTGACCTTGAGGAGCATCTGCGTGGGGAGGGGGAGGTCGGCGCCGAAGCTGGAGAAGATGGTGCCGAAGACCGGGATCACCTTGACCAGCAGTACTATGGTGATGATGACGGCCATGATCGACACCACGAGCGGGTACATCATGGCCGATTTCACCTTCTTCTGGAGCGCGCGGGCCGATTCGAGGTACTTGGCGATCCGGTCCATGATCTCGGCGAGGGTCCCGCTGTTCTCCCCCGCCCGGACAAGGTTCACGACCAGCGGGCCGAAGGTCCTCGGGTGCTGCTCCATCGAGTCGGAGAGGCTCTTCCCCCCCTCGACGTCCTCCTTCACCTTCTTTATGATGTCGGCGAAGACCTTGTACTGGGCCTGCTGCTGTTCGAGGGCCTCGAGCCCCTGGACGAGCGGGAGCCCGGCGTCGATCATGGTGGCGAGCTGCCGCGCGAAGATGACGACCGCCTCGGACTTGACCTTCTTATGGAAGATCCTCCTCGCCGCCTTCTCATCCCGGACTATCTTCACCGGTATGAGGCCGCCCTTGCGGAGCTTGCTGATTACCTCTCCCTCGCTCTCCGCGGCGATCGTGGCGGCGACGTCGCGTCCCTGGAGGTCCTTAGCGGTGTAGCGGAAAGTGGCCATCGTATCCCCCGTCGGGCGGTCTCCCGACTGATCGCCGTGAACCGGCCGAACCGTGAAAGTGCGCCCCGGCGGCCCCGTTGTCCGCCGCCCGCGGGCGCGCCGGCCGGCGTTTTCAGTCGGCGGCGGTCACCCGCATAACTTCCTCGAGCGTCGTCTCCCCTTTCCTCACCCGGTCGAGTCCCACCATGCGGAGGGTCTTCATCCCCCGTTTCATGGCCGCGAGCTTGATCTCGCGCCCCGTGGCGCGTTTCATGATCAGTCCGCGCACATCGTCGTCAACGGTGATCACCTCTATGAGCGCCATCCGCCCCGAATAACCGGTCCCCTTGCACGACGGGCAGCCGGCGCCGTGGAAGATCGCGGGCTTCTCCCCCTTCTCCCACCGCATCTGGGCGTTGAGGAGGATATCGTCGGGGGCGTCGATCTCCTTCTTGCACTTCCTGCAGATGCGCCGCACTAGCCGCTGGGCGGCGACGAGGAGCGTCGAGGAGGAGATCAGGAAAGGCTCTATCCCCATGTCGTCGAGGCGGGTGATGGCGCTCGCCGCGTCGTTGGTGTGGAGCGTCGACAGGACGAGGTGGCCGGTGAGGGCCGATTTGACGGCGATGTCGGCGGTCTCCAGGTCCCGGATCTCGCCGACCATGATGACGTCCGGGTCCTGGCGCAGGATCGAGCGCAGGCCCGCGGCGAAGCTAAGTCCGATCTCCGCGTTCACCGAGACCTGGTTGATCCCCATCATCTGGTACTCGACGGGATCCTCCACCGTGATGACGTTCACGTCCGGCTTGTTGATCACCCGCAGGGCGGCGTAGAGGGTGGTGGATTTCCCGCTCCCCGTGGGGCCCGTGATGAGGATCATGCCGTACGGCGCGGAGATCGCCGCCATGAACTCCTTGGCGCCCTGCTCGTGGAAACCGAGCTTTGTGATGTCGAGGCTCTCCAGCCCGCTCTTGTCGAGAACGCGGAGCACCACCTTCTCCCCGAAACTCGTGGGCAGGCAGGAGACGCGGAAGTCCACCTCGCGCCCGTGCGCCTTGATCCGGAATCGCCCGTCCTGGGGGAGGCGCCGTTCCGCGATGTCGAGGTTGGACATGATCTTGACGCGGGAGATGATCGCGTTCTGCATATGCTTCGGCGGCGCGGTGGTCTCGTGCAGGACGCCGTCCACGCGGTAGCGGAGCTTGAGCTCCTTTTCGAACGGCTCGATGTGGATGTCGCTCGCCCGCTCCTTTATGGCCTGCACCAGCATCAGGTTGACGATCTTGACTATGGAGACCTGGCCGGTCTGCTCGATGAGCTCGTCTATGTTGATATCCTGGTCTATATCCCTCTTCACCTCCACGGCCGCGGGGGCGGCGTCCTTGAGGAGGTGCGCCATGCTCGCCTTCGAGGAGTAGAAATTCTGAAGGGCCTCGCGGAACTCCTTCTCCGAACAGATGGCCGGCTGCACCTCGAGGCCGGAGATGAGCCTGATATCGTCGATGGCCAGCACGTTGAGCGGGTCGATCATGGCGAGCGTGAGCGTGTTCTTGAGTCGCGCGACCGGAATCGCCTGGTAGAACGTGGCGACCTGGCGCGAGACCAGCTCGATCACGTCGGGGGAGGGCCTGAACTTGCCGAGGTCTATGGGGGGGATGTTCAGGTGCACGGCGATGGAGGCCATCAGCGCCTTCTCGGAGACGAATCCGTTCTTTACCAGGATATGGTCGATCCGGCCGCCGGCGATGCGCTTCTCCTCGACGGCCTTCTCCATCTGATCGGCGGTGACGGATCCGTCCTGGACCAGTATCTCCGGGAGTTCCTCCTCCAGCGATCGGGCCACGGTCATCCCTCCGGATTGTCGTCGAGTTGGAAGACCTTGATGCCGCCCTCGACGGCCGCCTCCCTGGCGGCCGGGGCGGAGGCGTCGTCCGCCGGGGCGGCGCCGGCGGCACCCTCCCCGTAATGCTGCCTTATCGCGGAGAGAATATCGGAGGGCGTGGAGACGAAGCAGAGCACCCTGTTCCCGGTCGCCTGCCGTATCTCCTCGATCGCCCGTTCGTCCAGCGGATTCTCCATTGCGACCGTCAGGACGGAGCTTATCCTGTCCACCGGGAAGCAGCGGTGCTTCAAGGCGATCTCGCGGGGAATCACATTGAGAAGCTCCTTGTCGACATCGTGCTGCTTGAGGGGGAGATACGGAATCCGGTATTGCGCGGCCACGACGGAGGCCACGTCCTCCTCGCTCGCGAACTTCAACTCCACGAGCGCCTCGCCCAGGAGGGTGCCGGTCTCACTCTTCCTGGCAAGCGCCTCCTCGAGCTGCCGGCGCGTTATGACGCCGTTGTCTATGAGGAGTTCGCCGACCTTCTTGCTCGTGACCTTCTTGAAGGCGGTCATGGCGGAATCTCCACCGGCCCGTTTCACGAAGCGAAACGGTCACTTTGAATGAGAATAGCACACACCGTTGATATAGTCAAGAGATTCTTTGCATTATTGCAAAACAGGCGCAAGGCACGCCGTGTAGAGCGCGCATTCGCATGGCAGGGGGCGCCGCCGGGAGGATTCACGTCTCCGCGAGGGACGCCGAAAGACATCTCTGGATCAGCAGCGCTGGATCCAATCCGTCGACGGGGGCGGAGGCGACGGTCAGGACGATCTCGGGATGCCAATCCGCCATCGCGGAGAGGCCGCCCCAGTTGAGCGTTTTCGCCCCGCCTCCGATCTTGGCCGCGAGTTCGTTGGCCTGCTGCCGGCTGCACTCCGGCAGTATGAGGCAGACGCCGCACGGCCCCATACGGCCTATCTTCTCTATCCCGGCGGCAAAACCCTTCACGAGGCCGGCGAGGGAGGAAACGGCGCTGAAGCTGTGCGCCTCGTCCCTGAGGATGGCGTCGGTAGCGGGAGTGCTCCTGAACCGCGCTATGATGATGGCGCATGGGCGTTGAAAGATCGACGCCCTCTTCAACTCCTCGGAGAGGATCTCCCGGATGGCGCGCTCGGTGAAGATCCCGATCTTCTCGTCCATGGTCTCGAGCTGCTTCATCTTGAGGGTCTTGCGCTCGACGTCCTCGGCGAGCATCGAGAGGGATTCCTTGATGGCGGCGACCTCGTCGCGGGCGGCCGGCGGCTCGAGGCGGGCCCGGGAGTGCGCGGCGAGGCGACGGGCATCGCGGGAGAGGGCTATGATCGAGGAGACTATTTCCTCCATGATGTTGAAGCCGCAGAAGGATATGAGCATCGTGATGAGGATGATGCTGCTCGTGAGCCAGATGGAGTCGACATAGGGGAACACGAAAGTGGTGACGAGATAGAGGCAGACCAGGAAGGGCAGGATCGACATGCAGGCGAACGCCGCGACGAATTTCGCCCTGAGACCGTTCGGGAGCAGCGCAAGGTTTCTCATTCCATGCATGCCGCAATAATGCCGGATGGGCTGGCGCGTTGTCAATCTTTATCGCCGGCACGCCCTGAAAACCGGCCCTGCCCCGCCCCTCCGAATCCCCGCCGCACGGCGACCCGCCGGCCCGCCGTCCGCGCACGCGCGATTCGATCCGGTCAAACAGCCGCGCCCCCCGTGGGCCGCTGCGATCCGCCCTCGCACACCCCGCATCCGCGGCAGCCGTCCGCGGCGCAGTCGGCCGTGGTCTCGCCGCGATCCGCCCTCTCCCGCTCGGCGGCGAGAAACCCCGCGCTCACCCCGGTCTCTATCACATCCCAGGGGAGGAATTCCCCGGCCGCGTAGCGCCTGCCGGCGTACCCGGCCGGGTCGATACCCGTCTCCGCGAAGGCCTCACGCCAGATAGCGGGATCATGGAGCTCGCGCCAGCCGTCGAATCTCGCCCCCCTCCTCCACGCCGCGAGGATCGCGGCGCCGAGACGGCGGTCGCCCCTCGCGAAAACCCCCTCGAGAACGCTCGGCTCGATCCCGTGGAACTTGAGGGCGACGTTCCGCTGCCGCACCGCGCGGCGCAGGAACCCCAGTTTCTCCGCGAGCGCCCCGGGCGATTCCATGCCGTCCCTCTGGAACGGCGTGTGCGGCTTCGGCACGAAAGCGGAGATCGTCACGTTGACCTGCCACTTCCCCTTCGCCCCCCCACGGATCGCCGCCACCCTCCCGATGCACGCCGCTATCCCTTTCAGGTCCTCCTCCGTCTCGCCGGGGAGGCCGATCATGAAGTAGAGCTTGATGAGCCTCCATCCCCTCTCCCTGAGCCGGGCGGCGAAACGGAGGAGCTCGTCGAACGATATCTTCTTGTTGATCCGTCGCCGCATCGCCTCCGTCCCCGCCTCCGGGGCGAGTGTGATCCCCGTCCTGCGCCCCGCGGAGAGGCGTTCCGCGAGGGATTCGGTGAGGCGGTCGGGCCGGAGCGACGGGAGGGAGATGGACACTGGGCCGGGCATTTTTATGCCCGCCACGCGCGCGGCGGCCTCCTCGAGCCACGGCACGTCCCCCGCCGAGAGGGCGCAGAGTGACACCTCCTCGTGCCCGGTCGCCCGGAGCGCCTCCCCCGCGGCGGCGGCGATCTCCCCCGGAGACTCGTCCCGGACCGGGCGGTAGATGAACGACGCCTGGCAGAAGCGGCACCCCTGTCCGCACCCGCGCCGGATCTCAAGCGCCACGCGGTCGTGCACGACGGCGATATGCGGGACGGGGAACGAACGGAGCCACCGGGAGGATCGGAGCACCCGCACCACCCTGCGCCTCACGCGCGGCGGCACGCCTTCGGCGATGGGCTCTATCGCTGCCGGCGAGCCGTCCGGCGCGCGCCGTTCCCGGTAGAGCGACGGGGCGTATACCCCGCCGACCTCGCGGGCGAGGCGGGCGATGAGCCTCTCCCGCGCCCCCCCCCGGGCCCGTTTCCACTCCCCCACGGTCCCCATGAGCTCCGGAAGCGCCTCCTCCCCGTCGCCGACGACGAACAGGTCCACGAAATCCTCGAGCGGCCCGGGGCAGAACGCCCCCGGCCCCCCCGCGACGACGAGCGGCAGCGCCCCCCTGCGCTCCCGGGCGAGGAGCGGTATCCCCCCCAGATCGAGCATCGTCAGGACATTGGTGTAGGTCAACTCGTGCTGGAGGGAAAAACCGACCAGGTCGAAGTCGCGGAGCGGCCGGAACGTCTCGAGGCCGTAGAGCGGGACGCCGCGCTCCCGCATCCGCCTCTCCATGTCCGGCCACGGGGCGAAGACGCGTTCGGCGGCGAAGTCGGGGATGGCGTTTACGAGGGAGTAGAGGATCCGGAGGCCGAGATGGCTCATCCCGATCTCGTACACGTCCGGGAAGGCGAGGGCGGCGCGGACCCCCGCCTCCGCCTTCGCCGCCGCCCCGTACTCCCCGCCGATGTACCGGCCGGGCTTGGCGACGAGGGGAAGGATTTCCGCCTCGAGGATCGACTTCAAGCTCTCCATGGGGCCGCCCGCCCAGAAAATCCGCCGCGCGTATGACCGTCGCGGAGGGCGTCCGCGCGCCTAGAAGATGTATCTCCGCGCGCCGATGCCCTGTAGTATCCCAAGACAGATGCAGATGCTCAACAGCGACGACCCGCCGTAGCTCATCAGGGGGAGCGGCAGGCCGGTGATCGGGAGGAGCCCGATCGTCATGCCTATGTTGATCACGACGTGCGCCGCGAGGAGGACGGTGATCCCGACCGCGGTCAATTTCCCGAACTCGTCGCGCGCCTGCTCCGCGATGCGGAGGCCGATGAGGACGATGACGGCGTAAAGGGCCAGCACGAGGACGCACCCCATGAACCCGGACTCCTCCGCGAGGACGCAGAAGATGAAGTCGGTGTGCCGCTCCGGGAGGAAGCGGAGGTGGGTCTGCGTGCCGTGCAGCCACCCCTGCCCGCGCAACCCCCCGCCGCCGACCGCGATCAAGGATTGGATGGCGTTGTAGCCGGCCCGGAGCGGCTCGAGCTGCGGGTTGAGAAATACCTTGATCCGGAGCTTCTGGTACGGCTTCAGGAAGGCCCATCCGATGGGGAGGGATAAGACGCCGGCCATCAGCGTGCCCGCGAGGTAGACGCCGCGCGCCCCCGCGGTGAGAAGCATCGCGAAGATGACGGGGACGAAGACCAGGGCGGTGCCGAGGTCCGGCTCTTTGAGGATGAGGCCGATCGGGAGGGCCGCGATCAGCAGCGCCCCGCCGAGGTACGTCGCGCTGCGTCGCGGCATATCCCCCCGCGAGAGATACCTGGCGAGCGCGAGGATGAGGGCGATCTTCGCGAACTCGGACGGCTGGAACGCGAACGCACCCACGCCGAACCAGCTCCGGGCGCCGCGCCGCGGGTCGGATGTCGCGATGAGCAGGAGGAGGAGGGCTATGAACGCGCCGTAGAGAATGAATGCGGAGGCGGCCAGCCTGCGGTAGTCCAGCATCACGAGGAGCCCCGCGATGACGAGGCCGGCCAGGGCCCAGACCGCCTGGCGCATCACGTATGCCCCGCCTACATCCTTGCCCATCTGGTGCGACCCGCTGTATATGAAGGCGAGGCCGAGCGCGATCAGGGCGCAGGCGCAGGCGGTGAGGCCCCAGCTCGTGTGTCTGAACGGCGAAAGGTCCGGCATATCTACGCCTTCTGTCGGGCGATCGGGCCGTCGGGGTCCGGGATCATGCCTTCGGGCCCCGCCGGGTCCGCGCCCGGGGCCGGATGGCCGATGGGGTCGCATGCGCGGCGGCGCCGACTCGCCCGCGCGCCATCACGTTCTTTTTCCCAGCGTTCCCCGCCGCGAAACGCACGCCATTGTATTCACCCCGCGGCCGCCGGGGTCGGGGTCGGCGTCGCCCTCGGCGGCTCCTCCTTCAGCGTTATGCCGAAATGGGCTGCGAACACCCTCTTCGCCGCGGGGGCGGCGAAGAAACCGCCGGACTCCCTCCCCTCCATCATCACCGCCAGGGCGATCTCCGGGTCGTCGGCGGGGGCGTAACCGACGAACCAGGCGTGATTCTTCTTCCCCCCGTCCGGCAGCGCCACCTGGACGGTTCCCGTCTTCCCGGCCACCTCCAGCCCCTCGATGCGCCCCTTCTGCCCCGTGCCGTATCTCGAGTTGACCACGCGCTTCAACCCCTCGCGCACGAGGGCCAGGTCGTTCGGGCGGATCGGGATCTCCCGCACGAGATCCGGCCTTCCGCAGGCGATCGTTTCGCCGAGCGCTGAGACGACCTGTTTGACCACGAAGGGGCGGTAGAGCTTACCGCCGTTGGCGATCGCCGCGATGGCGGCCGCCGCCCTGAGAGGGGTGACGGCCAGGTAGCCCTGTCCGATGGATATCACCACTGTATCCCCCGGATTCCATCTCGGCATCCCGCGCTCCCTTCTCCACTCCTCAGTAGGCAATATCCCCCCCCGCTCCCCCGGAAGATCGATTCCGGTCGGATCCGCGAGGGCGAACTCGGAGGCCACGCGCACGATCTCGTCTCTTCCCGTGCGGTATCCTATGGTGTAGAAGAATACGTTGCAGGAGAACATGATCGCGTCCGCGAGTGTGACGCGGCCGTGCCCTTTTGCGTACCAGCACTTGTACGGGCGCTTTCCGAGCATGAAGAAGCCGGGGCAGTCGACCGGGGTATCGCCGGTGATCGCCCCGCTCCCGAGCGCGGCGAGCGCGACATACGGCTTGAAGGTCGAGCCGGGGGCGTAGGCGCCCTGGATCGCACGGTTGACGAGGGGGCGCTCCGGGTCGGCAAGCAGCGCCCGGACGACGTCCGCCTCGACGGGGGGGATGAAGTCGTTCGGGTCGTAGGTCGGGCTGCTCGCCATTGCCAGGACCTCGCCCGTCCGCGGATCTATCGCCGCCACCGCCCCGCTGCCGTCTGAGAGGGCGTCCTCGGCGGCGCGCTGCGTATTCATCTCCACCGTCAGGTAGATGGAGGCGCCTGGGACGGGCTCCTCCCTGGAGAGGACGCGGTCGATGTAGCCGCGGTTGTCGACCTGTATCTCCTCCGCCCCCGCCTTTCCGGCGAGGTACTCCTCGTACCGCCCCTCCACGCCGCTCTTCCCGACGAGGTCCCGCCGCTCCGCGCCTCGCCCCTTCATCCGTTCGAGCTCGTCGGGGCCGATGGCGCCCAGATGGCCGAGCAGATGGGCGAGGACGGGGCCGTGAAGATACCACCGCCGCGGATAGACCCCGACCCGCACGCCGGCGAGACCGGGCTCCCGCTCCAGGATCGATAGCATCTCCTCCGCGCCGACGTCCCCGGCGACCGTGACCGGGAGGTACGAGTAGGAGCGCCCCGCGCGGATGCGCGCGCGCACATCCTTAGGATCGAGGCGGAGGATTTCTCCGAGGCGGGCCTCCACGAGTTCCATGTCCTCCACGTCCTCCGGAACGACTTCCACATCGAAGCTCGCCCGGTTGTCCGCGACGATCCCGCCCGAGCGGTCGTAGATCAGCCCGCGCGGGGCCGGGCGGCGGACGAGGCGCACCCGGTTGCCCCGCGCCATCTCCCTGTACTCG
>ERZ1026796.2482-NODE-2482-length-10611-cov-3.872377_pt1 | contig 10611 bp, 9 predicted proteins | sample MGYA00520874_ERZ1026796 | MGnify/ENA primary metagenome ERZ1026796 (study PRJEB33270, sample SAMEA104284474) | anaerobic digester metagenome | biome: Anaerobic digester microbiome; feature: mesophilic sludge digester; material: Anaerobic digester biomass | place...
CCCTTGGAGATGTAGAAATCAGGGCCCTGGAACTGGCTATCTGTGAATAAGTTTCAGAATGCGGCAAGGTCCCGAGCAATTTTACATTTTTAAACGACTTTAATTTGCCAAAAAGGTGAGACGCAGTTCTGTCGCGGGGTTCACCAATTATCTTGAATGATTGATCGGGAGTTATCTCAATCAGTTCATACAAGGATTTGAAACCCTTTCTTTTATCAAGGGCTCCCACATAAACAAAGTCATTGCCTTCGCCGGAATTTATTTCCGAATTTTCAGGTGGTTCAATAAGATTCAGAAATACTGTTGATTCAATATGTTTTTCTGACAGGATTTTTTTACAAAAAGGCCACCTCCAATGGTGCATTAGCAGCAGCAATAGGCACTTTTGTGTTTTCGTTGATCTTTAAAATATCTTTCCCCACATTACCTTTTTTAGATAGAATGGGTATAGTGTTTCTTCTGTGCATCGGGCTTATTTGGATTTTTGCACTCCTCGAAGGAAACAGAGTACAAACAAGAGCTATCACCATCCACAAATCCCAATTTCATACTGATAGAGTATTCAAAATAGCTTCGATCGGAATCATAATTATTTTAGTTTTTCTATATGCAATATGGTGGTAATCCGAATTGAGGAAATACTTTTTTTTCAATTAATAACACAACTCCTTTTTTTAGCAGATAACAATACTTTATGATACCAACCCAAAAAGATAGATTGGTGTGTTAAAATGAAACGTGTAAATGAGTAAGCATTCATTATAAAAGACAAAACAAATGACAGAATGGAAAAGGAATTTTTGCAACATATAGACAAAGAAGAAAAATCCAGCCCAGAAAAGCAAGAGTGTGGCTACCATTCACTACAACTATTCCTTCGCAGCATACACATGTTTTTTACGCCTCTCTTGCTGCTAATAACTATTTGTTGATTTTAAAATAACTTTACAATTAAAAAAATGTATAAAACTCAGAAATCTTATATTACAAAAGATAAAAAAATGCTGGACTTAATCAATGAAAATTATTCATTGTTACTTTGTTTGCAACATTTTGATATTGACTTTTCTGTTGACAATTCAACTGTTGAACAATTATGTGTTGAGAATAAGATTAATCTTAACGCATTTATCGTTATTGCAAATTTGTATAATGGATTTTTCCCTGTTGATGATGAAATAAATAAAATTGACAATATTAAGCCAATTTTACATTTTCTTAAAAAAAGTCATTCTTTTTATATCGAAGATAAGTATCCTGAATTAAAATACTATCTGGAAAAAATTAAAAATGTTCATACTAGTAGAGATTTTCAATTAATTGAACAGTTTTTTAATGATTACTTTGAAGAAGTGTTGGAGCATTTAAAGTATGAAGACGATATAGCTTTTCCATATTTTTTTAGTCTTGAAAGAAAAGATAAAATTACACAGTCAAAGTCATTCTCTGCAAAAGAATATAGAAATCATCACACAGACATAGAAACAAAACTTACTGATTTAAAGAATCTGTTTTTAAAACACATTAAGATAAAAAGCGACTTAAACGTTAAGCGTAAATTTCTCAACACATTATTTGGGCTAGAATTTGATTTAAAAATCCATTCTGTTATTGAAGAAAAGGTATTAATTCCTCTAATTGAAAGAATTGAAAATGAGCAGAATGAATAAAAGTAGAAAAAATATAGCTGTGATTGAACCTTCAAAAATACTTTATGAAGGGTTGTTTGCTTCAATTTTAAAATCGGAATATGATTATTCTTTTTACTATTTTGATAGTTTTAATGAAATAGAATTATTTTACTCCAAAAAGGAAATATCTGTTGTTTTGATAAATCCGGGATTGATTCAAAATAGATTAAACGAGTTTGCTAAAATAAAAAATCAATATCCTGACATTCTATGGATTGGGATAATTTATTCTTTTTTTGATAACTCAATCCTAAAACTATTTGATGATACATTTTCAATTATTGATGACATCTCAATAATTATTCGTAAAATAAATAGCCTCTGTAATAACAATTTTACAAACAGCAATGAAAGTGGTCAATTATCGGAACGTGAAACAGATGTTTTACACTTTATTGCAAAAGGTTTTTCAAATAAAGAAACAGCTGATAAATTAAATATCAGTATTCACACTGTAAACACACACCGCAAAAATATTATGGAAAAAACAGGAATCCGAAGTCTAGCAGGACTTACGATTTATGCTGTATCTAAAGGTATTATATCTATTGATTAACCTTGCCGCATCACTTGTTTTGGTTATTAATCCATATAAATTTCATCACTTTTAGCGATTTTCCGATTGACATTTTACTCCTTTTTTTGCACTTTGATTTAAAATAAATAAACGGAGATAAAATGAAAAAAATAATCATTCTGATGCTTGGGCTTGTATTGATATGGCAGGTTAAATCACAAGAAAAAACCGATGCCATGTTATTTGGCGATGTAAAATCGGCAAAAACCCTAGAGCATATACCTTATTCTACAATAATGGTAAAAGGTACGAATATTGGCACAACTGCTGATGGCACTGGTCATTATAAACTTGCAAATTTACCTGTAGGCAAGTGTACAATAGTAGCTCGGGCAATCGGATATAAACAACAAGAGAAAGAGGTTGTCATGGAAAGAGATAAAGCAGTAAAAATCTTTTTTCAATTGGAAGAAGATGTTCTATCACTTGAGCAAGTTGTTGTTACTGCAACAAGAACTGAACATCACTTAAAAGATGTGCCCGTTAGAACTGAAATAATTTCAGCTAAAACAATTGAAAATAAAAATGCTAGTAATATCTATCAGGCATTAGATGGTACCCCGGGCGTTAGAGTGGAAAATCAATGTCAATTTTGTAACTTTACAATGGTTCGGATGCAAGGGTTGGGCGCAGAGCATACTCAAGTACTAATTAATGGACAGCCTATCTATTCCGGATTGGCGGGAGTTTATGGTTTGCAGCAAATGAGCACGGTGGATGTGGATAAAATTGAGGTAGTAAAAGGCGCAGGATCAGCATTGTATGGGAGTGGAGCAATAGCGGGTGCGATCAATATTGTAACCAAAGAGCCCGATTTTATTCCTACAACTACATTGGTTCTACAATTAGGAAGCCATAAAACAAATCGGTTTGACCTAAACTCATCGATGCGTAATGAAAAGGGGAATATCGGGTTAAATATTTTTGCTCAACGTTATTCTGAAGGGGCTATTGATGAGACGGGACCCGGGATGACTAGAGAAGAGGTGAAGAATAAAGATGGGATTTCAGACAGAGTGATGAGCAATTTGACCAATGTGGGTTTTGGTTTGTATATCAATGATGCGTTCCTAAAAAATGATCAACTGATTATTCGTGGAAAATCGGTTTTTGAGAACCGTGAAGGGGGAACCATGACTGATGATTATTTCCGTAATCCGCTGACTGATGGAACAGAGAATATCACTACCGACAGGTATGAACTTTCTCTTAACTACAATAAACCGATTAAGACGAAGTCGGAAATCAATTTCAGTATGGCTTTCACAAATCACAACAGAAATGCCACAAACGACTCCTATTTGAACGATTACATGGCAACGCATGGTGATTCAGTTCCCGATTTAAGAGAGATGAGACCCTATCTTGCCAATGAACACTCTTTGACTTCCACTTTAACTTTTAATACAAGGCTGAAGAAACACAGTTTCATTGTTGGGGTACAAGGCTTTTATGATATTCTTAAAGAATCCGGAATGTATGTAGTAGTGGATGAAACCAGTCCTTTTTTAGGCACTTCGTATCGTTCAACCTCTAATAAATCGGCAAGGGAGTTTGGTGTGTTTGTTCAAGATGAATGGGGCATTACCGATAAATTCATGATCGTGCCCGGTATCAGACTGGATCATCATCATTCGGGAGAAGAGTATGTATCTGATCAACAAGTATTTGAAGCTGCAAATTTTCCCAAAACAAACTTCGATGAGACGGCAGTCAATCCTAGAATGGTCGTGAAATATGCTATATCCGATAAATTTACTTTACGCGCCAATGCCGGTGCAGGATTTCGTGCTCCATATGGTTTTTCTGAAGATTTACACCTTTGTAGTGGTTCTCCACGTGTTTGGAAATCATCTGATTTAAGTCCTGAAAGATCGGTAAGTTACAATCTTTCAGCAGATTACTACGGAAAACAATTTAGGATAAGTGCAAACCTATTCCGGACAGATCTGAAAAATAAAATTGGCTTTACTGATGCGGATCCCAATATTGCCGCATTGGGGTACGATTATCAGTGGAAAAATATTGACGATGCTTTTGTACAAGGAGTAGAATTGTCGTTAATGTTTAACATCATAAGAGGTTTCAATTTGGGTGTTGATTTCATTTATAATCAGGGTAAATACAAAAATGTAAGAGAGGATTGGGTTAGCACAGAATATGAAAAAGTGAGTCAATACATTTCAAGATTCCCTACCACAACGGGCAATTTTAAAATTGAATATACGCCCAAAACTTGGACCTTTACTGTCATCGGTAACTATCAAGGAACAATGTATATTGACTACTACAGTGAGGATGAAACCTTGTCAAAAATCAAGAAAACGGAGCCGAATATGATATTTAGTGCGAGAGTTTCCAAGAAAATCAAGCAGTTTAAACTGTATGCCGGCGTGAATAATATCTTCAATTATGTTCAGGACGAAAGACACCTGGATGATGCAGCCTTTATGTATGCTCCGGTGTATGGCACTACGTTTTATGGCGGAATATCAGTGACTATAAGTCATTGATTTAGTATGAAAACGGAGGAATAAAAACGTACTGATTTTAATTTGGATATCAGTAGTTATCATTACCAAAATCAAGCAAAAAAACGAAAAGTATTTATTTCAAAAACTGAAACAACAAATTCGATTAGGGTCTTTTATGTTCTATCAGATGCTTAAGTGCCATAAAATATCAAGTTTTTATGTAGTTAGCCGCTATTTACGACTATTAAAACACTCATTTTTTTATTTTTTGTTTTTTTATGGTTAAATAAAAAAGGGGGAGGTAGGAAGGTGCCACATCTTAAAAGAAACTGCTGATTTCTCAAGCTGGACACTCTGATCAAATGACTTAAAAATACGAGACAATGAGCCTATTTAGTAACTTTATAAAAAATGCAGCAAAACCTTCCGATACTTTTTTAGGTAAAATGATGCTTAAGGGTATGAACTATGGACACCAAAAAATGGCTTTGTGGTGCATTGATAACCATATAAAACTGTCCGGGAATGAAGATGTTTTAGATATTGGTTGTGGTGGCGGGCAAAATATTACTAACTTTTTGAAACGTACTAATGGCAAAGTCTATGGCATTGACTATTCACTTGCAAGCGTTGAAAAGTCTTTGAAGAAGAACAAAAAAGCCGTACTCGAAAAGCGTTCTGAAATTGTGCAAGCCAACGTTTCGGCTATTCCGTTTGAAGATGAAGCTTTCGATTTAGCAACTGCCTTCGAAACTATCTATTTTTGGGAAAATATAATTAATGACTTCAAAGAAGTGAAACGAGTGTTAAAATCAAATAGTAAATTTGTTGTCTGCAACGAATCCTCAAAAATGGAAGGAAACGAACGTTGGACAAATATCTTGGATATGAACATTTATACGGCGGAAGAAATTGTTGACACTATGCAACAAGCAGGTTTTGCCGATGTAAAATCATATAAAAAGGAGAACACGCAACAAATATGTGTAATAGGTAAAAAATGATGTTGATCACATTAAAGCCGATAGGAATAATATATACTCCCTTTAAAACCAAAAGTGGAATGCCGATTCAGGCAAGTGGAGCCTTAGGAATAAAAGGACATATAGTATTAAATGAAGAATTTCTTCCCGGGCTGGCAGACCTTGATGGATTCTCACATATAATTCTGATTTATTACTTTCATAAATCAACGGGATATGAATTATTGACCAGGCCTTTTCTTGACAATACAACGCGGGGAGTTTTTGCAACAAGAGCTCCTAAAAGACCTAATCCAATCGGCTTTTCCGTTGTGCGAAATATAAAAATTGAAAAGAACATCATCTATGTAGAAAATGTTGATATACTTGACGAAACACCTCTTTTAGACATAAAACCATACGTTCCCGGCTTTGATATTCACAAAACAGAAAAAAATGGATGGCTTGAAAACAAAACGGACGACCTGAATAATACTAAATCAGATGGAAGGTTTAAATAAGCAATTGGAGTTTAAACAATCATATGTCAAAAAGAACTACCAATTCTCCAGATAGAGCCTACACAAAAATTACCAATCGCTACGACGATGTGTTGACAGCACGCAAGTGGTGGAGCCGTCTTTATATGAATTGCATTTGGAAAGTGGACGACAATTTGGTGGCAAAAGAGGTGTTAGAGATGCTACCCGATGATTTTCAAGGGGAAATTTTGGATGTTCCGGTAGGAACAGCCGTTTTTACTGCCGAAAAGTTTCGCAATATGCGGAACGCAAAAATCGTGGGTGTCGATTTTTCAAAAGATATGCTCAGTATTGCCAATGAACGTGTTTTTCGTGAAAAGATTGAAAATGTAGGGTTGCAACATGGCGATGTTTGTAAACTTGCATTTGAAAATGAGCGTTTTGATGCGGTACTTTCTATGAATGGTTTTCATGCTTTTCCCGCATCAAAATACAAATCGTTTTGTGAAATCTATCGTGTACTTAAACGAGGCGGTATTTTCTTGGGTTGCTTCTATGTTAGGGGGGAACGCCGCATCGCCGATTGGATTGTTCGCTATGTATTAGATAAGAAAGGATTTTTCACTCCGCCACATTTTACAAAAAAGGAAGCGATAGAATTGCTGAAATCATTTTACGGAGAAAAAGTAGAGGTAAAAAATCATCGCTCAATATTGATTTTTAAGTGCGTGAAGTAAATGAATAATAAAGAGGAAAATAAAACGGTATTTGTTAATAAACAGTATCACCATCACCATCATCATACACACACGCAAAATGTTCGGAGGAAAAAGCTATTATGGGTTACGCTACTCAATTTTTCCATAAGCTTGGTACAAGTAGCAGGTGGAATTATCTCCAACAGCCTTTCCCTTATTTCCGATGCGATACACAATTTGGGAGATACATCCGCTATTTTCATTGCCTTTTTAGCCGGGAAACATGCCGCTAAGAAACCTGATGCTCAAAAGACTTTCGGTTACAAACGTGCCGAGATTTTAGCGGCTCTTTTTAATGGAGTGGTATTGATCGCCATTTGCATTTTCCTTTTTGTGGAAGCCTACAAACGCTTCATGTACCCACAACCTATCAAGGGCGGAATCATGCTGACAGTAGCTGTTTTCGGACTGTTGGCTAATTTAATTTCGGTGTTGGTATTGCAAAAAGACAAATCGCACAACCTGAATATACGTGCTGCGTACCTGCATTTGTTGGGCGATACGCTCTCCTCCGTAGCGATTATTGCAGGCAGTATAGCTATTCTCTTTTGGCAAGTTTACTGGCTCGACCCGCTCATAACTGTTGCCGTTGGAGTTTACATCATCTACCACACCTGGGGCGTGGTACGCCAAACGGTAGATATCCTGATGCAGGCAACACCCCGCCACATCGACCTTCAAAAAATCAAACAAAGCGTGGAAACCTTACCACAAGTTGAAAATATTCACCACCTGCATATATGGCAAATGGATGATGAACATATTCATTTAGAAGCTCATCTCAATATGTCTCAAGACATGTCGCTTAGCGAAGCTCAATCTGCTCGTCATAACGTGGAAAGGGTATTAAAAGAAAAATTCGGCATAAGTCATATTACCCTGCAAATTGAGTATAAAGGTTGCAAGAATAACAACGAGTTGATTTTTGGTAGAGAAAAGAAGAAACTATCTGATAAACATCAAAATTAATTTGTTTTCAAAGGTAGATTCAATCCTAATCAAGCATTTGACAACACTAAATTGGGAATACCCTCGGAAAATCAATAATCTCACCTAAAATGCTTAAATAAATACCTAATTAAAGACTATAACTCACAGTAGCGAGAAGTGCATTGCAGTGAGTTTCGAAAGAAAAAGAAGTTGATTGAGCCCTACGCGCAAAACATAGAATCTGCACGACACTCAGGAACATAAGGAAGGATTTGCATTATATTCAGGAATTACAAGGTCATAGTAGCAACAAGACTACCGGGATTTATACCAATGATAGCGCTAAAAATTTGCAAAATCATAAAAACCCATTTGACGATTTTCAACAAATTGTTTTACCTTTGATAAACAAGTGAAATTTTATGGTACCAACCCAAAAAGATAGATTGGTGTGTTAAAATGACATACATAAAAGAGTTACAAATGGATTATGAATAATGAAAACGAAAAATCGAATAAACCGCAAAGAACGCAAAAACAACTCCGCGACCTTTGCACATCTTTTGCGAACTCTGCGGTTAAAAGAACAAGGGTTAAACTGCAAAGAACGCAAAGATTTTACGCAAAGAACACAAAGAAAACTCTGCGACTTCTGCACATCTTTTGCGAACTCTGCGGTTAAAAGAACAATAGTTAAACCGCAAAGAGCGCTAAGATTTTACGCAAAGAACGCAAAAAAAACTCTGCGACCTCTGCGCATCCTCTGCGAACTCCGCGGTTAAAAAAAATCATTATGATTGAAAACGAATTGACAAATAAATAGTTGATACGAGATACAATTTTAATGATAGAAATATTGGAGATCAAGTATTCTTTATTTCAACTGCTTAACAGCACAGTTACAATCTGCATTGGAAGGTGCTAATTAAGGATAGGATTACTAAACAGTTAATTCTCCAATTTGATAAAATGCGTGTTAATGACGTGTATAGAATCCATGTCGAATTATTTTTGAAATGACATACTTATGTTATTGGTTTTTTTACGAATGTTGTATATTTGTTTCGTAAATTAAATACTCCCGGGCATTGTAAAACGACATACAAACTAAAAATATGAGTATAGATAACATTAGACAATTCATAAAAGAAAAAGCGGAAGAATTTGGTGCCAAGACAGACAACGAATTCAATAAATCGTATGTGGAAAGAAACAACACCGGACAAGATGCACTTAAAGATAACGGAGCATATTTTGGATTTATCCATCCAGAAGAAGAAGTGTCCGGACCATTTCACGATTTTTCATTAACAATTTTTCCAAACGACCAAAACAAACCTTGGGTAGTATGTCTTGGAATTGGTTCAAGTGGTTTCAAAAATGACTACGAACTTGCGACATATCCAGGACTAAGAAGATTATTCTCAAAATTAACAGATGAAAGAGGCTTTTGCAAATCTGACTTTTCAGATATAGAAACAAGTTTACCAAAATCAATCACGGGTAGCCTCGACTTGCAGCACGTTAAAAACACAATTAAAACTTACACCAAAGTTTTACCAACTTGCCAGATAGTAGACGCCCCAGAAAGCGAAAAAGGAAAGCAAATTATTGCTGCCTTTGTCGCTGGATATGCAAAGCTTAGAGAATGGCCTTCCAACAAAGACCATAGAAAAGCAGTTTCAGAAGCTTTAAAGCCATTTTTAAAGACAGAAACAATTAATGAAACCGAAGAAATAACAAATCTTTTAACAGAAAGAAAGTACATAGTGCTTCAAGGTCCTCCGGGAACTGGGAAAACAAGAACAGCAAAAAGTGTTGCAGACAAAATAGGTGCTAAAACTTTTTTCACTCAGTTTCACGCAGAAACAAGTTTCTCTGATTTTATTTTTGGAATTCGACCTGATACAGCAAACGAAAAACTAAGATACAAAGAAAATCTAGGTAGTTTCTCAAAGGCCTTAAAATATGCCATTGACCATAATAATGAAAAGGTCGTATTAATAATTGACGAAATAAATAGGGCTAACCTCTCCAATGTATTGGGACCTGTTTTTTATCTATTTGAACATAAAATGGATGTTACGAATGTTGAAATAGAAATTGCTCCCAAATTCAAAGTAAAAAAACTGCCTGACAACTTTTCTGTAATTGCCACAATGAACACAGCCGACAGAAGTTTGGCCGTTGTTGACTTTGCTCTAAGAAGACGTTTTGCCTGGTACACGCTAAAGCCAAAAGCCATAAAATCTAAACAATTTTTTAATGAAGACTTTTTCAGGTTTCAAGAAATATTTGACTGGTATGCCTCAAGCACAGAATTGAACTTACAACCTGGTCAAGGCTATTTCATTGCTGACTCCGAAGACGAAATGAAAAATCGTATACGTTATGAAATATTTCCTTTGATTAAAGAATATTTACAAGAAGGGCTTTTGCGAAATGCTAAAGAAGAGTTCAATAACTATTTCTCAACTAGAATAAATCTATCTCTTTTCGAATGACAAAGTCATTAGATGTTTTTTGCGAAATACCTTGCTTAACTGAACAATCAAGACAGTTAAGTGGAATTGTCTTGCAAAAAAAATGGTTTAAATCGGCTGACAAAAGAAATAGGATGCTAAAGGGAATGGCCTTCAGTATAAGAAATTGGCTTGAGGTTAGTAAAGTTTCTTAGGAAAATTAGATATTGTAGTTATCTGTTTACGGTAGCGGATTACGAACTGTAAAACTACAG
>ERZ1026796.2485-NODE-2485-length-10604-cov-4.559607_pt1 | contig 10604 bp, 7 predicted proteins | sample MGYA00520874_ERZ1026796 | MGnify/ENA primary metagenome ERZ1026796 (study PRJEB33270, sample SAMEA104284474) | anaerobic digester metagenome | biome: Anaerobic digester microbiome; feature: mesophilic sludge digester; material: Anaerobic digester biomass | place...
GCTCCTGCCTTATCTTTGATGCGTAGATCAATACGACGTGCTCCAGGTGCAGGCGCGTCAAGTGTCATGGTGACGCTAAAATGGGCGCTCTCATTTGTCTGTATTATTGCCTTTGAGCCACAGCTCGTGAGTAGCAGTATACTAAGGAATGCAAAGAGTATCCTTTGTAGTATCTTTTTTTCTTTCATGAAAGAAACCCAGCGCATAGTATGAAAATCCTAGCAAGAAGAGTTATGACTTTGATTGATCATCTGCGATCTAAGAGCGTCAGCCGGAAAAGCGGCGCTAATGTGCAAGACGGATAATGGTAGCACAATGGGAAACATGCCACCTACATCAAATCAGGCCAAGGCTGGCCGCGAAGTCATCGCCTTCGACCTCTCCGCCGATGCGCTCGCCCGCGCCAAGGAGCAGGGCATGACCCCAGCCTCCAGCGCCGCCGAAGCGTGCAAGGACGCCGATATCGTCATCGAGGCCGTGGGCGCCGCGGGCACCGTCGCGCTGGCCGCGGCGCTGGCGCGCAAGGGCGGCGCGGTCGCGCTGATCGGCAACGTGGCGCCCGAGGTGCCGCTGCCCCTCCAGACCGCCGTTACGCGGGAGTTGACGCTGGCCGGGTCGTGCGCGTCCGCCGGGGAATACCCGGCGTGCCTGGATCTGATCGCGCGCGGCGCGGTGAGGCTCGATCCGCTGCTGAGCGCCGTGGCCCCGCTGGCCGAGGGCGCGGCATGGTTCGCGCGGCTGCGCGAGGGCGCCGGCGACTTGATGAAGGTCGTCCTGGTGCCGTGAAGGCCGGAACGGCGGGGGGAATCGGAGCGGGCCCCCAAGGAGCATCAATGGAACCATCGCTTTTCGATCTCACGGGCAAGGTTGCCATCGTCACCGGCGCGAGCCGCGGTCTGGGCCGGTCTTTCGCCCGGGCGCTCGCGCGCGCCGGAGCGGATCTCGCCATCACGAGCCGCGGCCTGCCGGCGCTGGCGGAGACCAAGGCCGAAATCGAGGCGCTCGGACGCAAGGCGCTGCCCGTCGAGCTCGACGTCCGCGACCAGGCCAGCATTGCGCGCCTCGTTCCGGCGGTCATGGACGCCTACGGCAAGATCGACATCTTGGTCAACAACGCCGGCTGCAACGTCAGAAAGCCCGCCGTGGAGGTCACCTGGGAGGACTGGAACCTCGTCTTGGACACCAATCTGCGCGGTGCGTTCTTCACGGCCCAGGCCGCCGCGCGGGCGATGATTCCGCGGCGCCGCGGCCGCATTATCAACATCGGCTCGGTGACCAGCGTGTTCGGCTACGCCGGACTCGCCCCGTACTGCGCCAGCCGCGGCGGCACGCGGCAGCTCACCATGAGCCTGGCCGACGACTGGGGCCGCCACGGCATCACCGTGAACTGTCTGGCGCCGGGGTGGTTCAAGACCGCGCAGAACGCCGTCATGTACGAGGACCGGGAATGGGTCGCGTACCTCTGCGACCGGATTCCGCTCAAGCGCCCCGGCGGCCCCGAGGATCTCGACGGCGCCGTGGTGTTCCTGGCCTCGGATGCGAGCGCCTATGTCACGGGCCAGACGCTGCTGGTGGACGGAGGGATTTCGACGGGCGCGACCCGAGCGCTTCCCCGGAGCGGGACGTAGACCGGAACCGAGGGGCGGAGCCCGCGGGGCGCGGCCGCGCCCCGGAGCCGCCGGGGCCGTCCGGCCTCAGGCCCTCTCGATGGGCGGCGTGCGCGTGTCCGCCAGCATCTCCTCGAAGGTCGCCTTGGCGCCCTTCTCCAGGCTCGTCCTGATCATGAGCCCGATGTAGGACGCGCCGATGCCGTTCTCGATGCCGCAGTAGGCCTTGGCGGGATCCCCGGCGCGCACCGCATCGAAGAAGTTCGCGAGGTGCTCCCGCGTGTCGCCGCCGGCCCCCTGGCCCTGGACGCGGCGCGGATCGCCCGGCCCGGCAGCGCCGGCCGGCGCCTCCCGGAGCTGCGCATAGCAATCCATGACATTCAAGGCGCCCTTGCGGCCCGTGAAGTAGAGGTGCATGCCGCCCCCCGGGAAGCCCGGAACCTGAATCCAGCCGTGCGAGTAGCGCACGATCAAGTTGCCCGGGTATTCCAGGATCGTGGTGTAGTAGTTGGTCGTGTTGCGGCCCGGGATGATGCCCGTGCGGCCGATGGTGGTGGCCGCCGTCGGGTGCGCGCCGATGGTCATCCACATCAGGTTGAACTCGTGGACGGCCTGCTCGAGCATCCAGTCCCCCGACTTGGCCCGATCCGTGTACCAGCCGCCGTGGGTGTCCCATTCGTTCAGGCGCTGGACGTTGCCCTCGAGGAGCTCGCCGATGAGCCCTTCCTCCCGGACGCGCTTGATGATGTTCCGGCGGCCGAGGTGGGCGCCCCATTGAAAACCCATCTGCGCCACGACGCCGGGGTTTTTCTTCCAAGCGGCCGTCACGTTGCGGATGCAGGCGGGGGTGATGCCCAGGGGCTTCTCGCCGTAGAAATGCATGCCCGCCTCGAGGGCGTCGGTGTACATAATGCCGTGCCAGTAGACGGGCGACGCCACGATGACGCAGTCCAGGTCGTCGGCCTTAAGCAGTTCGCGATAGGCGTAGGGGCCGCCCGCCAGGCCCTCGGGTTCGGGGCGATTCGCTTGCTTGAGAAAGGCCTGGGCGGCCTTGACGCGCTCCTCCAGGACATCGCAGACCACCGTGAAGTTGACGTTGGGGATGGCGAGCGCCTGCTCGACCAGGTGCATGCCGCGCCCGCCCGCGCCGATGATTCCCACCCGCAGCGCGGCGCCCGCGCGGGGTCTGCGCGGCGGTGCCGCCGCCGCCGATCCGCTCAGCGCGGCCGCGAGGCCGGCGCCCGCGCTCGTCTGCATGAAGGCTCTTCGCGTCAACGGCATGGTTCACCTCCTTGGCGGCGCCTGTACTCGTTCCGCGCGCGCCGCGCGCCGCGGAGCGGAGCGGCCGCGCTCCATCGACTTTAACGGGAGCGCGCCCCGCGTACAAGACCGCGCGCGGCGCCCCGTGGTAGGATGGACGCCGGCCGGGCGCCGGCGAACGGCGCGCCGCCCGTCGCTCGGAGGCGCCATGAGGAAGCTGTTGGTTCTCGACGTCGTGGCTCTGACGGACCGCCTCCTCCGGCACGCGCCGCGCCTTGCGGCGTTGGCGCGCGAAGGCTTCGCGGGTCGGATCGCGCCGGCGCTGCCCGCCGTGACCTGCTCCGCCCACGCGAGCATGCTGACCGGCGCGCTCCCGCGGACCCACGGCATCGTCGGGAACGGCTGGTACTTCCGCGACCTCGCGGAGGTGTGGCTCTGGCGCCAGTCCAACCACCTCGTCACGGCGCCCAAGGTCTGGGATCGGTTGCGCGCCCGGCGGCCGGAATTGACCGTGGCGAAACTCTTCTGGTGGTACAACATGTACTCGACCGCGGACATCTCGGCGACGCCGCGGCCGCATTACCTGGCCGACGGCCGCAAGCTTCCGGGCATCTATACGCGGCCGGCGGGTCTTGAAAAGGAGCTTGAGAGCGCACTCGGCCCCTTCCCGCTCTTCAATTTTTGGGGCCCCGCCGCGGACATCCGCTCGTCGCGGTGGATCGCCGGCGCCGCGCTCCACGTCCTGGAGCGCCGCGCTCCCGACCTGGCCTTCGTCTACCTGCCGCACCTGGACTACGATCTGCAGCGCTTCGGTCCGGATTCGACGGAGGCGCTGCGCGCCGTGGCGGAACTGGATGCCGAGGCCGCGCGCCTCATCGACGGCGCCCGCGCGCGGGAGTATGCCGTGCTCGTCGTGGCCGACTACGCCATCACGGGCGTGTCCGGCGCCGTGCCGATCAACCGGCTCCTGCGGGAGCACGGCTTCGTGGCGGTGCGCGAGAGCCTGGCGGGCGAACTGCTCGATTGCGGCGCCTCGCGCGCCTTCGCCGTCGCGGACCACCAGGCGGCCCATGTCTACGTCAACGACCGCTCGGCCCTCGGGGCGGTCAAGGACCTTCTGGCGGGAGAGGCCGGCATTGTCGCGGTGCTGGATGAGGAAGGCAAGCGCGCCCACGGTCTGGACCATCCGCGGAGCGGCGAGTTGGTGGCGCTGAGCCGGCCCGACCGGTGGTTCGCGTACGGATGGTGGCTGGACGACGCGCGCGCCCCCGATTTCGCCCGCACGGTGGACATCCACCGCAAGCCGGGCTACGACCCCTGCGAGCTTTTCTTCGATCCGGCGAAGCGCTGCGTGCGCCTGCGGGCCGCCCTGAAGCTGGCGCGGCGGGCGCTCGGGTTCAGGACGGTGTTCGATCTCATCGGCCTGGATCCGTCGGTGGTGCGCGGAAGCCACGGCGCGCCCATCGCGGCGGGGGGCGACGCGCCGGTGCTCATCGGTTCCCTGCGGGAAGCCGCGCGGGACGGCATCGCCGCCCACGAGATCGCCGATCTCATCGCGGAGATCATGGCGGGGGGCTAGGCCCCGCGCCGGAGACCGCCGGGGAAATCCCAGGAGCCGGCGGCCGGCGCCCTCTTACGGGACGGCGTGCTCCGCCGTTTCGGGCTCGTACGCCAACCCTTCCAAGATGGATGGCGCCGATTCGCCGGCGCCGGGCTCGAGGTCGCGAGGAGGATCGACAGGTTGCCCCTCGCCGTCCACGAGCACGGCGACCGCCGGAGCCAACATGCGGGACGGGTCGTGGGCGCGTACCTGGGCGATGGAGTCGTCGGAGAGCCGGACCAGGCTGCCCACCGGGAAGAACCCGATCGTGCGGATGAACTGTCCCACGAGGGCGCGGTCGAAGGACGCGCCCGCGTTGCGGATAAGCTCCGCGGCGGCCTGCTGCGGCGAACGCGACCGGCGGTACGGCCGGGCGCCGATGATCGATTCGTAGGCATCGGCAATCGTGATGATCTTGGCGACCGTGCTGGGCGCGGCCGTCTCCGAAAGCTGCGGATAGCTCCGGGGCGTCTGCGTGAAGTGGTGCAGCAGCGCCGCCTCCACCGCCGCCGGAGGAAAGTCGCCGCCCGCCAGGAGCAGCCGCGCTCCGGCGATAGTGTGGCGTTCGATTACGACGCGCTCGTCGTCGGTGAGCGGGCCTTCCTTGCGCATGATCCGCGCGGGGACGACGAAAAGCCCGATGTCGTAGAGAAAGGCGCTTTCCCCCAGGAGCCGCAGGGTGGTCTCGTCGTCGGTGAGCTCGCAGCCGAGGCGCAGGACGAGGATGGCGCTGCGCACCGCGTGCGAGAGCTCCCAATCCCCGTCCTGAGGCATGAACACCGCCGGGAGCAGCGCATCGCGGTCGTCGCGCAGAACCGGCAGAAACGACTCGACCGTATCCCTGATCCCGTAGGCGTTCGGCATCTGGCCGAGTCGAATCATCGCGCACAGGGAGCGCATTCGTTCGACCGCGCGCCAGTACAACGTCGACTCGCTGCGCCTCGCCAAGGGCCACGCGGTGCGCACGGCGACCTTGAGGGGCGACGGAGCCTCGGGCGATGCGCCCGCGTCTCCGGCGGCTCCGGTGCACACGGAGACGTGCGCGAGGCCGCCCTTGGCGATGTCGGCCTCCAGATCGACGAGCGCGCCCTCCTTCAGCCGCCGGACGAGCATCTGGAGCAGCAAGCGCAGCTCTTCGCGCGTGATGCCCGGCGTTATGTTGAGAAGGCTCAAGCCCATGGCCTGGAAGCGCTGTTCGAGCTGCACCAGGCCGCAGTCGCGGGACACGAAGCACGATTCGCCCACGGCGAAGCTCCGCTCCATGCGGGTGATGGCGACGCCGGACGGGTGCTTTGCGTGCGCGGCCTGGAGGGATTCGAGGAGCCGTCGTTCGCGGTCCACGCAGCGCAGGTGCTCGGGCGCGAAGGTCTCGAAGGCATCGATGGCCGCGTTCAAAGCGTTCAGAAGGGCGACCTCAGAGGTTTGGGAAGCGGCGGTTCTACGCATTGGGCGTCTCCAGAAGGGCTGCGGCATGGACGCGGAGCGGCTCGGGAAGGCCTCCGAAGATGCCGGCCCGCGCGAATTTCCGGAGGCGGCGGCGCGCCTCTTCGGAGTTGATCGAGGCCAGGGCGGTGAGGGCCGCCTTGCGCTCATCGTCGCCGATGCTCCGCTGCTTGATGACGCGGTCCAGATGCTCGCAGGCGAGCGTGCCTCCGAGGGTGCCGACCGCGTTCGCCGCCGCCATGCGCACCGGCGCGCTGGCGTGGGTCAGATACGGCTCCACGGAGGCGACGAAGGCGCGGTCGCCGGTGGCGCCCAGCACCTTGAGCGCGGCCTCGACGAGCGTGACTTGGGCCTGGTCGATGCGCCGCAGGAGCTGGCTCATGAGCGGCGCGACGGTCTTGTCGCCGATGAAAACGAGCTGGTTCAGGAGGCGCGCGGCTTCGGCCTCCGACGCATTCTCGCAGAGCGGCCGCAGGAGGTGGACGATGCGCGTTCCCACGACGCTCAAGGCCTGGCTGACCACGGCGCGCTGGGTGCTCTCCAGGCCGGCGCAATCTTCCAGAAGCCCGCCGAGAGTGTGGGGCGGCACGCTCCGGAAGAGGCGCTCGAGGCGTTTGACCGTGTACGCCTGGCTGGGCTCCGGATGGGCGAACATCCATTGGACGATCCGAATCGGGGGGATGCGCTCGACCAGTATCCGGAGGATCGTCTCGTCCTCGGGCGGCGTCAGGGCGAGCGTCTCGAACATCAGCCTCTCGCGCTGGGCTTCGGGAAAGCGGCCCAGCTCCCTGAGCACCATCTGGCATACCAGGGGAATGAGCGCGGGTTCCACCGACTTGAGCTCGCGGCCGGCGTCAAGCAGGCTGTCGAGCGCCCGGGTCTCCTGGGTGAGATCGAGGCCCGGCGGCGGAAGGGTCGCGAGGGTCTCGTGGGCGCCCGCGAGCTCGTGCAACGAGATCTCGGGTTCGGGCTGGGTGTTCACGGACGTACTCCTTCGTTGCAAGGTGCATGCATGCGGCGGCTTTTCCCGGCGGCCGCCTAAAGAAGAATAGCATCGCTTCCCCGGGACGCGACACGCCGGCCGGCGCGCGGTCGCGAGGCGCCGGCCGCGGTCCGTTTCGGGCGCCGCAACGCGCTCCTCCCCCTTGAGTTACACGGGCGGCGCCGGTTCGCCGTTCCTTAGCGCCGCGCTTGGTCCTTGCTCTCGGATGCAGGCGGGTTTACACTTGATTCCAGTACCGGTAATGGCTGGGGTGCGCCTGATTTGCGGGATGCGCGCGGCGCGGGCGCCGCCGCGCGCGGGAGCGAGCGGACCGTGTCAAATGTAACTAAAGGGTTGTGGGGTTTCGCGGTGGTCGGGATAATGTGCGTGTCCGCCGCGGGCCAGGATCTTGGCCGTTACCAGAAGGCGCGCTTCGTGCGGGAGCCCAAGCCTTCCCGCGACATCTTAGACGTCGGCTGCCAGGGTGTCGTGCCGGTCCGGGTGCCCGAGGTCGCCTCTCCCGCCATCTTCCTGAACATCCAGTTCAGGGTCGCCGTGCCTCCGGGCGCCCACGATCTCATGATCTACGTATACGATCCGGAGGATTACAACGCCAACAACTTCGATGTCGTGGTCAGATACGGCGAGGAGGTGGATTTCATCGAGGATCCGCCAGGCAGCGGCACGGGCCGCCCGGTCTACGACTGGTCCAGCTTCAGCAGCGCCGCCTACGAGGAATGCCCGATCTTCAACATGGACGATTCGCCCATCCCCGCGGGCGACTACTATTTCGCGCTCATAAGCCATCCGGGGCATCCGGGCGGCCCCGTCGGCATGAAGGCCTGCGTCGACGGCGTCTTCCACCGCCTCGCGGACGGCGAGAGCCGGGTCAAGACGGTGGAGGCGTACATTGCCCCGGGTTCCACGGATTTCGGCGAGCAGTGCGTGATCGATGTGCCCGCGGCCGGCGTCGGCGATCTGCTTGTCACGCTGGAGCCCGCCGCGCTCGCCGCGGAGTTGCTCGTTGCTCTCCGCGCCGGCTTTCCCATCGGCGTGGACAGCCAGGGCGACTTTCCTCAGGATGTCTTCATTTTGAATACCTTCGGCGGGTGTGAGGAGGCTTGTTTCACCGTGGGCGGCGGCGGCTTCCCCCTGTATATCGAGGTCTTCGGGCTCACGGCGTTGGCCGAGGAGGCGATGCTCACGGTGCGCTTCAACGGCTGCCGCCAGGAGCTGCTCGTGGGCGAAGAGAATTGCGTCGTGAAGACGATTCCGGGGATCTACTACGATCCCGCGGCCCCGGCGAACGAGTGGCCCGAGGCGGTCCAGTACCGCGTGACCGTGACGCCCGACACGCTGGCGGCCTGCGGCGGCGCCGCGCTGGCGGTGACGGTCGCCGAGGCCGATGCGGCGCCGGGCGCGGAAACCGCGGATTTCATCCTTTACTGCAACCCGGGCGCGCCGGTCCCGTTGAGCGACGTCGACGGGCTGCCCGACTTCGAGGCCGCGCCGAAGCTCATCTACCGGAACGGGCAGAGCGGCCCCGGCGGCGAGACTATCGTCATCGGTCCCGGCGATCTCGCGGCGGGCGACTATTGGTTTCTAGTGAGCCGGGATGTCTCCGGCGCGAACTGCCCGCCGATGGTGATCGAACTCTGCGCGGAGCTTTCCTGCGGGGCGAGCTTCAAGCGCGGATACATCAACGGCGATGACGTCATCAACATCGCCGATGCGGTGGGGCTGCTCGGCTACCTCTTCTCGTCGCGCCCGGGGCCCGCGTGCCTCGATGCGGCCGATGTCAATGACGATGGCAAGATCAACGTCGCCGATGCGGTGGCGCTCCTGGGGTATCTCTTCGCCGAGCGTCCCGCGCCGAGCGCGCCCTTCGAGGTTTGCGGCGTCGATCCCACGCCCGACGAGGTGCCCTGCGCCGCGTCGACGCCGCAGTGCGGCGGCAGGTAGACGGCGATGCCTTCCGCGAGCCCCTTCCGTCTCGCGGTTCTGGCGCTCTGCGTCTCCGCCGGCCTCCGCGGCGGCGTCGCCATCAGCGAGATTTACTACAACCCCGGTCCCGGCGAAGATGCGACCCTGGAGTTCGTGGAGCTGATCAACGCGGGCGGCGAAGCCGTCGATCTCGGGGGGTGGCGGTTCACGGAGGGGATCGCCTACGAGTTTCCCCCTGGGGTCCGGCTCGAGGCGGGAGGCTGCCTCGTCGTCAGCCGGAACCGGGGGCGCTTCCTTGCGCGCTACGGCTTGAGCGAGGATGGCGTCGTCGGCGATTTCGCGGGAAGGCTCGACGATGAAGGCGAGCGCGTGGTGCTGCGCGACGGCGCCGACCGCGTCATCGATGTGGTCCGCTACCACGGCTTGGCGCCCTGGCCCGAAAACGCCGCTGGCGCGGGAGCGTCGCTCCAGCGGATCTGTCCGGAGGCGCCCGGCGTTCTGAGCTCGTCGTGGGTGGGAGAGGCGCCGACGCCGGGCGTCCCCACAGCGCCCGGCCGCCCGTGTCCGCCTCCGTTCACGCCGCCCGCGGTGGCCATCTCGGAGATTCACTACCACCCCCTCGGAGACCGGGACGAAAGCGAGGAGTTCGTGGAGCTCTTCAATCCCGGCGAGGCGCCCGTGGATCTGTCGGGGTGGGAGCTTCGCGGGGCGGTGTACACCTTCCCCCTGGGCACCGTGATCGAACCCGGCGCGTATCTCGTCGCCTGCCGGAACGTCGCCGTCGCGCGCCGGCGCTTCGGCCTCGTGAACGCGGTGGGGGACTTTGCCGGGAGGCTCTCCAACCGGCGGGAGCGCATCGCTCTTTTCGACGGGGCGGGAACCTGCGTCGATGCGGTGTTCTACGACACCGAGAAGGACTGGCCCGCCGCGCCGGACGGCAACGGCTTCAGCCTGGAGCGCCTGTCGTATCAGGCGCCGGGAGAGGATCCCGCCAACTGGGCGACCTGCCTGCCCGCCGAGCTGGACGGCTTTGTCGAGGGTGCCGGCAGGGGCACCCGCCTCTTTCCCGGCAGTCGTTATGTCGCCCTGTATCTGGAGGGCGAGGGGGCCTGCGTCGTGGACGATGTGGTGCTGGAGGACGAGGCCGCCCCCGGCGTCAACCTCCTTGAGAACGGCGGCTTTGACGGAAGCGCGGCGGGCTGGACGATTCCCGCCGGCCTTCACGGAACGTCGGCCTGGACCCCCGACGGCGGCGTCGGCGGCGGCGGCGGCCTGCTTCTCGTCGCCTTGGAGAATTGCGGCGCGGCGTGCAGCCGCGCGAACTCGGTGTACGCGAAAACCGCGCCGCTCGCCAGCGGCGCCGTGTACGTGCTGCGGATGAAGGTCAAACACTTGCGCGGCGCGGTCAGGGTCGCGGCAGACATCGACGGCAAGGTGACGGCTGCCATCAACAAGGCCACCGTGACCAACAAGGCCGGCAGCGGCACACCGGGCGGCATCACGCTGACCGCGCGCGAGGACGCCGGCATCCGTGCGGTCTCGGCGGCGGCGTCGGTGGCTGTTGGGGCAGGCACTTTCGGTGCGGGCGTGGCCGGCGCCGGAGGCGGACCCGGAGCTTTCCGCCCGCTTCGCCGGGCGCCTGGCCGCGCGGCGGGCCGCCGGGCGCCGCCCCTTTATCCTGCCCTGGCCGCGCGTCGCCTGGGCGGCCGGGCTGGCGGCGTGCCTCGTGCTCGGGATCTTTGCGTACCAGCACGGGGCCACGCCGCCA
>ERZ1026796.2487-NODE-2487-length-10595-cov-7.421857_pt1 | contig 10595 bp, 8 predicted proteins | sample MGYA00520874_ERZ1026796 | MGnify/ENA primary metagenome ERZ1026796 (study PRJEB33270, sample SAMEA104284474) | anaerobic digester metagenome | biome: Anaerobic digester microbiome; feature: mesophilic sludge digester; material: Anaerobic digester biomass | place...
CTCCCTTGCCGGTTACCTGGTTAGAATCAATCGCCTTTCCTTCCAAAGAAGAAAAGTTAGCCTGTGAAGATGATGCCCGTGATTTTGGAAATGTTCCCCTGTTGGATTTCAAGCGCGAGATAGATAGCCGTCTCTTTTCAAAAACAAACGATGCTCCGTGGCCACCATCAAGGGTAACTCTGCCAGACCGTGATAATGTCCTTAATAAAGCCTTCTCGGCTGGCGGAATAATTGCAATGTTGCTACATATGGGAAACCTTGGTGATATTGTTGTCCAGTCATGTCGACTCGGGTTCGACCCCAGCGGAACCGATTTATCAACTATCGCTGATCCGATGCTCCGTGAACTTGGCTCATGGCTGCAGACAGAGCCAACTCTCACAAACGTCAATATATTGCCCAGGTTATTCTGGGGGGTGATCGATAGCGTAACGGCATGTCGATCTTCGGTTGACACTATAAGTCCAATAGATGCGGTTCTTGGGTATCTTGACACAGCAGCAGCGGGATTGGACGAAAAGACAAAGCAAATTCTTTTAAAATTAACAAATGATCTACGCAAGTTAGCTGGCCTGGGAGACAGTACAATTACAGAACTTTTCGAGAAACACACAAAGCCATTTTCGAGGGCGCTGATACTCTTCTTTCTGCGTGATAAATGTGCTGACCTGGTTGAGTTCCGACACCCCCTCATGAACGAGGTGGACTATGTGGTTGCTGCTATCCTTTTCGCAGCACGGGACGGCTGGTTGGGTTTGCCGCTGGTCTTGCGGGATGCTGTTGGGCTTCAGGATGCTGTAGCTCACCGTATGGGGGCATTGGCTCATCGCATGGCAGGTTCCGGGATGGATTTGGGTGAACCCCCGGTCCGGCCTATGCCTTTGCGGGAATTATTTACACCAGGCATTAGAGGCTGGTCATCGAAACAACGGGATGCCGCTTTACTTCTATCGCGAGAGCTGAAATGGATCGAATGCATCCACACGCGAATCAATTTGGGCAAGGGAGAGTACCGCATGATCATAGATGGTGGTGGTGTGCAAATAATTCTTCCTGGCGATGTGAAGGCTGTAGTGACAGAAGTCGAACCATCAAAATTTTTCACGCAGTTAAGCTATTCCAAAATACCAGTCAAGCTCGAAAAAAGGATTAGAGACATGTTTAAGGCATGAGGTACAGTCATGAAGATGATCCCGGCAACGCCTCACGGAACACATAGTAAATCCGAAAAACGAGTATTCGACCGGATATATGCCGCTTGCGTTAATGAGTGGAATGATTCACTGGTTGTCTATCATTCACTGTATCTGACAAGGCACGTTTCTAAACGTTTTGGGGCAGTTTCTTTTATGATTTCTGGTATTCCAGGAATTTTTGTGCTTGAAGTCAAAGGCGGACGAATTGCTTGTAGGGAGGGGATTTGGCAGTTTACTAACAGGTACGGAGAAGTCTTTGAATCTGTTGAAGGACCGTTCAAACAGGCTGAATCCGCTCTGCTCGGCTTAATGGCAAACATAAGAGCTAATCTGACAGAACGAGTGGTCTCCCAATTTACGATCGGCTACGGAATAGTTTTTCCCGACTGCGAGTGGGGAGTAGTAGGGGCAGAATGGAACTCCCACATTCTCGCCGATGCACGCGGTTTTCGTGACTTCGAGCAGTGGTTGCGCAATCTCTTTCGTTACTGGCGCAACAAAGACGGACATAACCGGCAACCCGACGAAGATGCGTTAAAGGTTCTGCACAAATATCTCAGACCCGAATTTGAGGCCGTTGTCCCTTTATATGTACAGTCTGGCCAAGTTGAAGAGCGTGTTATCGCACTTACTGAGGACCAGATGGCTATGGTCGATGTAGTAACCGCTAACCCCAGAGTGTTGTGCTCAGGTGGAGCGGGTACCGGAAAGACTTTTTTGGCTATGGAAGTTGCCCGCCGCTTTACTGCCGAGGGAATGAAAGTTGCTCTTACTTGTCGTTCCCCATGGCTTAAACATTACCTCGAAGCCCAGTTTTCCATTTCTGGGCTGACAGTGACGTTGGCAGAATCTATTAAAATTGCTTGTCGACGAGCGGGTTTGGATCGTTTTGATGCCCTCATTGTTGATGAAGGGCAAGATCTTTTCGACATGGAGAGTTTGGACAGTCTTGATTCTTCTCTGAATAATGGTTTGAGCGATGGCCGTTGGTGCTTCTTCTATGACGCTAACAACCAGGCGGGACTGTTTGGAAAGCATGATGAGGAAGCGTTAGATTACCTGCTGAGTATTCACCCTGTTCGGGTTCCACTTCGGACAAATTGCCGGAATACGCGAATTATTCTGGAAAAGGTGCAAATTTCTATCGGCGCTGACATGGGTGTACGTGGAGCCGGCGAAGGACCTAAAATACGCGAACATATCGTCACAACCAGAGAAGCCTCGGCCGAAAGGTTATCTCGAGAAATAATGGAAATCGTTGATGAAGGTGGTGTTGTTCCTGGAAACCTTAGTATTCTTTCACCATTTCCGTTTGATGAGTCCTGTGCTTCGCTGCTTAAGGAATCTTTGAAGCGTGAAATCGCGATTCTGGATGAGTTTTCTCTCAGAAACATTCCTCTTAACAAAATTAACTTTGCACAAATATCGAACTTTAAGGGGTTGGAGAATGAGGCCGTAATTGTTGTCGATCTTGAACCACCTATCAAGGGAAAGGGTTCACTGACAATGCACTACGTAGCCATGAGCCGGGCTCGCGCAGTGCTCTCGCTTATTTTTATAAAAAAATCTCATAGAGAGGATTGAAAGGATGGACTCTATTCTTGCCAAATATTTTTGCACGATGACCCTCGATTCATTGACATATTTCGCAACCTCGTCTTGAAACATTTCTTTGGTATTCCTACCTTCTTCAATTATGCCATTGTCGATTTTTCACGAAGGCAGGCTTATACTTTTTCTTAAAGCTTCATTCATAAGAGTCTGATATGCTACCTTTTTTTCTGTGGCAAGTTTTTTGTAATATATCACAATATCATTGTCCAGACGGATATTTGTAGACACCTTTTTTGGCTTATAAAACCTGCCTCTTATTCCTTGAGAAAAATTATATTCATCCTTCAATTCGAAATTCTTTTTATCTTCCATAGATTTATATTGTTCCCTCTCTCTGCTTGTTGCCTTTCTCGCAGTAATTAGCCGTATAGTCTCTTCTCCATTTTCATCGAATAGATACAAATGCCCCACAACAACAACCATTCCATTTTTTAGACATCCTAGTGTAACCCATCGCTCCTCAAAATAATTAAACCGTGTGTCTAATAACGACACATGAAATGGATCGTCAAATATCTCCTGAACTTCTGTAAAACCAAGTTCATGCTTTCTGATATTTTCCCTGTTTTTCTCATCATTCCATTCAAACCTCATACTTATTATATAGCTCATTGTATATACATTGTCAACACTTAAAAACACGTACAGCCAAAAGACGCACCTGCTCCAAAATAGCTTACCGTACCAACAATTTGGAAACACACTTATTCGGGGTTTGAGGGGGTGTCTCTATAAATCTGTAAAATCCACTCAACCTCGAACACTGAATCCGATAAAGGTCGAACACTGAATCCGATAAAGGTCGAACACCAAATCCGATAAAGGTCGAACACTTTTTTCGTTTTATTGGATTTTCTGTTCAGGTAAAAACATATCAACGTTTACAATGATTCCCTCCCTGTCCTATATGATACACTACCACCAAAAAGTAGATGGAGGGTGTGTAAGTGAAAAAGAAAGGGAGGAAAACATCAATGAAAAAACTAAAAGAAATTGCCCGATTACTACTGGAATGCAATCTTGGTATACGTCCTATTGCCAGGGCATGCAATATATCCACTTCAACAGCTTCAACCTATGTGGAGAAGTTTAAAGAACTCGGTGCTACTTATAAAGAGATCTGTGAAACAGATGAAGACACACTACTTGAACTTCTATTCACAAAAAAAGAATCATCAAAACAACTTCCTGATTTTCCCTATCTTGTGGGGGAAATGAAGAAAAAGGGGGTTACCCTTCAGCTTCTCTATGAGGAATATAAAAGGGATAATCCCGATGGATATGAAAGAAGCAGGTTTTATCAACTCTATCGTGAATGGGTCAAAAAGGCAGACCCTGTTATGAGGTTTACCCATAAGGCAGGAGAAAAGATGTTCGTTGACTTCTCAGGGGATAAACCTCATTATCAGAATCCTGCAACAGGAGAAAGGGTAGAGGTTGAATTATTTGTCTCTGCATTAGGGGCAAGCTCATATATATTTGCATATGCCGTACCAGATCAGACAACAGAAAGCTTTACAAAATGCAATATAAAGGCATTTGAGTTTTATGGAGGATGTTCACAATGTCTGATCTTGGATAACCTTAAAGCCGGTGTGACCCATGCATGCTACTACGATCCTGAGATCAACAAAACCCTGGCTGCCATGGCACAGCATTATAATATCGCCGTTATCCCCACAAGGATTGCTAAACCAAAGGATAAGGCCAAGGTAGAAAACGCTGTTTTACAGGCACAAAGAAGAATCCTTGCAACACTCAGAAACAGAACCTTCTTTAGTCTTATAGAGCTGAACGAAGCTATTGCGGAAGAAACGAAAAGATTAAATGAAAGACCGATGGCAGCAATAAATAAATCCCGTCATGATCTATTTATTGAAATTGAGAAGCCTCTTTTAAAACCCCTGCCGGAAGAAAGGTTTGTCATTGCTTCATGGACAAAGGCAAAGGTTCACATCGATTACCATGTAAAGGTAGAAAAAATATATTATAGCGTTCCCTATACATTGATCGGGGAAACTGTTGATATAAGATATACCGGCGATGTTGTTGAGATATACCATAAAGGCAAAAGAGTTGCCTCTCACATAAAAACAAATAAATCCGGCACATTTGTTACACAAAACCTTCACATGCCCACAGAACACAGGCAGTATCTTGAATGGACCCCGGCGAGGATAAAATTATGGGGACAGAAGATAGGACCGAATACAAGAACCCTGATGGAAGAAATCATGAACCACAGGGTACACCCTGAACAAGGCTTTCGAAGTTGTCTTGGCATTATAAGACTATCAAAGGCATATTCTCCCGAAAGGGTAGAAAACGCATGTAAAAGGGTGCTTGAAATAGGGGCATATAATTACAAAAGCGTAAAGTCATTACTTCAGATGGGATTAGAGGGTTTTACAACAGATGTTGAAAATAAAAAGATTGTTCCCCTTCACAACAACATAAGAGGTAATGAATACTACCGGGGAGGCAACTCATGATTGAGGCGACCATTGAAAAGCTTATTGCCATGAAGCTGTCCGGTATGGCAGAAGGATTACAGGAGCAGATATCAAATCATGCATACAAAGACTTAAGTTTTGAGGAACGTCTGGGTATCCTTGTCGATAAGGAAAAACTCTCAAGAGAAAATCGTCAATTGAAAATCCTTCTCTCTCATGCACATTTAAGACATCACAATGCCTGTTTTGAGGATATCGACTTCAGAACAAGGAGGGGGTTATCAAAAGATGTAATCCTTAAATTATCTCAGAATGAATGGATAAGATCCAATCAGAATATCATAATTGTCGGACCTACCGGATCTGGGAAAACATATATTGCTTGTTCACTTGGTAACAGTGCTGTCAGACAAGGTATACAAACCGTCTATATAAGATTGCCAAGATTAGCCCAGGAGATGAAAATAGCAAGGGCTGACGGGAGCTTTGTAAAGTTCTTAGGTAGACTCCAGAGGATAAGGCTCCTTATCATCGATGACTGGGGGATAAATCCATTTACCGATGATGAAAGAAGGAACTTCCTTGAGATCATGGAGGACAGATATAATGTAAGGTCAACAATCATTGCAAGTCAGTTCCCGGTAGATACATGGCATGACATCATAGGGGAACCTACCCTTGCAGATGCAATATGCGACAGGATAGTCCATAATGCCCATAAGATCATATTAAAAGGAGGAGAAGATTCTATGAGAAAAATATATTCAAACTTGACTTAGATCGAACACTTTTGTAAAGTAGAGACGGCAGGGAAAGAATCATAAAAAGGCCGTTCGGATAAAATCGGATTTAGTGTTCGAATAGATTGGATTATATAAAGAATCCTTGCAACACTCAGAAACAGAACCTTCTTTAGTCTTATAGAGCTGAACGAAGCTATTGCGGAAGAAACGAAAAGATTAAATGAAAGACCGATGGCAGCAATAAATAAATCCCGTCATGATCTATTTATTGAAATTGAGAAGCCTCTTTTAAAACCCCTGCCGGAAGAAAGGTTTGTCATTGCTTCATGGACAAAGGCAAAGGTTCACATCGATTACCATGTAAAGGTAGAAAAAATATATTATAGCGTTCCCTATACATTGATCGGGGAAACTGTTGATATAAGATATACCGGCGATGTTGTTGAGATATACCATAAAGGCAAAAGAGTTGCCTCTCACATAAAAACAAATAAATCCGGCACATTTGTTACACAAAACCTTCACATGCCCACAGAACACAGGCAGTATCTTGAATGGACCCCGGCGAGGATAAAATTATGGGGACAGAAGATAGGACCGAATACAAGAACCCTGATGGAAGAAATCATGAACCACAGGGTACACCCTGAACAAGGCTTTCGAAGTTGTCTTGGCATTATAAGACTATCAAAGGCATATTCTCCCGAAAGGGTAGAAAACGCATGTAAAAGGGTGCTTGAAATAGGGGCATATAATTACAAAAGCGTAAAGTCATTACTTCAGATGGGATTAGAGGGTTTTACAACAGATGTTGAAAATAAAAAGATTGTTCCCCTTCACAACAACATAAGAGGTAATGAATACTACCGGGGAGGCAACTCATGATTGAGGCGACCATTGAAAAGCTTATTGCCATGAAGCTGTCCGGTATGGCAGAAGGATTACAGGAGCAGATATCAAATCATGCATACAAAGACTTAAGTTTTGAGGAACGTCTGGGTATCCTTGTCGATAAGGAAAAACTCTCAAGAGAAAATCGTCAATTGAAAATCCTTCTCTCTCATGCACATTTAAGACATCACAATGCCTGTTTTGAGGATATCGACTTCAGAACAAGGAGGGGGTTATCAAAAGATGTAATCCTTAAATTATCTCAGAATGAATGGATAAGATCCAATCAGAATATCATAATTGTCGGACCTACCGGATCTGGGAAAACATATATTGCTTGTTCACTTGGTAACAGTGCTGTCAGACAAGGTATACAAACCGTCTATATAAGATTGCCAAGATTAGCCCAGGAGATGAAAATAGCAAGGGCTGACGGGAGCTTTGTAAAGTTCTTAGGTAGACTCCAGAGGATAAGGCTCCTTATCATCGATGACTGGGGGATAAATCCATTTACCGATGATGAAAGAAGGAACTTCCTTGAGATCATGGAGGACAGATATAATGTAAGGTCAACAATCATTGCAAGTCAGTTCCCGGTAGATACATGGCATGACATCATAGGGGAACCTACCCTTGCAGATGCAATATGCGACAGGATAGTCCATAATGCCCATAAGATCATATTAAAAGGAGGAGAAGATTCTATGAGAAAAATATATTCAAACTTGACTTAGATCGAACACTTTTGTAAAGTAGAGACGGCAGGGAAAGGATCATAAAAAGGCCGTTCGGATAAAATCGGATTTAGTGTTCGAATAGATTGGATTATATATACTGCGGGATATACCCACAAGGTCTGCAATCTTCCTTGTGCCCAAATAAGGATTCTTCTTCTTCTTCAAATTTCTTATTGTCACCCAATCTTCCATACTGATCACCTCTTTTCCTCCTATCTGTTTTGATAGGAAATATTTTATTCCAGGTGGACTACTTTTCGTGAAAAAACCGGGTTAGTTTAGCATGATAAATTACAAATGCTGTTTATGATGAATAATGGAGGTGCGTAATGCTTTTGGAGATACGCCCTGTGGCTGGCCGCAGGACGCCATAGATGGTGCCCTTTATGCGCTCTTGAATGCCGGTACCATAAGGGCGTTTGACAAAATCGGCAAAAGCGTTGATGCAAAAAGCCTGGAGCGTTCAAAGATTACCCAGACGACATTCAAGGCGGAAACGGTGACCATATCGGCAGCACAATTTATACAGGTAAGAAAGCTGCTCCAGGATACAGGTATAAGCTGTAAACCTGGCGAAGAACTTTCACTAATAGGAATTTTTCCCGAACAGATGTCATGAATTCCTTAGTTCATATCCTGACCTCGTGGTCATTACTATCAGACAAGGTCATGGGGCGCCCCCTTCGTTGTCTATTTCCGCAGCGTAACAAAATCATCGTCCAACCCGTGGCGGAGAAGATCAAGTCTTGCTGATGTAGTCACGACGCTTTCCGCATGAACAGGCTTGATCCGGAACGGAAAGAGACTCGGGCTGTCGGTGAGATCTTTTAGCGGAGCGGAATCGCTGGCCCGTGCGTGGAGAGATGCTTCTATCAGCCAGGCGATCAGTCGGGGATCATCGACATCGAGCGTTGTTCCTGAGGAGTAGACGCCCTTTGCACCGGTCTCCCGGAGTACGCCCCAGGCAAAGAACGAGCGCAGAACTCGCTGGGTTGCTCTGGAAACGGTCTGCCTTTCACCATATTGTTCACAAACCCTGCGTTGAACTTGGGCTGCTGCCACCGATCCTTGAAGCCTCAATAGGCGCCCAACCTGGATGGCTACCGACGACCAGAACGGGTAAACAGCCATGACCATCCCCCAGTGAATAGCCGGATGATCTTTTTGGGGTAATTTCTTGAGAAGTTCCAGTCCGTCACAACGTAACAGTGTTAGCTCGCTAGGAGGCGTGAGCCAAACTCTCATTAATATGGTAATCGTCTTGTCTAAAGAACCACGCACATCCGTCCGTCCTGACCGAAAAGATGCCTGCAGGTCATCCTGAAGTATTTTTTTAATGTCTCCAGCTTCGTTCCCTGCCAGAGAGAGAAAGGCTGTTTTTTCCAGCCATGTAAGCAGGAGAATGCGATCAATTCCAATCTGCGTAAACCTATTCCGTGTCATTTGTTTCTCTTCTCGATTTGAATCAGAGGGACGATGAGTTCCTCGATAGAAATGCCGCCATGACTCACAGAGAGCTGATTTTCTTGGATAAAAGCCTGCCGAGCAGGGGCCAGCAGGGCGAGGTAGTCCTCCGGGAGACCAACGGTTCCCCATTCCAATGCATCCGGAAATCGTTCTTTTACTTTTCCGCGAAGAGCTGCGTCGGGATAGATGCGGACTCGTTCGCCGCGCAAGTCCGCCACAGCCCCTTCGGATGGACGACCGCAACCTTCCGCCTCGATGTTGCCATGATCAGAAGTCAAATAGACACGGAAGCCCCGATCCAAGAGCAGATCGAGGAGTGTGTTCAGATACGGCTGCTTGGCCCACTGGCACACCTGGTTGTGCATCCCGGCGGTGCCCATTTCCATCCCGTGCATGATCTTGTCGACCTTGTCCACGACCAGCCCGGCGACCCTTGCCTTGGGATGAGAAAGCGATTCGGAAACGGTTTCCAGGCTTCCGTCCCCCAGACCCTTGATGTAGACGACCTCGTTAGGCATAAGGCCCTCATTCGCCCAGAATTGCTCCCAGAGCGCGCGTTCCTTGTCCGTGGTCTGGATACTGTTCGGAAAAAAGATGGGAGCCTTGCCGGCAAAGGTTGCCTGGCGCGAAACTGAGGTGAGCGAAGGAATCCAGGCAAAGACCGCCTGCTCCCGGAATCGCAGCCCGGGCTGTTTTGAGGCAAGTGCTTCGCGGACTACCAGCCATTGATCCAAGGCAAGGCCATCAATCAAGAGCAAAGCAAGCTTTGCTTGTGATTGCGGCGATGAGTGATGAGGACTGAGTAATGAGTGGGCCAGGAAGCGAAGAACATGATGTACCATAACCGGCGGATTCGGCGGTAACTGAATCAACCCGGCAAACCGTCTTTGAATCCAAGATAGAAAACTCTCATCAAGCTGTTTCGTGAGTTTGGCGAGTCGCTCTATTTGTTCTTGACGTAGTCCACAGTCCTCATTACTCATCACTTTCAGTTCCGACCATCCGCGGGCAAAGCGGAACCAGTCCGTGTGCTTCGCGTCTTCGGCCGGAATGGATACTTCCAGGCTATCGATGAGCTTGCCCAGGCGACGGGACCTGTCTTCGATGGGAACGGTGCGAACGCCGATGCCTACCCAGGTTCTGGACAAGGTGTCCGCATGCACGTGTGGAACTGAGTGCAGCAACCCCTCGACGAACAGGTTGTCGATGTAGACCCGGATGTCATGGTGATCGAAGGGTAGTTCGACAGGTCCCTCAATGGACAGACCGTAGGGTTTCTCATCCTCACGAACGCCGGACGTCCCTTTGGCTGCTTCACGGTCAAGGAAGATCGGCCAGCGCTCCTGGAGGAATGCGAAGAACGCCTCCCGGTCTGAAACAAGCGTCTCAAGCGGCCAGTCATCGAAGGCGTTGTTCTGGCGCAGAAGCTGGATGAACCGATTGTCGAGGTCAGCCGGGATTCGCTGTCCGCGGTAGTGACGGCGGAGCAGCACC
>ERZ1026796.2490-NODE-2490-length-10591-cov-3.532110_pt1 | contig 10591 bp, 8 predicted proteins | sample MGYA00520874_ERZ1026796 | MGnify/ENA primary metagenome ERZ1026796 (study PRJEB33270, sample SAMEA104284474) | anaerobic digester metagenome | biome: Anaerobic digester microbiome; feature: mesophilic sludge digester; material: Anaerobic digester biomass | place...
ATGCCGGCTCGCCACGCGCTCCACGGCTGGGCGGCCTCGCCACGGCGACCCGCGACGAGCTGCTGGCCGAGCTCGATTGGTACGACGTGTCGGTGACATGCGAGCTGTCGGGCGCGCCCCTCGGCCAACTGCAGGTGCGGGGCGCCCGCTTCTCGTCCGTGCCGCTGGTGAGCACCGACCTGCAGGGCGCACGCCTCATCGATGCCGCGTTCGACGGCTGCGACCTGTCGGGCGCGCGCTTCGACGAAGCGGCGCTCACCCGCTGCGAGTTCCGCGACTGCCGATTGTCGGGCGTGCAGTTCAATGCCGCACGTGCCAACGATGTGCGGTTCGTCGGCTGCCGGCTCGACGGCGCCAGCTTCCGGATGGTGCACGGTGAGCGAGTGTGGTTCGAGGACTGCATCCTCACCGAGGCCGAGTTCTGCGCGGCCGAGTTGACCCGCGTGCGGTTCGAACGCTGCGATCTCACCGCCGCCGACTTCTCACAGGCCCGCATCCCCGACGCTGACTTGCGCGGTTCGATCGTGGAAGGCCTGCGTGGCGTCGGTGGGCTGCAGCGGCCCATCATCGATGCTGCACAGGTGGTGCCGTTCGCCTACTCGCTGATGGCGGTGCACGGCGTGGTGATCCGAGGAGACGAAGAGTGAGAGTTGGCCTCACCACGATCGTGGTGCGCGAGTACGACGAGGCGATCCGCTTCTACATCGATGCTGTCGGCTTCGAGCTGATCGCCGACGACGACCAGGGCGGCGGCAAACGATGGGTGGTGGTGACGCCTCCGGGCCGCAGCAGCGGCCTGCTGCTGGCCAGGGCGTCGAACGCGGCACAGCTGGCTGCGGTGGGCAACCAGACCGGCGGTCGCGTGGGCTTCTTCCTCTACTCGTCCGACTTCCACGGCCAGTACCGGCGGATGCTGTCGGCGGGCGTCGAGTTCCTGGAGGCGCCCCGATCCGAGCCGTACGGCATGGTGTGCGTCTGGTGCGACCTGTACGGCAACAAGTGGGACCTCCTCGAAGACCGCGCCTGATCCAGCACGTCGGTTCGGCAACTGGGGTGCCCCAGAACCGTACGCAGCGTTCCGGGGAGCCCCAGTTGCCAGCGCAACGACCTGTCGAGCGACCTGCGGCTGCAGCACCGGCAGCGCGCTACTCGAGTGTTCGAGCTCACTGTTCAGCTGAACAGCTTCTTCGCGATCACCATGCGCTGGATCTGGTTGGTGCCCTCGTAGATCTGGGTGATCTTGGCATCGCGCATCATGCGCTCGACGGGGAACTCGTTGGTGTAGCCGTAGCCACCCACGAACTGCACCGCGTCGGTGGTCACCTGCATCGCGGTGTCGCTCGCGAAGCACTTCGCCATCGCGCCGGCCATGCCCAGCTCGCCGTGCGGGTCGCCGTCGTCGGCGATCGCGCACGCCCGGTACACGAGCGCCCGCGACGCCTCGATCTTCATCGCGCAATCGGCGGCCATCCACTGCAGGCCCTGGTTCTCGGCCAGCGGACGGCCGAACGTGCGGCGTTCCTTCATGTACCCCACCGCGTAGTCGAGTGCGCCCTGCGCCACACCCACGGCCTGCGCACCGATGGTGGGGCGGCTGCGGTCGAGCGTGTGCATCGCGGCAGCAAAGCCCTCGCCCACCTCGCCGATGCGGTTGGCGTCGGGCACACGAACTTCGTCGAGGCGGATGACACCGGTGGGCGAGCCCTTGATGCCCAGCTTGTGCTCGAGCTTGTCGACCTGCACACCCCACTCGGCCTCGACCAGGAAGGCGGTGATGCCCTTGTGCCGGTCGGGCGAGGTGCGCGCGAAGACGGTGTACAGATCGCTGATGCCGGCGTTGGTGATCCAGCACTTGGTGCCGCTGATGATCCAGCTGTCGCCGTCGGCGACGGCCTTGGTGGTCATCGACGCGACGTCGCTGCCGGCATCGGGTTCGCTGAGCCCGTAGCTGCACTGGCTCTCGCCGCTGCAGATGCGCGGGATGTACTTCGCCTTCAGCTCGTGCGACCCGAAGTTGATCACCGGCAGCATGCCCAGCTTGGAGATCAGGAACTGCAGGCTCGTGCTCACGCATGCTCGCGCCAGCTCCTCGGCGACGATCGCCTGGTCGACCAGCGACGCGCCGCTGCCGCCGTACGCCTCGGGGTAGCTGAGCGCGGTCAGCTCCATGCTCTTCAACGCTTCGAACGTGGCCCACGAGTACTCGGCCGAGCGGTCGATCTCGCCGGCGAGCGGAGCGATCTTCGCGTCGGCGAACTGGCGGACGACGGCACGGAACTCGCGCTGCTCGTCGGTGAGCGTCATCGGTTGCGTCATGTCGCAATCGTGCCATGACGGCAACCTCACCGACGCATGCCCCATACAGATCGACGACCGTGCCGAACCCTCTGCGTGTCCGACCTCAACCCGCCCACCGCCCGACCGGCTCTCCCAGGCCGCGTCGCTGCCATCACCAGCGGGTTGCTCGCAGGTGTGGCCGCCCTCGCCACCGGCGAGCTGGCGAGCGGACTGGTCGCCGACTGGCAGAGTCCGGTCGTGTCGGTGGCCGAAGCTGTCATCGACGCCGTGCCTCGCTCGGTGAAGGAGTTCGCGATCGAGACGTTCGGCGAGAACGACAAGATCGCGCTGGTCGTCGGCATCCTCGTGTTCAGCACCATCTTCGCAATGCTGCTCGGGTTGCTCGGCCGTCGCCGCCCAGGCGTTCCCGTGGTCGGGTTCGCCGCCTTCGCCTGCGTCGGCGTGTGGGCATCGCAACGCTTCCCCGGCTCGTCGCTGTCGTCGATCATCCCGAGCGTGCTCGCAGGTGTCGCCGGGGCCGGCACCTTCCTTCTGCTGCGGCGGCTCGCAGCCCCAGCAGGTGGCACGCAACCGGTGAACGCCCAACTGAACGATCTACTGAACGACAACCTGCTGAACGACAACGACCAGCCGAGCGGCAACGAGCAACTTCTCGACGACGGGCTGAGCGCCGACGACGGGCTGAGCGCCGGACCGGCGGCGATGGCGGCTGCGACGCCCACGATGACGATGATCAACGGCGCCTCCTCCCGTCGCCGCTTCCTCGTCGTCTCGGGCGCCGTGGCCGCCGCAGCCGCCATCGCCGCCACCGCCGGCCGAGCCCTGCGGTCGCGCTTCGATGCATCGGCCTCCCGCAATGCCGTGGTGCTGCCGGAGGCCGCCGACCCGCTGCCGATCGCACCGAGCACCATCGCCGTCGACTCGCCCGACGTGTCGCCGTTCTACACACCGAACGGCGAGTTCTATCGAGTCGACACTGCGCTCGTCGTGCCGCAGGTGCCGGCCGACGATTGGGTGCTCACCGTCACCGGCATGGTCGACAAGCCGTTGCGCCTCTCCTACGCCGACCTGCTTGCTCGCAACCTGGTGGAGGAAGACATCACCCTCACCTGCGTGTCGAACACGGTGGGCGGCAAGTTGGTGGGCACCGCCAGGTGGCTGGGGCTGCCGCTGCGTGAACTGCTCGACGAAGCAGGCGTTCAAGCCGGTGCCGATCAGATCGTCGGTCGCTCGGTCGATGGCTACACCGGCGGGTTCCCCGTTGATGCCGCCTACGACCGGCCGGCACTGATCGCCGTCGCCATGAACGGCGAGCCGCTCCCCATCGATCACGGCTTCCCCGCTCGCCTGATGGTTCCCGGTCTGTACGGCTACGTGTCGGCCACCAAGTGGCTCTCCGAGATCGAGCTCACCCGCTTCGACGACTTCGACCAGTACTGGGTGCGGCGCGGCTGGGACCGGGAAGCGCCGATCAAGACGATGGCTCGCATCGACACACCTCGCTCGTTGGGCAAGATCGCTGCCGGTCAGTTCGTGATCGGTGGCGTTGCCTGGGCACAGACCATCGGCATCTCGATGGTCGAAGTGGCCATCGACGACGGGCCCTTCGTGGAAGCCGACCTGGCCGACGACTGGAGCGAGCACACCTGGCGTCAGTGGAGCCTCGCGTGGGACGCCACTCCCGGCCGTCACCGCCTCACCGTGCGCGCCACCGACGCCAACGGGAAGCTGCAAACCGACCAGCGAGCCGAGCCGTTCCCCAACGGAGCCAGCGGCTGGATGTCCATCTTCGTCGACGTCAAGTCCTGATGCTCGACCACCCCATCGCCACGAGCGCCCGCTCGTGGAACCCAACACGGCTCAGCGTGAACCGTGACCCCCAAGAAAGAGGAACCCCTATGACGACCAAGCCGATGAAGTCCAGAAGGCTCGTGAAGGGCATGCTCGCTCTCGCGACGTTGTCGCTGGTTGCCGCGGCGTGCGGCGACGACAACGACAGCGCACAGACCACGGCCGCTCCCGTGGAGACACAAGCGCCCGACACCATGGCACCCGACACCACCATGGCACCCGACACCACCATGGCCGAGATGGCGTCGTCGGAGATCTGCACTGCTGACGACATCGTCGCCGCTGTCGAAGGTGGCTCCGCACAGGGCACCCTCGACGGCATGACCGACGACCCGGTGGCCACCGCCGCCTCCAACAACCCGGTCCTCACCACGCTCACTGCCGCCGCAACGGCTGCCGGGCTGGTCGACACACTCAACGGCGCAGAAGCACTCACCGTGTTCGCTCCCACCGACTGCGCCTTCGCCGCACTCGACCCGGCCACACTCGAAGCCGCCCTCGCCGACCCCACCGGCCTGCTCACCACGGTGCTCGGCTTCCACGTGATCCCCGAGCGGCTGTCGGCTGCAGACCTGGCCGGCATGACCGAGCTCACCACCTTCACCGGCGAGGTGCTCACCCTCGATGCTTCCGGCACCACGATCAGCCTCGGAGGCGAGCAGGCGAGCGTGCTCGTTCCCGACATCCAGACGGCCAATGCCAACGTGTTCCTGATCGACGCGGTGATGCTGCCGCCGTCGGTGACCGGTGCGACCGAGGAGATGGCGTCGTCGGAGATCTGCACGGCTGACGACATCGTCGCCGCTGTCGAAGGTGGCTCCGCACAGGGCACCCTCGACGGCATGACCGACGACCCGGTGGCCACCGCCGCCTCCAACAACCCGGTCCTCACCACGCTCACTGCCGCCGCAACGGCTGCCGGGCTGGTCGACACACTCAACGGCGCAGAAGCACTCACCGTGTTCGCTCCCACCGACTGCGCCTTCGCCGCACTCGACCCGGCCACACTCGAAGCCGCCCTCGCCGACCCCACCGGCCTGCTCACCACGGTGCTCGGCTTCCACGTGATCCCCGAGCGGCTGTCGGCCGCAGACCTGGCCGGCATGACCGAGCTCACCACCTTCACCGGCGAGGTGCTCATGGTGTCGGTGGAAGGTGACGCCATCACTGTCAACGGCACCACGATGGTGGTGGTCGGCGAGATCCAGACCGCCAACGCCACCGTGTTCCTGATCGACGCGGTGATGCTGCCGCCGTCGGTCACCGGCTGACCCGCCTCCTCCCTGGAAGTACGGCCCTCGGTGCCGCCGCATCAGCGGCAGCCCGAGGGCCGTACCGCGTCACTTCGGCTGTGGGTTCAGAGGCCGGTGAGCTCGCGCCAGCGAGCCGGGTATGCCTGAGCTACCTGCTGCGGGTTCTGTCGCAACGTGGCTTCGGGCACCACGTCGGCGATAGCGCGTGCTTCGGAGTAGTGGCTGCCGTGCCCCACACCCGTGAACAGCTCGCCACGCGCGGCCACCAGCTCGGCCGGCGGGTTGGGGTCGAGGAAGCCCCAGATCGTGAACGCAATCGTGAGGTCGTGCACCACCGGTGCCCGGCTGAACATCGAGGCCCGGCGCAGGCCGACGCCGAGGCACCCCTTGATCGCGTCGGCAGCGTGCTCGCCGGGCTGCAACTGCAGGCGATCCTTGAAGCCGTTGGCGATCTTGATCGCGAAGCCCTGATCAGGCCCCTGGTAGCCCAAGCGATCGCCACTGGGTTGGAAGCCCACGATGTCGCCGGGCCGATCGGGTGACCACGCGTGGGGCACCACATCGGGCGAGCCGTAGGCACGAGCGGTGTCGACAACGGGAGTGGGCGTGAACTGAGGTGCGGCCATAGCGCCTCCAGTTATACCCGACCCCGCTCGCCGTCACCCGGTCGGTGCCCGTTCTCACCGCGTGGGTGCGCTGGTGCTCGCATGCTGAGCGGCAGCGCGCAGACGTGGGGGTCAGGTCGGCGCGTGCAGCAGGCCGTACACGAGGCCCTCTTCCAACGCGTGCCACGAGGCCTCGATGATGTTGCCGCTGACCCCGATGGTGGTCCAGCTGCGCTTGCCGTTGGTGAAGTCGATGAGCACGCGCGTGACGGCGCCAGTGGCCGTGGCCCCGTCGAGGATGCGCACCTTGTAGTCGGTGAGGTGCACCTTGTCGAGCGACGGGAAGGCCGCACCGAGCGCCGTGCGCAGCGCCTTGTCGATCGCGTTCACCGGGCCGTTGCCCTCGGCGGTGTGCACGTGGCGAGTGGCGGTGTCGCCAGCCCCGATCCACACCTTGACGGTGGCCTCGGTGGTGAACTCGCCGTTGGGCAGTTCGTCAGTGATCACGCGCATGCTCTCCACACGGAAGAAGCTCTGCTCCCAGCCGGCAGCGCGGCGCATGAGCAGCTCGAGCGATGCATCGGCCGCTTCGAAGTGGAAGCCCTCGTGCTCCAGTCGCTTCAGGTCGTCGACGACCTGGTTCACGGCCGGCCCGTCGAGCGGCAGGCCCAGCTCCTCCGCCTTGATCTGGATGGTGGCGCGCCCGGCCATCTCGCTGACGACGAAGCGGGTGCCGTTGCCCACCAGCGACGGATCGACGTGCTCGTACGCATCCTTCGCTCGTTTGATGGCGCTCACGTGCAGCCCCGCCTTGTGTGCGAACGCGGACGAACCGACATACGGCGCCTGCGGGTTGAGCGGCCGGTTGAGCACCTCCGCGACGTGGTTGCTGACGGTGGTGAGGCGCTCGATGCGACCTTCGGGCAGGCACTGCATGCCCAGCTTCAGCTGCAGGTTGGGGATGACGGTGGTGAGGTTGCAGTTGCCGGTGCGCTCGCCCAGCCCGTTGAGCGTGCCCTGCACGTGGCGGCCGCCGGCGCGCACGGCGGCCATCGAGTTGGCCACCGCACAACCGGTGTCGTCGTGGCAGTGGATGCCGATGATCACATCGCCACCCACATGGCGGTGCACGTCGCCGACGATGGCTTCCACCTCGTAGGGCAGCGACCCGCCGTTGGTGTCGCACAGCACGACGTGGCTGGCGCCCTTCACGATCGCGGCCTCCAGCGCCCGCAGCGCGAACTCGGGGTTGTGCTTGTAGCCATCGAAGAAGTGCTCCATGTCGACCAGCACGCGGCGGCCGGCTCCGTGCAGGTAGGCAACCGAGTCGGCGATCATCGCCTCGCCTTCCTCCAGCGTGGTCTGCAACGCCTCGAGCACGTGGTAGTCCCAGCTCTTCGCCACGATGCACACCGCCGAGGTGTTGGCGTCGAGCAGGTTGCGCAGCGTCGCGTCGTCGTCGACCTTGCCCCGCGGGCGACGGGTGCTGCCGAAGGCCACCATCGTCGAGGTGGTCAGGTTCAGCTCGGTGGCGGCGCGAGCGAAGAACTCGATGTCCTTCGGATTGGCGCCGGGCCAGCCGCCTTCGATGTAGTGCACACCGAGGTAGTCGAGTTGCTCGGCGATGCGCAGCTTGTCGTCCACCGTCGCCGAGACGCCTTCCACCTGCATGCCGTCGCGCAGGGTCGTGTCGAAGACCTCGACGGACTGCGGCATGGCTTCGGGTTTCGTGTTCATCGTGCAACCTCTTCTTGGGAACGGCTTCTTGGGAACGGCTTCTGGGATGGCGTGGCACTACGGACGTGATCGGAGAAATGAAAGAGCCGCCCGAAGGGGCGGCTCAGAAGCGCACATCGGCGTGGGGCCGACGTGCGCTAGCAAATGATGATGATCGCGCCGACGAAGCCCGAGGGCATGCGCAGCGGTGCGAGCGAAGTCATGCCGCCATTCAACCTCGGTTTTCGGTCCGCGTCAACGTGTGGCCTGTGCACAACCTGTGCGTGAACGGTGGACGAACGAGAAACTTCTGTGTGTAACCCGCCTTCTCTGCGGATAACCCTGTGGGCACCGAAAATACCTCTTGACCAGCGCAAACGTGGAGAGCAGAGTGATCCTCGTACCGGACAGCGCACGCCAACCGGAACCCGAGGAACGGTGCCGCACAGTCGGGGCAGCCAGCAATGGCGGTCACGACCAGCGGAGGGCCAACCGGGTTCACGAGGTGGAAGCGGGGACGGTAGGAGGATGATCCTGACGCCACGCTGCGAACCTTCGGGGGAGCCGGCGGGGTGGCTGGGGAAGCGGAACCGGGCAACCGGGGAGGCCGATCTGGCGGTCGAGGCGAAGGAAGTCGCAGTCGGGCAACCGGCGGCGGCGGAGAGCGCAGCGGCTTCACTGCTGAGGATGGAACCGGGCAACCGGGGAGACAGTCGGCAAAAGCGGATCGCCCGCCGAAGCGCAAGCTCCGACGGGCGATGACATTGGTCGAGACGGAGGCTAACGCCCGAGGAACGATCGGTGGTGGATCACCCTCCGACCCAGGAGTCGCCCCGGGCGGCGCGCAGGCTTCGGCCAGCAGCGCAGCCCGGGGCGCTTCGCTTTCTACCGTCGTCGGGCGCGATGCGAGGCGAGGGCTACCGTGGCCACGTGACCGAACCTCGCCGCGAGATCTCCGCCAGCTACCAGCAGCAGCTCGACCAGGGCTACAACTTCGGCAGCGTGCGCACGTTCGGCCAGCGGCCGCTGCTCACCTCGCCCGAGCAGCTCGACGAGTGGCAGCCCGACGTGGCGGTGGTCGGTGCCCCGTTCGACCTGGGCACCACCAACCGGCCCGGCGCCCGCTTCGGCCCGCGTGCCCTGCGCGCCGACGCCTACCAGTCGGGCACGTACCACCTGGGTCTCGGGCTGGAGATGTACGACTGGATGGAAGTGGTCGACTACGGCGACGCCGCCTGCCCCAACGGCCTCGTCGACGAGAGCCTTGCCAACATCAAGGCGCGCGTGCACGAAGTGGCCAGCCGGCGCATTGTGCCGTTCGTGATCGGCGGCGACCACACCATCACCTGGCCGTCGGCCACCGCCGTCGCCGACGTGTACGGCTACGGCAACGTGGGCATGGTGCACTTCGACGCCCACGCCGACACCGCCGACCACTGCGACGGCAACCTGGCCAGCCATGGCACGCCCATGCGCCGGTTGATCGAGAGTGGCGCCATCCCCGGCAAGAACTTCATCCAGATCGGCCTGCGCAGCTACTGGCCGCCGGAAGCGACCTGGGATTGGATGGCCGAGCAGGGCATGCGCTGGCACCTGATGGACGAGATCTGGGATCGCGGCTTCCACGCGGTGATGGCCGACGCAGTGGCCGAAGCCCTCGACGGGCCCGAGCACCTGTACATCTCGATCGACATCGACTCGCTCGACCCCGCGTACGCGCCCGCCACCGGCACACCCGAGCCGGGCGGCATCGTCGCGGCCGACCTGATGCGCATCGTCCGCGAGCTCGCGTACCGTCACCACGTGGTGGCCATGGACGTGGTGGAGGTGGCCCCCGCCTACGACCAGGCCGACGTCACCATCAACGTCGCTCATCGCCTGTTCACCGAGTGCCTGGCCGGCATGGCAGCCAAGCGCCGCGATGCCGCCGGCGCCCCCAAGGGACGCCCCGCCCGTTGATCGGTTGTAGTCTCGAACCCATGGTACGCAGGATCGTGATCCGCAAGGCGGAGCTCCTCGCCGGCGAGCCTGTGATCGAAGTGTTCCGCATCAACCAGAGCAATCTCCGTGCCGCACTCCGGTTCGGTACCGTCTTCGCCGTGCTCATGGCACTGAGGTTCCTGCCCGACTCGCCCTTGGTGGTCCAGTGGGCAGCGGCGCTCGCTGTGTCGTACCTCGTCTTCGTGTTGCTCGATCCGGGGGCGTACATCGCCTTCACGGCCACCGGGGCCGTGCTGATGGCGAGCGGCCGGTTCCTGCCGCGACCCGTCCGCGTCGTGCGGCCAATCAGCACCGATGACGTCGCGTTCGGGAAGAACATCTACGGCGAGTGGATGCAAATCAACGGCATTGCCGTCACCGGCGACCGGGATGGAATGCGCCGGATGCTTGCGGCCATGGCCGACCGTTCACCCGTTCGCGCAAGCTGAGCGCGACACGCCGTGTCGATGCACACTCGCACGCTCGATCGGGCCGGCCGCCTCGCCGACGAGCTGGTCGTCGATGCGCTGTTCATCGTCCGCCGCAAGCGGTGGCACTGGCCCGCGGTGATCGTGGGGCTGATGCTCGGCACCGCGCTCGGAGCCGCCATCGGCCAGCCGCTGGCAGTGGCGTTCCTGGCGCTCATCGGTGGCGGCCTGGGCATGAACGTGGGCTCCGACTTCCGCTTCATCGCCCGCTCGCCAACCCGTGTGCTGCTCTACGAGTCCAGCCGCGTGATCGGCCTACCCACCGAGCTGGTGCGGCCCGTCCACCCCGACGAGGTGTCGTACGCACTGGCCGGGGCCTACCGGCAGGCCGAGGCGCCCAGGCCCTGCAGACACGGGTGCTCCAAGGCGTTCTCAGAGCGCTTCGGGTACGACATCACGG
>ERZ1026796.2496-NODE-2496-length-10566-cov-2.485296_pt1 | contig 10566 bp, 10 predicted proteins | sample MGYA00520874_ERZ1026796 | MGnify/ENA primary metagenome ERZ1026796 (study PRJEB33270, sample SAMEA104284474) | anaerobic digester metagenome | biome: Anaerobic digester microbiome; feature: mesophilic sludge digester; material: Anaerobic digester biomass...
CCACGCAACATATAACGTTCGTTTTTCATCGGAATTTGACTTTACGGAGCTTTAGAATTCAACTGTCGGAGCTTTACCGGCACCCTCTTCGGCTTCGAAGTAGGGCTTCTTCTCAAAGTTGCGCATGTTGGCAATGAAGCTCTGCGGGAATTTACGTACGTAGGTGTTGAATTTCGAAGCTGCTTCGTTGAAGTTACGGCGCTCCACGGCAATACGGTTTTCAGTGCCTTCAAGCTGTGACTGAAGCTGAAGAAAACTCTCGTTTGTTTTAAGCTGAGGATAGTTTTCTGAAACGACAAGAAGTCTTGACAATGCTGATGAAAGCTGATCCTGAGCTTTCTGAAACTGCTCGAATTTCTGCGGATCGCTCAGGTCTTCTGCGCTTAATTTCATCTGACCAACCCTGCTCCTTGCATCCGTAACTTCGGTCAGTACGCTTTTTTCAAAATCTGCAGCGCCCTGAACAGTCTTTACAAGATTCGGAATAAGATCTGCTCTTCTCTGATATTGATTCTCTACCTGCGACCATGCAGAGTTAACGCTTTCCTGCATTGAAACGAGTGTGTTATATCCACAACCGTAAAATGAAGTGGACACTGCAAACATCAATGCCAACACTAAGAATTTTTTGACAAAACTATTCATATTAATTTTGTTTATTTGTGTTAGATTTTTTAGCAAAATACAGCAAGAGTCCTTTAATTACAATTCTAAACACTGATTCTCATCAAGCTCTATTATACTGCTTTCATGTTGAGAGATCATTAAACACGTGGCTTTGTTTCCGTCTCATTGTAACTGTCTGATTCATTGAAGCCGTTTTCCATTTCATTAATTTTTTGATAATTTATTTCTTTATTAAAAGTATATTTTCAAATTGCATGTCAAAAATAGTAATTTTTATAATATAAAAAGAGAGGCAATTTTTTTATTACCTCTCTTTTTTTAAAAGATGACCTAGCAAACGCCTTACCACATCATGAATATCGGATACTTTTTCTTGCTTAAGAGGATCCAGCGATGAAGAAAGCCTATTGACCATCTCGCTCTCAAAAGAGAGAATCGCCACTTCCACGTTGAACTGCTTTTCTTTGAGCGAACGCTCTATTTGTTCAAGAAACTCTGGATCGTCCAGCATCATGATATGCGCATCGAAAATGGCTGCTTGTTCTTCGCCTGCTTCATTCTTTGCCAGTTCTCTCAGCGCTTCAATTTCCTTTTTGGCTAGCAACGATGCTTCATGAAAACGAGCCATTTCGCTTGGCACATCATCGATGGCTATATGGTACTGAGGTATTATGCCAGAATCATCTATATGCACAAAGGCAGGAGCTATAGCTACACCGGGAGAAACGCCTATTCCCTTTATGATCATCATGATGAAACAATGTATCAGATATTTGTATATGCGTCAAATAAGACGTTCCCAGATTTTCGATATGTCTCTTTTCGAGAGCATGTAAAGATCAAGGTAGGTAATTCAGCGGATTGACCAGAACCCCATTTTTTATAACTTCAAAGTGTACATGGGGACCTGTGCTATACCCGGTTGTGCCGATTCTACCTAGGGTTCGACCTTGAGAGACATACTGTCCTTCCTGAACCAGAATTTCGGACATATGGCCATATAATGTCTTCCATCCGCCCGAATGGGAAATGATCGCATATTTGCCAAGGATCGGCGAATAACCCGTCTCTATTACCCTGCCGCCCATCGGGGCGGTTATCGACGAGCCATAGGGCGCCGCTATATCGATAGCGTTGTGGAACGATCTTCTTCCTGTAAAGGGGTCTTTACGCCAGCCAAACCAGGAGGTAAGACGACCTTTGACCGGCCATTGGAATAGTGTGCCGGCGATTTCTCGCAATGTGGCTGCAGGTAATTTGACATCCGGAAGAAACAGAGGTTTGCCTGCTGGAATCGTCTCTGAAAGCAGACCATTTGTTTCTATGAGACGGTCGATATTGATATTATATGAATCAGCAATTTCCTGAATTGTTGTTGGCTTTGAAGCGATATACAAAATGCCAGATTCGCTGGGTATCTTGAGGAGCTGACCTGGCTTTAGTGATTTGGCTGATTTAAAATTATTTATACTGATAAGTGTATCCAGCGTCAGATCAAAATACTCTGCTATCTCTGACAGCGTGTCGCCTTTCTTTACTTCATAAACAGAATATTTTACCAATTTGTCTTCTGGTTCTGGCATAGCAATCTCATTGCTTTTTGCAAAGTCACTGACGTCGGAACCTCCACGCGCGGTCATGGGACCTGGAGCTGGCCTGAAGCTCGATCCAAGCAACATAAGCATACATCCAACAGAAAACACCAGCTTTCCTAGGTTCGATCCCCGCCCTATATAGTATACCCAGTTGCTTTGATCCAGCTTGATTCGCATTCTTATCCGGAACCTCTCAATCTGATGATCAAATATTATAAGTGCAACCAATTGAATTAGGCAAGTGCAATTTATTCATCTTGATTTGCCTTGATGGAAGCCTGTGGTTTCTCTATACTCTGGTCTCAGGAATATTACATGAAGCCGGAAAGAGCCGATGTCGCACTGATCAGATGTGAGAGTTACGAAGCCGAAAAGCTGGATAAAACGATTGAAACATGCGCAGAGATTGCGAGTCTTCCTGATTTACAAGGCAAGACAATCCTCATAAAGCCAAATGTTTTGAATGCCTCGCCAGCTTCAAAGGCGGTTACAACCAATCCTGCCTTTGTCGAAGCGGTCATTCAATTTGCAAAGTCCAGAGGCGCAAAAGAAATCCTGGTGGGTGATTCTCCAGGATGGCAGCCAGTCATGCTAGCTGCAAAGACTTCTGGTATCTACGATGCGGTCCAGCAAAGTGGTGGTACCTGGGCGGATTTCCGAGAGGTTTCTCCGCATCCTGTCAAAGAGGGCAAGAAGCTCAAGAACATCCCTCTGACATCACTGGTAGAGGAGGTTGACTTAGTCATAAATCTTCCAAAACTGAAGAATCATGGCCTTATGACATATACGGGCGCAATCAAAAACCTTTTTGGACTTATCCCTGGGACAGCAAAGAGTGCGATGCATCTTCAATACCCCGCGGTTATCGATTTTGGCGAGATGCTTGTGGATCTGGCTCTATCTATTCCTAATTGCTTTACTTTTATGGATGCGATCATCGCAATGGATGGGCAAGGCCCTGGATCTGGAACACCCTACTCGCTTGGCATTGTCCTGGCATCTAGGAGTGTTGCAAAGCTAGACTGGATTGCGTCTCAGTGTGTAGGCTATGACCCTAGAAATATATCCTATATTCTTGATGCAATGGAAAGAACGTCTGGAAGCGCAAATATTACGGAACCTTCGACTTACCCTCTAAGAGTCTCGGAAATAGAGCATAGTGGTTTTAGGCGGCTTCCTTATACAAGCAAGCTTGGCAAAAGACTCAGCGCAATACCGAGAGGCCTTCGTTCCTTAGCCGGGAAGCTGATACACCTTAGGCCATATTTCATAAAAATAAGTGCATCGGTTGCAGTGCGTGCATCGAGATATGTCCAGCAAAGGTATTATTGCTCGATAGGAAAAATGGCTCGAACATCATTAGAATCAATGACAAGCTCTGTATCACTTGTTTTTGCTGCCATGAGGTATGCCCGGCCAAGGCAATTACTGTAGGACGCGCGCCGGTCCGTATTGTGCATCGACGCTTGCCTGGCCTTTGATATGAGAAGCTATCCATGGCTAGCAAAGCCGGCAAAGGAGGAAAAAGAGTGGCTCATGTCAGTCTTGATGGTTTAATTCGCTTTGGGAACTTATCCGATTTGGAGACTATGGATTTGATCGCTCCTATGGAAAAGAATGGCTATTTGGTACTTCAAGCAGATGCGCTTCGCGAGTGCTCCCGAATTGCGTTTACGAAAATAGCTTATCTTATGCCTGAAACGCAATATGATGCTTTTGCTAAGATCATCGAGGATCCTGAGGCTAGCGAATATGATCGATTTGTCGCATCTTGTCTTTTAGAAAATGCACTGATTTCTGGAAAGAGAAGATATCCGATATGCCAAGATACCGGGACCGCGCTTGTCTATGGATGGCGCGGTGACCGCATAGAAATCGAGAAAAACATTGACTTGGAAGAATTACTAGTTCAGGGCGCAGCACAAGCCTGGACGCAGGAGAAATTGCGCAACTCTCAGATGGGTCCTCTAAATATGATGGAAGAGTGTAATACAAAGGACAATCTGCCTGCAGGTATCCAAATTCGTTCTATAAAAGGAAAGGAACTTAGGCTCACCTTTGTCGCAAAGGGAGGAGGCTCCGCTTCTCGCTCTTCGATCAGCATAGAGAGCCCCGCTATTCTGAGAGCAGATAAACTGGAGAATGTTCTGCGTTTGCGCATCAATGCATTGGGTCCTTCCGGCTGCCCTCCTTACGCGATTGCGATGGTGCTCGGCGGTACAAATCCTGCACAGTCTTTGTATGCTGCGGAACTCGCGGCCCTAGGCCTACTGGATAATCTTCCTACATCTGCTAATGGCGATGGTATGCCCATGAGAGATATTCTCTGGGAAAAGAAAATGCTGACAATAGCTCGGGATAGTGGATTTGGGGCTCAGTGGGGAGGTTCGCATTTTGCCGTCTCCACAAGAGCAATAAGACTATCACGGCATGCGGCAAATCTACCTTTGGCGATCGCAGTTTCCTGCGCAGCAAATCGGCATGTCTCTGTATTTATAGATAATTCGGGATGGTATATCGAGAAACTATCACCTCCTTCACAATGCTTAGAAAATAAGGCACAAGAAATCATTCTGCAGACAAGCGCCAAGGCCGAGATTATACAAATAACGCAATCGGATGATAGCTGGCTTTCAAAATTAAGGTCATTGCAAGCGGGTACGATGGCCCTTATTTCAGGACCTGTTCTTTTGGCGCGGGATATGGCTCATGCGCGCCTTTTGCGCATGCTCGAGTCTGACAAAAAACTTCCCGATTGGTTCATCGGATTACCGGTATTCTATGCCGGACCAACAGAGGCTAAGCAGGGAGCCAAGACTGGAGCCTTTGGGCCTACTTCTGCTTCGAGGATGGATAGCTATCTTGAAGCTTTTATGAAAGTCGGTGCTTCGATGGTTACAATCGCAAAAGGAAGCCGTAGCAATGAGGCGCGTAGAGCTATAGCCACTCATAGAGGCGTATACTGCGCTGCAATCGGAGGAGTAGCCGCGCTCAATGCAGAGCGCTTCTTACAAAAACTGGATACAATTCAGTTCGAAGACCTTGGAATGGAGGCTGTCCGTATCGCAGTGCTTGATAGACTGCCCGTCATTATAGCTATCGACTCACATGGAAAAGACATCTATGATTCCTAGGTCTCGCTAGGCTTCAATCGCTAGGCTTTAAGAGAGCCAACTAATCTGTCTGCAAGGTATAGGGCTGTCACCATAAGAGCGTGCCTTAACTCCCCTTCTCCGATGCGACGTCGTACTTCATCTGCATCTACAAGGTAAGCGTCGATGATTTCATTTTGATCGAGGTGCCGATCGACTGCAGGTTTTGGATCCAGCGCAACAAAAACATGAAAATGATTATCCTGAATCGCAGGGTTTGGAAATACGGTACCCGCATGAAGGATCTTATCCGAAACCCAACCAGTTTCTTCAGCTAGCTCTCTGGCAGCCGCATGAGAAGGCTCTTCTCCATTCTCCACCACGCCGCCAGGGAATTCCAAGCTAAGCTCCTCGGCTCCATGCCGATACTGCCGCACCATTAAAAACGAAGTGCCGACATCTGTTCGCACATAGGGAACGATCACCGCCCAATCTTGGGCTCTCATCAAGGAAAAATGGCCTGTCCGTCCATCGGGGCCTTTGCTTTCTCTCTCCAATACGCTGAACACATTGCATTCATAGACTTTGCGAGTGGATATTTCCATCCATTTGCGTCCACCATTTCCATCGCCTGCAACCATATTATTCTCCGCTAGCATCCTATTCTGGATGGCTTAGATGGGCAAGCTCTCTATGAAATTGTGCAACTTTCCCTTGTCGAAATTCCGCGAGATCTTTATAATCAATAAAATGAATATCAAACCCTGCAACCGATTGCGCAATAAGGCTCTGAGGGTCTTTTTTCTTATGGGCGCAGGCCTTGCGCTATTTGGTCAGAACATCCCTAAGAGTTTATCTATGGAGAAACTTATCATGCAATCTTATCGTCCTCTCGTCGTTGCTCATCGTGGTTTTAGAAGTATTGCTCCAGAGAATACGCTTCTCGCAGCACAGAAAGGTTTTGATGCGGGTGCCGATATGTGGGAGCTCGATGTTGCAGCATCGAGCGATGGCGTATTGGTCGTTCTGCACGATAACACGCTTTCGCGCACGACAGATGCTAAGACTCGCTTTCCATCTCGTTCTCCATGGACCGTTTACGATTTCACGCTTGCAGAACTCAAATCCCTCGATGCTGGCTCATGGTACGCCCAGACAGATCCTTTTATGCAAATTGCTGTTGGAAGAGTAAAAACCTCTGAACTTGCATCTTTTAAAGATATTAAAATTCCCACACTGCGCGAAGCGCTCGAGTTGACGAAGCGTTTAGGATGGCGAGTCAACATCGAAATCAAAGACGCAACTGGATTTGCTTGCGATGCTTGGATTGTCGAGAGAACCGCTGAGCTGATAAAAGAGCTCGACATGGTTCCTTCGGTTTTGATTTCGTCTTTCAATCATGATTACTTAAAGCGAATGAAGAAGGCTATCCCAGAGATAGCCGTTGCTGCTCTAATCGATAAACCGCTCTCAGATCCAATTCAAATATTGAGAGATATCGGAGCAGTGGCTCTAAATCCGAACGAAAAATATCTCGATGGAGCAACAGTTAAAGCACTAAGATCCGCTGGTTTTGGTGTGCTTCCATGGACTGTAAATGATGCTTCGAGGATGAAAACCCTTCTCAATTGGGGTGCGACCGGGCTTATCACCGATTTCCCGGATAAAGCCCTGGAATTGGTCAACAAGAGTTTTTAGAGGACTTTTGATTTGGTTTCTATTGCATGCTCAGAAAAACTATAATATACTATTTCTCGTAAAGAATCCGGAGGCTGATCCGGTAATCCATAATAATCCTGGAGGCAGAGTAATGAAAAGAGTCGTTTTGCTGATAGCCGTTCTGCTCATGGCTGTCGGTGCCTATGCCCAGACAACGGTCGAATTTTGGCATGCTATGGCTGGTCATAATGGCGAAATGGTACAAATCATCAGCGATCAGTTCAATGCAAGTCAAAAGGAATTCAAAGTAGTTCCCGTTTATAAGGGATCTTATGTGGACACAATGAATGCTGGTATTGCTGCCTTCCGCGCTGGGCAAGCGCCCGCAATTATTCAGGTATACGAAGTCGGTACGGCTACCATGATGGCTGCCAAGAATGCCATAAAACCGGTCTACCAGCTTATGGCTGAGAATAAAATTAATTGGAGCTCCGATATCTATATTCCGGCCATCAAATCCTATTATTCCACTTCCGATGGCCGAATGATTTCGATGCCATTCAACAGCTCCACCGCTGTTATGTATTACAATAAGGATGCATTCAGGAAGGCAGGGCTGGATCCTGAAAAGCCACCCGTTACCTGGCCTGAATTCTTCGAGGTTGCAAAGAAACTAAAGGCTTCCGGCATGGAAGGTGGTTTTACGACCAACTGGATAAGCTGGATTCAGCTTGAGAATTTCTGTGCATGGCATAATATTCCATTTGGAACCAGAAGCAATGGATTCGATGGCCTGGACACCCAGCTTGTATTCAATAGTCCTATCGTGGTGCGCCATTTCCAGAACATTTACGACCTTTCCAAGACCGGTGTATTCATTTATGGCGGCCGCGAAAATAAAGCCAATCCCCTCTTCACCTCTGGCCGCGTTGGCCTGCACTTCGAGTCGATCGGTGGCTATGGGAACATGAAGGCAACCTGCAAGTTCGACTTTGGTGTTGCGCGCTTGCCCTATTATCCCGATGTACCCGGTGTTCCCCAGAATTCTTGCATTGGCGGTGCTTCTCTCTGGGTATTCAATGGCAGACCGGCGGCTGAATACAAGGGGGTCGCCGAATTCTTCAATTTCATCTCTAAACCTGAAATTCAAGCTCTCTGGCACAAAGAAACTGGCTATCTGCCTGTTACCCAAGCTGCCTATGAGCTTACAAAATCTCAAGGTTACTATGTCACCAACCCTGGGCTCGAAGTAGCTATCAAACAGCTTACCAACAAAACGCCTACCCCGAACTCAATGGGTATTCGCTTTGGTAATATGCCCATAATTCGCGAAATCGAAGACCAGGTATGGGAAGAAATCCTCTCTGGAAAGATCTCGGTAAAAGACGGCCTCGACAAGATGGTACGTGAAGGAAACAAACAATTGCGCAGTTTTGAGAAACTTAATAAATAGATATTCGATTCCGCACTGTGAACTTTAAGAATCTCAGAGCGGACAAGAAGGAGATGTTTTTGTAATAAAAGGCCGCCGGTCGGCGGCCTTTTTTGCGCAGATATAGAAAAGGACTGCGCGCTATGCAACTTCTTTGTGGTTTAGTATAATAATCTAAATTCTTCAGGAACTGTTATGTCCAAACAATATGAGTTCAGAGCTTCAATTTTGCCGTATCTTCTTGTGCTACCACAGATGTTAATCGTCTTTATCTTTTTCTTCTGGCCTTCTGCACAAGCCATTCTGCAATCCTTCTACCTGCAAGATCCTTTCGGTGGCAAGATGATCTTTGTAGGTTTCGAGAATTATTCCAATCTTCTAATTGATCCCGATTATTGGCAATCTTTCTGGGTATCGACAGTATTTGCGCTATGCATAACCATAAGCTCAATGGCTATTTCTCTTTTTCTTGCAATCCAGGCAAACAAGAAAATCAGATTGGCTTCTTTCTATAAAACAATGCTCATCTGGCCATATGCTGTATCAACACTCGTCGCTGGAGTCATTTGGCTTTTCATGTTCAATCCTAACGTGGGTGTCATCGCTTACACGCTTAAGCATACCTTCCATATAGATTGGCAGTATCTTTTGAATTTTAACCAAGCCTTTCTGTTGCTCACCATGGCCGCGAGCTGGAAGCAACTGGCCTACAATTTTGTATTCTTCCTTGCAGGACTACAGAGCGTCCCCGCAACTCTGGTCGAAGCTGCGGAGATTGACGGGGCTGGGCCGACCAAGAGATTCTGGAAAATCATATTCCCCCTTCTTTCACCAACTACTTTCTATCTCTTGGTTATGGATCTGGTATATGGATTCTTCGAAACCTTCCCTATTGTGCATTCCATAACATCGGGAGCTCCGGGGAAGTCCACTGCTATACTCGTCTACAAGGTTTGGCGAGATGGCGTTATAAACCTTGACCTTGGAAGCTCTTCTGCGCAATCGGTTATCCTGATGATAATGGTCATTGTTCTGACGGTATTCCAGTTCCGCTTCATAGAGCGGCGAGTCACGTACTAAAGCGGAGGAAACAACAATGAATGAACAACAGCTATCTAATAAAGCCGCTCACCGAGCCAAGGTCCTTCGCAGCCTTTATCCACATATCATCCTCTGGATTGGCATAGTTATTATCATATTCCCGATTTATTTTATTTTCTCGGCTTCATCTCACACAAATGCAGATATACAAGCAGCACCCATGCCTCTCGGCATAGGACCTCATCTAATCGAGAATTACCGCCAGGCGTTATTGCATGGAACGCAGAACATGGGCACACCGGTCCTTACCATGTTGAAGAATTCGCTTATAATGGCGCTTGGTATATCTATTGGCAAGATAGTAATTTCTCTTATGGCAGCCTTCGCAATTGTATTTTTCGATTTTCCATTGAGGGGCTTTTGTTTCTGGAGTATCTTTATCACTCTGATGTTGCCGGTAGAAGTGCGTATTATGCCTACATATAAAGTAGTTGCAGATCTGGGATTGCTGAATAGCTATGCGGGCTTAATTCTGCCAATGATCGTCTCAGCAACTGCTGTATTTTTATTTAGGCAGTTCTTCATGTCAGTACCCAGAGAGATAGCAGAAGCATCGCAGATTGACGGCGCGACTCCCATGCAGTTCTTTAGCCATATCCTTGCCCCGATGACACGTACCCCAATCGCTGCAATGTTTGTGATCCAATTTATTTATGGATGGAACCAATACCTGTGGCCATTGCTAATAACCACTAAACCGGAATTCTATACCCTGCTAATTGGCATAAACCGAATGATGTCTGGTGCAGACGTCCAAATCGAATGGCAGATAGTGATGGCGACCACTATGCTAGCCATGCTTCCTCCGGTCATAGTCGTAGTGCTCATGCAGAAACAGTTCATAGCGGGCATGACCGAAACAGAGAAGTAATCTCAGAGGAATTACTTAGTCAACACGATATGGCAAACCAGATATATTCCTAAGAATAACAAAGGGCTGCCCTAGATTGATCTGGACAGCCCTTTTGATTTTTTATCCTCCGAATGCCCTGACGCCGATTTCAAAGCATTTCAAAATAATTAACAGCATTCTCCCAACAAATGCCACGCACAAGCTGTT
>ERZ1026796.2499-NODE-2499-length-10564-cov-3.366580_pt1 | contig 10564 bp, 9 predicted proteins | sample MGYA00520874_ERZ1026796 | MGnify/ENA primary metagenome ERZ1026796 (study PRJEB33270, sample SAMEA104284474) | anaerobic digester metagenome | biome: Anaerobic digester microbiome; feature: mesophilic sludge digester; material: Anaerobic digester biomass | place...
ACGGCGACACCAACGCCAACGCCAACGGCGACAACTGGTATCTGTTCGCAGGAAATAGCAGCAGCACGGTTAGAATCTATGATACCGATACTTCAAACACAGAACGTGCTACTTTGTATACTGGAAACTTCACGCTTGGTTATGACGGCTCAAATTACTATGCAGGAAGAATGGACGAAGTAAGGTTCAGTTCTGACGCTATCCATACTGATATATTCGCAGTTCCTGTTGCAGCGTATTCTTCTGAATATGCGGCGCACTTATACATTGGTTCAACCAGACCTATATCAGGGTTTAAGCCTTATATCAGCGTGGCGAACACTACGGCGGCAACTATCGCAGGTTATTACTGGGACGGCTCCGATTGGACTACTGTAGGGACTATTACGGACGGCACCGCTATTACCGCAGGGACACCTCTGGCGAAAACGGGCTTCATTACATTTGCGTCCACAGTAGACACGGCGAAGGTCAAGGTCATTGAAGAAAACATTGCCTACTTCTATTACTTTGTTTTCTATAGTATTGACGCTACTACTGCGTTATCACAACTGACAGTTCAATGTCCTGTTCAGGATATAGTCGATATATGGGACGGAGTGCCACGGCAGATTTATTCCTGCATCAAGACAATCACAAGCCTTTCTATAGATCACGATAATACAGTAAATGTTTATGCCCTTGATTACGATAAGGATGCCGCTGATTCATATATGTCGTTAGGCAGCATGGGATCGTCAGGCAGAGTTTACTTGGGTTTTAATGAACGATTGTCTGGCATTAAGGTTTACATGGCACCTGAATATGAAAACAGTAATAAAGGAACTTTAACGGTAAGTTACTGGAACGGTTCTGCGTGGACGGCGGTGACAGGACAGATAGACGGAACTTCTGTCGGTGGTAAAACCTTAAACAGGACTGGTGTTATTTCGTGGGATGCCCCGGCTGCAAGTTCTGAATTTACAAGGTCAGTAGCCAATAGTGCAAAGTGGTATTATTACAGGTTTACTTTTAGTTCCATATTAGCAGGAACCTATGGAGATGTAAGGATTGACCATTTCGCTGGGCTTCCTGTTCAGACAGTAATTCCCGCACACAGGTATCCCGTTCTTTGGAATAATAGATTATGGTTATTAAATGACCAGACCAAGGCAGGAAATGCGGCACTAGGGAGCAGTTATGGAACTGTCTGCGTGTTCAACGGGGCTGACAGCGGAACTTTATTGTTCGGCGGTTCAAGAGGATTAGTTGCAGGTGCTACGTTATTTACGAGGTTCGGCGGTTCTTTATATGAGAATATGATTGTCTGCAAGAACAATGAAACATATCTTGTGGACGGCACTTCCTTTACAGGTGATAGCAGCGGGGCTGGTGCTTTTGTTGTTTATCAGGTTTCGGGCGTGAGAGGTTGCATCGCCCCGCTGACAATGAAAGCCTGTGATACAGGATACGAAGTTGCCGAGGGCGTTACCAAGCACGTTCTGATTTGGCTTTCAAATTCAGGCGTGGTTATGTTCGATTCCAATTCAATTATAGAAGTGTCCAATGATATAGAAGATAGAATGTACGGAACACTTGATAAAAAGAATGCAAGCAAATCGGCGGGATTTTACGTGGCAGGCAAGGGCGAATATCATATACTTGTTCCGATACTGTCATCTGGTGCGTCAGTCAGTTATCTTACTGAAGAATGGGTATATGACACGATAAGGAAGCGGTGGTATCAGGTCAAGCGGGGCACGAAGTATCTGTGGTCGGGGTTTAATGTCGAAGATGAATACGGCAACCAATATACATACGGTGGGACAGGGGACGGGTATATAGAACTTCTCGAAAATGGAACTACCTTTGACGGCGTTGATATTGTCTATAAGTTTAGACTGAACGATTCCCTGCTTACAAAATCGTGGGCACACCGCAAGGAAATGAGAAGTGTAAGACTAGTAGGAATATGTAAGACAACGACCACCGCCACGATTACATTGAATCATTATGCTGACGGAAGTTCCACCGCTTCCACGCCGGTTACTACTGTTATCCCGAACAATAAATCGGGCAGAAGGTTTTACAAATTTCAAAGGTCGGTTTCATTCAGGGGGAATACGCACAGTCTTGAATTCACGACTACGACCAATAACGAATATGGCGGTTTTGACCCGCTGTATGTTTCGGGATTGTACAAAGTAATAGATTATGATATGGAGGACGTATGAGTTTAATAGGGGACGCACAGGAATTTTTATATTATCAGAAACCGCAGGGAACTAACACACAGTTTCCGCCGAGGGGCGGTGTGAGAAATGTTTCTGCTTCATACATAACAGGAAGGAAAATGCCGAGCCGACCTGAACAGGACGTTTCTCAGCAGTATACGACTCTTAAGGAAGCAAGAGAAGGTGAAAGAGCAGCAGGGATAATGGCTACTCCAGCACTGACTGAACCAATTACAGGGAATGTGCCAGAACCATCTGAATTGTCGGAAGGAAAAAAATATTTAGGTATTGGTGCACAAGGGTTAGAAGTTGGAGGTAAAATAGCTGAAACACTTGGTGCGGCTGATATTGGTTCAGTAATGAAAAATATTGGTCGTGCGGCAGGGAAAGTTGCAGGAATATTAGGTGCTGGAATATCTGCTTATAACATTATTAAGGGAGAAGGAAAGCACGGTGATTATGCAAACCTGACTGTGTCAACAGTACCTTATATAGCAGATGTAGCACAAGGATTATATGAAGTAGCAACTCTTGGTAGCGAGATACCAGCTATAACTGGTTTTGCTGGTTCTGCTGGTTCAAGTCTAGGCGCATCAACTGCTGGTAGTCTAGGCTCTACAGTTGGGAGTGTTGTGGGCGGTGCCGCTATAGCTGCTCCATATTACGCAGCGGCAAAAGCTGGTGGGTTAATCCAGAATTTAATTATTGCAAATAACCCAAGTTTAAAAAAGACCCCATTTGGTTGGTCTGCCGCTTCGATAGAAGAACCACTTGATGTGGAAGGCGGTTTAGCTGAACAAGCTGCGTTCACAGGCGTAGGTAATAATAAAACAAACAGGTTTATAGCAAATGCGGTTAATCCTATTGGCGGCATGACTAGGTCTGCACAAGCTGGCAATTGGAAAGGAGTCGGTAAGGCTGCACAAGCTAGGATGTTTACTGATGCTGCCTTAATAGGAACTTCGACATTAGCACCTCTGGTTGCTCCAGCAATAGCCCCTTTGCTCCCATTTGCTCCTTTAGCTTTTGCTAAGAAAAAAGAACAAAGAATAGCAGCGGGAATTCTTTCCGGTGGTCTAAGTGAAATATTCTGTTTCGCAGAGGGCACTCCGATTACCATGGCAGACGGAACAACGAAGCCGGTTGAACAGATTGATTTGTTTGATGTGTGCGAAGGCGGCGGTATGGTTAACGGAAAAGGCGTGGTGATTGCCGAGGATATTTATGACTACGAAGGAGTAATGGTAACGGGCGGTCACGCCGTCTATGAAGATAATAAATGGATAAGGGTTAAGGACAGCGAGAAGTCTATACTTGTAGCTTTGGAAGAGCCGATAAAAGTTTACATTGTAAATAATGAAGAACACGTGCTGATTATAAATGATATAATCTTTGCCGACTACGGCGAAGTTACCGATAGTGAGAACATGACCGCTGATGAAAGGCTGGCTTACTTAAATGATAATTGCTCGTTTTAACGCTGAGAAACACTATAAGGACTTGGGAAAACTTTGGGAACAGCACGGCTGGATTCCTTGTCCGTTGGACGCAATACCACGGCAGAGTTACGTTGCAAAAAGAAACGGCGACATCATTGCCTTTATGGGAATGTATGTTGACGAAGGAACTATCGGAGTCATAGACTGGGCGGTGGCTAACAATAATTTCAGCAAGGAAGAAAAAGACGAGGCATTGCAATTATTGTTTAACAGGCTTATAGTGATAGCGAAATTAAAGAAGTGCAATTACATATACAGCTTCACCAAGAATACGAAGTGGGGCGATAAGATGAAAAGATACGGCATGATGCTTGCGGAGTCGGGGGCTTGCACATATATCATGCCGATAGGTAAAAATAAAAACACGGCGTTTATTAGCGATTAGGAGATTAATATGGATTATTTAACAGAGGCAATGAAAGCGTTGCAGAGAGGCAGGTCGCAGGAACGGCTGACGGGCAACCGAAGGGACACAGGTTACGCTGGCGCAAATCAGGACGAACCTTTATACGAAGGTTACTTTGATGCCGCAATGAAAAATCGGCGGGCTGACAGGGCACTAAGCATGCAACAGCAACAGTTTAATCAGAAAATGTCTTTTGCAGAAAAGTCACAGAAACAGAGCAATGCCTTGGGTTGGGGTAAACTAGGTGCACAAGCATTGGGTTATGGAATGGAAGCGTTTGGTAAACCCCTAGCACAGAAATTTCTTGGCGTTGGTGAGCAAAATACAACCATAAGTGCGCCAGCGTTGACACAACCTATGAAATGGTTTGACACAACCACCAGAGGTGCTTACGCTGATGATGTTTACGGCGATAAGTTTGGTTTTCCGACCTATGACGAAAGCATGCAGTCTTACTATCAGGAAACGTCTAGTGTATTAGGTGATTGGTTTGGTGATTGGTTTGGTGATTGGTTTGGTGATTGGGATTTTAATTTTGATGTGTTTTAAGGAGGCAATATGCAGGTAAATTATACAAGTCCAGCGATATTAGGGGAAGGTTTTGCACAGGGTGTTCAGATGGCACAGAACTCCGAGAACATGGCTATCAGGCGAGAAGAAGCCGCCAGAGCCAGAGCCAAGTATGAAGATGATATGCAGTTCATACCGCTTGATAAAATAGCGCAGGGCGTACCAAACGATATGCAACAGGGCATGATGCAGATAGCGGAAAGCGGCGGCTACATCACGGAAATAAACGGCGTGAAGGGCGCACACAAACATAAGCTGGGCGAGTTTATGAAAGACTTCTCTTCCAATAAATTATGGCAAGCCATGGCGTTGCAGAGTTCATTGGATATGATTGATAAAGCCATGGAAGAAGGCAAAGGTCAGTTGGAACAGTTGGAACAGGTTGTCAAGAAGGATTTAGCCGAATACCAATGGCAGATACAGAAACTTCACAAAGACGCTAAAGCAGAGAATAGACCTGTAGAGATGTCTAAAGTCAGAGCCTACGAAGATAAGATTAAAAAGTATCAGGCAGAAAATCCAGCCTACGCACAGTTGCAGGAACTATCAAAACAAATGGAACAGCTTGTGCAGTTAAGAAGTCAGCGGGCTACCTCATTCGGAATGATAGATGACGGCTATAAAAAAGACGTAGAAAAATTCGGCAAGGAAAAAGCACTTATGATTGCTATGGGGAAATTGGATAGACGGCAACTTATGTTACAGCAGAAAGCCGAAGAAGAGAAGATAATCGGTGACCGGCAGATAAGGGTCGCAAAAGCTAAATCAAAAATGAAGGACGGCGGTGCCAGCGGGTTTACTCCGTTACCAAATACTACTAAGGACGGCGGTGCCAGCGGGTTTACTCCGTTACCAAATACAAAAAGTAGATTTACGATAGAGGAAGAATAGTGCCTACTTATAGGGTAACAGATAGCGTTACGGGAAAAACACTGAAGCTTACGGGTGATTCTGCTCCTACCGAGCAGGAGCTTGTTGATATTTTTAAATCCTATACGCCTAATAAGAAGCGTGATTTTATTACACCTGCCAAACAGACTGCTGAAACAGTAGCCGCACTTGTTACTGGTGGAACATCATGGATTCCAGCTGGGCTGTCTATGGGATTACCCACAATAGAAAAACACGGAATATCGTTTATTCCTAGGTCAATGGAAGAACTTGAGAAACGCTCTGAACGTGCGCTTAAAATTCAGGAAAAACTTACTTATCAGCCCAAAGATAAAGCGGCGCAAAGAGCCGTTGAAATAATAGCTAAACCGATAACCTATCTTCCCGAAAAAGGCAAAGAAAAAGCAGAACATTTCAGAAAGTTAGGTGACGAAGCATACGAGAATGGCGACATAAAAACAGCGAAAATGTATTGGGCTTTAGGTGGAGTTACGGAATTTGCTGGCGAGGCATCACCGTTTCTAATTCCCGCAGGCGTAGGCAAGGGCGTGAAGGGAATAAAGACAAAGGTTAATAAGTTTAAAGCACAGTTTGAAGAACCGCTTGGATTAACTAAACGCACAGCCGTTGAACAAGTGCCGGAAGCCAAAACAAGTGCTGTTATACCGGAAGAAACAAAGACTAAATCTCCTGAATTAAAAACACAGGAAAAAGTTACAGAAAGCAAACTATCGCAAGAACCAAGTGGCGTTGAGAGTGAAGTTGATAAAACAAAAGAGATTAAACCTTCTACACCCGAAGACCCCTTGGTCGCCGAAGCCCGGAAGTATAAGACGGTGGAGAAGTTTATTGCGGCGCAAGGGCAGACACTATTCAGGGCAAGCTCTAAACCGTTTGATATTAAATTAATGGAAGATGACGGGATTTTCCTTACACCAAATAAGAAATACGCAGAAGATTGGCAGAAGTATCAAGGATATAAAAATTTAGAAGAGTTTGTTATTGCTCCAAATGCAAAAATCCTAACGCAAAAAGATTTTCCAAAGAAATTTATAAAAGAAGAAGGTGGATATACCTTTACATCATTGGACGACCAAGCAGCCATAATTAAATATGCAAAAGAAAAAGGTTTTGACGGTATAGAAGATTATGCTAGCAAAGCTGGAGAAAGAACAAGCCATGAATTTGCAATATGGAATAAGGACGTAATCAAAACCAAAGCCCAGCTCACCGACATCTGGAACAAGGCTAACAAGCCGTCTAAACCTGTAAAGCCGCCTGCAATATCATTCCTTGGAACGCAGGGCTTTTATGAGAAGGTCGGCAAGGTTGTAGCGGATATAAGAAAGAAAATTACAATCCCCGAAAATCTGCGTGGCAGTATGAAAACAAGCCTTGATTCCATGATCGAACACCACAGAAGTATCCGTCATTCAGAGTTTCTTTCCAAGGAACTTACTAAAGCCGTCAATGATGTTGTCAAAGACCCAGAACGCCAGTTCCTTATGGCACAGGCATACGAACACCAGATGAAAGGAAAATATTGGGAACAGCTTAATCCCACCGAAAAAGAACTGGTAAATTATCTGTCAAAAGAAAAAGCGAAACTAGACCAGTTTATCAAAGACAACGATATACTTGAAATGAAAGAAATGCCGCAGGGTGTTAATCATATATTCCACCATTGGATTGACCCAAAAACAGGCAAACCTTTTAAAGCTACTTATGGTAAGTTTACCAAGGGTTTACCACAGGCACGGCAACGGACGCACATGACCTTTGAAGAAGGTATGAAGAACGGACTAAAACCAGCCACGGTCAATCTTGGCGAACTTATAGGATTAGAATGGGAAGCGGCGGTCAGGGCGAACAGTGCAAGAGAACTGTTCAAGACACTACACGGCGTTAAAGGCGACCCCGATATGACCATTGTATTAAGAACAGGAAAACCTGCGAAGCCTATCCGAATGATTGAACGTTGGGATATGTTACAGAAACAGGGCTTGTCTGAAGATTATGTAAGATATAGTTCACCGTTTCTGGACAAGGCACTTTCATTTAAGAACGCAGACGGCGAGATAATTGTAATGAAGGGTGCCGTGGGAATACAAAAAGAACTTTATCCATTTGTCAAGGCATATATCGAAACACCTGACTATGGAAATCTGTCACAACTTAACTTTGTAAGCAAGAGTATGAAGCTGGGTATCAGTATGTTCCACGTTGTATCCCTTGGTATGCAGGAATTGGCTAACTTCAGAATGCCGTTCAAAAACATACCGAAAGGATTAAGACTGAAGAAAGACCTTACCCCTGAATTAAAGATACTTCATCAGGAAGGTCTGGAGTTATTTAAAGGATATGAAGATTTGGGTTATAGAAACCAATTCTTTGAAGGAAAGACTGTTGTCGGTAAGACAGGTAACATCATAACTTATCCTGTGCAGAAGATGAGGGACTTTATTTTTGATGTAGTTCAGCCGGGAATGAAAGTGTCCTTTGCAGATATGCAGTTCAGAAAACTGTTGCCGAGATATTTAAAGGACGCAAAGGAAACAATGACCGCCGAAGAAGTAATGCGCCGTGTAAAGAATAACGAACCTATACCCGAAGCCGCAAAGCAATGTGCTAGAGAAGTAGTCCAGAAAGCTGACGGGCATTTTTCGGGTGAAGATTACAAGCGGTCTCTACTGGAAACAAACAAGTGGATGGTCAATGCGTATTTTACACCGAAAGCCAGAAAATTCTGGCAGGTACTTTTACTTTCCCCGACATGGCAGAGAGAACATCTGCTCGTAGCAAAGAACGTAGCCAAATCCTTTATGCCTAATTCCATGATTAAAAGATTAGGTATGTCCGAAATGGGTGCTATTAAATCCCAGTATCGCAAGTATGCTTTAGGCGGTATTATGATTGTAGGTGCGGTTGATTTATGGAACCAGATGTCCACATTCGCAATGGACGGCGAAAGAAAACATATATGGGAAAACCCCGAAGGCAAAGGGTTTGCGGTCAGGGCTTGGTGGGACGAACCTGATTATGTTATCGAAAATGAAGATGGTAGCGAGAGAGTGGTAAAAGGTGGCGCGGCTTATTTCAGACCACTTAAATCATTGTTTGAAGTTGCTGAAATGGCACACGACCCCATAACTAAATTCTCTTACAAGATTTCTCCTGTTGTTTCTGCAATAGGCGAACAGTTCTGGCATGCCCCTTGGAAATATAAAGAAGGTTGGGGTGATATACCAGAAAGGTTAAAAGACTTCGCTTTGACTACCACAGCACCTATAATAGCTACCCAAGCGGTTCCAGTTTTTAAGGGACAGAAACATCCTATGGGGGCGATAATGCCGTCTTTCGGTTTCCCGACAAGCAAAGTTAAAGCTGATTACAAAGACGAGGCTACAGTAGAAACCAAGTCAATTAAGAATGAATTTAATAAACTAAGGTCAGCTTACTTTAAAACGAAAGACGTTAAAGATTATAACGCAATGGTTGAATTCGCCAATACACAGGAACCTAAAGTAAGAAAACAACTGGAAGAAAAATATAAGCAGGAAGTTATTCTGAAAGATTCACCTGATAGGGCTTTTTGGAAGTCGGCGATTTCAGCCAGACCAAAAATTGTCGGGAAAATGATGTTTGACAAAATGAAAAAACTGCCACCTGAAAAACAACAGGAGTTTAATGCTATGGCACACAGATTAGGTTTAGATACGCCTAAAGCCATAGAAGAATATAACAGACTGGCTACCGAGTATATGGCTAAAATGCAGTAGCCCTACTTGGCTTCAATAGTCAGGTGTTCCATTAATTGTTCATAAACAAAAATGGGGTTTTCGTTGAGCTTGTCTATTTGTTCAGATGTCATCGGCACGCCGTCTAAATCGGCACTAACAATATAAGCGTCAACAAAATCTGGATAGTCGTTGAAATCTATGCCGTCAAATTTAATGTTGGTAATCATACCTTGTCCCATACTTTATACCTCGCTATGAAATCAACTGTGGATTCTAGGGCGTAATTAAGTTCCTTGCGTGTAGCCTTCCTGCTTTCCGCAAGTTCCATGTATCGCCATAAAGGTATATGGGTCAGTTCGTGCCTTACAAGCCATTCTAGGCGGTTTTCTTCCCACCTTGAAATAGCAAGGTCGCCGTATGATATTTCAGCTTCGTAGTAGGGCAGGAAAACCTTAATCCCCATAGGGTCTTGTTGCTTTGGGTCATATACTAAATTGGTAGTAAAGTAGTTTAAATTCATCAGCGTTTTATATTTGTCAATGACACTTAATGCGTCTTTTTCAAACTTTTTATTCATTAAACTTCAAACCTCGCATTTACAGAATTAAGAATATCCGAAGGCAACTCTACGTCCTTCAGCTTCTTCAAGTCCCTGTCAATTTCAAAAATATCATCAACGTGCCTCTCTCTTTCGTGCAGTAAAAACCATTTCGCCGCCTGTCTTGTGGTCAAAGAATTAAACTTTATCTTTAATGCTTCTTCTTTTGCGTTCATTTATTTCCTTTCTTTGTGGTTTTTGACATACTTTGTAACTGCTTTATTTTTTCACCCAAAGCACGTAATCTTGCCACTTCTTTTTCCTCAACGGCATACGCTGACCTGAATAACAAAGTGGCTAATCCGTCCTCTGACCTGTGCTGTAATCTGCACACTTCCATTTCGTTTATTCTGACAACGTAATCCTGTATTCCCTTTCGGGAATATTTCTTGCTAATGTTCTGAATTATGACTGACATATTCCCTCTCGGTAATTGTATTTTTATCTCTCGATAGTATCATTTATTGATACTTTCCGCACACAATCGAACATTTGCCGCCTCTTATACTATTATTTCCTTAACGTCAACTATTTTTCCGGCCTCGATAATTACATTTAAAAAACCTAAATCGTTAGGGTCGTAAGGCTCATTGTAGCCGGAAATACCGTCAATAAACAGTTTATAGAATGAGCCTGTGCAACAATAC
>ERZ1026796.2512-NODE-2512-length-10525-cov-3.186190_pt1 | contig 10525 bp, 9 predicted proteins | sample MGYA00520874_ERZ1026796 | MGnify/ENA primary metagenome ERZ1026796 (study PRJEB33270, sample SAMEA104284474) | anaerobic digester metagenome | biome: Anaerobic digester microbiome; feature: mesophilic sludge digester; material: Anaerobic digester biomass | place...
CACGAGGCGGTCAACAGCAACGAGCTGGCGGAAGAGGTGGCGGCTCTCTGGGGCAACACGCCCGCCGAAAAGCAGGGCATCTCGTCCGTCTCAGCCGGCCTCGGTGCCGAGCACACCCTCATCGGCTGCCTCAATTTCAGCTTCTACGATCCGCGCCGTCAGGTAACGCGCCTGAAACAGGCCGGGCGGGGAGGCATTGGCACGGTGCTGCGCAAGAAAAAGGTCAAGGCCCTGGTGGTCAAGTATGAAGGGGTCTCGGGCGACAGCAACCAGCCCGAGGACCTGGCAAGCATCCAGGAGGCCGGGTCCAGGATGCACCGCGAGATCTACAAGCAGGATCCCATCATGTATCAGATGCGCGTCGATGGGACCAACCACCTGCAAAAGATCATGAACGACTATGATATCCTGCCGGTGCACAATTTCCGCTACGGCAGCCACCCCGAAGCGGACAAGATATACTCTCCCCACTTTCAAAAATACTTTGACTACAGCGGCCCCGACGGCTGTTGGTACGGCTGCACCATGGCCTGCGCCAAGTTTGCCCGCGGGCTAGAGCTACGCAGTGGGCCGTTCAAGGGCCAGAAGGTCTGCGTCGATGGCCCCGAGTACGAGACCGTGGCCGGCATCGGCGCGAACTGTGGCATCTGGGACGCTGAGGCCGTCCTGGAGGCCAACTTCTATTGCGATGCCTACGGCATCGACACGATCTCCTTCGCCACGGCCGTGGCCTTTGCCATGGAGTGCTTCGAAGAGGGCATTCTGAACCCCGAGATCACCGGCGGCCTGGCGCTGAACTTTGGCAACGCCGATGCCATGCTCGAAGCCCTGCACCAGATGGCCCGCGGTGAAGGCTTTGGCACCGTCATCGGCCAGGGCATCCGCCGCATGAAAAAGCTCTTTGCCGAAAAGTACGGCGGCGATCCGCATTTTCTGCAGGACATTGGCATGGAGGCCAAGGGCCTGGAGTACAGTGAGTATGTGACCAAGGAATCGCTGGCCCAGCAGGCCGGGTACGGCCTGGCCAACAAGGGCCCGCAGCACGACGAGGCCTGGCTGATCTTTATGGACGCCGTCAACAACCAGATTCCGACCTTTGCCGACAAGGCGGAGGCGCTTCACTACTTCCCCATGTGGCGCACCTGGTTCGGGCTCAACGGCCTGTGCAAGCTGCCCTGGAACGACGTCGAGCCGGCCGACAACCGGACCCGCTATTCGGGTCTGGACGCGGCCAAGGTGCCGGAGCACACGGAAAACTATGTGACGCTTTTCAAGGGAATGACCGGCCGCAAGGACGTCCAGAGCGGCGAGGATCTGGTCCGCATGTCCGAGGCCGTCTACAACTTCCAGCGGCTGTTCAACCTGAAAATGGGCTTTGGCACCCGCGAGCACGACGCCATTCCCTACCGTTCCATGGGACCGGTCACCGACGTGGAGTACGAGAGCCGCGCCGAGCGCTACGACGAGCAGTTGCAGACGCTGGTGGGCATCGACCCCACCGGTATGTCCACGACCGAAAAGCGCCTGGCCCTGCGGCGCCACCGCGAGGGCGAGTACGAAAAGCTCATCGACGCCGTCTACACGCGGCGGGGATGGAATGCAAATGGCATCCCCACCCTGGAGACGGTACGTGCCCTGGGGATTGACTTCCCGGACATCGTGGCGCTGGTGGAAAAGCACGGAGGCTAGGATCGCAGGCTCGGCAGGACCATGATCCGCGTCAACGACAAGTGGGACGTGCCCTGGCACGAAGGCATGACGGTGCACGACGTCCTGGCGGCGTGCAACTTTACCGTCCACTACGTGGCCGTGTCCATTAACGGCGTCATGGTGCCGCCTGAGCAACATGGCCTGCACCCGGTGGCCGACGGCGACCGGGTGCAGGTGATCCACATCATCGGTGGTGGGTAGGCCATGCGCCTGCTGTCGTGGAACGTAAACGGGCTGCGCTCCATCGTGCGCAACGGCTTCTGGGAATGGCTCCAGGCCGACTCTCCCGACGTGCTTTGCCTCCAGGAAATACGCATCCAGCCCGAACAGCTTACGGAGGAGATGCGCCTCGACGGGGGCTACCACGTCGCCTGGAACTGCGGCCAACGCAAGGGTTACAGCGGCGTGGCCACCCTCAGCCGGGAGCGGCCCCTGGCCGTCCAGCATGGCTTTGGCGAGGGGCGCTTTGACGACGAAGGCCACGTCCTGCTGACCGAGCACCCGGGATTCACGCTGGTGAACGCCTACTTTCCCAGCGGACAGCGCGGCCACGAGCGCGTGCAGTTCAAGCTCGAATTCTACGAGGCGCTCCTGGCCTACTGCCAGGATCTCGTGCGCCAGGGAAAGCGGCTGGTCATCTGCGGCGACCTGAACACCGCGCACCAGCCCATCGACCTGGCCCGGCCCACCCAGAACAAGAAAACGTCCGGCTTCTTGCCGGAGGAACGCGAGGCCCTGGACCGCTGGCTGCAGAGCGGCTTTGTAGACGTCTTTCGCCACCTGCACCCCGAGGCCAGGGAATACACCTGGTGGAGCAACCTGCACAATGCCCGCTCGCGAAACGTCGGCTGGCGCATCGACTATTTCCTTGTGACAGAGGACCTGCTGTCAGCCGTGGGCGGCGCGTCCATTCGCAGCGATGTGGCGGGCTCTGATCACTGCCCGGTGGAGCTGTGCCTGGACCTGGCTTCCGAAGCGTCCTATGCCAGCGCGTCACCGGTGAGCATCGACGAGGAGGAACCGGCATGAACGAGGTCAAGCTGGCCGTCATCGGCGGCTCGGGCGTGTACGACATTGAGGCCTTGACCGACGTGGAAGAGAGGCACGTGACCACTCCCTATGGCGACCCGTCGGATCGGATCGTCATCGGCAGCCTGTCGGACATGCGCATCGCCTTCTTGCCCCGCCATGGCCGGGGCCACAGGCTGACGCCCGGCGAAGTGCCCTACCGCGCCAACATCTGGGCTCTCAAAAGCCTGGGCGTAGAGCGGATCATCTCGGTCAGTGCCTGCGGCAGCATGAAGGAAAAATACCAGCCGCGGCACGTGGTCATCCCCGATCAGATTTATGACAACACCAGGCACCGCACCTACAGCTTTTTCGGCGATGGCCTGGTGGCCCACCTGTCTTTCGCCGAGCCGTTCTGCCCTCACCTGAGAGGCCTCGCAGCCGAGGCAGTCCGCAAGGCCGGAGGCACGGTACACGAGGGGGGCACGTTCATCACCATCGAAGGGCCCCGCTTTAGCACGCGAGGCGAAAGCCTGGTCTATCGTTCCTGGGGCGTGGACATCATCGGGATGACGGCCGTGCCCGAGGCCCAGTTGGCCCGCGAGGCCGAGATCTGCTACGCGACCATCGCCCACGTCACCGATTACGACGTCTGGCACGACGAGGAAGAAGCGGTCAACGTCGAGATGCTCATCGCCAACCTGATGGCCAACGCTGCGCTGACCAAGCGCAGCATTGCCGAGCTGGTCCCGCTCCTCGGCAACGAGCGGCCCTGCGACTGCGGTCAGGCCCTCGCGACGGCCTTTATCACCCGGCGGGACCTGATCCCCCAGGCCAAGATCGAGGAACTCGGGCCCATCGTCGCTCGATACTTCTAGAAACGCCGGTTACACGGCGGTTACACGACGGTCACCCGGCGCTGCGTGGCGGCTGCCAGCCGCTCGGGCACCACGGCAACGCCGATGCCCGGGCCGGTGGGCACGGTCATGGTGCTGTCGTCGTTCACCACAAACTCGGGCTCCACGATGTCGCGGTGGAAATAGCGGGCGCTGGCCGATATATCGCCTGGCAGGGTAAAGCCCGGCAGGCTGGCCAGGGCCACGTTGTGGGCGCGGCCGATGCCGGTCTCCAGCATGCCCCCACACCACACCGGCCAGGCGTTCTCGCGGCACAGGTCGTGGATGGCACGGGCCACGGTCAGCCCTCCCACGCGCCCCGGCTTGATGTTCACGATGCGCCCGCTGCCCAGGGCCACGGCGGCGCGGGCGGCCGCCAGCGAGGGCACGCTCTCGTCCAGGCAGATGGGCGTGCGCAGCCGGCGCTGCAGCTCCGCGTGGTCCACCAGGTCGTCGTAGGGAAGCGGCTGCTCGATCATTAGCAGATCGTGCTCGTCCAGGGCCGCCAGGCGGTCCGCGTCGGCCAGGGTGTAGGCCGAGTTGGCATCGACCATGAGGGGCACGTCGGGAAAGCGCTCGCGAACCTGGCGCACGACGTCCACGTCCCAGCCGGGCTTGATCTTGCACTTGATGCGGTTGTAGCCCTGCGCCTGGTACTCCTCGATGCGATCCAGGAGGGCCGGCACCGAGGCCTGGACGCCGATGCTGACCCCTACGGCCACACGCTCGCGCGTGCCCCCCAGGAGCTGGGCAATGGAACACCCCTGAGCCTGGCCCAACAGGTCCCACACTGCGGCCTCCAGGCCCATCTTGGCCAGGTGGTGGCCCCGCACGGGCGCCATGAGGCGCGCGGCATCGTCCGGCGACGACATCTCCTGGCCGGCCACCCGCGGCCCCAGGAAGTCGCGGAGCACGTGCCAGCAGGTCTCGACCGTCTCATACTCGTACCAGGGCCCCACCGACGTGGCGGCCTCGCCCCAGCCCATCAATCCCCCTCCGCGCACGGCGACGATGACCGTGTCGCGCGCATCTTCCCGGCCAAAGCTCGTCTCAAAAGGCTGCACCAGCGGCAGCCGCACGTGGTACAACTCCACACGATCGACCTTGATCATGACGCCTCCTCATCGCGTTTCAGATCGCGTTCCAGGACGTAATAGGCCCGCCCGCCCGGGGCGCTGCGCAGCCAGACCATCTCGACGGCCACGTAGCCGGCCGCGAAGCAGGCCTCCAGGGCCTCGCGCGTGGCCAGGCGCCAGGCGAGGGCCAACTCGGGGTCGGCTGACTTCACAGCCTGGTAATTGGCCGGGATCTCGACACCCAGCCGCGCCTCCCCGGTATCCAGGTTCAGTCTGCCGGGGGCCCGGAGCCCGGCGGTCGTCTCCACGCCGTGCACGGCCCAGGCGCCAGGTTCGGAGACCCCGGTCCCTCCCCGGCGGGCCAGGCGCTCGGTAACGCGCCGGCTGTCGAGCCACCAATCCACCTGAAAGCGGTCCGAGGGCAGGCCGGCGTTCAGCCCGTCGGTCATGGGACCATAGAGATCCCGCAGGTAGGTGCGGCACACGGCGCCCAGCTTGGCAATGTTCAGATGGGCGTTGCGGACCTCCAGGGGGTCGTAGGTCCAGCAGATACGGTCCAGGCCCTGGGCCAGGACGGCTTCCCTCTGGGCACACTTGAGCTGCCAGCCGATCCCCTGGCCCTGAAGGTCGGGGGCGACGGCCATCATGTGCGAGTAATGATATCGCTGGCCTTCGCGGGCCAGGCCCGGAAAGCCAAAGACGAACCCGACGACCCTGCTGCCGTCAAAGGCCGCCAGGATCAGGCCGCCCGCCTTCTGGCCGGCGACCAGGAGGTGCAGGGGGACCACCTCCCGATAATCGGGCATGCGCCATGCGTGGAACTGCAGCTCTTCGCAGGCGCGGAACTCGTCTATCGTCTGCACATTCCGGATCTCGACCATCATCCCCTTCGATGCCTGCCTGTTCAGAAAGACACGTACTCGTCCCGCACCAGGCCCGTCTTGTCTACGCCGAGGACGTCCAACAGCGCGGAGATCATCTCGGCCTTTTGCACGGCATCCTGCTTGCTCCAGGTGCGCGCCTTGATCTCCAGGTAGAGGTCGTCGGACGCCGGCTGGGTGAGGCGGTCCAGGTTCAGGGCAAAGTCCACGCCCTGGTACTTGATGCGCCAGCGCCGCCGTAGCTTGTCCACCCGCTTCTCGTCCTGGGGCTGGAAATACTCGCGGTAAAAGCGCAGGCTGCGGTCGGCGTCGGCCGTAAAGCGCGACCGGGAAAGAAGGACCGAGTCGGCATACTCCCGCTCGCTCATCGGCCCTCGCAGAGTCAGGCTGTAGAGGGGCCGCACCTCCAGCCCGCGATCCAGCAAATAGTCCTCGCGATAGCGAACCTGCCCGGCCTCCTGATCGCCAAAGAAAAAGTAGGTGTCGTACTGTTTGCGCTCGCTGGGCTTGATGACCATGACCTCGGGGCAGTGCTCGAAGGCGTGGAGGAGGGAGGCCTCGTCGGGGACGCGGGCCTTGACCTGCACTTCGTAGGTCTCGCCCCAATGAAGGGCACCCAGGGCCACGAGCTTGTCCAGCAGGCTCTGCTCGCGGCGGGCCAGGAAGGCCCCCACCTGCCCGGCGATGCGCTGGGCTTCGGTGCGCACCTGGACCTCGTCCAGAGTCAGCAGATCGCGGTTGCGCATCAACCACCGCCCGTCCACCAGCACGTGCTCTACGTCGTGGGCCTTGGCGGCATAGACGAGCTGCGAGTAGACGTTGTTGCCCGACAGCTCGAAGCGGGGGACGTTATGCACCGCATCGAGGCGCACCACGACCAGGTCGGCCCGCTTTCCGGGCTCCAGCGAGCCGGTGATGTCGTCCAGCCCCAACGCCCGCGCTCCCTCGATGGTCGCCATCGCCAGGGCCCGGGAGGCCGGGACGACCGTCGGATCCTGGGTCAGCCCCTTGGGCAGGAGGGCCGCCAGGCGCATCTCCTCGAACATGTCCTGGTCGTTGTTGCTGGCCTGGCCGTCCGTGCCGATGCCCACCGCCAGCCCGGCGTTCTGCATGCCTACCACGTCGGCCAGGCCGCTGGCCAGCTTCAGGTTGCTGGTGGGGTTGTGGGCCACGCCCACGCCATGCCGCGCCATGATCTCGCGATCCTGTTTGGTGACGTGCACGCAGTGGGCCGCCAACACCCTGGCCTTGAGGACGCCGAGGCGTTCCAGCACCTCCACGGGCGAGGCGCCGAACAGCGACTGGGTCTCTTCCACGCCGCCCGCCGTCTCGGCAATGTGGATGAGGAACGGCACGTCGTGCTCCAGGGCGAGTTGCGCTGCGGCCTCCAACAGCTCGGTGGTGCTCGATTCCGGAGCGTGGGGACCCACGGCCGGCGTGACGAGGGGGTGATCCTTCCAGGCCTCGATAAAAGCCCGGCAGCGAGCCAGGCTCTCATCATAGCTTTCGGCGTCGGGGGTGGGCCACTTCATGATCGTCTCGGCACAGATGGCCCGCATGCCGGCTTCGGCCGCGCTCTGGGCCACGTCGGCCTCGTAGTAGTACATGTCGGCAAAGGTGGTGACGCCAGAGCGGATCATCTCGGCACAGGACAGCAGCGTGCCCCAGCGGCAGAATTCCGGGCTGACGAACTCGCGCTCCACGGGCAGCATGTAGCCAAAGAGCCACACGTCGAGGCGCAAGTCGTCGGCCAGGCCGCGGAGCAGGCTCATGGGAACGTGGGCGTGGGCGTTGATGAGCCCCGGCATGATGGCCGCGCCCTCGCAGTCCACCACCTCGGGGGCCTGCCAGCCGGCCAGGACGTCATCGGCCGGCCCCACGGCCACGATTTCGCGCCCCCGAATGGCAACAGCGCCCCGGGCAAACAGATCTCCCGGGGCGTTCATGGTCACAACCACGCCGTTGGCCAGGATCAGGTCAGCAGGGTTGACTGTCATTTTGCACTCCTTTCCGGCCGGCCAGCGGCCGGGCCGTCAAACCAGGGGCGACAGTGCACCCTGAAAGCAGGTGCCAGGCCTCGCTATCACGACATTCAAGCACCAGCAAGGCCCGGACTAGACGTCGAAATCGTCGTCCTCATCTTCCCAGAGCTCTTCCTCTTCTTCCCAGTCCTCTTCCTCTTCTTCCTCGTAGAGATCGTCCTCGTCTTCATCGGACCAGTCGAGCTCGTCTTCCTCTTCTTCTTCCAGGGCCAGGTCACCGATGTCCTGGAAGGTCAGGCAGCCGGCGTCCGGCTCGTATTCGATTTCCTCGGACGTGCAGACGCTGTCCTCCCAGAAGAGGCAGTTCGAGGCACGACAGATAATGTGGGTCATTCCCAATCCTCCCCTTTGGCTTCCAGGTATAGCTCCTCCAGCAGATCAACCACGCCCCGGGCGTCGTCCAGGGCGAACTGCGGGACCGGCAGGTCGATGGGGTAATCGGCCAGGATGCCAATGAGCTCCTCGGGCCGGCACAACAGCTCGGTTCCTTTCTCCTTGCGAGTCACCTCCAGCTTGGGCCGGTCGCCCCCTTTGTACCCTTCGGTGATGACAATGTCCACGTCGCCCAGCAGGGGCACGATCTCGTCGAGGCCCATCTCGGCCTGCAAGCGGCGCACCACGGCCAGCTTGTCCACGCCCGCGATGGCCACCGCGTCGCTGCCCGCCCGGGCGTGGCGCCAGGAGTCCTTGCCCGGCTGGTCGACGTCAAAGGCGTGGCGGTGGTGCTTGACCGTGCCCACCTTGTAGCCGCGCCGCTTCAGCTCGCGGATGATGGGTTCGAGGGCCGTGGTCTTGCCCACGCCCGAGCGGCCGACCATGGAAACGACGGGCACGCCCTTGCCCCGGGTCATGGGTTCATGCCCTCGGGCCAGTCGAGCATCTGCACCACCACCTCGGTGCCGGCGTCCACGCGCAGGATCCCCTCATGCACGATGGCCAGGCCGTTGGCCTTGGCCATGGAGGTCAGCACGCCCGAGCCCTGCTCTCCCGTGGTACGGGCGTGGTAGCCGTCAGGACGCCGGGCGACAACGACGCGGATAAAGCCCCGGCGCCCGCTGTTGGTCAGGGGCTCGTCCAGGATGGCCCGCACGGTGGGCTTGTCGAGGTCTTGATGGCCCAGCATCTTCAGGATCGCCGGGCGGGCGAACTGCTCGAAGGAAACCATGGCCGACACCGGGTTACCCGGCAGGCCAATGAGGGGTACGCCGCCGGGCAGGAGGCCAAAGGCCAGGGGCTTGCCCGGCTTCATGTTCACCTGCCAGAACTGCATCTCGCCCTCGGTGCCCAGCACGTCCTTGACGACGTCATAGTCACCCACGGAGACGCCGCCCGACGTGAGGAACAGGTCGGCGCCTTGCTCCAGGCCCTGCCGTATCTTGTCCGTCAGGTCGGCCCGGGTGTCGCGGGCGATGCCCAGGCGGATGGGGACGCCGCCGGTGCGGGTCACCAGGGCGGCATTGGTGTACTCGTTGGAGTTGCGTATCTTGCCGGGAGCCAGGGGCTCGTGGATCTCTAGCAGCTCGTCGCCGGTGGCCAGGATGGCCACGCGGGGCCGCCGGTGCACAAGCACCGTCTCCCGCCCCAGGGAGGCCAGGACGCCGATCTCCTGGGGGCGAATCACGCGGCCGGCGGCCATGGCCACCTCTCCCCGGCGAATGTCCTCGCCCGCCGGGCGAGTGTTGTCCCGTGAGTGGACGGCGCGGCGCACGTCGATCTCGGATGCCGGCTCTTCCAGGCGCGCCTCTTTCGACCGATCCATGTCGCCGGTGTCTTCGAAGGGCACCACGGCATCGGCACCGTCGGGCAGGGGCGCTCCGGTCATGATCCGGATGGCGGTGCCGGGCTCTACGCGGCCGCTGCTCACGTAGCCGGCTGCGACGCTGCCGGTCACCGCCAACCGCATGGGCGACTCGGGCGAGGCGCCGGCAACGTCGGCCGCGCGCACGGCATAGCCATCCATGGCCGAATTGTCGAAAGGCGGAATGTCGATGTCGGAAACGACCTCTTCGGCCAGGACCCGGCCCAGGGCGTCGAGGATCGCGACGCGCTCTGGGTTCAGGGGGCGTACGTGGCTCAATATCTCGGCCAGGGCTTCTTCTACACTAATCAAGTGGCCGTAGCTCCTTTTCTCTGGATCGGGCGACATTGTACTGCAAAAGTACCGGGGCGGCAAGTATCGCCCGACTGAACGCCGCCCCGGCAGGGGGGCTCCCGCTTGTTATTCGCGCTCCACCGCCTGCCGTGCGGCGCGCAGGTTGCCCCACGGTGCGGTGATGGGGGTCACGCAGCCCGTGCCCAGGATAAAGCGCCGGCTGTCCGTCTGATCGAAGGCATCCCTCGCCTCCCGGTAGACGTCGGCCGGCTTGCCGCGGAGCATGGTCTCCCACTGGCGCAAGCCTCCCAGGACCGCTCCCGCGAAGCGGCCCTGGCCCTCGTGCAGGGAGGGGGGCGTCTCGCGGTCGTGCCAGTTGATGACCTGCACCGGGTAATCGGCCAGCAGATCAAACATCACGCGGTTGCCGTGCAGGTGGAGCACGTTGAGCCACAACCCCTCCGCGGCGGCCAGGACGCGCCGGTCGTAGGGCATGCCAAACTCGGCGTACTCGGCTTCGGAGAGCAGCTCGTAGCTCGCGTGTTGGGTGGCGATAAAGATGCCGGCGATGCCCCGCCCGCGCGCTGCCCGGACAAATGCCTCGGTGGTCGCCGTAATGGTCTCCAGGCCGGCCTTGACCGCCTCGGGCTCTTCACGCAGTTGGGCAAGCAAGTTCTGCTTGCCCACCAGGTTCTTGGCCTGGGAGAGTGGGTTAAAGATCGTCTGGATAAAGGGCACATCCTCGCCCACGGCGGCGTGGATGGCCTCCAGGCAGCGCAACTGGGCAGCGAGGGCGCCCTGTTCGGGGTCCAGCGGTCGC
>ERZ1026796.2514-NODE-2514-length-10518-cov-2.482437_pt1 | contig 10518 bp, 5 predicted proteins | sample MGYA00520874_ERZ1026796 | MGnify/ENA primary metagenome ERZ1026796 (study PRJEB33270, sample SAMEA104284474) | anaerobic digester metagenome | biome: Anaerobic digester microbiome; feature: mesophilic sludge digester; material: Anaerobic digester biomass | place...
GAGCGGGGAGAAGAAGGCCAGGAGATTGCCCTGGTTGAGCGCACCGAAGCGGGCGCCGACAACATCATGGGCATCCTGCAACTGGCCGAGAAGTTTGGCTATGACCAGCCAGAAGAAGCGGAAAAGGTCTACCGAACCACGGAGAGCGCGCACCCCGGTGTGGCTCGTCTCTACGCCCAGGGCGACGTTCTGCTGGCCGGTGACATTTTCCTGCTGAACCGCCCCAGTGTGCTTGAGTTCCCGGAACTACGCCACGATCCCGCGCAGGCGCGGCGTCTGTTTGCCGCCAACGGCTGGCGCCGTATCGTGGCCTTTCAGACACGCAATCCGATCCACCGCGCGCATGAATACATCCAGAAGGTCGCGATGGAGATTGTGGACGGCCTGTTCCTGCATCCGTTGGTTGGCGAAACCAAGAGCGACGACATTCCGGCCGATGTGCGCATCGAGAGCTATCAGGCCATTCTGCGTGACTACTACCCGCCGGAGCGCGTGCTGCTGGGCGTTTACCCGGCCGCCATGCGCTATGCCGGCCCGCGTGAGGCCATTTTCCACGCCATCGCCCGCCAAAACTATGGCTGCACCCATTTCATCGTGGGGCGCGACCATGCCGGCGTCGGCCGCTATTACGGCACCTATGACGCCCACTACATCTTCGATGAATTCTTGCCCTACGAACTAGCCATTACGCCGCTCTTCTTCGAGCACGCCTTCTTCTGCACGCAGTGCGGCACGATTGTGTCGCCCAAGATCTGTCCGCACGACAAGAAGTATCATGTGTCCCTGAGCGGCACCCAGGTGCGCCAGATGCTCGAAGCTGGTCAGCAGTTGCCGCCGGAGTTTACACGACCGGAAGTGAGCAAGGTGCTCGTTGATGGGATGGCGCGCAAGCGCGAAGAAGAAATCCGCAGGGATGAAGCAAAAAAAGTGAGCGCGGCGCCAGCCTGACAGCGGTCGGGACTGGGCGCCGGGTATTAGTGATCGGGCTGGATTGTGCAGAGCCAACGCTGGTCTTCGAGCAGTGGCGTTCCGAGCTGCCAACCTTGAATCGTCTGTTGACCCACGGCGCCTTCGGCCGCCTGCGCTCATCCGACCCGCCCATCACGGTGCCGGCCTGGGCCTCGATGCTCTCCGGCCTGGACCCCGGGCAGTTGGGCTTCTACGGCTTTCGCAATCGGCGTGACTATTCATATGAAGGCATGACGATCGCCAGCGGCGCCTCGGTCAAGGCTGACCGGGTGTGGGATGTGGCCGGTAAGGCTGGTAAACGCTCGGTCGTCGTGGGCGTGCCGCAAACCTACCCGGTCAAACCTATGGAAGGCTGGTTGGTCAGTTGTTTCTTGACCCCGCCGGGCGCTGAGAAATTCACCTGGCCGCCGGAACTGAAGGATGAAATCGGCCAGGTGCTCGACGGCGCGCCCTATGAGGTGGATGTTCATAACTTCCGCACCGACAACAAGGCGCAGTTACTGGCCGATCTGTATCGGATGACCGACAAGCGTTTCAAGGTGCTTCATCACCTGCTGCACAAGCCGTGGGACTTCGGCATGGTGGTGGAGATGGGCACCGACCGTATTCACCATGGCTTTTGGGCCTTCATGGACCCTCGCCATCGCAACTACGTGCCGGGCAATCCGTTCGAGAACGCCATCAGGGACTACTACCGGCATGTGGACCGCCTCATCGGTGAGCTGTTGGCGCAGGTGGGCGATGACACCCTGGTCATGGTGGTCTCCGATCATGGCGCCAAGCCGATGATGGGCGCTTTTTGTATCAACGAGTGGCTGATCGGGCAAGGTTTGCTGGTGCTCAAGGAATATCCGGAGGCCCAGGTTCCGCTGGAGAAGTGCGAAGTGGACTGGAGCCGCACGAAGGTGTGGGGCAGCGGTGGCTATTACGCGCGCATGCACTTCAACGTCAAGGGCCGGGAGCCGCAGGGGATCATCCCGCGGGCGGAATACAACGCCTTTGTGGACGAGATGATCCAACGGCTGCACGCCACCACCGATCAGCACGGCCGGCTGTTGGGCACCACGGCGGTGGCGCCAGCGCGCATCTACCGGCAGACCGTCAATATCCCGCCCGACTTGATGGTCTACTTCGGTGATCTCTCCTGGCGCGCGCTCGGCTCCGTGGGCGGCGGCAAAGTGCATACCTTCGAGAACGACACCGGCCCGGACGATGCCAACCACGACTGGCACGGCATCTTCATTATAGATGATCCGCGCCGCGACCTGGGCGGACGCAGGCTGGACGGGCTGCAATTACAGCAGGTGGCGCCCACCATCCTGACCGCGCTGGGTGTGCCCGTGCCGCCAACCATGACGGCGCCGGTCATCGCATGGGACTGACCCCCCCGGTTTGATCTGCAGAGGCCTGGTCAGGAGACCGGCCAAAATCGTTAGAAATTAGGAAGAAGCAATGTCTCAAAAAGGATTCACACTGTGGTTTACCGGCCTTTCCGGCGCCGGCAAGACAACCCTGGCCGACAGGGTTTACGATGAGCTAAAGGGGCGCCGCGTCCTCAAGGTGGAAAAGCTGGACGGCGACGTGGTGCGCACCAACCTGAGCAAGGGCCTGGGCTTTAGCAAGGAAGACCGCGACACCAACATTCGACGCATTGGCTTTGTGTGCGACCTGCTTTCACGCAATGACGTGATCGCCATCGCCTCGGCCATCAGCCCTTACCGTGCGGTGCGTGACGAAAATCGGGCGCTGATCGGTTCGGACCGGTTCGTCGAAGTCTACGTCGAGGCTACGCTCGACACCCTGGTGCAACGTGATGTCAAGGGACTCTACAAGAAGGCCCTGGCCGGCGAGATCAAGGAGTTTACTGGGGTCTCTGATCCCTACGAAGCGCCTTTGCATCCCGAGGTACACGTCAATAGCAGCACGGAGACCATTGATGAGAGCTTCGACGCCATCATCGGCTATCTGGAGGCCCGGGGCCTGATCGAACCGCTGCCAGAGCAGGCCGGTTATTCGGCCGCTGAAGAGCAGGCCGTCTCTGCGCACCTGGAGGCGCTGGGATACCTCTGAAAAAATCAGGCGTCAGGGCACAGCGGGAATCTTGCGTTTCCCTTTGCGCCCTGGCGCCTTTGCGTTCAAGGGGGGCTGGATGAGTTTTCTGAATCGTCTGCGGGGTAAGGACCCCAAGGCGCCGGCCAGGCCGGTGCGCAAGCGTGTCTGTTTCATCGGGCTGGATGGCACGCCCTATTCCCTGTTGCAGCGCATGATCCGTGAGGGCATCACCCCCAATATCGCGGCGCTGACACGCGCCGGCTCTCTGCGTCCGATGCACTCGATCTACCCCTGGGTCAGTTCGGTCGCCTGGTCAAGTTTCATGACGGGGCAGAATCCGGCCAAACATGGCATCTTCGGCTTCGTGGATCGCGACCCGGCTACGCTCAAGACCTACATCCCCACCGCGCGCAACATGCTTTCGCCCACACTGTGGGAGATCCTCAGCCGCGCGGGCAAGCGCGTGGTCGTGGTCAACGTACCGGTCACCTTTCCACCCAAGCCGGTCAACGGGGTGTTGGTGGGCTGTTTTCTCAGCCCCAGCCTGGACAAGACCGTCTATCCCGAATCGCTGTTACCCACGCTGCAGCGCCTGGAATATCGGGTGGATACCGATCCCTGGAAGGCCCGCGCGAGCCGCGAGGCGGGCATGGCTGACATTCTCGACGCGCTGGAAAAGCGTGTGCGCACCATGTTCTACCTGCTGGAAAATGAAGACTGGGACTACTTCATGCTGGTCATCATGGAGACCGACCGCCTGCATCATTTCTACTTCGAGCCGATGGAACAGAACGACCCGGTGTGGGCGCCGGCCTTTTTCGATGTCTATCGCCGCATTGACGAGGCCATCGGCCAGGTGCGCGCCAAACTGGACGCAGACACCACGTTGATGCTGATGTCGGATCATGGCTTTTGTTCGATCAAGCAGGAAGTTTTCTACAACCACTGGCTGGCGCAGGCGGGTTATCTGAAGCTGAGCAAGCCGCCGGAGCAGATCAAGGGGCCTGATCTGACCGCGCTGGCGCCGGCGTCGTTGGCCTACAGCCTGGATCCGGGGCGTATTTTCATCAACCTGAAAGGTCGCGAAAAGGATGGGCGTGTGGCGCCGGGCGCGGAGTACGAGCGCCTGCGCGATGAGCTGATTCAAGGTGCGGAGGCGCTGACCGATCCCGCCAGCGGCGAGCGCCTGCTGCTCAAGGCCTACCGGCGTGAGGAAATCTACCACGGGCCTTATCTTGACCGCGCGGCCGACATCATTCTCGCGCCGGCCAATGGCTACGACCCGAAGGGCGCCCTGGCCAAAGAGACGTTCACCTATAAGGACAAGATGATGGTCGGCATGCATACCTACGACGATGCGATGGTCTACATCGGTGGGCAGAACCTGCCGCCGCAGGAGGTGGACATCCGGGCTGTGATGCCAACCATCCTGCACCTGCTCGACGTGCCCGCGCCGCCCGACCTCGACAGTCATTCCTTGCTGGGCTGACCCGCCCATCCGCCATTTGCAGCCGCGAGTCGCCGGCCTGGAGGTCAAGAATCGGACCTTCAGGCCGGTTTTTGTTGGCGTCGGAGTTGCGGCTATTTTTGGGCGCCTTGTGACCTAGTTCCCATTGAGAAAGTGCATGGGCGCAGTTAGACTACGACCAGACAGAGGACTGGCGAGGTGGTCTGCATGCGCATCGAACTCAATCATGGCCCGCGAAAACAGCGTAGTCTGTGGGTGGTTGTGGCAACAACGTTGTTGTTTGCCGGCGCCCTGTCTGCCTTTGCAGAAGCGCCTGTTGTTCGCGAGGTCGCTGCGCAGCCGCGGTTGGCGCCCGCTTCAGCCGCGGATGATGTGGTCTATGTCACCAATCAGCAGCGTCTGGCCAATGGTCTGCTTCCTCTCAAGCGGGTGTCTGAACTGGACGCCTCTGGCACGACCCACGCCAATGATATGGCCACCCATGATTTCTTCAGCCACACCGGCTCCGATGGCAGCCGCGTGGGCGATCGGGTTGGCGTGGCCGGCTATTTCAATTGGGCGATTGTGGCCGAGAACATCGCGGCCGGCCAACCTTCAGCCGAAGCTGTGGTGGCGGCCTGGATGGCAAGCCCGGCGCACCGGGCGGTCATCCTGCGCAATGACCTGCGCGAAATAGGTGTCGGCTATGTCTTTCAGGCTAATGACCAGCCCAACGTTGTCCTGCCAGGCGGCGCCCTGGGCGGGCCTTACTACCACTACTGGGTGCAGAATTTTGGCGCACGCTACGATGTGTATCCGGTCATCATTGATGCCGAGGCGCTGGCGACTGAAAACCAGGATGTGCAGCTCTCCGTTTATGGCAGCGAATGGGCCACCCAGATGATGGTGGCCAACACCGCGGACTTTGCCGGCGCCACCTGGCAGGCGTATCAGTCCACACTCACATGGACGTTAGCGGCCGGCAGCGGTCAGCGCAGCGTCTATGTGCGTCTGCGTGACGCCTACGGCAACACGCAGGATAACCAGGACGACATCCGGCTCGATGCTGGCGCTGCCCCAACCGCCACGCCTACGGCCACAACCCTGCCGCCCACGGCAACTCCAACCGCGGCGCCGACCAATACACCGACGCCGACTGATGCACCGACGCCGACTGATACACCGACGCCGGACGTGACCTATCTGCAAGGCAGCGCTTTCTACGACGCCAACCAGAACGGCCTGCACGATAGCAATGAGGTCTTTGGCCTGCCGGGCACTCTCGTCATTCTGAAGAATCAGGACGGCCAGGTGGTGAGCACAACCACGACCGACGACAGCGGGGCGTATCAATTCGCGTTGACCGCGTTGGCAGGCGGCAATTACGCCATCAAGACCGTGCCCCAGACCTCGGTCATCCCTACCTCTCAGAACCCGACTTATGTGTATGTGGTGTCGGGTCAATGGGTTGACGAAGTAGATTTCGGGTTCGTCTCCGGCAGCGGCCCCATGATCACCGACATGGCTGCAGGGCCGCAGCCGGAGACGGCTATCGCTGTCACCTGGACGACCCAGGGTGAGTCAGGCAACGAACTGTACCAGGTGCAGCGGGCCGATCAACTGCGCGGTGTTTACCTGACAGTTGCCACCGTGGCCGGCCACGGTGATGGCGCCTATGCCGTCATGGACGAAACGGTGCAGGGCAATGTGCGCTACTGGTACCGTTTGCTCGTCTCCCCTTCCAATCGCCTGGCAGGCCCTGTGGATGCCATGTTGATTTCCTCTGACGGTTTTCGCGTCTCGCTGCCTCTACTTCTTCACTAAGGGCCTGCTTGCGATCCTATCACATTTGTATCGGTTTTTGTATCGGTCTGGGCTTGCATTCTGCGACCCAGTCTGGCATAATGGGGGCACTGTTTAGCCCGTGACCCCAAACCGTGACTGCCGCCGCATGACATGACCACGGACCTGCTTGTGGTGTACCAACTTGTGGGTCACATGAGCCATCCAGCCGCACAATCCCCGGCGCGCATGATCCCTGATGCTACCAAAGTCATATTGACCTGGACCGTGTGGAATCGTACAATGCAGGTGATGACGCCGCTTCGGCTGCTCACCAGGGACGTGAGCAATTCTGGCCGAACGCTATCGAAATTTCATACGTTAGCGGGCGTCTGTCAAAGGAAGTGTGGTATGAGCAACAAAACAACCGAGATACGAAAATTCTCATCCGCAATCGTCATGAAAAATCACCGTCGTGCGATGCAGCCGTCGCTGTGGCGCCTGTTCTTGCTGGCGGCCCTGCTTACCCTGGCTATTTTCCCGCTGGCCTGGGCCGCAGGAACTCAGATCGTAGTCTGTGCAACCGGCGGTGATTACACGACGATTCAGGCGGCCGTCAATGCCGCGAGTAGCGGCGATGTCATCACGGTCTGCGCAGGGCTTTACCAGGAAAATATCGTGCTGCACGCCGGCGTTTCCATTCAAGGTGCGGGCAGCGACGCGACGATCGTGGATGGCGGCGCTACTCAGAGCGTGGTGCGGGCGCTGACCGCGGACATTGGTGCAAGCACGATGGTCAGCGGGCTGACGCTGCGCAATGGACGCGCGACCAGCGGCGGCGGCGTTCAGGTGCGCCAGGGCGCCCCGGCCTTCAAGAACCTGGTCATCGAGAATAACGAAGCCTGGCAGGACCAGGGCGGCGGCGTCGCGGTCCTGGATGGCGGTCGTGTCACCCTGACCAACGTGGTGGTGCGCAACAACCGCGCGGTGCGCGGCGGCGGCGTGGCGGTGGCGGGGGCCAATTCGCAGTTGACGGTGGTGAGCAGCCAGATCAGCGCGAACAGTGCGAGCGTCAGCGCGGGCGGTGCGTTGGCCGGGCTGCGCGGCACGTTTAGCCTGGTCAATACTGCGCTGGAGAACAATGTGAGCGCCGGCGCGGCCGGGGGGGTGATGTTCGACATCCTGTCGGGCGGCAGCATCGAGGGCGGGCGCTTCTCGGGGAACCAGGCGCGTGATGGCGGCGCGGTGTACATTGTCAATGCTAACATTCCGATCAGCGGGGTCGAGTTTACCGACAACGTGGCCACGAGCCATGGCGGCGCGGTGGCCTTTGTGCAGCGCAGCAGCGGGTCGGTCGCTAATTCGGTTTTCACAGGTAACCGCGCCGTGAGCGGGCACGGCGGCGCGCTCCTCATGCAGGATGCGGCGACGGTCGTGGTGCGCGGAAGCACGTTTCGCAACAATCGAGCGGCAGCCGGCATCGGCGGCGCGGTGAAGGTTTTTTCCAATGCGAATGTCGCCATTGAACAGAGCCTGTTCGAGAGCAATCAGGCTTCTGACGCGGGCGCCATCCTGGTGCAGGCAGCCACCCTCAGCCTGACCGGCAGCACACTGCTGAACAACACCGCTTCGCAGTTTGGCGGCGGCATGGTAGCGAACGAGGGCAGCACCGTGACGATTACGGAGAACCGTTTCGAGGGCAATGTCGCGGCCGTAGATGGCGGCGGCCTGATCATTCAGAACAGCTCAACCGGCACCGTCAGCAACAACCTCTTTCGCTCCAATCGCGCCAGCCAGACAGCAGGCATTTCCGGCGCCCTGAAGATATATAACAGTTCCTCGCCTACGGTGAGCAAGAACACGCTGGAGTACAACGAGGCGTACGATGGCGGCGGCCTGTATGTAGAACAATACTCTGCGCCGCTCGTCAGCGGGAACATCTTGCGTGCCAATCGTGCGTTGCGCTATGGCGGCGGTGTGGTTATCAACTCCGGGTCGTCGCCCACGATGCGCGACAATACGATTAGCGCCAATACCGCGGCCAGCAACGCAGGCGGAATTTTCGTCAATGAGTCGCAGCCGGTGCTCGAACAGAATACCGTCAGTGACAATGTCGCGAGTGGTTCCGGCGGCGGCGTGGTCCTTCTCTCGTCTGGCGGTGCGTTGCGTGGCAATCAGATTCGGGGGAATCAGGCCGCGGTCAACGGCGGCGGCGTGTTGCTGAATGCCAGCAATCCCCAGGTGAGCCATAATGCCATCGAGGGCAACACCGCGGCGCAGCTCGGCGGGGGATTGGTGATGCAGGCCAACAGCCAGGCGGCCGTGCATGACAATACGATCAGCCAGAACAGGGCCGCGACCGGCGGCGGGGTGTTCATGACGGGCGTATCCCAGGCGACGCTGAACACGAACCAGGTGGAACGCAATCAGGCCAGCCAGGGCGGCGGCGGCATCGCCCTGGCTGGCAGCCATCCAGCGCTGGTGAACAATGTGATTCGCTGGAACCAGGGCGGTCAGTACGGCGGCGGCCTGCTCATTCAGGGCGGCTCCCGGCCTGTGGTGAACGACAATGTGATTGGCTTCAACACCGCGAACGCGGGCGGCGGCGTTTCTGTGACGGACAGCACGAACCTGCTGTTCACCGGCAACCAGGTGACGCGTAACCAGGCGCTCAGCGGCGCCGGTGGCGCGCTGTTGATGTTCAACACGCACGGCCAGGTGAGCGGCAACCAATTTACGGCCAACAGCGCCAGCGGCGGCGCGATTTTGTGCAACGACATGCACCTGCAGCTCACCGTGCCCGGCATCTGGCACCAGGTACACCTGGAGGCCGGCGATCTGCGGGTCACTGGGGTTTCTGTGCCAGGGCTGCCGGGCGTCGTGGCCGGACACAACGCCCACATCGCCTGGGGCATCACGCTGGCCTTCACCGACTGCGAAGACCTGTTCGTGGAGAAATTCGACCCGGATCAGCCCCGGCGTTACGAATTCAAGGGCCAGTGGTTGGACGCGGAGGTCATTCGAGAGACGATCCAGGTGAAGGGGCGCAGGGAGCCGCACGTCGAGGAGGTCCTCGTCACGCGCCACGGCCCGGTCATCTCGGATGTGATCGGGCAGCCGGGCCAGCGGCTGGCGGTCAGCTCGATGGCGCTGCGCCCCTGTCCGGCGCTGCACGGCTGGTTTGCGCTGAACCGGGCGCGCAACTGGGATGAATTCGTCGAGGCCATGCGCCCGATCGAGGCGCCGCAGCTCAATTTTGCCTACGCGGACGTGGATGGCAACATCGGCTATTGGGTCACCGGCAAGGTGCCGATCCGCGCCAGGGGGCAGGGCGTCGTGCCCGCGCCGGGCTGGACCGGCGAAGACGAATGGATTGGCGAGGTGCCGTTCGAGGAGATGCCGCACGCGCTCAACCCGGCGGCCGGCTACCTGGTGCATTGCAACAACCGCATCGCGCCTGACGATTATCCCCACTACCTGGGCAACGCCTGGATGAACGGCTACCGCGCCCGACGCCTGGCCGATCTGCTGGTGAGCAACGACAGAGTGACAGCCGCGGACTGCCGCGCCATGCAGATGGACGTCACCTGCCTGCCGGGGCTTGAGTTCGTGCGCCTGCTGGCCGAGGTTTTCCCGCAGGCGAACCGCGGCGGCGAGGCGGGCGACGTGGCGCGGGCGCTCGATCTGCTGGCCGCCTGGGACGGCCGGCTGAGCACCGACTCGGTCGGCGGCAGTCTCTACGAGGTGACGCGCACCGCGCTGGTGCGCGCCCTGTTCGCGCCCATCATGGGCGAATCGCTGACCACGCGTTGGCGCGGCCAGGGCTTCCATCCGGTCCTGATGTGTACGCATGAGTTCTACGGACACGACACCGTGGTGTTGCTGCGCATGTTGCGCGATCCTGACTCGTGGTGGGTGGGGCAGGCCGGCGGCCGCGAGGCGCTGCTGCGCCGTGGCCTGACCGAGGCGGTGGCGTGGCTGACCGCGGAGCTTGGCCCGGAACCGCAGGGCTGGCAGTGGGGGCGTCTGCATCACATCGCGCTCCCGCACGCGCTGGGCGTGCAGAAACCACTCGACCTGGTCTTCAACCGCGGCCCGCTGCCGATTGGCGGCGACACCGACACCCTTTGAGGCCTGCGTTACCGTCGGGGTGGAGGGTCCGGTTCCGCCGCCGCCGCCGAGGGCGAGGCCGCCGCCCGCCTCCTCCTCGACCGTCCGGTGGGAGAGCGACCGACCGCGATCGTCGCGCAGTCGGACCTGCTCGCCGC
>ERZ1026796.2519-NODE-2519-length-10506-cov-2.968879_pt1 | contig 10506 bp, 10 predicted proteins | sample MGYA00520874_ERZ1026796 | MGnify/ENA primary metagenome ERZ1026796 (study PRJEB33270, sample SAMEA104284474) | anaerobic digester metagenome | biome: Anaerobic digester microbiome; feature: mesophilic sludge digester; material: Anaerobic digester biomass...
GCACGAGGGTGCGGCCAAGGCGCGCGCGATCGCCACGCCTTTCATTGGCGAACTGCGCCATGCCGTTGGCCTGCGCAATCTGGCCGCGGCGGCCCAGGTCCTCGCCGCCCGACTCCAGGTCCAGTCCGGCACGGGCGAAGCCGGAGATTTTTAACTCGTTCTTTCCTTGCAATGTCGCCGAAACCAAGTATAATAGGCGGGACGTACGTGCTTGCCTTCTGGCTGGGTTCGGCGCGCCGCATCCGCGTCGGGCGACTGGGCGAGTTCCTGTTCCCCGCCGGTTGGTACCTGTACGTGGGCAGTGCCCGAGGGCCCGGTGGGCTGCACGCCCGGATCAGGCGCCATTGGCGCAAGGCCGGCGACGGCAAGAGGCTGCAGTGGCACGTCGATTACGTGCGAGAAGCCGCCACGTGGGTCGGGGCCTGGGCAAGAACGTCTGGCGACAGGCTGGAGTGCGACTGGGCTGAGCGCTTGCGCGCCCTCCAGGACGCACGTGTCGTAGCTGCCGGGATGGGCGCTTCCGACTGCAAGTGCGCGGCACACCTGTTCCACGTGCCGGCCTTGCCCACGAGGGAGTGGTTTGGCAGCGAGTTACAAGCCGAGAGGATCGACGTGGAAGAAAAAGAATTGGATGAACTGCTCGAGATCCTGGCCAGCGCCGACGACGAAAGCCGGGAAGCAGCGGTGCACGCGCTGGCCCGCTTTGGTTCTCGGGGGGCCACATCCCTGGTCGCCATGCTGGGGACAGGCGACAGCGATTGCCGCTGGTGGGCAACCCGGGCCCTGGCCGAGATCGGAGGGCGGGAGGCGGTGGTAGCGCTGAAGGAGGTATTGGACGCAATGACCCCGACCTGCGCGCCTGCGCCGCCCTTGCCCTGGGTCGCATCCGCGATGCTTCGGCGGCGCCCGCCCTGGCGACGCGCCTGAGCGATTCCAGTGCCTTTGTGGCCAGCATCGCCGCCGACGCCCTCAGCCTCATCGGCGAGGGGGCGGTCGAGACGCTGGCCGCCAGCCTGGCGTCGCCCGAGCCCCACGCGCGGCTTCTGGCCGTTCGCGCCCTGGGCCGCATCAAGTCAAAGGAAGCCATCGGCCCCCTGTTTGGCGTCCTTCAGGATCCCAGCTACCTGGTGCGCTACTATGCCCAGGAAGCCCTGGAGGCCCTCGGCGTCGGCATGGTCCTTTTCACTCCGTAGTAGGGGCGCATGGGGCCTCCGGCAGGGAGACGGCCAGGCACGAGTTCGTCTTACAGAATACTACGCGAATCGCCTACCGGCCCCGGCCGGGGGCGGTGATAGGGGAGGTACAATGCCGGGTGTACAGGTCAAGTGGACGGGCGGCGGGCAATTCCTGTCCGCCGACGAAGCGGGCCACGTGGTGGTCACCGACAAGGACGGGCAGGGCTTCAAGCCCCCCGATTTGCTCCTCGCCTCGCTGGCCGCCTGCGCCGGGATCGACGTGGTGAGCATCCTGGAGAAAAAGCGCCAGAAGTTCTCCGGCGTCGAGGCCAACATCGTCAAGCACAACGCGCCCGATCCGCCCTGGTGCATCGAGAAGATCGAGATCGAATGGTGCGTGCGTGGCAAGGGGCTGAAACGAAAGGCCGTGGAAGACGCCGTGCGCCTGGCCGAGAAGAGCTACTGCTCGGTGGCGGCCAGCGTCTGCAGCGAGCTGGTGACCACCATCCGCATCGTCGACGAGGAAGAATGAGCCATGGGCGGTGGGCCGCCCTCCAGGCCGAGATGCGCGCCTGCCGCGCCTGCCTGGTGGCCGGCTACGACATCGTGCCCGGGGCCATTTTCTCAGGGCCGGCGCCCGCCCCGCTGATGCTCATTGGGCAGGCGCCCGGCATCACCGAGGCGCAGGTCAAGCGGCCCTTTAACGCGTCGTCGGGCACTCGCCTCTTCCAATGGCTCGCCCGGGCCGGCCTGGACGAGGACGAGTTCCGCCGCCGCTACTATATGACGGCCGTCACCAAGTGCTATCCGGGCAAGCACCCCAGGGGCAAGGGCGACCGCAAGCCCAGCGCCGCGGAACAGAAGCTGTGCCGGCCCTTTCTCGAGCGCGAGCTGGCCCTCGTCCGGCCCCGGGTCATCCTGGCCGTCGGCGGGCTGGCCATCGAGACCGTGCTGGGCCGGAAGGTGCGCCTGGACGAGGCCGTCGGAGCCAGGTTCTCGGTCGATGGGCGGTTGGTGTTGCCCCTGCCCCACCCATCGGGCGCCAGCCTGTGGCTCAACCGTCCGGAAAATCAGGCCCGCCTGGAGCGGGCCCTGGCGATACTGGGAGACGAGCTGTTGCCCCTGGTCGAGGGCAGGACAGGCTGACCGCCTGTCCCGCACGGCCTCCGGCGCGGCGAAAGGAGAAGAGAAGTGGAGATCCAGGTTGTTGCCGGTTCCATCCAGGAACAGGAAGACGCCCTCATCGTCGTGAATCTCTTTGAGGGCGTCACCGCCCCGGGCGGCGCCACGGGGGCCGTGGACCAGGCCCTGGGCGGCGCCATTGGCGAGGCCATCGCCTCGGGCGACGTGCGCGGCAAGAAGGGCGAGGTCGCGGTCTTTTACTCGCGGGGGGCCATCCCCGCGCCTCGCGTCTTGGTGGTGGGGCTGGGGCCGCAGGACGGCTTTGGCCTGCAGACCATCCGCGAGGTGGCGGCCGCGGCGGCGAAAAAGGCCCGCGACCTGGGCGTCGCCTCGTTCTCGAGCATCGTCCACGGCGCCGGCGTCGGAGGGATGGAGCCGCAGGCCGCTGCCCAGGCCACGGTGGAGGGGACGATCCTGGGCCTGTACCGCTACCAGGAGCTCAAGAACAAGGAGGTCGACCGGGCCGACCCCGGGACCTTTACCCTGGTGCAGCGCGATGCGGCCCAGGTGGCGGCGGTGGAGGCCGGTGCGCAGGTGGGCCAGGTGGTCGCGGAAGCGGCCTGCCTGGCGCGCGACCTGGTGAACCGGCCGGCGAACTATGCGACGCCCACGGACCTGGCCGAGGTGGCCATCGAGATCGCCAGCGAGTTTGACAACATGCGCTGCCAGGTGCTCACCGAAGAAGACGCCGCCGAGCTGAAGATGGGCGCCTTCCTGGGCGTGGCCCAGGGCAGCGACGAGCCGGCGGTTTTCGTCGTGCTGGAGTACAACCCGGACCAGACCGACCTGGACACGGTGGTGCTGGTCGGCAAGGGGATCACCTTTGACACGGGCGGCATCTCGCTAAAGCCCGTGGAGAACATGGATCGCATGCGGGGCGACATGGGCGGCGCGGCCGCGGTGCTGGCCACCATGCTGGCCGTGGGGCAGCTCGACCTGCCGCTGCACGTAGTGGGCCTGGTGCCGGCCACGGAGAACATGCCCGGCGCCCGGGCCTACAAGCCGGGGGACGTGCTGGCGGCGATGAACGGCAAGACCATCGAGGTCATCAGCACCGACGCCGAGGGGCGCCTGGTCCTGGCCGACGCCCTGGCCTACGCCGGCCGCTTCGAGCCCAGGGCGGTGGTCGACCTGGCGACGCTGACGGGCGCCTGTGTCGTGGCCCTGGGGCAGGGGGTGGCCGCCGGCCTGTTCGGCACCGACGACGGCTTGATGGAGCGCCTGCGGGCCGCCGCCGAGGCCAGCGGCGAGCGCCTGTGGCCCATGCCACTGTACGACGACTACCTGGACAGGATCGAGAGCCTGACGGCCGATCTGGCCAACAGTGGCGGGCGCCAGGGCGGCGTCGGCACGTCGGCCATGTTCCTCAAGCAGTTCGCCGAAGGCTATCCCTGGGCGCACCTGGACATCGCCGGCATGACCTTTGAGGAGCGGCCCGGCACGCCCAAGCGGCCGCCGCACCTGGCCAAGGGCGGCACCGGCTTTGGCGTGCGCCTCCTGGTCGAGTTTCTGCGGGCCTGGCCCACGACCGCCTGATGCCGCTGCGCCTGGCCTTTTTCGACCTGGACGGCACGCTCAAGCGGGAGCGGGACCCTTACGTCTACCTGCACCGCTGCCTGGGTACCTGGGAGGCGTGCCAGGCCTACCTGGCCCGGGGGCTGGCGGGCGAGATCGACTTTGACGAGTGGCTGCACCTGGACGTGGGCCTGTGGAAGGGCACCAGCCGCGCAGCCATGGAAGACCTGTTGCAACGGAACCCCTACCTGCCCGGCGCCCGCGAGACGGTGGCGGCGCTAAAGCAGGCAGGGGTTCGCCTCGTCCTGGTGAGCACCGGCCTGGACGTCCACGCCGGGATGGTGCAGCGGGAACTGGGCATCGACCGCGCCTATGCCAACCAGGTCCTCTTTCGCGACGGGCTGGTCAGCGGCCAGGCCCGCACCGTGGTGCGGGAAGGCGGCAAGGGCGAGATCGTGGCCCGGGTCCAGGCCGAGCTGGGCGTGCCCCCCGAGGACTGCCTGGCCGTCGGCGACGGCACCTCCGACGCCGACATGTTTCCCCTGGTGCGCCTGGGCGTGGCCATCAACGCCCCTTCCGAGCGGCTGCGCGCCGCCGCCCACCTGGTCATCGAAGAGGCGGATTTGAGCGGGCTGCTGGGGCAGCTGGGGGAGATGGCGCCGGGGTGGACCTAACCCCCCCGACCCCCCTTCCCTGCGAGGGAAGGGGGGAGAGACGCGGCGCGCCCCGAAAGGCCAGGAAGTCCGGGTAGCGCGAGGTGGAGTCCCCGACTTGTCGGGGGAAGCTTGCAGGGGAGACGGCTCGACCCCGACAAGTCGGGGAGTCCCGGGTAGCGCGAGATGGAGTCCCCGACTTGTCGGGGGAGGCTTGCAGGGAAGACGTCCTGGCCCCGACAAGTCGCCCGTCCCACCTGCCCCACCTGCACTGCGCGCACACTTGCCCTGGCGGGCAGCGCCAGGGGGCGCAAGTGTGGCGGGCGGTGCCAGGGTGGCCGTCCGGGCCAGGGGGGAGTCCTGGTGCTGGGCACTCGCCACCGTGCCGAACGCGTTTCCAACGCGTTTCCGATTTCAGGCTGCGAATTCATTCGCAGCCGCCAACGCACGAGGCCGGCCTGGCAGCCACGCTGCCGGGCCGGCCTCGGGTTACAGGGAGACCGGGCTTCGGGGCGTTGAGACCCGGTCTCGTCCGGATGATTAAAAGTCCTGGTAGACCACCTCTTCGTACCAGCGCTCGACCAGGTCCTTGTGGCGCAGCTCGTCCCTGGCCATGGCCTCGAACAGGTCGCGGATCTCGCCCTCGTTCTCCTCGGCCAGGTCGCGGTACAGCTCGTGGGACTGCTGCTCCTTGCGCGAGGCAAAGATGAGCACGTCCTGGAAGGTCGAGTCGGGCGTCAAGGGCTTGACGACCAGGTGGTCGCCAACCTTGTAGTCCTGGATGGGCTCGGACCGGAGCCTCTTCACGCCGCGGCGCAGGCTGGCGGGATGGGCCAGCATGTTCTCCAGCATGGCCTTGTGGCCCAGCTCTTCCTGGGCCAACTGCCGCAAGGTGTCCTTGATGTGCTCCGCTTTGACCATCGTCACGGCGTTGGTGTAGAGCTCGTACGACTCGACCTCGCCCTGGATCGCCTCCGTCAGAATCTCTTCTATTGTCATAGATCGTCTCCTTTCCCTTTAGGGCTGCGTCCCGGCCCGGGCCGGGGGCAGGCCCCTTTCGGAGAAGCGGCTAGCCGCCCCAGGGCATGGAGGCGTACTCCTCGAATGCCCGGTCGTGCATGCTCTTGAACAGCTTCTCGTGTTGCCGCTCCCAGCGAGCCAGCATCTGCAACGACTTTTTCGCCATCTCGTCCTCGACGCGCTGCGACCACATCTCGTAGAACTCGGCAAAGTCGCGCTCGATGAGATAGGCGGTGCGGAGCACCGGCAGATCGGGCACCATGGCCTCGATGACCGTCTGGTCCATCAGCTCGGCCTCGGCCCTGTCGGAGAAAAAGCCATCCTTCTCCATGTCCTCACCCACCTTGAGGCCCTCGGCGCCACGGTCCTGCAGGGCGGCGATGAGCCTCTCGATAAAGATGATGTGCTGTTCCTCCTCTGCTGCCAGCTTCTCAAAGGCGCCGGTGGCGGCGGCGTGCTGGAACCGGGCTGCGTTGTTCCGGAAAAAGTCCCGGCCCTCGCGCTCGCGCTGCAGTGCATACTCATAGATCTTCAAGATGTCCATCCTTCTTGCCTCCTGGTAGTTGTTAGAGTTGCAATCTCGGACAGCGCCGCCGGGCACCGTTGGCCAGCGGGCTACATGACCCACGCTACGCGGCTTCCAACTTGACCGCGCAGACCTTGAATTGCGGGATCTTGCCCGTCGGGTCCAGAGCGGCGATGGTCAGCTTGTTGGCCGCCGCTTCCGCAAAGTGGAACGGCATGAAGACGACGCCGGGCTCGGTCATGGGACTGACCAGGGCCGTGGCCTCGACCGTGCCGCGCCGGGAAGAGATGCGGATCGCCTGCCCTTCGGCCAGGGCCAGCCGCGCCGCGTCCTCGTCGTTGATCTCGATCACCGGCCCGGGGAAGATGGCCGCCAGGCCTTCCGAGCGCCTCGTCATGGAGCCGGTGTGATAGTGGTACAGCACGCGCCCCGTGGTCAGGATGAAGGGGTAATCCTCGCACGGCTCCTCGGCCGGCGGCAGCCAGTCCACGGCCTGGAGGGAGCCCAGGCCCCGGCTGAACTTGCCGATGTGCAGGATGGGCGTGCCCGGGTGCTCGGCCGACGGGCAGGGCCACTGCAGGCCCTGGTCGCCGATGCGCTCGTAGGTGATGCCGGCATAGCTGGGCGTCAGGCGGTTGATCTCGTCCATGATCTCGCCGGACGACTCGTAGGTCAGCCCGTCGTAGCCCATTCGCCGCGCGATCTCGCCAATGATCCACCAGTCGGGCCGGGCCTCTCCGGGAGCAGGCACCGCCGGGCGGATGAACTGCACCCGCCGTTCCGAGTTGGTAAAGGTGCCCAGCTTCTCGGCCCAGCTCGGGCCGGGCAGGACCACGTCGGCCAGGGCGGCCGTCTCGGTCAAAAAGATGTCCTGAACGACCAGGAAGTCGAGGCTGCGCAGGCAGTGCTCGGCGTGGTTGGCGTCGGGGTCCGAGATCACGGGGTTCTCGCCCATGACGTACAGGGCGCGGATCTCGCCCGTCTCGGCCCGGGGCAGCATCTCGGTCAGGGTCAGCCCCACCTTGTCGGGCAGCGAGGCACCCCACGCTTCCTCGAACTTCTGGCGGGCCGCCTCGACGGTCACCGCCTGGTAGCCCGAGTAGACGTTGGGCAGGCCGCCCATGTCGCAGGCGCCCTGGACGTTGTTCTGGCCGCGCAGGGGGTTGACGCCGCCACCCGCCACGCCCATGTTGCCCAGGAGCATCTGCAGGTTGGCGCAGCTCATGACGTTCTTGTGGCCCGTGTTGTGCTGCGTGATGCCCATGGCGTAGAGCAGCGCCCCGGGCCGGTTCGCGGCCAGCAGGTGCGCGGCCTCGACGATCTGGGCCGCCGGCACGCCGGTGATCTCGGCCACCCGCTCGGGCGGGTAGGCCATCAGCGTTTCCTTCAGCGCCTCAAAGCCCTCGGTGCGCTCGGCGACAAACTTCTTGTCGTAGAGCTCCTCGGCGACGAGGACGTGCATGATGCCGTTTAGCAGGGCAATGTCGGTGCCCGGCTTCTGGCGGATGTGCAGCGTCGCCAGGTCGGCAATCGGGATGGCGCGCGGGTCGCAGACGATGAGCCTGGCGCCCCGCTGCTTCACCGCCTGGCGGATGCGCATGCCCAACACCGGGTGGTTCTCCGTGGTGTTGGAGCCGATGATAAAGTAGAGCTGCGACTGCTCGGCCAGATCGTCAAAGGAATTGGTCATGGCGCCGGAGCCGAAACTTGTGACCAGACCGGTCACGGTGACGCTGTGTCAGAGGCGGGCGCAATGGTCCACGTTGTTGGTACCCATGACGGCCCGGGCGAACTTGGCCATGGCAAAGTTCTCTTCGTTGGTGCACTTGGCCGATGACAGCGCGCCAAAAGCCTGCGGGCCATGCTTTTCCTTGATCTCCTTGAAGCGCGTCGCCACCAGGGCCAGGGCCTCGTCCCACTCGGCCTCTTCCAGCTCGCCGCCCTTCTCGCGGCGGATGAGGGGCTTGGTCAGGCGGTCCGGGTGATGGACAAAGTCCCAGCCATAGCGGCCCTTGACGCACGTCCAGCCGTGGTTGGCCGGGGCGTCCCACTTGGACGAGACGCCCACGATGCGGCCGTCCTTGACGTTGAGGTAGTACTGGCAGCCCACGCCGCAGTAGGGGCAGGTGGTCGCCACCTTGTCCAACTCCCAGGCGCGGCCCTGCCCGATGCCCAGCTTGGGCTGCAGGGCTCCCGTGGGGCACACCTCGACGCACATGCCGCAGAACTCGCAGGGGCTGTCTTGCATGGTCCCGTCAAAGGCGGTGCCGATCTTGCTGCTGAACCCGCGCTGGATGACGCCGATGGCCTCCACGCCATTGATCTCGTTGCAGGCTCGCACGCAGCGGCGGCAGAGGATGCACTTGTTATAGTCGCGCAGGTAGAAGGGGTTGGAGGTGTCGATGGGATAGTCGTGCTGCACCCCCGGGAAGCGGGTCTGCTGGATGCCGTATTCGTAGGCCAGGTCTTGCAGCTCGCAGCTCCCCGTCCGCTCGCAGGTCATGCAGTCCAGCGGATGGTCAGAGAGCAGCAGCTCCAACACAAAGCGCCGCGCCTCCTCCACCTTGGGCGAATGGGTCAAGATCTCGGCGCCGTCCATCACCGGGAACGTGCAGGCCGGCTGCAAGGTCCGCTGCCTGGAAATCTCCACCAGGCAAAGGCGACACGAGCCGATCGGCTTGAGGGCCGGATGGTGGCACAAGGTCGGAATCTTGATGCCGGCCTCGGTCGCTGCTTCCAGGACCGTCTGGCCTTCCCGGGCAGTAACTTGGCGACCGTTGATGGTCATGTTCACTGTTGCCATGGATGTCTCCTATCCTACTTTTTCTACCAGCCTGCGTTCGGGTACCGGATCGAAGGCCAGCTCCATTTCTTCCAACCACTCCAGGTCGCAGCGCAGGCAGCGCTTGCACTCTTCCTGGATGGACTTCTCGTCGAGGCCCAGCTCCACCTCCCGGAAGTTGCCGCGGCGCTCCTCGATGGGCAGCTCGGGCATGACGGGCGGCCGGGCATCGGCAAAGTCCTCGAGGTTGAAGGGCTGATCCACGACCTCGTAGCCGGGGATGGTGACAATCTTTTCCATCTCCCCGGTGCGCAGGTAGTGGTCGACGGCACGGGCCACGGCGTTGCCCTGGGCCACGGCCTCGACGACGGTCGCCGCGCCGCTGACGGCATCGCCCGCGGCAAAGACGCCGGGCCGCGAGGTGCACAGGGCGTCGTTCACGTCGAACGTGCTGTCGCGCTTGACTGCCACGCCGTCCTCACCCTCCAGGCCGGTCAGATCGGGTGTCTGGCCGATGGCCGGGATGAGCATGTCCAGCTCCAGGACGAACTCGGAGCCCGAGAGGGGCACCGGCCGCCGGCGGCCGCTGCGGTCGAACTCGCCCAGGCTGTGCTCCAGGCACTCGACCCCGGTCACGTGCTCGTCGCCCAGGACGCGGGTGGGGTTGGTCAGGAAGTGCATGATGGCGCCTTCGTGCTCGGCGGCCTCCACCTCTTCGGCATAGGCCGGCATGTCCTCGCGGCGGCGGCGGTAGATGAGGTGCACTTCGCTGGCCCCCAGGCGCCAGGCGGTGCGCACGGCGTCGATGGCGACGTTGCCGCCGCCCACCACGCCGACGCGCTTGCCGGTGAGGTCGGGTGCCTGTCCCAGCGACACGGCCCGCAAGAAGTCGACGCCATGGACCACGCCCGCTTTGTCCTCGCCCTCGATGCGCAGCTTGCCGCTCTTGTGGGCGCCGATGGCCAGGACCACGGCCTTGTAGCCGTCTTCCACGAGGCTATCGAGCGTAAAGTCGCGGCCCAGGGCCTGGTTGAGGCGCAGCTCCACGCCGGCGCGCAGGACGTTGTCGATCTCGGCGCTCAAGATGTCGCGCGGCAGCCGGTAATCGGGGATGCCGACGGCCATCATGCCGCCAGCCACCGGCAGTTTTTCCAGGATGGTGACGCCATAGCCCTGCTGGGCCAGGCGCAGGGCGGCAGTCAGGCCCGCGGGCCCGGCGCCCACCACGGCCACCTTTTCCTGCTTGGGCGCGCCATAGACCGGCGGCGTCCAGGGCCTGGCCAGCTCGTGGTCGGCCATGAAGCGCTTGATGTCGCGGATGGCGATGGACTCGTCGATGTCGCCCCGGCGGCAGCGCTGCTCGCAAAAGGCGGGGCACACGCGGCCACAGGCCAGGGGGAAGGGATTGGTGCGCCGGTGGATCTCCAGGCCCTCGGCGTAGCGGCCCTGGGCGACCAGCGACACGTAGCTGGGCACGTCCACGTCGGCCGGGCAGGCGTTGGTGCAGCGGGCGCGGACCAGCTCTTTGCAGGCGCCGGCCGGGCAGCGCTTGTCGACGATGTGGGTGCGGAACTCGTCCTCGAAGTAGCGCAGGGCGGCCAACACCGGCCCGGGGGTCAGTTGCCCCAGGGAGCACAGGGAGCCGGTCTCCAT
>ERZ1026796.2520-NODE-2520-length-10504-cov-3.241977_pt1 | contig 10504 bp, 11 predicted proteins | sample MGYA00520874_ERZ1026796 | MGnify/ENA primary metagenome ERZ1026796 (study PRJEB33270, sample SAMEA104284474) | anaerobic digester metagenome | biome: Anaerobic digester microbiome; feature: mesophilic sludge digester; material: Anaerobic digester biomass...
ACGTGGCATCATGCGCCCGGACGACGCGCCAAGTGGCTGGAGATGGCCGCCAAGGAGGACGGGCGGCGTATCATGGACTGGGTCGGCTCACAGATGAAGGCGAAGCTATGATCACGCGGGCACTCGCCAAGCAGATGGAGAGTCTGGGTCTCGGCGATTACGACGCTGAGCTTCCCGGCGGCGACATCTTCCTCGAGCATCTCCCGGACAGCCCGGATGAGGCCGTCATGATTCTCTCCACCGGCGGCAATCCGCTGGGACCGGCAGCGACCTATGGCTGGGATGAACCGACCGTGCAGATCATGGTGCGTGGCGCTCCCGACGATGTGGAGACTCCGGCGGCAAGAGCGCAGGCCATCTATGACGCCATGCAGGGACTCCGCTACGTCACCTTGGACGAGGGCGGCACCGACGAGATGCGCTTGTGCGTGTGCTCTTCGTCACAGACGGCACCGTTCACCCTTGGCCGCGACGAGCGCAACCGTTACCGCTTCACACTCAACTTCGCACTCCACGTGCGGAACAAGACAGCAAACCGAGACTAAGGAGTAAGTCATGCCAGCGACAAGTGACGACAAGGTACTGAGCCGGGACTTCACGATCTCGGTGAACACGGGGACTTCAGGCAGTCCGACCTGGACTCCCATCGGCGGTCTCGACGAGGACGGCATCTCCATCAAGACCGACGTGGCGGATGTGGACTTCGCGGACGCAAACGACGGCGGCTTTGCCAAGCCCGTCCCTATCGGCCGTTCCTACACGGTGACTCTCAAGGGTGCACGGATCGAGAACGCCGACGACGGCACGCGCGACGCCGGACAGGCCGCCCTCGAAGCGGTGCAGGATGAGGTCGGGCCGGATGCTCTGCTTGAGTTCCAGATCGAGAGTCCGGCCGCCAGCGGTGGCGAAGTCCTCACCTTCGAGGCATGGCCCAACGTGACCGCCTTCGGCGGCGGCGAGAAAGCCGCTTGGGAAGCCGAGCTGTCGGTGTACGGTCAGATCACGAGGACCTGAGCATGAGTAAGCGCTACATCGACTTCGACGCCGCCCTTGCCGAGTCGGCACGCGAGCCCGTCGTAGTCCGCTATCTGGGCCGCGACTGGGAGCTCTATCCGACCCTGCCGGCGAAGCCTGTCCTGCGTCTCCTACGCATGAAGGCCGATGGCGAAGGCGACAAGGAAATATCGGCTTCCGAGACGCTTGCCTGTCTCTCCGAGATAGTGCCGGCCGGCGTGCTCGAGGCATGGCTTGAGGGCGGCATGACAGTCGATGAGATGGCCGAGCTTCTGCAGGCCGTGATGAAGGCCTACGCGAACACCGGAGAGTCCTCGGGGGAAGCTCAGCGCCCCGTAGCGGGGCAGACGAAGTCATCCGGCACTGGCAAGCGCTCGAAGCCGACTTCCAGCGCGAGTACCGGATCGACCTGAGTGAGGCGCTCGACGACATGAGCTGGCGAAGGTTCACGGCACTGGTAGGCGGTCTCTCAGCCGAGAGCGTCTTCCGCATCGTCTCTGAGGGCACCGAGGGGCAGCGCAAGCGGCCGCTGACCGCCAAGGACGCGCCGGCCTTCTTCGCAAGCTTCCCCAAGCGAGGTAAGAAGCCATGCTGACGGTAGCTGAGCTTGTCGCCACGATGGGGCTGGACAGCGGCGCCTTCGACCGTGGCATGAGCGATGCCGGAGCGAAGTTCGACAGCACTGGCAACGAGCTGGCCACGAAGTCCTCCGGCATCGGCAAGAAGGCCAGCATGGCCTTAGCGGCAGCCGGTACTGCTGCCCTTGCCGGTCTCAGCATGGTCGTGAAGACGGGCATCGGCGAATGCATGGAGGCCTCCGCTGCACAGGCCCAGCTTGCCGCCGGTATCAAGTCCACGGGCGGCGCGGCTGGCGTCACGGTCGATCATCTCACGAACCTCGCAAGTTCAATCCAGAACTACAGTGGTCAGACCGACGACTCCATCATGCAGACCGAGGCGCTGCTCCTCACCTTCAAGAACATCAAGAACGTCGGCGCGGACAAGATCTTCGACCAGGCGACGATGGCGGCCGCCGACATGGCCGCGAAGATGGGCACCGATGCCTCATCGGCAGCGATACAGCTAGGCAAGGCGCTGAACGACCCCATCAAGGGGGTCGGCTCCCTGTCCCGTGTCGGTGTCCAGTTCACGGAGGCGCAGAAGAAGCAGATCGCCGCCATGGTCGAGTCCGGCGACACGATGGGCGCCCAGAAGATCATCCTGAAGGAGCTCAACGAAGAGTTCGGCGGCGCTGCCAAGGCAGCCGGCGACTCACTTCCAGGGCAGATCGAGAAGGCCAAGCGTTCGTTCGAGGATATGTCTGAGAGCCTCATGAGTGCGCTCATGCCGACCATCGCTTCAGGCATCGTCGTTCTAACCGACCTCATCAAGAAGTTCGACAGCCTGCCTGGGCCAGTCAAGACTGCGGCTGTGGTAACTGCTGCTCTTGCAGCAGCGATGGCTGTTCTGGCACCGGTGGTGGGCACTCTTGCAGGGGTTTACCAGTTTCTCTTCGTCGCCAAGGTGCAGGATGGCATTGTCACACGTGCCGGGATCGTGCAGTACACGCTCCTGCGCGCCAAGATGATCGCCCATGCTGCCGCGGCGAAGGTGGTCGCCGCTGCCCAGTGGCTCCTCAACGCCGCCATGAGCGCCAACCCCATCGGCCTTGTCGTTGCCGCAATCGCCGCCCTTGTCGCCGGCCTCGTCATCGCCTATAAGAAGTCCGAGACGTTCAGGGACATCGTGAACGCGGTCTGGGGAGCCATCAAGGACACGGCAACGACCGTCTGGGCGGCCATCAAGGACGTGGTCTTAGCCGCCGTCGATGCCATCCGCGAGACCATCTCCACAGGCATGGCCGCGGCAAAGGCGGTGTGGGACGCGGTCTGGGCGCTCTTCGGCCCTCTTGTCACGGCCGTCTGGGGCAACATCAAGACGATCGTGCAGACGGCGATTACCGTCGTGCAGAGCATCATTAAGGCCGTCATGGCCCTCATCCATGGCGACTGGGGCACGGCGTGGAACGCAATCAAGGAGGCCGCGTCGGCGATATGGGACGGCATCAAGAGCGTCGTCCGTAACAGCATCGATGCGGTCAAGGAGACCATCTCGCGGGTGCTCGACAGCATCAAGAGCGTCTGGTCCTCAGTCTGGAACGGCCTCAAGAGTCTCGTCAGCTCGGCTTGGAACGGCATCAATGATGCCGTGTCGGACGGCATCGGCAAGGTCCTTGACCTCATCCGCAGTCTGCCCGGCAAGATAAAGAGCGCCCTCGGCAACCTCGGGCGGCTCCTGTGGAACACCGGGCGGAGCATCATCAGCGGCCTCATCGGGGGCATCAAGGAGAAGCTCTCCGCGCTCTGGGACACGGTCAAGGGCATCGGCTCGAAGATCAAGGACTTGAAGGGCCCGCTCGACTACGACCGCGTGATGCTGCGTCCCGCCGGCCAGGCGATCGTCGAGGGCCTCATCGCCGGCATGGGCGACCGCTCGCGCAACCTCATCTCCGCCGTGGCCGGCATGAACGCCGCCCTGGGCGGCATCGGCGGTGACGGGCTCGCCTACTCGGCTGCCGGGGGCGGCAGTGGCGCACGGGTGCAGAGCATCACCATCGGCAAGGGCGCGGTCCAGGTCGATGTGCACGTGGACGGCGGCGTCGCCTCTGACGCAGGCCAGACTGCGACTCTCGCCCGCACCATCCGCGACGGCGTGACCGGCGGTCTCACCGAGTTGGCGCTTGAGTTGAGGAGGGCGTAATGCCGGTCTACACGCAGGTGCCGAATGCAGATCTAGATGGGAGCACCAGTTGGACGAAGACGGGCGGCACGAACATCCTCACTATCCTTGCCGACGCTTACGACGCGACCTATATCACCGGCGTCATCAATAAGAGCAACTTTGCGTTCCTCGGCTACCCGACGCAGGCACTCGGCACTGGTGAACGCATCGTCAGCGTGGCGACTTTTGCGCGGGTAAAGAAGACGAGTGATGTGAGTAAGTATCACCTGTTCGCCGTCTGCGACCGCAATGGCGATAAGCAGCGCCAGATGACGCGCTACATCCCCAAGCTCACGAGCATCACGAACGACGAGATGGCTGCCGACCAGGGTGCCATCTACGTCAACTACAAGGGCGTCATCGGCGAGTGGGGCGTGGCGAAGAACACAAGTGACGAGGTGCTGACCTACAAGACCGAGGCTCTTGTCAGTGGCGGCAATGAGTCCACAGTCAGCATCTACCAGATGCGCTGCAAGCTCTACACGACCGAACCGGCGAGCGTCGCCAACCCGAGCGCACCGACCGGCACCGTGGAGACGACACAGACACCGGATTGCACAGTCACCGTGTCGGCTGACGTCGAAGACTGGCAGCTACCGACTGGGCGCGCCAACTTCTGCACCAAGGTCAAGGTCGAGTTCGCTATCTATGCAGGCACGTTCACGACACGGCCGGCGGGTGAACCGGTGCAGCTATGGTCGGTCATGGACGAGATAGCTGAGGTCGGCGCGCCCTCCTCGATAGACGTGACGAGTGAGGTGCCCGAGCCGCTTGCGAACGGCGACTACACACTCTTCGTCCGCGTGCTCCGTGACCATCCCATCGGCATCAACGCCGCCGCGACGCCTGCTGCCGCATGGTCTGCCGATGCCTACGTGCAGTGGACGCAGGATGTGCCCCTGCCAGAGCCGCCGGTACTGACGCTGACGCCAGAGGCAGAGGACGAGCGCATCCGCATCGCGGCGAACGTCGCGAGCCTCACGGGCTACGACGACGACTCCGCCCTCGTGACCGTCCAGCGCCAGACGGACGACGGCTGGCGTGAGGTGGGGGGCATCACGGCTACGCCAATCGTCGCCGGTCACACCGCGACCGTCGGCGCCGACAGCGAGTACGTACCCGGCGCACTCACGGTCTACCGCGCGCAGGCATCGCTCTGGTCGACTGCTGACGAGGTGCGCCGCTACTCCGACTGGTCGGTCTATGCCTGCGTCGCACCCGAACGCCAGGACACAGGCTGGACGCTGATACCGCTCGACGATTTGACGCTCAAGTGGACGGATATCCCGCTGACGCATCTGCAGGAGCAGCAGCAGGGCGAGACGGCGAGCTTCACGCCTCTCGACCGTGACCGTCCCGTGGTCGTCAGTGGCCCCGTCGCCGGGACTTCGGCGAGCTTCGACGTCACGGCCATCGGCAGCACGCAGATCGAGGCACTCGCGGCCATCGCCGCCTACCGTGGTCCCCTGCGTCTCGTGACGCCCTTCGGCGATGCCCGCATCGTGGCCATCACCAAGGTGTCGTGGGGTCGCGGTGGCGTCGTCGGTGGCGAGGTCCGCAAGGCGAGCATCGACTGCATCGAGGTCGGCGATTCGACCACTCTCTACCCCTTCGCCGACATGCGTGTCGGACGCAGCATCTTCGCCTTGTGGGATGCGGCCCGTGCCGACGGTGGTATCTATCCCGGCTATAACGATCCGGCCTTCACCACGTGGACCGACGCCTCGGCGAACGGTAACGATGCGACCCTGCACGGCTTCGACGGCACGGAGTCATCCGGTTGGGGCGGCATGGGCACGGACGCTGACCCGTACTACCTGCGTTCGTCCGCCGACAGCGAGTACGTCGAGTTGCCCGCCTGCAACGTGGCCAGCGACGGTGAGGGTACGGTCGAATGCTGGTTCCGCACGTCGACTGCGCAGGATGCCTACCTGCTGAGTCTCACGGACGGTACGAGTGAGGAGTTCAGCCTCGCGCTCACGACGACCGGCGTCCTCGTCGCCTTCCGTAACGATGCCACGGCGCGCCTCGTCGCTCCGGCCTCGGGGACACAGGACTACGCCGATGGTGCGTGGCATCACCTCGCCGGACGTGTCTCTGACGGCGAGTTGCAGTGCTTCTTCGACGGCCTGCCGCTGGGTGCTGCCGTCGCCGTCGATACAGGCACGCAGTCACTCTCGACGGGTGCCCTGTTCGCCGCCCTGTTCGCCTCGGTGACGGACCGTTTCGCCGGTGACATCGCCCTCGCTGCCGTCTACAGTGACGCGCTCTCCGATGGTGAGATCGCCCAGAACTACGTGCGGGGTCCGGCATGACGATGCCCGACAGAGCAGCGCTTGATGCCTGCGTGACAGGTGCGACGCAGCAGGTCATCGTCCGCGCGGCGCTCTATCTCGGCGAGACGGAGCTGACGGCGGTCTCGCTCGGTGGCGGCTCGGTCAAGGCCGATGCACGGCGGACGCAGACACGCGATGCCTCGCTGGAGCTGCTGCCCGACGGGACGCATGACGTGGACGACCTCCATCGTCTCGTCTCAGTGCCCGGCACGACCATCAAGCTGTGGCGTGGGTTCGTGCTCGCGGATGCCAGCGAACTGCTTGTGCCGCTGGGCGTGTTCGTCGTCGAGAGCGCGGAGTGGAAGGAGCAGGCCAGCGGTTCCAGCCTCTCCGTTTCCTGCGCCGACCTCTCGGTGCGTATCGCCCGCGCCGTGTGGGCTGACCCGATGCAGATCGCTGCCGGCACGAACCTCGCTGCGGCTATCACGTCCATCCTCCAGGACCGCTGGCCTCTCGTCACGACGAACATGCCCGAGGCGCTCTACTCGGAGACGCTCGGCGCCAAGGCCACGCTGGGCACGAGTACGAGCGGCGACCCATGGGCCGATGCCTGTGCACTCGCCGAGGCGCACGGCTACATCCTCATGTTCGACGCCGACGGTGTGGCCGTGCTGAGGACGCAGCCGACAGCGGCGACAGTGCCTGTCTTCTCCTTCGCGCCCGGAGCGACGGCCCTCATGACCGAACGTGACCGGGAGACGAAGCTGACCGACACCTACAACGGCGTCATCGCGACCGGTGAAGGTCCCGAGATCGCGACGCCGATACGTGCGGAGGCTTGGGACGAAGACCCCACAAGTCCGACGTACCGCTACGGCCTCTTCGGGCAGGTGCCCTATCTGTACAGCTCCAGCCTCCTGACGACGCAGGCCAAAGCGCAGGCCGCCGCGGACGCGAGACTCGCACAGTTGCTCGGGCGTTCGACGTCGCTGTCGTGGTCTCAGATCGTGCACCCCGGACTCGCGCCGCTGGACGTGGTGGAGGTGGAGACGACTGAGACGAAGCGCTACATCCTCGACGCCATCGACATGCCCCTCTCCATCGGCGGCACGATGACCGCCACGGCACGGGAGCTGCGCACATGACCATGGACATGCATGAGGTCGCGGCGACCATCATCGACGAGGTCGGCAAGCGTGTCGGTATCGATATCAGGCAGATCAAGATCGAATCGGTAGAAGGCGACGGCACCGTGGCGGCTACCATCGGCGGCTCGACAGCGCCCGTCAGCGGTGTCGGCTGTCTGTCTTCTGTCGCTCCGTCTGCAGGTGAGGTCGGCTGGGCCATCGCGCCACGACGGGGCACGCTGCAGTCGTCCATGATGGTCATCGGCACCGTCGGCAGCCCGCCATTCGCCACTCTTGCCATCGACGCCAAGGCCGCAGGCAAAGCGATAGCGACGCCTGCTGTGCTTACGCTTGATGGCACGGGCTGCATGGACAACTACCGCATGTGGTCAGCCGATACACCCAGTCGCCTCGCTTGCGTGAGTCCCGGTGTCTACGCGCTCTTTGCCACAGCGGCGCCGAAAGCGCCCGGTACGGTGACGCTCAGGCTCATGGTCGACGGCATCTGTGTCGCGCGACACAGCGAGATGACGGACCCCGGCGAGCCGGTCGCCGTCACTGCGGTCTGGCCGTTGACGCTGGGCGACTACGTGGAGCTGTCCGTCTCGTGTGATGAGAAGGCGACGGCTCTCGTGCCCGAGATGACGCGACTGACGGTGCAATGGCTACGTGGGGTGCTGCGATGACCGATACGCAGGTCCCTGGCTTCACCCCGGAGCAGGTCTGGACGCTACAACAGATCGTCGAGAAAGCCGTGCGCGCGGCGAACGAACACGACACTCGGGTGGCGAAGCTTGAGGAGACGGTCTTCGGCAATGGCAAGGAGGGCCTCGGGACCTGCGTCACGAAGCTCACGAAGGATATGTCGTCACTCGTGTGGTGGTATCGTGCTCTCGTCGCAGCAGTCCTCGGTTCATGGCTGACGCTGCTTGCGACCTACGTGACCTGAGAGGAGTGCCATGAACTACCAGAGCAAGAAGCGCCGCCTCTACCAGCGCATGAAGGCCAACAGGCTCCCCGTCGCGCCGGGCTTCAAGTGGCGCACGAGCAAGTGCGGCAAGCCGTGCGAGCAGACGCTCAAGCGCTACCAGAAGTTCGTCGGCATCCCGCAGACCGGGACGTTCAACCAAGCTACGATGGACGCGCTCTTCCCGGAGCAATGGCGCAAGCGGATCGCTGACCTCGCCAAGAAGGAGGTCGGCGTCCACGAGACGACTCCCAACTGGGGCGCGCGCATCAAGAACTACCTCGCCGCCGCCGGCATCACATTCCCCACGGCATGGTGTGCCGCTTTCGTCGTCTTCATCCTGCACCGGGCAGGCTACCGGCGCGACCTCCCGCCGCAGCCTGCCTGGGTGCCGTCGTGGGCCGACTGGGCGCGGAAGACGCATCGCACGGTCAGCAAGGTGAACGCTCGCAAGGGCGACCTAGTGTGTCTCAACTGGCCCGGGACCGACCCGACGCCGGACCATATCGCCATTGTGACCGGGAACCTCGGGGCTCTCAAGCGCGTCACCACTGTGGGCGGGAACGAGGGCGATGCTGTGCGGCAGGGTTGGCGGCCGTACTCATACCTGCACACCGTTATCCGCGTCGACCGCTTCCGCAGACGCTAGGAGGCTGAGATGGCTAGTTCAGGTCCCCGCTACCCGACTGCAACTGGGCAGGTCGCACGCAGTCCCTACGATGATATCGACTGGAGCAATCCATCGTACATCACATCTGACGACGATTCGCGTGCTGCTTTCACAAGCTCACTCTCTCCTCCGCGGTATAGCTACGTGCTATATGCCTCTTCGTTTGGCTTTTCCATTCCAGACGATGCCATAGTAAACGGAATCAAGGTAGAAATAGGGGCCAAGGGAGGTAGCGCGGATCTTTACTACGTCGCGCTGCGCAACACCAGTTCGACGCCATGGGGAACGGCGAAGAACCCAAATAGCTCACTTTCATCCACAGAGGTCGTCAATGCATACGGCGGTGACTCGGACACGTGGGGCCTTACCGGACTGACCGGCGCTGACATCAACGCCAGCGACTTCGGCGTCGAGCTGGCAGTGAGGAGCACTTCTAGGCCTGCCAGCGCTTCCGTCGACTTCCTTCGCGTCACGGTCTACTACACGGAAGCGGCCGGCGGCGTGCCCAAGCACTCTGACCACTACATGCGAAGGAGGGCCGCCTGATGACTCTGTGGCTCAAGCAGTCGACAGCACGGACGATCCACATCGGCCCGTTCCTCGATGATACGGACGGCAAGACGGCCGAGACTGCGCTGACGATCGCGCAGGCCGACGTGCGCCTCTCGAAGAACGGTGGTGACATCGCGCAGAAGTCGGATAGCACGAGCTGCACGCACGATGAGCTCGGCTACTACACCTGCCCGCTCGATGCGACTGATACCGGCACACTCGGGCACCTCAAGCTCATGGTGCACGAATCCGGCGCTCTGCCCGTCTGGATGGACATGATGGTCGTGCCGGCGAACGTCTGGGATTCGATGTTCGGCACTGACAAGCTCGACGTGAACGTGGCTGAGATCGAGGGTTCCGATGCGACGAACGCCATCCGTGACTCCCTCGTAGACGATGCGACGCGCATCGACGCCTCAGCCCTCAACACCCTCTCCGGGCATGACCCGGGCGAGACCATCATGGGTGCGACCGATCTCGGGACCGGAACCGGTCTGACGACCCTTGCCACGGCCGCGGAGCTCGCCAAGGTACCGAAGTCTGATGGCACCGCGAGCTGGAACGCTACCGCGCTCGCAGCCATGCAGGCTGAGGCGGCCGATGCGCTCACCGCCTACGACCCGCCTACTAAGGCGGAGCTCGACAGTGCCGTCGCACCGCTCGCTAAGGACACGACTGTGGCGAAGGATGCCACCGTGGCCAAGGACGCGACCGTGGCGAAGGACGCGACCGTGGCCAAGGCAGCGACCGTCGGCAGTCCGCTCCAGGCCGGAGACTACACGACGCCGCCCACCAAGGAGGCTGTCGCCGGTCAGGTGCGCACAGAGCTCGGGACAGAGCTCGGGCGCATTGACGCGGCTGTCTCCACTCGCCTTGCGGCAGCGTCATACAGCGCCGCGCCGAGTGCCGCTGACGTGGCCGACGCGGTCTGGGATGAAGCGATCGCCGCGCATGATGACGAAGGCTCGACCGGCGAGGCTCTCGCATCCGCAGGAGTCGCGGGCGACCCGTGGGGGACGGAACTGCCCGGCTCCTACGCCTCCGGCACTGCCGGACAGATCGTGGGTGACAACTTGAACGCGACCGTGGCAAGCCGACTGGCCGCGGCTTCCTACAG
>ERZ1026796.2524-NODE-2524-length-10496-cov-4.215161_pt1 | contig 10496 bp, 7 predicted proteins | sample MGYA00520874_ERZ1026796 | MGnify/ENA primary metagenome ERZ1026796 (study PRJEB33270, sample SAMEA104284474) | anaerobic digester metagenome | biome: Anaerobic digester microbiome; feature: mesophilic sludge digester; material: Anaerobic digester biomass | place...
AACCTGATGGATACGGAAGGTTTTCAGTTTAAGGTCTATAATAATCGCCTCACCAAAGTGATGTTAGTTGGTTTGCAAGGTTCAGGAAAAACAACTGCTTGTGCCAAGCTTGCCGCTTTTTATCGGAAAAAAGGCATTAAGCCGATGCTTGTTGCCTGTGATATTTATCGTCCGGCAGCAATTGACCAGCTTAAAATTTTAGGCAAACAAATAGGCATTCCTGTTATATCCGAAGATACCAAAAATGTTCTTAAAATTGCTGATTCCGCTTTAGCACAGGCAGATAAGGAAATGGTTAATCTGCTTATATTTGATACTGCGGGTCGTCTTCATATTGATGAAACGATGATGGAAGAAGCAGCAACCCTAAAAACACATATAAAACCCGATTATATATTTTTTGTAGCGGATGCAACAACCGGACAGGATGCCGTTACCATTGCCAAGGAATTTTACGCTAAACTTGCTTTTGATGCCGTTATTTTAACAAAACTGGATGGCGATGCCCGCGGCGGAGCAGCTTTATCCATTAAAGCAGTTACGGGAAAACCGGTCGCTTTTGTCGGCATCGGGGAAAAAATCAGCGATTTGGAAATTTTTTATCCCGATAGAATGGCAAGCCGTATTTTGGGAATGGGTGATGTTTTAACCCTTATTGAAAAAGCCGAAGAAGCAATTGATATGGAGGCGGAAGAAAAACTTGCCCGCAAAATGCTGAAAAATCAGTTTACTTTAAATGATTTCCTCCAACAATTACAAAGCATCAAAAAAATGGGTTCTCTGGAATCAATAATCCGTATGATTCCTGGCTTGGGGCGCAAACTTCCCGCCGATTTGAAAATTGACGATAAAGCACTAATACATATAGAAGCAATTATTCAATCAATGACCGAAAAAGAACGCGAGCATCCTGAAATTATTAACGGCAGCAGACGTCTTCGTATTGCTAAAGGATGCGGACTTAGCGTTACGGAAGTTAACCGCTTGTTACGCCAGTTTGAAGAAATGAAAAAAATGCTGAAAAAAGTCAATACCCCTCAGGGAAGAAAACATATAGAACGAATGATGGGAGGAAATAGACCGGAAATTTAATCAATAGCTTCGTGATGAACAGGATTACCCGATTTTGAATGCTGAATAAAAAATAAAGAATCAATATAAACAGGAAACCAGGGAAAACTAATCAAATTTAATGTCTTAAATCTATGAACTCCCAAAAAGCAATACAATGAAAGAGAAAGAACGCATAAAATACCCTTTCCGTTAAAACGATTTTCTACATAACTCTTTCCATGGTAATGAGATAATGCCTCTCTGATGTTCTTCTTCACCGGCTTAAACCCGTTGTTATTATCTGTCGTTCCTACGGAACTCATTCTTAACAAAAGAGATAAGTTGTTTCATATTTCTCTTTGCACCGGGTTAAAACCCGTTGTTAATACCTGTCGTTCCTACGGAACTTTTTCCAGAAAAGAAGGATAGTTTTGTGGTTTTTCTCCTCTTGCGCCGGGTTAAAACTCGTCGTTATCTAACTGCTATCCCTATAAGATTTATCTTATAATATAGGGTTTATGAATATTAAAACTATATAAAATATGAAGTTACAGATATAATATTTTCTTCTTCCCCTAAATTATCCTAACTCCTATTATCTAAATATAATTACATTTTCTTCCTTAATAGCATTGCTTACTCATTGCTTACCCATTGCTAATCCCATCCGTAATGGGTAAGCAATGCTTCTGCAATTCAAGCTGGAAAAAGCTGAGCTACCTTGAAAACAGTGGACTTTATTTAACCCCCAAAATGCAGTTGAGAACAAATGCTTTGGCAACTTCCACTTTACTATGGAACTCATTTACAAAAGGGAAATAAGATATCGTTCCTCTTCAAAGTGCCGGGTTAAAACCCGTTGTTAATACCTGTCGTTCCTACGGAACTTTTTCTTAACAAAAGAGATAAGTTGTATCATATTTCACTTTTCACCGGGTTAAAACCCGTTGTTATTATCTGTCGTTCCTCCGGAACTCATTCCAGAATAGTAGGATAGTTTTGTAGGTTCTTCTCTTATAAACGAGAAGGATTTCTTTTTTCCGGAAGGTTGATGTTGTGTTTATGAAAATGTTCTTTATAAAGAAAACGATGAGGATTTCGTCTTTCCTGAAGGTTGCATTCCTCGTAAACCACAAAAAACGCAAGGTTGAAATCCTCGTAAACCAATCTAAAAATAATTTAAAAAAATCTCTTTACCCTCCGCTCTTATCACTCTGCAATAATTTACCTAAAAACAACTCAGCCATATAATCTTGCCAAATTACAACTCATCCTCCAACCATCCTTTACTCATCCTCCAACCATCCTTTACCCATCCTCTATCCATCCATCCATCAGGTTGGGTTAATGATGGCTAACAAGAAAGGACGGCTCTCACAGATTACACAGATTGCACGGATTTTATTGATTTGCGAGTATTTTTTATTACACGATTTTTGTAGCCGGAGCTCGCTGTAGCCCCGCAATTTTTCTTACAAAGAAATAGCGTTCTCCATCTACCCATTTGACATTTAATTACAAAAGCATTATTTTATTGTTATGCAGAGAAAAAATAATTATACCCTTTTTCGCATCGGAGAATTGGTTCCTTCAGGCACCTATACAAAGGTTCATAGCTGTTTTGAGCGGGTAATAAATTTTGCCGCAGAAGATATTGTTATATCTTTATGTGAGAGTAGTATATGTGCAGGTCCATATCGTCTAATCCTAAAAGGAAAGATTCCTTTAGCTAAAGAACTGAAAGTAACAGAAAAAGAAGTGGTTATTAATCAAGAAATATCTTTACCATACAGCCAGGATAATATCTGGAAAATACCTTCAATTCATCCTTATAAAAATGCCCAAAAGACCTTCTTACTCTGCGAAAAACTGCTTAATTTCTTTATGGGTGAAGAGAAAAATAATTTATTATCCTTGCTTTTTCAGCCCCCTTCATCCCAGGATGAATTTCTTCTTCAGTTCCGTAACTTCCTCATAAAAGGTATAAATAACCTCTTTCAACAAAAATATACACTCTTTGCCCAACAAATAAAACGCCGGGGTTTGGGAAGCACTCCTGCCGGTGATGATTTTTTGACTGGCTATATAATCTGTTTATCCTGGCTGATTGCCAACGGCAGAAAAGACCTGATAAAACAACGGGAAGAAATCTATGAAACCGCTTTGGACAATGATTTGCTGGTCAATACTTTTCTGCATCAGGCATATTACCTGCGTCCGGATGATGATTGGGCGAATTTTTTGCTTGCTTTAAGTGAAAACGACGAAATTAACTTGACAAAATACATAAATCTAATAATGAATTCAGGTGAGAGTTCGGGAAAAGATATGTTGAGCGGATTTGTATTTTGTTTGTTATTTAATTGGTTTTGGATTGCGGAAATAGCGAAATGCTGAAGTTGTATTTTTCCGGATGTCCTTGCTGCTCTCAATGTGCTATCTGTAAATATATAAAGGAAATATAATGCCCATAAAAGCTAAAATTATTGCGGGAAAATACTTGGATTCTGTTAAGCTGATGCTTATTTCCCGGGAACTAAGGTCTCTAAAAGGCGTTCTGGAAGCAGTTGCTATTGTAGCTACAAGCGAAAATCGGGAAATTCTAAAGGCAAGTGATATGCTGGCAGAAGAAATAAACTCTGCTTCGGAAAACGATATTGTTATCGTGATCAAAGCCGATAACGCAAAGAATGCTGCGGAAGCAATAAATAAAGCAGAAGAATTAATCAATAAACCTTCCGCTGATGAATACAATCAAACTCCAATTCCCCAGGCATTTACTCTGGAAAAAGCAATTGCAACTTTAGGAGGAGCAGACCTTTGTATAATTTCCATTGCCGGAAAATATGCAGCCGCTGAAGCGGAAAAAGCACTGGAAAAAGGACTGCATATTTTGCTCTTTTCCGATAATGTAAGCATTGAAGATGAACTTTCTTTGAAACAAAAAGCTCTGAAAAAAGGTCTTTTGATGATGGGTCCTGATTGCGGAACCGCTATTCTCAATGGCATTCCACTTGCCTTTGCCAATAATGTTCCCCGCGGTAAAATAGGAATTGTTTCCGCATCAGGAACAGGTTTACAGGAAATCTCCTCTACCATCGCTAATTTGGGTGGAGGAATTTCGCAGGCATTTGGAACCGGAGGAAGGGATGGGAAAAAAGAAATTGGCGGCTTAATGCTGACTGCCTGTTTGGAATATCTGCTGGAGGATGAAAATACAGAAGTTATTATTGTAACAGGAAAACCCCCCTGTGAAGAGGTGCAGAAAAAATTGTGGGAACTGATTTCTCATAGTTCCAAACCGGTGATTGCCAATTTCCTTATTCCAATGCAGGTTCCTGAACTGCCCAATTTATATTATGTCCGTTCTTTGTCTGAAACCGCTTTTTTTGCCTGTAAGAAAGCAGGAATTGAAGTAAAAACTGCTAAGCTTGCGGAAGATTTTCCTTTGCCAAAGCTAAGAGGTCCTTATCTGCGCGGTTTATATAGTGGCGGAACGCTTTGTCATGAAGCAATTCAGGTCTATCTTGATAATTTTGGTTGCGAACCCTTTAATAATGTTACGGATCAGGCATTTTTCCGGTTGACAGATGGCTGGCAAACAAAAGAAAATAGTATTATAGATTTAGGAGCAGATGAATTTACAATAGGACGTCCTCATCCAATGATAGATTACAGTTTGCGTCTGCAAAAATTGGCTCAGGAAGCAAATGATCCTAAAGTAGGTATCATCTTATTGGATGTAGTTTTGGGTTTTGGTGCTCATCCTAATCCGGCTGAAGAACTTGTTCCTGCCCTGCAAAAATTGCCTGCAGACCTTGTTGTTGTCTGCCATTTATTAGGAACAGACGGCGATCCTCAAAACCGGCAAAAACAAAAAAAGGAATTGGAACAGGCAGGAGCTTATGTATTTATCTCTCATCATTCTGCTTGTGAATTTGTCTGCCAATGTTTAAGATTATATCGGAGTGCTAAATGCTGAAATTAAATAAAGATAAACCAAAAGTAATAAACATTGGCTTGGAAAAATTTGCCGTAGACCTTAAAACTCAAGGTATTGATGTGGTAAACCTCCTTTGGAAACCCCCTCTACCCGTTGAAAACAGCTATCATCATAAAATAAATTCGCTCCCTGAAAACATCATTGCTCCAGCTAATAAAAAAGCTCTGGAAATAATCAATTCCGGCAAAGCGGTTTTAACCGGAATGGATGTTGCCCTGAAGGTTATTCCCGGAATGCATAAAGACCTTATTCTCCATAGCGGTCCTCCTATTTCCTGGGATAGAATGTGCGGTCCTATGCGGGGTGCCATAATTGGAGCTCTAATTTATGAAGATAGGGCAAAAAATGCAGAAGAAGCAGAAAAACTTGCCGCTTCGGGAAAAATTGAATTTGCTCCCTGCCACGAACATAATTGTACCGGTCCTATGGCAGGTATTATCAGTCCTTCAATGCCTGTTTTTATTATTAAAAATGAAAGCTACGGCAATTTTACTTATGCTACCCAAAATGAAGGTTTGGGAAAAGTTTTGCGCTATGGTGCCTATAGCGAAGAAGTGATTAGCCGCTTAAAATGGATGGAAAAAGTGCTCTATCCCGTCCTGAAAAGAGCTATAGAATATGCGGGAACGATTAATATTCAGGGACTTATTGCCCAAGCATTGAATATGGGTGATGAACTTCACAATCGTAATCGGGCTGGAACTTCTTTGTTTATCAGACAAATAGCTCCTGCCATTATTAAAACAATGACTAATCCTGAAGAATCTGCTGCCGCACTGGATTTTATAAATAGCAACGACCATTTTTTCCTGAACCTGTCTATGCCTGCAAGTAAAGCCATTCTTGATCCTGCCAGAAACATTTCCGGTAGCTCTATTGTTGTGGCTATGGCAAGAAATGGAACTGACTTCGGAATTCAGGTTAGCGGAACAGGAAATAAATGGTTTACGGGTAGTGCCCCTGTTCCCGATGCCCTCTATTTTCCAGGTTTTACCAAAGAAGATGCCAATCCCGATATTGGTGACAGCTCTATAACAGAAACAGGCGGTTTGGGTGGTTTTGCTCTTGCCGCAGCTCCTGCCATAGTTCAATTTGTAGGTGGAACTGCCAAAGAAGCAATAAATTACACATTGTCTATGTATAATATTTGTTTTGGAGAAAGCTCCCTTTATCAAATTCCGGCATTGGATTTTAGAGGAACCCCTTTGGGAATTGATGTAGTGAAAGTTATTCAAAATAACATAGCTCCGGTAATTGACACAGGTGTGGCACATAAAAATCCTGGTGTGGGACAAGTTGGCGCTGGAGTTGTGAAAGCACCTTTTGAACCGTTTATTAAGGCCTATAAAACATTAGCGGATATGTATTAAAAAAAAGATAAAGAGTGAGATAGTAAGATGGGAAAATAGTGAGATGGTGAAAATAGTGAGGAAGCGAAATGGTTTTTAGGAAAAAAGATATCTTTGTTATAATGAACTTTGAACTCCCGCACTTTGAACTCCCGCACTTTGAACTTTGAACTATATAAACAGGAGATAAAAATGGAATTAAACAGCTTCTTTGAATTTATGCAGAGCTTAAAGATGTATGATTTAACTCAACCCTTAAGTATTCATACACCTCCCTGGCCCAGCTATATGCCTTTGGGAATTCAATACTTTAAACGCATTGCCGGAGCTCATTCAGGTCAGGGTGCAAATGGTCAAATTATTACTACCAGCAATCATGTAGGCACACATATTGATGGTGAAATCCATTTTTTTGCCAGTGGACGCAGTATAGGACAAGTTCCTATGGAAGAATGGATTGGTCCTGGAGTAGTTGTAGATATTTCTGATAGCGTAAATGACTATGATTTATACTCTCCCGAGCTTCTGATGCAAAAAGCGGAAATCAAAAAAGGCGATATTTTAATTATCAATACCGGCTATCATCGTTATGCCTGGGATCAACCTGAAAGTGATGAACTCCGCTATTTTGTTAAGCATCCAGGTCCTGATCCTTCTTTTCATACCTGGGCTTTGGATATGCATTTGAAATGGATTGGAGTAGATTGCGGTTCTGCAGATCATCCTATGAATACTATTATTCGCAATTGGCATCCTGGTTCTTTTAACGAAGCGGAACAAAAGTTGATTGCCAAATACAGTAAGACCTGGGATGAAATGTTTCCTCCTGAAGTATACTATCAGGTGATGCATCTGAAACTCTTCCCTAAAAAACTGGTGCATGCAGAAAACCTGGGGGGAGATATTGATAAAATCTCCAATAAAAGGGTCTGGATAGGACTTTTTCCTCTGCGCGGCATTGAACTGGAATCCTCTATGTGTCGCATTATGGCTTGGGAACCCTAAAAAAGGAAGAAAATATGGCTTTGGCTCATACTTTTGACTATCAGCGTCCTTCCACTTTGATTGAAGCATTGCAACTTAAAGCAAAATATAAAGATAAAGCCCATTTCCTGGCAGGTGGAACCGATCTGATTGTAAATATTAGAGAAGGAATGCTGAAACCTGATTTGTTGATTGATATAAAAGGTATCAGTGAATTATTAAAGCTCAATTGGGAAAAGGAAACACTTTTTATCGGCAGTAATGTAACTTTTGCGCAGCTTATAGATAATGAACTGGTGCAGAAGCATTTTATTCTTCTTCACGATGCCTGTAAAACAATTGGCTCTACAGGAATTCGTGCCCGGGCTACTTTAACGGGAAATATTTGTTCTGCAGTTCCATCTTTGGATTCTGCTCCTGCTCTTTTATGCTATGAGGCAAAAGTTCATTGTGCAAGTCCTGAGTCGCAAAGGGAAATTCCTGTTACAGAATGGTTTCTTGCTCCCCGAAAAACAGCTTTGCAGGAAGATGAAATAGTAACCGGTATTTCCTTGAAAAGAATTCCTGATAGTTCCGGTATTTATTTAAAGCTGGGTCGTTACAGTGGAGAAGACCTTGCTCAGGCAGGTTGGGGAATTTTAATGACTGCGGATAAACAATATCGTTTGGCTCATTGTGCTTTAAGCCCTATTCCCAAAAGAGCTTACTATATTGAAGACCTCTTAAATAACAGTAACCCTCTGAATGCTGATTTAATAGAAAAAGCCATAGCTCTTATTCCTTCAGAAATAAACCCCATAACAGATATTCGCGCCACACAAGAATTCCGGATGTATATTAGTGGAATTATGCTTAAAAGAGGTTTAACGGCAATTCAGGAAAGAATTTCCGGCAAATATATTGAGCCCCGAAAGCTTTTGGGAGATGTATGATGAAAGAAATCAGCTTGATACTTAATAATGAACCCCGTAATGTGCAAGTGGAAAATAATGAAATACTTCTGGATGTGCTCCGGAATAAATTGGGAATTAAAAGTCCCAAATGTGGCTGTGAAAGAGGTGATTGCGGTGCCTGCACTGTTTTGCTTGATGGTAAAGCAGTTCGCAGTTGTCTGATTCTTGCCGTTGAAGCGGAAAATCATAATATTATCACTTTAGAAGGTATTTCCAGGGAAAAACTTAGTGCTCTGCAGGAAGCATTTATTGAATTCAATTCTTTTCAATGCGGTTATTGTGCACCGGGAATAATTTTGGCGGTTACTGAATTGCTGGAAAAAAATCCCCATCCCTCTTTAGAGGAAATTAAAGAGTCAATTGCCGGAAACCTTTGTCGTTGTACAGGTTATACACCTATTTTTGATGCTATTATGTCTTTAACCGGAAGGGGGGCAAAATGAAGGACTATAAGTATATAGGCAAAGATGTAACGCGTATTGATGCTTTGGATAAAATCAGCGGAGCAGCTACTTTTGTTGATGATATTGATTTTGGAGCTAATCTGCTTTATGCGGAATTGATTGAAAGCACGAAAGCATCTGCTTTGATCAAGAATATAGATGTTTCTGAAGCATTGAAGGTGAAAGGCGTTTATAAAATATTTACAGGGAAGGATTTTCACAATCGTTTCGGACTTTATATGAAAGACCGTTATGTTTTCGCTCAGGAAAGAGTCCGTTTTGTAGGTGAACAAATAGGTGCGGTAGTGGCTTTCACTCCGGAAGCTGCAAAAAGTGCTGTTTCTTTGGTTAAAGTGGAATATGAACCCCTTCCGGCAGTTTTAAATCAAATGGATGCTCTGAAAAGTGATGCTCCTTTACTGCATCCGGAGGTAGAAAATTATCCTCGCGTACCGTGGTTTTATCCCAAAGGCGGAACAAATATAGCTCATTGGCGAAAAACCCGCAAAGGTGATTTGGAAAAAGGTTTTGCCAACGCAGATGTTATTCTGGAGGAGACATATTCCGTTCCTCGTTATGCACATTGTGCTTTGGAAACCCATATAGCGGTTGCCAAATTTGACCATTCGGGACGATTAACCGTTTGGAGCAGTTCACAATCTCCGCATACCCAAAGAAATCTTTTTGCCGAAGCATTAGGCCTCAGCCATAAAGATGTAAGAGTTATAACTCCTTATGTGGGAGGTGGTTTTGGAGGAAAAGCCGGAGTTACGATGGAAATTATTCCTGCAGTTTTAGCCACTCAACTAAAGGGTTATGCAGTTAAGTTGCGTTACACCAGGGAACAGGAATTTACCAATACTTATCAGCGATTGGGATTGATCGCAAAAATAAAAATGGGTGCTACAAAAGAGGGAATTATAACGGCTTTGGAACATCAATTATATTGGGATGCAGGTGCTTATGTAGAATATGGAGCAAATGTTGTTAATGCAGTTGGTTTATCAGCAAGCGGACCTTATCGGATTGATAATGTTTCCATAGATTCTATTTGTGTTTATACCAATCTTCCTCCGGGGGGTCCTTATCGCGGTTTTGGCTATTCGGAAATGCTTTTTGGCTTGGAAAGTCATATCAGTAGAATGGCTCATCAACTTAATATGGACGAAGTAGAATTTAGAAGGATAAATGCCATTAAGCCAGGAGATAAAACCGCTTATGGTGCTAAAATGAACCCGAGCGGTTTACAGGAATGTATTGATAAAGCCGCAAAAGCAATTGATTGGGGCAAAAAACCCATTTCCGAAGACCCGACAAAAGTTATCGGTCAGGGCTTTGCTATTTTTTGGAAAGCGCCTGCTATGCCTCCGAATGCTTCTTCTTCCGCATTTTTAAAGTTCAATGAAGATGCCACAATCAATCTCCTTATTTCCGGTATGGATATCGGACAAGGTTATCAGACAGTTATGGCTCAAATTGCAGGAGAAATTTTATCTGTTCCGCCAGCCAAAATTAGAGTAGAAACACCTGATACGGATCGGAATCCTTATGAGTGGCAAACTGTTGCGAGTCATATAACCTGGAGCTGTGGAAATGCTGTTAAAAATGCTGCATTGGATGCCCGGGAGCAAATTTTTACGCTCATTCACAGGGTTTATCATTTTCCACTGGATGCTCTTTATCTGGAAGATGAGGCAGTTAAATGCAAAAC
>ERZ1026796.2525-NODE-2525-length-10492-cov-2.774240_pt1 | contig 10492 bp, 9 predicted proteins | sample MGYA00520874_ERZ1026796 | MGnify/ENA primary metagenome ERZ1026796 (study PRJEB33270, sample SAMEA104284474) | anaerobic digester metagenome | biome: Anaerobic digester microbiome; feature: mesophilic sludge digester; material: Anaerobic digester biomass | place...
CCCCCAACCTCAATGTCTTCCGTCCGGCCGACATCGTCGAGACGGCCGAATGCTGGGAGCTGGCGCTGCGCGCCACCGACCGGCCGAGCGTGCTCGTTCTCTCGCGGCAAAACCTCCCGATGCTGCGGGAGAACGAGACATCGGCGAACCTGTCGACGACCGGGGCCTACGTGCTGCACGCTCCCGCGCGGCGCCGGGACCTGACCCTGCTCGCCACCGGATCGGAGGTCGAGATCGCCCGGGCCGCCGCCATGACACTGGCGGACAAGCATGGCGTCGCCGCGGCGGTCGTGTCGATGCCGTGCTGGCATCGGGCACCGGGCTGTCGTTCCACTTCGCCAACGCTGCAGGGGTCACCGAGAACCTCGAGCTGGCGCTGGTCGATGAGCGCGCGGTGGCGCGCAGCAGCAACGTCACGTTCACCGACTTCGAAGCGCCGTTGGGTGGCAGCCGCACCGTGTCGCTGGTGGTCGGGCGCACGGTTGCCGCACTGCTGGTCGACGACAAGGTGGTGGCGGCCGTGAACCTGCTCTCCTCCACGCGGGTGAGCCTCACCAGCAGCGGCGAGTCGTTGACGCTCGAGCAGGTGGGCGCAGGTGCGACGCCCGGTGGCGGTGAATGCTAAGGTGACGGCGCCGTGAAACGGGTCCTGTGAGGCCTGTACGGGAGGAGTCGAGATGTCGTCATTCCGGTTGTACGCGCCTCCGCGAGTGAGCACATCACCTCCTGGCTGCTGCTCTCCGCTGCGTGATCATGCACTAGCCTGCATGAGTATGCGACTGTGGATGTGTGGTGAGACCGATGCGTGACGCACGGCTGGTGCTGGCTGACGGCAGCGTGTTCGATGGCGAGCTGATCGGCGCCGACCCGGTGAACGGCGTCGCCGCCGGCGAGGTGGTGTTCAACACCGTCATGTCGGGGTATCAAGAGGTGATCACCGACCCCAGTTACGCAGGCCAGATCATCAGCTTCACGTACCCGCACATCGGTAACTACGGCGTCAACGACCACGACTTCGAGTCGGTGCGGCCCTTCTGTCGCGGCGTCATCGTGCGCGAGATGGCCCGGCGGCACAGCAACCAGCGGGCGCAGGACTCGCTCGATGCGATGCTGCACCGCTTCGGCGTCAGTGGCATCGCTGGCGTCGACACTCGCCGCCTCACGCGGTTGTTGCGTGACACCGGCGCCATGCCGGGGGCGTTCGGCACCGCCGGCGAGGCGGCACTGCACGCAGCGGCGTCGGCGGAGAAGGGCACCGACGGTGTCGACCTCGTCGCCCAGGTCACCACCCCCGAGACCTACACGGTGCCCGCCAGCGGCCCGTCGCCGCGGCGCATCGTCGCGTTCGACTTCGGCATCAAGACCACCATCCTGCGCCACCTCAGCGGGCTCGGCACAGTGGTGGTGGTGCCAGCGTCGACATCCGGCGCCGACGTGCTGGCGCTGCAGCCCGATGGTGTCTTCCTCAGCAACGGCCCCGGCGACCCGGCGATGGTCGGTTATGCCGTGCACACCATCGCCGAACTGCTGGGCCAGGTGCCCATCTTCGGCATCTGCCTGGGCCATCAGCTGCTCAGCAGGGCGCTGGGAGGCCTCACCTTCAAGCTGCCCTACGGCCACCACGGTGGCAACCACCCGGTGCGCCACGAGGCCACCGGGCATGTGGAGATCACCAGCCAGAACCACAACTTCTGCGTCGACCCGGCCAGCCTCGAGGGCAAGGTGGAGGTCACTCACCTGAACCTCAACGATCTCACCAACGAAGGGATGCGGGTGCTCGGTGCCCCTGCGTTCAGCGTGCAGTACCACCCCGAAGCCGGCCCCGGCCCACACGACAGCAGGTACCTGTTCCAGATGTTCGACGATCTCATGGTGCAGCACGGCAGCAAGGCAGGTGCCTGATGCCGAAGCGCACCGACATCCACAGCATCCTCATCATCGGGTCCGGTCCCATCGTCATCGGGCAGGCATGTGAGTTCGACTACTCCGGTACCCAGGCGTGCCGCGTGTTGAAGGAGGAGGGCTACCGCGTCATCCTGGTCAACTCCAACCCTGCCACCATCATGACCGACCCCGACTTCGCGCACGCCACGTACGTCGAGCCCATCACCCCCGAGGTGGTCGCCAAGATCATCGAACGGGAGAAGCCCGACGCGGTGCTGCCCACGCTGGGCGGCCAGACCGGCCTCAACACGGCGATGGCGCTCTACGAGATGGGCATCATCGGCGTGCCGGGCACGCCGGAGATGATCGGAGCCAACGCGCTGTCCATCGCCACGGCCGAGGACCGTGGTTTGTTCAAGCAGGCGATGATCGAGATCGGTTTGAAGGTGCCGGCGAGCGGCGTTGCGCACGACATGCCCGAGTCGCGCGCGGTGCTGGCCGAGATCGGCCTGCCCTGCATCATCCGGCCGGCCTACATCCTCGGTGGTCGCGGCACCGGCATCGCGTCCACACCGGAAGAGTTCGAAGCCATCGCCGCCAACGGCCTCGATGCCAGCCCGATCAGCGAGATCCTGATCGAGAAGAGCATCGCCGGCTGGAAGGAGTACGAGCTCGAGGTCATGCGCGACCGCGCCGACAACTGCGTCATCATCTGCAGCATCGAGAACGTCGACCCGATGGGGGTGCACACCGGCGACAGCATCACCGTCGCGCCGGCACAGACCCTCAGTGACGTGGAGTACCAGGAGATGCGCGACGCCGCGTTCGCCTGCATCCGTCGCGTCGGTGTGGAAACGGGTGGCAGCAACGTGCAGTTCGCGGTCAACCCGGCCACGGGCGAGCAGGTGGTCATCGAGATGAACCCGCGAGTGTCGCGGTCCAGCGCCCTGGCCTCGAAGGCAACTGGCTTCCCGATCGCGAAGATCGCCGCCAAGTTGGCCGTCGGCTACACGCTCGACGAGATCTCCAACGACATCACGTCCACGCTCACCTCGGCCACGCCGGCCAGCTTCGAGCCCAGCATCGACTACGTGGTCACCAAGATCCCGCGCTGGGCGTTCGAGAAGCTGCCGGGTACCAAGGGCATCCTCGGCACCCAGATGCAGTCGGTGGGCGAGGCCATGAGCATCGGGCGCACGTTCACCGAGAGCCTGCAGAAGGGCCTGCGGTCGCTCGAGCAAGGCCGCTACGGGCTCGGCTGCGACCCGGCGGAGGCGCAGCTGGCCGAGCGCTCCGACGACGACCTCCTGGCCGCCGTCGCCATCCCTACGCCCGATCGTCTGTTCCAGGTGGGCGAGCTGCTCCGGCGGGGCGTCAGCATCGAACGGGTGCACGTCGCCTGCCGCATCGACCCCTGGTTCCTCGATCAGATGCAGCAGATCATGGAGGAGCGCTCGGTCGTCACCGTGGCAGGCATGGCCGGGATGACCCGGCGCATGTGGAAGCGTGCCAAGCAGTTCGGCTTCAGCGATGCGCAGCTGGGCCATGCCTGGGGCATCGACGAGCTGGAGGTGCGCGCTGCTCGCGAAGCAGCGGGTGTGCTGCCCACGTACAAGACGGTCGACACGTGTGCCGCCGAGTTCGCCGCCGAGACGCCGTACCACTACAGCACCTGGGAGGACGAGAACGAGGTTCGGCCCAGCGATCGGCCACGAGTGATCATCCTGGGCAGCGGCCCCAATCGAATCGGTCAGGGCATCGAGTTCGACTACTGCTGCGTGCACGCGTCGTTCGCCCTGCGCGACGCAGGCTTCGAGACGGTGATGGTCAACTGCAACCCCGAGACCGTCAGCACCGACTACGACACCAGCGATCGTCTGTACTTCGAGCCGCTCACCCGCGAAGACGTGTTGAACGTCATCGCGGCAGAGACGGCCGCCGCGGGCGGCGTGGCACCCAAGGTGATCGTCTCGTTGGGCGGCCAGACCCCGTTGAAGCTCTCCGGTCAGTTGCCGGTGGCGCTCATCGCCGGCACCTCGCCCTCGTCGATCGACCTGGCGGAAGACCGCGAGAAGTGGAGCGCCCTGTGCACCGACCTGCACATCCCGCAGCCCCCCGGAGGCACCGCCACCGACCTCGAGCAGGCCCTCACCATCGTCGATCGGGTCGGGTTCCCGGTGCTCGTGCGGCCCAGCTACGTGCTGGGTGGTCGTGCGATGCAGATCGTGCACGACCGCAACCATCTCGCACGCGCGATGGCCGAGCTGGCCGGCTTCGGCTCGCTGGGCAAGGAAGGCGGTCTCTCCGCCGAACGGCCGGTGCTCATCGACCGCTTCCTGGAGGACGCCACCGAGGTCGATGTCGATGCCATCCGTGACCACACCGGTGAGGTGCTCATCGGCGGGGTGATGGAGCACGTGGAGGAAGCCGGCGTGCACAGTGGCGACAGCGCCTGTGCCATCCCTCCGCAGACCCTGCCCTCCTGGGTGGTGGAGGTGATCGAGGCGTACACGACGTCGATCGCGAATGCGCTCGACGTCCGGGGCCTCATCAACGTGCAGTACGCCGTGCTGGGCACCACCGTCTACGTCATCGAGGCCAATCCTCGCGCCAGCCGCACCGTGCCGTTCGTGGCGAAGGCCACCGGCGTGCCATTGGCAAAGGTGGCCAGTCGGGTGATGCTCGGCGCAACGCTGGCAGAGCTGCGCGTCGAGGGCTTGCTGCAGCCGCCCAGCCAGCACGGCCACGTGGCGATCAAGGAGGCAGTGCTGCCGTTCAGCCGGTTCCCCGAGGTCGACACCGCGCTCGGCCCGGAGATGCGCAGCACCGGTGAGGTGATGGGCATCGACACCACCTTCGGCAAGGCGTTCTTCAAGGCCGAGCTGGCAGCGGGAACCCTGTTGCCCACCGAGGGCACGGTGTTCCTCTCGTTGGCCGACGGCGACAAGCCGGCCGGTTTGGTGGTGGCGGCGCGGTTGCGCCGGCTGGGCCTGGGCATCGCCGCCACCAAGGGCACGTGCGACTACCTCGGGCGGTTCGGCATCACGGTCGACCAGGTGGTGGGCAAGATCTCCGACGGGCATGGCATCAACGCCGTCAAGCTGATCGAGAGCGGCCAGATCGCGTTCGTCATCAACACCCCCCAGGGGCGCGGTGGCCGCACCGATGGCGAGCAGATCCGCAAGGCTGCCAACAGTCACCACGTCAGCTCGGTCACCACTGTCGAGGCCGCGCTGGCCGCTGTGCAGGGCATGGCCGAGATGGTCGGCCACGAGATCAACGTGCGCTCGCTGCAGGAGTTCCACGCGTGATCCTCGGCCCAGCCGTGCGGATCGGGTCGGTCGAGCTGCCGGCGCCGGTGATGACGGCATCGGGCACGGCCGGCCACGGCGCCGAGCTGGCGCCCTACATGGACTTGTCGGCGCTCGGAGCCGTGGTGGTGAAGTCGTTGGCCGCGTTCGAGTGGGCCGGCAACCCATCCCCGCGCGTGCACCCGGCCGGCGCCGGAATGATCAACGCGGTCGGCCTGCAGGGCCCCGGCATCCGCCACTGGCTCGCCGACGAGCTGCCCGCGTTGCTGGCCACGGGTGCACGGGTGGTCGCCAGCATCTGGGGCCGCTCGGTCGACGAGTACCGGCGTGCAGCGCAACAGCTGGCCCAGGCGCCGGCCGGTGTGGTGGCAGTGGAGGTGAACCTGTCGTGCCCCAACCTGGAGGGCCGTCGCGGCATCTTCGCTCACGATGCGCAGCTCTCGGCAGAAGTCGTCGCCGCGGCTGGCGCCTGTGGCCGGCCGCTGTGGGCCAAGCTCAGCCCCAACACCGACCGCGTGGTGGAGGTCGCCGGCGCCGTGCGCGAGGCGGGGGCGGATGCCGTCACGCTCTCCAACACGCTGCTGGGCATGGTGCTCGACCCTGCCACCGGCCGGGCGGTGCTGGGTGCCGGCGGCGGTGGCTACAGCGGCCGACCGGTGCATGCCGTGGTGGTGCGCACCATCTACGACGTGCACGCAGCGCTTCCTGAGCTGCCGATCGTGGGCGTCGGCGGCGTCGCCTGCGGGTGGGACGCAGCCGAACTGATGCTTGCCGGTGCGTGCGCCGTGCAAGTCGGCACCGCGACGTTCGCGGATCCGAAGGCGCCGCTCACCGTGCAACGCGAGCTGCTGGCCTGGTGCGCCCAGCGTGGCCTCAGCCCGTCGGCGCTCGTCGGCCTTGCTCACCGTGGCGGCCTGCCGGCGCGTGGCTGATGCCGATTGCCACCGCTGGGCGTGCGGGTGGCGCTAGGGTCGGCATATGGCAACACCTCCGCAACTCACCCCTGAACAGCGTGCCAATGCTCTCGCCAAGGCGGCAGAGGCTCGTTCCGCCCGTGCCGAGCTGAAGAACCAGCTCAAGATCGGCTCGGTGTCGCTCGCCGAGGCCCTGGCTTCCACCGACAGCACCGTCGGCAAGCTGAAGGTGGTCTCGCTGCTCGAATCATTGCCGGGTGTCGGCAAGGTGAAGGCGCGCAAGATCATCGAAGACATCGGCATCGCCGACAACCGCCGCGTGCAGGGTCTCGGCACGCAGCAGAAGCAGGCATTGCTCGAACAGCTCGGTAAGTGAGGCCATGGCAGCCCACACTGCCACCTCATCTTCGCTGATCTTCATCGTCTCCGGTCCCGGTGGCGTCGGCAAGGGCACCATCGTCAACGCCCTCGCCGAGCGCGACCCGCAGCTGTGGTTGAGTCGTTCCTGGACCACGCGAGCCCAGCGTCAGGGCGAGAGCGATGCTGCATACGTCTTTGCCGATCGAGCGACGTTCGAGGCCCGCATCGCCGCCGATGGCTTCCTGGAGTGGACCGACTTCCTCGGCAACTACTACGGCACGCCCACTCCCGAGCCGGTGGTCGGGCGCGATGTGCTGCTCGAGATCGAGGTCGACGGGGCGCGCCAGGTGAAGGCGCTGCACCCGGAAGCGGTGCTCATCTTCGTGCTGCCGCCCACACGCGACGAGCAACAGCGCCGGCTGCGCGGGCGCGGCGACGCGGAACAGAAGGTGCACGAGCGGTTGCAGAAGGCGCTCGACGAGGAACCGGTGGGCATGGCGCTGGCCAACCACGTGGTGGTGAACGACGACCTGGAGCGCACGGTGACCGAGATGATGCAGATCATCGAGCATCATCGCATGCTGCGCTGATTCCTGACGGTACACTGCAGCGCCGTTTTGAGGAGGCTTTTCAGATGTCCACGCGTTCGTTCGACACCATGATCAACCCGCAGATCGAGGAGCTCCTCGATCGCGTCGATTCGAAGTTCTCCCTCGTCACCTTGGCCGCTCGCCGTGCGCGACAGATCAACAGCTACTTCAACCAGCTGGGCGATGGTCTCGGTCACATGGTGCCGCCGCAGGTCAGCTCGGTCGCGCGCAAGCCGCTCAGCATCGCCTTCGAGGAGATCGCCGCCGACAAGATCGAGCGGGCACCGCACGCCGATCGGGTGGAAGACGCCGCCGATCCCGCCGACGCCACGGCCTGACCCTCGCGTGTAGCGACCCGGCCGAATCGATACGACGATCGTCATGCTCGCCGGGAAGCGAATCGTGCTGGGGGTCACCGGCGGCATCGCCGCCTACAAGGCGGTCGACCTGTGCCGGCGGCTGGTCGACGCCGGCGCGCACGTCGTCCCGGTGATGACCGCCGGCGCCGAGCACTTCCTGGGGCGCACCACGCTCTCCGCGTTGGCCAGCGAACCGGTGCAGACCAGCCTGTGGAACGAGGCGAGCCCCATCCCGCACACCCGGCTCGGGCAATCGGCCGATCTCATCGTCGTTGCTCCCGCCACGGCACGGCTGCTGGCGGCCTACGCGGCAGGGCTCAGCAGCGACCTGCTCACCAACACGCTGCTCGCCACCCGGGCGCCGGTGGTGGTGTGCCCGGCCATGCACACCGAGATGTGGGAGCACCCAGCGGTGCAGGCCAACATCGCCACGCTGCGGTCGCGTGGCGTGCACATCGTCGAGCCCGAGGCCGGGCGGCTTGCCGGTGGCGACACCGGCACCGGTCGACTGGCTGCACCCGAGCGCATCTTGGCGGCGATCGTGCGAGTGCTGTCGGGCGGTGATCTGGCCGGTACGCACGTGGTGGTGTCGGCAGGTGGCACTCGCGAACCCATCGATGCCGTTCGCGTCATCGCCAATCGCAGCAGCGGCAAGCAGGGCTATGCCATCGCCGCCGAGGCAAGCGCCCGCGGCGCACAGGTCACACTCGTCTCCACGGTCGATCTCGCGGTGCCCTTCGGCGTCACCGTCCTCGCCGTCGAGACCGCGGCACAGATGGAGGCCGCGCTCACCGGGCTCGCACCGGCCGCCGATGTCGTCGTGATGGCTGCCGCCGTCGCCGACTTCCGCCCGGTCGCCGCAGTGCCCGGCAAGATCAAGAAGGATCAGGGGGTGCCGCAGATCGTGCTCGAGCCCACTCCCGACATCCTGGCCGGGCTGGGCGCCACCAAACCCGCAGGTCAGGTGCTGGTGGGCTTCGCGGCCGAGACCAGCGATCTGCTGGTGCACGCCGCGGCCAAGTTGCAGCGCAAGCACCTCGACCTGATCGTTGCCAACGACGTCGCTGCGCCCGGCGTCGGGTTCCAGCACGACACCAACGCGGTCACGTTGCTGGGTGCCGACGGCACCACTCGCACGGTCGCGCTCGCCGACAAGAGAGCGATTGCGAAGGCGGTTCTCGATACTGTGGTCGAGATCCGTGGCCGCGACCAGCCTCCACACCCCCCACTTCCCACATCATGAGGAGCCTCACCCCGTGAGCAGCTTTACGTTCACTTCCGAGAGCGTGACCGAGGGTCACCCCGACAAGATGGCCGATCAGGTCAGCGACGCAGTGCTCGACGCCATCCTTGCCGAAGACCCCAACGGGCGGGTTGCGTGCGAGACGCTGCTCACCACCGGCCTCTGCGTGGTCGCCGGCGAGATCACCACGTCGGCCTACGTCGACATCCCGAAGCTCGCTCGCGAAGTCATCAACGGCATCGGCTACGACAACGCGCTGTACGGCTTCGACGGCAACACCTGCGGGGTCATCGTCAGCATCGACGAGCAGAGCCCCGACATCGCGCAGGGCGTCGACAAGAGCGAAGAGGTGCGCACCACCGGGCACGCCGAAGACCAGCTCGAGCTGCAGGGCGCCGGCGACCAGGGAATGATGTTCGGCTACGCCTGCGACGAGACGCCGGATCTGATGCCGATGCCGATCTGGATGGCCCACCGCCTGGCCGAGCGCCTCAGCGAGGTGCGCAAGGCCGGCGCGGTGCCCTACCTGCGCCCCGACGGCAAGACCCAGGTCACCGTCGAGTACGAGCACGGCAAGCCGGTCCGCTTGTCGCACGTGCTCATCAGCACTCAGCACCAAGACGGCGTCGATCGCGACACCGTCATCCGTCCCGATCTCATCGAGCAGGTCATCCGCCCGATCGTGCCGGCGCAGTTCGCCGACGACGACTACGACGTGCACATCAACCCCACGGGCAAGTTCGTCATCGGCGGCCCGCACGGCGACACCGGTCTCACCGGCCGCAAGATCATCGTCGACACCTATGGCGGCATGGGTCGCCACGGCGGCGGGGCATTCAGCGGCAAGGACCCCAGCAAGGTCGACCGTTCGGCCGCCTACGCCGCCCGCTACGCCGCCAAGAACGTGGTTGCGGCCGGTCTGGCCGACCGTTGCGAGATCCAGGTCGCCTACGCCATCGGCGTCGCCCACCCGGTCTCGATCATGGCCGAGACCTTCGGCACCGGCAAGGGACTCTCCGACTCGCAGATCTCCCAGATCGTGACCGAGGGATTCGACCTGCGCCCCGGAGCCTTCCGCCAGTACCTCGACCTGCACCGCCCCATCTACAAAGACACCGCGGCCTACGGCCACTTCGGCAGGAACAACGAGAACTTCACCTGGGAAAGGACCGACAGGGTCGACGCCCTGAAGGAACTCGCCGGAAACTGAAGTCAGTGAACTGATCGTGATTGGAACCGAATAACGGTTCCAATCACGATCGGTTCAGTAGTTCTGCCGGCTCAGACCGGGAAGTCGTTCTCCACGGTTGCGAGGACCCAGTCGGCTCCTGCGTCGGCCAGGTCCTGCTCGATGTAGTGCCCGGTGGCGACGCCGATCACCTTGATGCCGGCGGCGTGGCCGGCGGCGACGTCACGCGGGGTGTCACCGATCGAGATGAAGTTGTCAACCGTCAGCTCGCCTCCTGATTCGGCGATTCCGCGTTCGATCGCCTTGGCGGTCAGCACCGCTCGGTCGGGCGAGTCGGACCCGAAGCCGCCGAAGGAGAAGAATCGGTTGAGGTCGGCGCGCTCGAGCTTGGCACGGCCCGCCGGTTCGACGTTGCCGGTCGTCAGCCCGAGCAGGAAGCCGCGTGCCTTCAGGTCCTCGAGGCGCTCCACGATGCCCGGCTCCAGCGTGTAGCCCTTCGAATCCCTGACCGCTTCGGGCAGATGTTCCAGGTACAGCTTCGAGACGGCATCGATCTCATCCTGGGTCGGGTCGCGATGGATCACTGACCTGAGAGCCGTCGAGGCCACTTCGTTGTCGGGCATGCCCGACTCGGTGATGCGA
>ERZ1026796.2527-NODE-2527-length-10488-cov-5.026156_pt1 | contig 10488 bp, 8 predicted proteins | sample MGYA00520874_ERZ1026796 | MGnify/ENA primary metagenome ERZ1026796 (study PRJEB33270, sample SAMEA104284474) | anaerobic digester metagenome | biome: Anaerobic digester microbiome; feature: mesophilic sludge digester; material: Anaerobic digester biomass | place...
CTCATATTTGATGAATAATTTGTTCACATTTAGTGAACGATCTCCGAAAAACCGCTATCCGAAAGCTTTAATCGTAGGTTATCATCTGTAGTTCATTGCCTGTATCCCGAAGAGCTGCGCATACTCTCCCTTCAAAGCCATCAGCTCCTCATGAGTGCCCTTCTCTGCGATATGTCCATCATTCAGAAGATATATGCAATCCGCCATCCTGACGGTGGACAACCTGTGGCCTATGACGATGGCCGTTTTTCCTTTTGCAAGCTCCCTGAACTTGGCGAACACCTCCGCCTCGGCTTTGGGATCGAGGGAGCTGGTGGGCTCGTCCATAATTATAATCTGGGAATCCCGGATGAACGCCCTGGCCAAAGCCACCTTCTGCCACTCTCCTATGCTCAGATCCGTGCCGTTATCGAACCATTTTCCTAAGGTAGTCTCGTAACCAGCCTCAAGCCGCTTTAGAATCCTATCCACGCCAGAATCCCTCGCGGCCTTGGCTACCTTGCCCATGTCCAGAGGCCGGTCGGCACTGCCCAGCCATATGTTCTCGGCCAGGCTGAGATTATACTGAGCATAATACTGGAAGAGCACGCTTTTCTCGCATCTGAGATCTGAAAACCTCATGCTCTGCAAAATGAACTGTCAGGTCTGCGGATTATACATGCTCATAGGGACTGGATATTGATCCTCTGCGACAAGACGACCAGATCATATCCATTGATGCAACTACGTTATCCTCGCGTGTGCATTCTTCAGGTCCTTGAGGGGTGTGGAGGGAGGTGCGGCAGGGGAACTCCGGGGAGGCCTTGGCGGTCGGCAAAATTTTGTGCAAATCGTAAATTCTTTTTACAGAAGGAGGATAAATAGACGTTAATTTCTCAATCGGGCAGTTAATTGAAGTCTGATTTAGTCCAGGTTTTACATCGCGATATGCGAGGTTTTATATGAAAATGTAAAAACTTCCAAAGAGTACCGATCTTCTAATGGTGCTATCAGCCCTTGCCTAACCGCAGTTAATCATAATCTGTGATATATATGGCATTTTAGGCAGAACTCAGGCGTAATATTGGTATGATTTATATACGTTGAGCATAACAACGTCAAATGCCGTGATATATATCGGCAGAGTGGGGTGCGGGGCAGTGAGAGCTTTGCACTTGGGGTAATTGATTTTTCAGTCGCCCTGCGGGTGTGTACTGAAAACGGAGGCATTTAAATGAAAGAAAGAATTGGGCGAGTGGGAGCGAGAGGAACTGGCAATAAACCGCCGAAATTCGCAGTAAGAGCCAGATTTGCTCTTGTCATGATTGCGCTGGTCATCCTTTGCGTTTCTGCTGTGGCGCAGGAGATGATTGCTGAAGATTGGTATAAAAAAGGCCAAGAGCTAGAGAGAAAAGGATCTTATGAAGAGGCCGTTAAAGCATATGATAAAGCCATCGAACTGAATCCAAAGGATATAATGGTTTGGCTCTCGAAAGGCATTATTTTAAGCGGCTTGGAACAGCATAATGAATCCATAGAAGCTTATGAGACCGCCATTGAAATCGATCCCAAGAGCATTCAGGCTTGGGGTACAATGGCAGATGAGTTATATCACTTAGGCAGATACAACGAATCTCTCAATGCATACAATAGAGTTCTTCAAATGGATCCCCATATGGCTAGAGCTTGGGTAGAGAAGGGCGATATTCTGAATAAAACAGGTAGGCACGAGGAGGCTATCAAGGCCTTCAATAAAGCTCTGGAGATCTATGATAACACTATCCAGGAAAACCCCGAGGACATCATAGCTTGGCAGGGAAAAGGCATTACTCTCGAAAAGATGGGCAGATACGAAGAGGCGATAAAATCTTATGATAAGGTTATTGAGATGTCTTCACCTGATTACGCTCTCGGCGCTTGGACTGCTAAGGGCGATATATTCAAGGCCATAGGCAAGTACGAGGAATCAATTAAGGCCTACAATAAGGTCATAGAAATAGCTCCAAAAGAAGCTTCTTATGCATGGGAAGGCAAAGGCCTTGCACTGGAGGCTTTAGGTCGAAATTCTGAAGCAAATGCAGCCTTCTCGGAGGCAAAGATGCTTATGCATCGGTAGTGAATCAATTATGGGTTGAAATTTAGATCTGCCGCTGAAGTTCGCTTAACTGGATACCGATCTTCTCATGATGTCTTCCTCGGAACATATTTATGAGATCGTTAACAACAGGCACATTCTGAAAACCATACCCTATTTCTGGATCACTAACTATGCATCAGAGCTAATTTTTTTATTTTTCTGATGTTAGTGATGAACGATTGCTGAAATTATTAGCAGAGATAGTCAAAAAATGATGAAAGGAGGATTTCCCTCCTTTCGATTTAGATACATCCTTCCTGGCGGACGCTAGGCCAGGAAGGTAAGGTGCACGGCACACCATAGGAGTATGCGTGCGTTCTAGCATACCAACAGGCTTCACCTGTTGTGCTAAATCCATTTCCATAGCCTTCGCAACTGCCTTCGGCTAGGCGACACCAGCAATTTGCCATTCCTTTTTCACCTCCGTTTATTTATTCACCTGTCGTAGTATGGCGCCATCTTGGTGACAATGAATGGAAACTCCTCAGTCACGTCCACTCTAACGAAATATTTCTCCATGATACCAGTCTCTCTGTTAGTGAAAGAGAATACCACTGATATTATCTTGCGACTATCGCTTAATCTGGAGGGAATGGCTTCTGCCGAAGTTAGTGAAAAGCTATTTTCAAGCTTTTCTGCAGCCGTAGAATATATGGCGAGATAGCGTACAGCTAGGTAGTTGAGTGCCCGATGTTTTTCTGTGGATCCAGTGTTATCTGCTATCTGCATCATCCTTCGGAACAGTTCTAACGCAGCAGCTTTGAATTTCTCATCGGCGACCAGTTCTGGATGGATAGACTTCATGAAGTTGTTGTATTCAAGGGAATAGAGATGATCAACAAGTACCATGGGCACTTCTTGCCCGCACATCTCTGGAGGAGCTACCGGGCCTTTACGACCTACTACCACCTGTCTATCCAGGGGGCATGCAGATGGTCGGATGGCATCCAATAAGATATCGAGATCTTCAGGGCCTGTGGGTAGCAGAATGTAAATCGGCACTCCTTCCTTGGTGAGAATCCAGGAAAGCTTTCGTGCTAGATACCTGTTTTCGGGCTGCGACAGAACAGAGTAGAAGGCCTGCTGATGCTCAAAATTAGCAGACTTCGATCTTTCGAGGATCTGAACGTACCCTTTTTCTATCGATCGATTAGGGAAACGAGCTTCAATCTGTCCCAGAACATAGACATATGGGAGGGATTTCAAACCGCAAGTTCCCTTATTTTCGCTCTTTTCATTTCCACTGGTCTTTGAGCCCTCTGGAGAGGATTTCGCCGAACAGGCTGAGCATTTCTTTTGTGGCTGTGCTGATGACGATTCTTGGACTGATTGATCCATATATTTCATCTCCGTATTGTGATTCTTGCAGCCAAGAGGAGACTGCTATTCACGATTTTTGCTCCATTCGGTTTAGTCGGGGTTTTACCCCGCCAAACACTAAGTAGACTTGATAGATTAAATATTTGCCGATTTTGTTCACAAATAATAAACTATTTTGCTCATATTTGATGAATAATTTGTTCACATTTAGTGAACGATCTCCGAAAAACCGCTATCCGAAAGCTTTAATCGTAGGTTATCATCTGTAGTTCATTGCCTGTATCCCGAAGAGCTGCGCATACTCTCCCTTCAAAGCCATCAGCTCCTCATGAGTCCCCTTCTCAGAGATGTGCCCATCATTCAGAAGACACTGGCTGCACAGAGGCGGCGCTCTCAATGAAATCGATCGCAGGGAAGGGGCCAATGCTTCCTTCGCCAAAGCTTTCGTCAGAGTTAAGCTGCAGGCTTCTAAATTTCTTATTGAGATAAATGATGATACATAATATCGAAAGGTTCATATATTATCATAACCCTATGAAAAATAGAGCCAGGGAAAGCGGCGTTTAACAATTTGGTGGGATGTAATGATTGAGAAGACAGAGCTGGCACACATTCTAATTTTAGAGGAACCAAACGCTGTTGTCAAGGGAAAGACGGAATCCAACGTCTGCGGCATTTTTATTGGGCGCATATCAAGGGGATGAGCACAATGGCTTTATCGCCTGCTGAGGAGCAATACTCCGAAATATGCATAAATCCCATTGCTCTTCAAAAGAGACTGATTCAGGAGCTTCTTAATCTTAGAGAAGAGAGACAGCAGTTACTGGCAAAGCTAAGAGACCTGAGCAGCACTCCGGAACCCGATCGGGATCTTGTTGCTTCTGTTAATGGCGCACTAGATCTTAAGGGGGATATTTCCAAGCAAGCCGGTGTGCCGTTTGAGGTCTCTGCGAAGATGCTCGAAATGGACCTGACCATTCAGATCCTGGAGCAAAGAATTAGCGCCATGGAGGAGAAGAAGAGGACTTCTCATGGCAGAGCGACGGCACACAGGATCAAGAGGCTTGAGGAGCTTTTAAAGGATTACGGGGGATCGCAGGCCTTCAAGCAGCTTCAGAGCGATCTGGGGCTTAGCCCCTCCCAGTTCACGCGTCTGGTGAAGTGCCTTGATAAGCGATGCTTTGAGATCCAGAGATGTCCAGGCGCGCAGAGAGGGGAGAAAATGCTGATACTCAAGTGATGGGGTAAAGGCTTTCTAACACCTATTGAGTTTTGACGTGAAATGTGAATATTTAAGGAGAAAGAAGGCTTAATAATCACTTATATTACCTTTAATGCTTTATTAATATTTGGATTCGGATGAGATTTTACTTAAGATTTATATTTCATATTTGAACTGCAAAATCGATAATAATCTACTGGATTTTGGCTCTAAAATTGCTTTTATTTAAATAGATCGCTTTTACTTTTTATGCAAAAACTAAAATTTATATAGGAGTGCGACAATTGGATAGTTTGGCGGGGTCAAATCCCCGACTAAAAAGAACGGAGTATGGAAGAAATGGAAGTATTTGAAGGAGAAACAGTAGCTGGAACAGGAGAAAATGCCCCAGCACCCTGCTGTCTCTCATGTGGTTGCAGTGGTAGCCTTGGATACAACCAGATGAACGCTCAATGGAATGCTGGTAACTGGTAGGCACCCTGGAGCAATATAAGGAGGACGGTATCTGTAACGATCGTTACAGATATTCCTTCCTTATATTTAACCAAATTAACGAAGTTGTGGTTCGCTATTGTACAAGTGCGAATGAATACGGATCCCCTGAAATGGGCTTCAAACATCGAAGTTATGAGATGGATGGTGAAGAAACATGTTGGAATTTGAGACTATGGCAAAAAATATGTATGCATGGGACGATGAAAAAGGCCTGTTTATTCCATTCTCATCAACTATGAGGGCCGTAAAAAGCGAGATTTCAAAACTTAACTCTGTATCAAAAGAAATGGTCATTGAACGACTAAAAGATGATTTTAATTGTGATGATATTTCTTTTTGTTACAATTGGTTAAAAAAATGGGAGAAAATTCATGTTCCCGACTATAAATCTCAAATCCCAAAGGAAATTGACAAATCAGAAATAAAAAGTTATTTATTTGCGCATTGTCTCTCACAACTTTCATTATGCACTACTGAAGATTGCAATTTTAGATGTAGATATTGTTCCTTTTCCGACTTTTATGAATATAACCGCGGCTATTCCGATAAATATATGGATTTTGATACTGCAAAGAAAGCAATAGACTATTTTATCTCACTATTAAATGAGGGAAAGAAATATAATCCTATAAGAAAACCCGCATTGGGGTTTTACGGAGGCGAACCCTTATTAAATTTTGGATTGATAAAAAAATGTATAGAATATATAGAAAGTATCTATAATGACTATGAAATTATATACACTATTACAACAAATGGAAGTATGCTAGATAAAAAAAGAGCAAATTGGCTTATGGAGCATGATTTTATTATATTTGTTAGTTTAGATGGACCGGAAGACGAGCATGACAGGCTTAGAATTTATGAAAATGGAAAAGGATCATTCAGAGATGTCATTAAGAATGTGACTCGAATTATTAGGAAAGGATATAAAGAAATCTATTGTATGCCAGTTTTTGATTGGAAAAGCGATCTTTTTAAGCGCGAAGAATTCTTCAATAGAAATGACATCCCTTCTGTAGCGCGTATAGCTTTAGTTAATAATATTGAGGGGTGTAGGTACTATGAGCAGTTTACGGAGAAAGATTATTCTGCCTTTTTAGGGCAGTTAGAAAGAGCTAGATCCTGCTATTATAAGGACCTTAACCTTCAAAGAGGGAAAGAAAAACTCTCATTTTTCGATAAATTAGTCGGTTTGGATCCTGGAGAGGATCTTTTTAAAAGTGTATCAATCTATATCCAGCCATTAATAATGCCATTTACTGGCGCATGTATACCAGGAAGAAAGCTATTTGTAGATGTATATGGTAATTATCATGCGTGCGAGAGGGTAAATAGCTCATTTCCTATTGGAAATGTGAATGATGGATTAAATTTTGAAAAAATTAGCAAATTAATTGTGGGTTATCTTAGAAGCATGGATAAATGCCCAAGTTGTAAGGTTAGCCGAAAATGTACCTATTGTTACCAGAATTTCATGACTGATAATGGGTTTTCACCATCTTCAACGGTCTGCGAAAATATCGAATCTATTAAGAAAGCCTCTTTTGCTAGGTCATTTAATATAGCCGAGATATATCCAGAATTTGTTGAAGAAAGTAATTATAAGCATAAAAATATAAAAAAATACTATGGTGATGATCGAAATGTATTTCAGACTTAACCCAGAGTGCTATCTCATAAGGGGGGAGAGATGCGGTGCTATCTTCGATTTAATAGATACCAAAATATACGCTCTAAATCAACAAGAAACAAAGTTAGTGACAGCTTGTGAAAAAAATGACCCAATTAGCGGGGATGAAAAATTACTTAATGAGCTTAAACAGCTTTGTTTAGGAAATTTTTATCCTAATAAAATATATGTACAGAAACTGAGGGTAGGCTCTCGTGAGAATAAATATAATCCGCTCAACCCGATTGAACCACCGGACCTTCATAGAGCCTTCTTAGAGATAAATAATTCATGTAATAGAGATTGTTGGTTCTGCGGTTATCACGGGATTAAAAGAAGCTTAGGCTGCATGGGCTGTAATAAATGGAAAGAGAATGGCAGTGCTTTAAGTATAGAAAAATGGAAAATTGTTATAGACGGGCTAAGGGACCTACGCTGTAGAGACATTTTTATAACAGGAGGAGATTTGACGTTGGCTTGGGATAATACTCTGGAGATTTTAGATTATGCAAGTAGGAAATTCAGCAATATCTATACGATTCTACATCAGCAAAGCATATCCTCCGAGAAATTGGATAATTTGGACAATATGTCTAAAGTGATAGTCCAAACTGATGACTTAAATGGTGCCCAATATGAAAATCTATTAATGCTCTTGGTGGTAGAACCTGGGAGAGGGGGAGATACAAATAGCTTAAAAAGGAAAAATATAATGAAGGACTACATTATCGGAAACAGAAAATTCTTATCAAATAATCGAGTATTAACGTCAAAAAACAAGATTATGCCAGTAAATATGTATAAGTTTTTGGATAATATAGAATACCACCCTTGTCTAGGCCATACATTAGCAATATGTCACAACGGGAATGTTACTCCATGTCCACTAATGAGGCGTCATAAATTTGGCAATGTGAGAAATAGTGAGATTTATACTGTTTTCGAGAAAGAATGGAGAAGCATATATGAATTTTGGGGATTAAATTTAGATAAAATAGATCGATGTACCGGTTGCGAGTTCAGATACGCCTGTACTGACTGTAGGGCCTTGGAAGAAAATCTAACAGGAAAATTAGATGGTAAGCGGCTGTGCAGTTACAATCCAAAAGAAGGAGAGTGGTATTAATGGACCATAGTTATAAGTATTTCTTTATGAAGTTTGTTAGACCGCATGCTCATACTCTAGCGTTCCTCCTCGTCTTGGAGTTTATTGGCATGCTCTTTACTTTCGTCAGTCCGTTGCTGGCAAAATCTCTAATAGATGATGTCTTTATAGGCAGAAGGACCGAGCTATTCGGTTACATCCTTTTGGGGACCGCCGCAACATACATTATTTCGGCGGTTTCGACTTACCTCTCTGGCTATGGCAAAGGAAAATTGGATTTGGTTCTATTCAATGATGTGACCAAAGAGGCCTTCGATGCGGTCCAGTCTGCATATATTAAAAAAACCCAAGAAATGAAGGTAGGAGACCTTCTTAGTCGCATCGTGGCCAATACTAGATCAGCTATAATTATATTTACTCAGATAGTTCCACAGTTTGTTGTTAATGTGGCACGCATAATTACACCTTTTACCATAATGCTTTTCTATGATTGGAAGCTAACTCTTATTGTAACAACTCCAGCATTGTTCTTTCTTCTTCCTATGTTATTTTTTGGAAAAAGATTGGAACAGACGCAAAAGATATCTCTCGAGAAAACCGGCTCAATATATTCATTTCTAAAAGAAAGTCTTACAATGATACCATTGATAAAGGTCTTTGGCCTTGAAAGGTGGTCTCGAGATAAGTTCAATGAACAGATGAAGGATTACTACGATGTATCCATAGATTATACAAAAAATAATTCAATGGGATCCTCTGTGAATTCTCTAATTTACGGAGTACCTATAGCTTTGCTTATCCTTTTCGGTGGTCCGATGGTAATACAAGGTTCTTTGACCATAGGCACGTTTACCCTTTTCATGACCAATGTCGCTCTCGTCTTCGGCCCCATTTCACAGTTTGCTTTCTTATGGTCGTATTATAAGAGCTCTTCGCCCGCCTTCGACAGAGTAAAGAATATATTTGAGCTAGAGCAGGACAAGGGAGGCGATAAAGAATTGGTAGTGAAAGAGGGCTCTGTAACGTTTAATGATGTCTGGTTCTCCTACGACAATAGGCCCATCCTCCAGCGATTTAATGCTACCTTTAAGAAGGGCTTGAATTATGTAGTAGGAGATAACGGGACAGGGAAGTCTACTATCCTCAAATTATTGTGTTCTTTTTATCCTTTAGAGCAAGGAAAAATCACAATTGATGGACAGGATATTTTCGAAGTAAGGAGAGAAGATTTGAGGAAAAACGTCTCCATGATATTTTCCGATCCCTATCTGTTTGATGGCACCATTTATGAGAACATTCACATAGGTAACCTATTGGCGTCTAAAGAAGAGATCATCAAAGCTGCAAAGTTAGTTAGAGTGCACGAGTTTATAACGAGTTTGCCACAGGGGTATGAAACGCAGGTTGGAGAGGGCGGATTGAAGCTATCGAGCGGGGAAAAGCAAAAGATTGCATTGGCAAGGGCAGTTTTGAAGGACTCCCCGATAGTACTTCTGGATGAAGTGACGAAGTCTGTAGACGCAGACTCAAGAAAGTCGATCAATGAAGTCATTAAGAACTTTAAGAATAAAAAAACAATCATCATTATCACACATAATCCGAGCGAAATAGAGCAAGACAGCAATATAATCGATTTAGGACAGGAAAGTAGACGCGAAAACCACGTCCATCATTCCTTCGAAGTACCTTTGTCAAAAGCAATATTTTCATAAATGACGTATTATCTTTATTTGTAGTTGTCAGGAGAGCTTGCCCACATGACTCACCATAAAATTTATATCGTTATGCATCGTATCTCGTCAAACGCCGTAAGCAAAGCGACAAGAGAGTGTCGGGGACAATTGAAATGGCATATTTAGGTAGAGTAATTTTGATAGCTCTCTATCACATGTCGAAGTAGTGATTGTGGTATTGATGAGTGAACGAAATGGATTAGCGGAAGCTGGACAAGCCTATAGCAGGCTATCAATATTAGAATTAATAGCACTGCTTGCGCTCGTTTCAGTATATGCAATGAATCAACCCATAAGAAGATCGTCTAAAGGTCATATCCATCGGCATACTATATCAAGGGAGGTACTTTTATGATGAGTAAAAAATTTTTCTATATTCTATCGTTAATAGGATTAATAATATTACCTTCAGGCGCAATAGAGAGCGGCAATCCTGCTCTCTATTATGCCTATAAAGGGCTGGAGAAGTTTGGAGTCGAAGATGCATGGGGTATGGGCTATACAGGCAAGGGGGTAAATGTAGCGGTAATAGATAGCGGCATAGACTTCGCCACTCCAGACCTCATAGGGACTCAGGCCCATATTTCGAATAAAAGCTCTCTTTACTATGGCTGGCCAATCGTGATCGATCTGGATTCTCTAATACAATATCAGCAAGATTCAAATCACTTGTTTATTCGGAGTCGCTATGCGAATACCTCCTCAACCGATGTGAGAGGCTACCAGACGACGGGAACTAGCAAGAGTGACATCTACCACATTGGCGACCATCCCGATATGCATCTCACCCAGTTTCATGGCCAGCCTGTGAAGGTTCTCCTGGTC
>ERZ1026796.2529-NODE-2529-length-10476-cov-2.760846_pt1 | contig 10476 bp, 10 predicted proteins | sample MGYA00520874_ERZ1026796 | MGnify/ENA primary metagenome ERZ1026796 (study PRJEB33270, sample SAMEA104284474) | anaerobic digester metagenome | biome: Anaerobic digester microbiome; feature: mesophilic sludge digester; material: Anaerobic digester biomass...
CCGGGTCTCGACGACAAGGTGCTGACCTCCTGGAACGGACTGATGCTGGCGACCTTTGCCGATGCCGCGCGCATCCTGGGACGCGACGACTATCGCCAGGTGGCCCTGGCCGCGGCCACCTTCCTGCTCAGCCGCCTGCGCGATCCGCAAAACGGCCGCCTGCTGCGCACCTACAGGGATGGTCAGGCCAAACTCAGCGCCTATCTGGAAGATTACGCGCTGCTGGCCGAAGGGCTCCTGGCGCTCTATCAGGCCACCTTCGACCTGCGTTGGCTGCATGAAGCACAGACCCTGGCCGACCTCATGCTTCAGCATTTCTGGGATGCCGACCTGGGCGCCTTCTTCAGCACCAGCGATGACCATGAAACCCTCATCGCCCGCCCCAAGGAGGTGGTGGACAACGCCATGCCGTCGGCCAATGCCAGCGCTGCCGGGGTGCTGCTGCACCTGGGACGTTTGTTGGGTCACGAGACGTATGAGCGCCACGGAGTCGCGGTGCTGCAACTTCTACACGAAGGTATGATGCAGGCGCCCGGCGCGTTTAGCCGCCTGCTGTGCGTGCTTGATTCCTATCTGGCTCCCCCGGCCGAAATCGCCATCATCGGCGCCGCTTCTGCGCCAGACACCCAGGCCCTGCTCACCGAAGTCTGGCGGACCTATCTGCCCAACACCCTGGTGGCCGTGGCCCCGGCCGATGATCGCGCCGCCCGTGCCTTGATCCCCATGCTCGCCGGCCGCGACCAGGTGGGCGGTCAGGCCACCGCCTACGTGTGCGAAAACCACACCTGTCAACTGCCGGTGAACACCGCCAGCGCCCTGCGCCAGCAGCTCACCCGCCAGGCGCCAGCGAGAAAGGAACGTCAGCCATGAAACGACAGTCACTGCGCGGAAAATTGAGCGAGCAACCAGATTTGCATGTCCTGACCGCGGCTGCGATGGGGGCTGCAATGGAGGCTGAGATGGAGGATGCCCCGGCCCCGCTGCTCATCCGGCCGGCGGCCGAGCAGGACATCGTCGGGATGATGACCCTGCTGGCCCAGACTGGCCGGCCCAGGCCGACGCCTGACCAGGTCCCGGCCGTGGCAGCCATTTACCGCGAATGGCTGGGCCAGGCCAGCGCGCTGGCACGCGTCGCCGAACGACAGGATCAGGTAGTGGGCGTCCTGCTGGGCGCGTTACGCCCGCGCGCCAACTGGCTCACACCGGAACTGTGGATCGCAGATATGGCTATTGCCGATGGCGAAGCGGGCGAGGTTGGTCACGACCTGCTGGCCGAAGCGCTGGCCGTGGCCGCGCGCTGGGGTTGTTTCCGCGTCGCGTGCGAGGCCGCCGGCCTGACCGGCGTGACGCTCGGTCTGCTCAGCGACCTGGGTTTTGCGGAAAATGGCCAGGCGGTCAGCCTGCTGCTAGCGCCCATCCCCAGCCTGGGCACGCGCGGGGTGCGCAGCGCGGATGGCGCCCACGACGGCGTGCCCATCACGTATCGGGAATCGAGCGTGTAATCCGGGTTAGCGCCCGGCTTGCACGCGCCGCAGGCGGTCAGGCACATCGGTGATGATGCTGGTCACGCCCAGCGCCAGCAGACGGCGCATGTCCGCCTCTTCGTTCACCGTCCACACGTTGACGCCGTAGCCATGCCGCCGCGCCCAGGCCATGTACGCCGCACCCACCAAGACGTGCTCAGGGTGTAGGGCCTGCGGCCGCACCCAGGGGAGCAGCCAGGGCCGGCGCAGGTAAAACGGCAGGTCGGTGGAATAGAGCAGGCCGGTTTCGATGCGTGGATCAAGACGACGCAGGCGGATCAGCGCGAAAGGATTGAACGACGACACGATCACCTGGTCGTACAGGTTACGCCGGCGCACCAGGTCCGCCACCGCCTCCTCCAGGCCATCAGAGCGCAGGCTGAGCGTCTTCATCTCGACATTGACCAGCACACGGCTCCCCACCAGATCGAACACTTCATCCAGCGTCGGTATCTTGGCGCCGGCAAAGGCGGGATCGAACCAGCCGCCAAAATCCAGCTCACGCAGCGCAGCCAGCGGTAGATCGTGGACGCGGCCACTGCCGTTGCTGGTTTCATCCACATCGAAGTTGTGACATACCACCAGCGCCCCATCCTGGCTGAGCAGCGTATCCAGCTCGATGCCGTCCGCGCCCAGGTCAACGGCCCGGCCAAACGCGGCCAGGGTATTTTCGGGCGCTACCTGCCGCGCGCCCCGGTGGGCAAAATTCAATGTTCGCGTCCCATCGTGTCGCATCGTCCTCTCCTTACACAAAAGATACCGCAGGTTTGTCGTTTTGCCAAAAGCTGATGAGCGCGCTGCGTCAACTTGAGACATCGCCCCACTTGCGTATAATGTCAGCCAACACAGCACGGCAGGCGTCGCAGCGGCCGTGACTCACAAGTTGCAGAATACAAAGGACAGAGATCATGCTCAAATCGCACCGTTGTGGCGATCTTCGCTTGACCGACGCCGGCCAGACCGTCACCCTGGCCGGGTGGTTGCACCGCCGCCGTGATCACGGCGGCCTGATTTTTCTTGACCTGCGCGACCGCAGTGGCCTGGTGCAGGTGACGATCAACGCTGACCGCACCGCGGCCGCACACGCCAGTGCCAGTCAGACGCGCGTGGAGTTTGTCCTGCAGATCAAAGGCACGGTGGCCGCGCGGCCGGCCGAATTGCGCAATGCCAACATGGCAACAGGCGACATCGAAGTAATCGCCGACGAGGTGATCGTGCTCAACACGGCCAAGACTCCACCCTTTTACATCAACGAGGAGAGCGCGGTAGACGAAGTGGTGCGCCTGAAGTACCGCTACCTTGACCTGCGGCGGGCCACCTTGCAGCGCAACCTCATTCTCTACGACCGCATCGTGCGCACCATCCGCAGCTTCCTGCACGAGCGCCAGTTCATGGAAATCGAGACCCCCATTCTGATCAAGTCCACGCCGGAGGGCGCGCGTGACTATGTGGTGCCCAGCCGCGTCCATCCCGGTGAATTCTACGCGCTGCCGCAGTCGCCGCAGCAGCTCAAGCAACTGCTGATGGTGGCCGGCTTCGAGCGCTACTTCCAGATTGCCCGCTGCTTCCGTGACGAAGACCTGCGCGCCGACCGTCAGCCAGAGTTTACCCAGCTCGACCTGGAAATGTCGTTCGTAGATCGCGACGACGTGATGGGGCTGATCGAAGCGATGCTGATTCACCTGGTACACAGCGTGGCGCAGCCCGGCGAGGCCAGCATCACCGGGAAGCGCATCCAGCAGATGCCCTTCCCGCGCCTGACCTACGCCGAGGCGATGGCACGCTTTGGCAACGACCGCCCTGATCTGCGCTTTGGTCTGGAGTTGTGCAACCTGGGCCACCTGTTCGCCGACAGCGCCTTCAGCGTCTTCAAGAACGCGGTGGCCGGCGGGGGCGAGGTCAAGGCGATCTGTGTGCCGGGCTGCGCCGGCTACTCGCGCAAACAGTTGGATGAGCTGACCGAGCAGGTCAAGCGTTACGGTGCGCAAGGCCTGGCCTGGCTGGCACTGCCTGAGGGCATCGCGCCTGAACTGGGCAGCGTGCGCTCATCGTTTGCCAAATTCCTGAGCCAGGCCGAGTTCGACGGCCTGCTGCAGCAAACCGGCGCCCGACCCGGCGACCTGGTGCTGGTGGTGGCGGCCGCACCGGCCGTGGTGGCGCAGGCGCTCAGCAATCTACGCCTGGAAATGGGCCGGCGCCTGGGGCTGCTGGCCGACAACGTCTTTGCTTTCTGCTGGGTCACCGATTTTCCCTTGCTGGAGTTCAGCGCCGAAGAGGCACGCTGGACGGCCGTGCATCACCCGTTTACCGCCGCGCTCGATGAGGATTGGCCGCGCCTGGAGTCAGATCCGGGCAGCGTGCGCGCCCAAGCCTATGATATCATCCTGAACGGCTGGGAAGTGGGCGGCGGCAGCATCCGCATCCACCGCCGGGATCTGCAAAACCGCCTGTTCACGCGCTTGGGCATTGACGAGGAGACGCAGCAACTGCAGTTCAGCCAACTGCTCGACGCCTTCGAGTTTGGCGCGCCGCCGCACGGGGGCATCGCCCTGGGCATGGCGCGACTGGTGGCGCTCTTTGCCGGCGCCGGCAACATCCGCGAAGTGATCGCGTTTCCCAAGACGGCTGCGGCCGGCGATTTGCTTTTCGGGGCGCCGTCGGCCATTGCCGAGGCCCAGTTGGCGGAGTTGCACCTGCGCATCGTCAACGATTAGCGGGCATGGCCTTGCGCCTGCCCGCGTGGGCGACCGCAAGGGTGCGCCCCTGGAGCATGACAACGAACTTCGATACCCTGGCTGAGCGGCCGCTGACCGCGGCCGATTATGATCAGCTCCTGGCCCTGTGGGAACTGGCCGGTCTGCACATTCGCCCCACCGGCCGCGACAGCCGTGCAGCATTTGCCCAGCAGGCGGCCGGCCAGGTTCAACGCGCCATCGGGCTGTGGCAAGGGCCGGCGTTGGTGGGCGTGGTGCTGGCAACCCACGACAGCCGCCGGGGTTACATCAATCGTCTGGCCGTGGCGCCGACCTATCGCCGTCATGGCCTGGGCCGGCGCTTGATTGCCGCGTGCGAAGCCTGGTTCGCCAGCCTGGGCATCGAAGTCTGGAGCGCGCTGATCGAGAACTGGAACGATGCCTCTTTTGCCATCTTCGCGGCCGCCGGCTACACCCGTCATGCCGACATCACCTACGTCAGTAAGCGTGAACGCCCGGAAGCGTAAGAGATGCAGGTAAGGCCCGCCCTCTACCGGTGCAAACCTGCGCCTGACTCCCACGTTGCCAAATACTCCGAAACGCTCAACGCGGCTTTGGCGCCTTCGCCGATCGCAATGAGCACCTGCTCGGCATGCACATCGGTTACATCACCGGCAGCAAAGATGCCGGGCCGGCTGGTGCGATTGCGATTGTCCACCCTGACATGGCCCTGAGCGTCGCAGTCAACAAGCTCCGTCACCAGGCTCGCGTTGGCCTGCAGGCCAATTTCCACGAAGATGCAGTTCACCTTCAGGGTCTGCAGGCCGGCGGGGCCACGTACGGCCAGGGCTTCGACATAATCGTCACCGTAGATGGCCTCCACCTGGTAGTCGAGCAGCCAGGTGAGATGGGGCAACGCGGCCAGCCATTGTCCCCAGGCAGTCGCCCGGCAGGCAGGATCGCCGGCCACCAGGTAGACGCGCGCGGCCGCACGCGCCAGCTCCGCGGCGCTGCGCAGCGCCAGCGGCCCATCGCCAATCACGGCCACCGTCTTGTCCAACATCGCGGACGCATAGGTAATGGCTGAGTACGACAACCCGCGCAGGTAGAACGTTTCTTCACCGGGCACCCCCAAGCGCTGGGGAGAGGCTCCGGTGGACAGCAACAACGCCCGCGTTGTAAATTCGCCGGTGGCTGTGCGCACCCGATAATGATCCTCGAGCGCGTCTATCTGTATCGCCCGGTCCAGCACGCGCGGCAGATGGCGCAGCTGCAGTTCGGCCTTGAGGGTGCGCACCACTTCTTCGCCGCTGATGCTATGACGATTCTCCAGCCACGGCACATCCAGGCGCCAGCCGACGCGCCCACCCATTTGGTCGCCAATGAGCAGCAACTTGAGATGCTGGCGCAGGGCATAAACCGCAGCCGCCAGGCCCGCCGGCCCGCCGCCGATAATGATTAGATCGTACACCGTCGTACCTCCACCAGTGCGCGGGAGTGTCAATCGAACATGTCTATACCGTGCAGTGGGTCGCCGCTGGTCTATTCCGCCCAGATCGCCTGGCTGGCGCCCACGCAGCCAAACGCCAAGAGGATGATACACAGTCTAGTGAACCAGGGCAAGCCAAACTATGACGTGCATCAGTTTGTCGCTTTCGGATTCCCGGTGCTAAGATAGGGTTGCACCTAGCTCACCTGGAGGATCACCATGAACTTACGTTCGCGCTCCCTGCTTTTCGCCCTCGCGCTGGGCATTGCCCTCTTTGTCATCTGGCAAAAAGTACGCATCGTCTTCTTTGTCCCGTTGACCCCCGTTGGCTTTGCCGCCATGATCCTGATCTTTGCCGTCGTCATCTTCTTGCTGCTCGATCACCTCCTCAACCGCAGCCGCTAGGGTAGCCCGGCCCGCGTCCGCCCAGGCAACCGCGGGGACCGACAGCGCCTGCCAGCGCAGAAAGCACACACGATGACCAACCTGTATTTGAATGACGAAGAACAAGCGATGCTCAACGGGGCGTTTGGCCCTGGTGTGCAGCGCGCGATGGAAATTGTGGCTACCCTGGGCCGCATCTACGGTGCGCCTGATTTGGCGCCCATTACGCATGCCCAGATTGCCGGCGTCAGTTACAAAAACATTGGCGACGCCGGCGTCGCCTTTCTCAGCGCATGGGCGGCGGAGGGTGCGCGCGTGCGTGTACCCACCATGCTTAACCCCATGGGCATGGAAGAGGCGCGCTGGCAGGAGATGGGCGTCGCCGAGGCTTTTGCCAAACCCCAGTTGGAAGCGATCGGCGCGTTCAGTAAACTCGGCGTCCAGCAGACCTTGACCTGTGTGCCCTATCTCCTCCCCGAAGCGGGCCTGCAGAGGGGTGATCACGTGGCCTGGGCCGAATCGAGCGCGGTGGCCTTTGGCAGCTCGATCCTGGCGCTGCGCACCAACCGCGAGGGTGGCCCCAGTGCGCTGGCGGCCGCCATTGTGGGGCGCACGGCCCGCTATGGCTATCACCTCGACCAGGGGCGCCAAGCCAACTGGGTGATCGAAGTGGCCTGCCCGGTACGCTCGATTGCCGATTTTGGCGCCCTGGGCTATCTCGTTGGCAAAGAGGTGGGCAACGGCTGTCTCTGGTTCAGCGACCTGGGCGCCTGGCTGCCGCCGCTGCCGGCCGATGTGACCGCCGGCGGCGCCGCCGCCGATCGCCTCAAGACCCTGGGCGCGGCCCTGGCCGGTTACGGCGCCGTGGCACTCTATCATATCGCCGGCTACACGCCGGAAGCCGCGGCCCTGGGCGAGACCTTGATCCGACCTGACGCCCGCCGCCTGCGCGTGGAAAGCCTGGCGCCGGCCTACGCGGTCATGGACGCCAACCCGGAGGTGTCCACCATTGACCTGGTGACGATCGGCTGCCCCCATGCCAGCCTGAGCGAAATCCAGGCTGTGGCGCAGGCGGTGCGCGGCCAGAAATTGGCCACCCAGTTGTGGGTGACAACCGGGCGCTCGATTCGCCAGCACGCCGAGGTGGCCGGCTGGGTGCATGACATCGAGGCGGCCGGCGGCCTGGTGGTGGCCGACACCTGCGCGGTGGTAGCGCCCATCAAGCAACTGGGCATCAAGAGCATGGCGACCAACGCGGGCAAGATGGCCTGCTATGCCCCGGCGCACAGCGGCGTCACCATGCGTTTTGGCGAGCTGGAACAGTGCATTGAGGCCGCGCTGAGTGGCCTGTGGCCGGCCGCGCTCTGACCGGGGCAGCCATTCCAGGATGGTGATCCAACTGGCGCGCGGCGCTCTCTTCGGGTACAATGAATGAGTGACGCACGGCGATGACGCACCGCGTTGTATACTGCAAGCGGGCACGAATTGCGCCTGTTTCCTTAGGCGAAAGAGTGAAGTCTATTCCGCTTGCAGTATAGAATAACTGGAGGCAACGGAGAGGCGATGAAGGAGAGGCGATGGAGGAGAGGTAATGGAACTGTACGACCGAGTCAGCCTGACCAACATCCGGGAGGCTGTGGAGCAGTGGGAAGAGACCACCCTGCAGCAAACGCTGGCGCAAACACCGGAGCGCCAGCCTGAGTTCATCACCGCGTCGAGTGTGCCGATCGGCCGCCTGTACACACCGCTGGATGTGGCCGGCATGGACTACGGCCAGGATTTGGGGCTGCCGGGGGAATATCCCTTTACCCGCGGCGTCTACCCTACCATGCATCGCGGCCGCGTGTGGACCATGCGCATGTTCTCTGGCTTCGGCACAGCCGAGGAGACCAACGCCCGTTACAAGTACCTCCTGAGCCAGGGCAACATGGGCCTTTCGGTGGCCTTCGACATGCCCACGCTCTATGGCTATGACTCCGACGCGCCCGAAGCCCTGGGCGAATTCGGCAAATGCGGGGTGGCCATCAGCTCCCTGGCCGACATGGAAATCCTCTTCGCTGGGATTCCGCTGGGCGAAGTCAGCACTTCGATGACCATCAACAGCCCGGCGGCCATCATCTGGGCCATGTACATCGTGGCGGCTGAGAAGCAGGGCTACCAACGCCAGCAATTACGCGGCACCCTGCAAAACGATATCCTCAAGGAGTTCATCGCGCAGAAGGAATTCCTCTTCCCGCCCGATCACTCCATGCGCCTGGTGGTGGACACCATCGAATTTGGCACGCAGCAGATGCCGCTGTGGAACACCGTTAGCATTTCAGGCTATCACATCCGCGAGGCCGGCAGCACGGCTGTGCAGGAGCTTGCGTTCACCCTGGCCGACGGGTTGGCCTACGTGGATGCCTGTGTGGCTCGTGGCATGAAGGTGGACGATTTTGCCCCGCGTTTGTCTTTCTTCTTCAATGCGCACAACGACTTTTTCGAAGAAATTGCCAAGTACCGGGCCGGCCGCCGCATCTGGGCGCGCATCCTGCGCGAAAAATACGGCGCGCAGGACCCGCGCTCGTGGATGCTGCGCTTTCATACCCAAACGGCCGGCGTCAGCCTGACCGCGCAGCAGCCGGAGAACAACATCGTGCGCGTCGCCATTCAAGCCCTGGCCGCGGTGCTCGGCGGCACGCAATCGCTGCACACCAACTCGATGGATGAAGCGCTGGCCTTGCCCAGCGCCAAAGCGGTCACCATTGCCCTGCGCACGCAGCAGGTCATCGCGCACGAGAGCGGCGTCGCCCACACGATTGATCCCCTGGCCGGTTCGTTCTTCGTCGAAGCCCTGACCAACGAGACCGAAGCCGCGACCCTGCACTACCTCAAGCGCATCGAGGCCCTGGGCGGCGTCATCCCTGCGCTCGAAGGCGGCTTCATGCAGCGTGAGATTGCCGAGGCGGCCTACCGCTATCAGCAAGAAATTGACAGCCACCGCCGCACGATCGTGGGCGTCAACGAATTCGCCAACAAGGAAACGCCAGCCATCCCCATTTTGGAGATGGATCCGCAGGGCTATGAACGCCAGCTGCAGCGCCTGCACGCGGTGCGCAGCGGGCGCGACAACCAGGCCACCCAGCACGCGCTGCGCCGTCTGGCCGCTGCCGCGCGTGCGCCCACGGTCAACCTGATGGAGCCGATCATCGAAGCGGTCAAGGCCTATGCCACCCTGGGCGAAATGTGCGACGTATTGCGCGAGGTGCTCGGCATTTATCACGAACCGGTGTTTTTCTAATTCCTGAACGGCAATGGCTGCTGGCGCGTGTCGCCAGCACAAAAAAGGAGAAAAGAGGGGTTATGAGCGAACGTAAGATTCGTGTCTTAGTGGCCAAGCCAGGCCTGGACGGTCATGACCGTGGGGCCAAAGTGGTGGCAAGGGCGCTGCGCGATGCCGGATTCGAGGTGATCTACACCGGGATTCGGCAGACCCCGCAGATGATCGTAGAAGCCGCGCTGCAAGAGGATGTGGACGTGATTGGTCTCTCCATTCTCTCCGGCGCGCATATGGCCCTGGCCCCCAAAATCATGCAAGAGATGCAGCAGAACGGCCTCGACGATGTTGTCGTGCTGATGGGCGGCATCATTCCGGACGAAGATGTAGAAAGCCTCAAAAAGATGGGCGTCAAGGGCGTTTTTGGCCCCGGCACCCCAACTCAGCACATCGTTGATTTCATCCATCAGCAGGTAAGGGCTGCGGCTCCGGCGTAATCATGAACCAATCGCCCACTGAGCTTGTCGCGCAACTGTGCCAGGGCAACCGCCGCGCGCTGGCGCGTACCATCACCCTGATCGAAACCGGCGGCGCGGCCGCCCATGAGCTGCTGACGCGCCTCTACCCGTTCACCGGCCAGGCGACCGTCATCGGTGTAACCGGCTCGCCCGGTACGGGCAAGAGCACCCTGGTCAACGCCGTGGCTAAGGTTTACCGTCAGCAAGGCAAAACCGTGGGTATCGTGGCGGTTGACCCCACCAGCCCGTTCACCGGCGGCGCGCTGTTGGGCGACCGCGTGCGCATGCGCGACCTGAGCGGCGATCCCGGCATCTTCATACGCTCCATGGCGACGCGCGGCAGCCTGGGCGGCCTGGCCCGCGCCACGGCCGATGTCATCCTCGCGCTGGACGCGGCCGGCTTCGAGCGTGTGTTGGTGGAGACGGTTGGGGTTGGTCAGGCTGAGGTGGAAATTGCCAGCACCGCGCACACCACCATCGTGGTGGAGGCGCCGGGCATGGGCGATGAAGTGCAGGCCATCAAGGCGGGGGTGCTCGAAATCGCCGATGTCTTCGCGGTGAACAAGGCGGATCGCGAAGGCTCCGACCGCACGGTGATGGCGTTGAGGATGAT
>ERZ1026796.2530-NODE-2530-length-10475-cov-2.833688_pt1 | contig 10475 bp, 8 predicted proteins | sample MGYA00520874_ERZ1026796 | MGnify/ENA primary metagenome ERZ1026796 (study PRJEB33270, sample SAMEA104284474) | anaerobic digester metagenome | biome: Anaerobic digester microbiome; feature: mesophilic sludge digester; material: Anaerobic digester biomass | place...
GGGTCAAAGCGCGCCGAGCAGTTCATCCGCAGCAGAACGGCGTTTTCCGGCAGGTCCGCCCGGCGGCTTCCCGCCAGCTCGGCGGCGCCTGCCGCTGACCACTCGCACGCCAGCACCAGAATGTGCGGTTCACCGGGCTTGAAGTTCTCCGGCATCAGGGCGGCACTGATCTGGGCAGGGATTTCCACATTATCCCAGCCGGGCAGGGTGATGGCTTTCACCGGGCAGACTACCACGCAGTTGCCGCAACCGATGCAGCGCAGGGCGTCCACTTCCGAGACGGAAAGGATGCCGTCCCGCCGCTCCAGTGCGATGGCATAGGTGGGGCAGACCTGCGGACAATTGCCGCAGCCGGTGCAGAGGGTGGCGTCAATCTCCGCCACCGGGGTATCTACGAGGATATTCTCCTGATTAAGGAAGCGTACCGCCCGGGCGCTGGTAAGGTACGCCTGAAAAAGCGCCTCGGTGGTGTCAGCGGGATGTTGGGCGGAGCCCAAAACATAGATGCCGGGGTCCACATAGCGTCCCGGGCGCAGGCGCACCCGCGGCTCAGCCAGGAAGCCGTCCTCATCCTGCGGCAGACCCAGCAAGGCTGCCAGCGAACGGGTGTCGTCCTCCGGCACAAGGGGCATGGTCATCACCACCCGCTCGAAGGGCAGGCATACCGGCTCGCCGGTCAGGGTGTCCAGCACGTCCACCGTGTCATTGCCGATCACGGGGGGATGGTCGCGGCGGTACCGGAAGAAAGTGATGCCCTGTTTGCGCGCCTGCAGCAGGTCCGCCTCATGGGGTGAGCCCGGCGCCCCCAGGTACAGGTCGCGAAACAGGACGGTGATTTCCGCATTTGGATTGAGCTTTTTCACGCGCAACGCCTGGCGGATGCCCGTGGCGCAGCAGACGCGCGAACAGCGCTGCCGCTGGGCTTCCTCGGCACAGAAAATCATCACCACCCGGTCAAAGCCAGACGGCGTGCCGGACTCAGCGGCGTTCACCAGTTCCTGTTCAAATTCCACCTGGGTTTTCACCCGTGAGCGGTCAAACCAGTGGCTGCTTCCCAGTGACTTGGGATGCGCCACGTTTGCCACGATGATCGCCCCGGCGGTGACGATGCTGGTCTGCCCGCGCTGCTGCACCCAGGCTTCGTATTCACCGGGGTGCCCCTGCACGGCAGTCAGGCGGGCGCGGGTGAGAATTTTTATCCGGGGATGGTTGAGGGCGGTTTGCAGCCGCTCCCGGGTCAGTTCACGCGTGGATGCGGAGAGATCGGGCAGGTTCTCACCGGCTTGCTCGGCGGGTTCCACCACCGTCACCGGGATGCCCTGCTCCGCCAGCGCCAGGGCGGCTGTCAGACCGCTCAATCCGCTGCCAAGGATCAATGCCGCCCGGGTGACCTGACCGGTGTGGACACGGGCGGCATGGGTGGTCGTCAGGCGCGCCACGCTCATCTCCAGAATGGTGAGCGCCTTGTTCAACGCCGCCTCCGGGTCTGCTGCATGGATGTACGCCGCACCCTCGCGGATATTGGCAATATTTAAATATCCGGCTTCCAGGTTGACTGTCCGGGCAACCCGCCGGAAGAGTTTTTCCACCAGGCGGGGGGCGCAGCCAGCCACCAGCACCCGTTCCAGGTTCAATTCCTCGATGGCATGCTGCATGCGCAGCATCCCGTCGCGGCTGCACGGGTAAGGTTCGTGGACTGCATGCACCACCCCGGGCAGCCGGGCGGCGCAGCGGCACAATTCCTCCACGTCCACCACTCCACTGATTTTATCCCCGCATTCGCAGATAAAGACCCCCACGCGGGGCAGGCTTTCCGGTGATGTGCGATCAGCGCTCATGTTTGTTCCTCCGGGGGCTGGGCTTTCAGCAGAGCGGAAACATCCTGCACGAAATCAGGGTGCAGGTCCAGCTCGCCGCCCACGCGGTAATAACCGCGCCGGTAGCCCGATTCACTGGGTTCAATATTATGCACTCCGGCAACCTCCTCCAGTTTGAAGGCACCGGTCGGGCAAATCAACACACAGGTGCCGCAGGAGATGCAGCGCGAAGACGCCACCTGGAAGGGCGTGCTGACCTTCTTGGCAATTCCCCGCTCGATGACGCTGATGGCGCTGACGCCCACAATCTCCCGGCAGGCACGCACGCACAAACCGCACAGGACGCAGGCGTTTTCCTGCGGTAATTTAAAGCGCACTTCCTCCACCCCCAGCTCCTCACCCAATGCCAGCATCTCCGGTGTGTTATAGGAACCCGCCAGGATCAGTTCAGCGGTCATGCGGCGGCTGCGCTGCACCAGTTCGGTGTCGGTGCGCACGGCGGCTCCTTCCTCACAGGGATGGACACAGGACGCCACCAGCCGCGGCGGTCTTCCGGGCATGGCGACCTCCACCATGCACAACCGGCAGCCGCCGTAGGGCTCCAGTGCCGGATGGTAGCAAAGCGTGGGGATGTGAATGCCGTGTTCACGGCAGGCTTCCAACAGGGTGCGCCCCTCGGGGACTTCGTATTCCTGACTGTTGATGGTCAGATGGATCATGAGCGCCTCCTAGTGGACGCTGATGGCGTCGAATTTGCACAGGCTGATGCAGATTCCGCAGCGGGTGCAGACAGCCGGGTCAATTTCGTGGGGTTGTTTACGCTCCCCATGGATGGCTCCGCTGGTGCAATTCCGCAGGCAGACCTGGCAGCCGGTGCATTTCTCCGGGTTGATCTCATAGGTGATGAGCGCCTTGCAGACCTTCGCCGGGCAGCGTTTTTCGAAAATATGGGCATCATATTCATCCCGGAAATAGCGGATGGTGGATAGCACCGGGTTGGGGGCGGTCTGCCCCAGTCCGCAGAGGGAACTGCGCTTGATGTCATTGCCCAGCTCCACCAGATATTCCACATCGCCGGGCAGCCCCCGACCGGCGCAGATGCGTTCCAGGGTGGTGAGCATCGCCTTGGTGCCAATCCGGCAGGGGACGCACTTGCCGCACGATTCCTGCTGGGTGAATGTCATAAAATAACGCGCAAAGTCCACCATGCAGGTGGTCTCATCTGCCACAACCAGCCCGCCGGAGCCGACGATGGCTCCCAGCGAGGTGAGGGATTCGTAATCCACCGGTACATCCAGATGTTCAGCCGGGATGCAGCCGCCGGAAGGACCGCCGATCTGTGCCGCCTTGAGGCTGAGCCCGCCGGGGATGCCGCCGCCAATCTTATAGATCAGGTCGCGCAGCGAGATGCCCATGGGAACCTCCACCAGACCGGTGTTGTTGATCCGACCCACAACCGAGAAGATCATGGTGCCCTTGCTGGTGGCGGTACCGATGCTGGCAAACCAGTCCGCCCCATTTGCCAGGATGAGCGGCACGGAAGACCAGCTCTTGACATTGTTGATATTGGTGGGTTTGCCCCACAAGCCGGATTGAGCCGGGAAGGGCGGGCGGGGGCGGGGTTCGCCAATGCGCCCCTCGATGGAGGCGATGAGGGCGGTTTCCTCACCGCAGACGAATGCACCGCTGCCCAGTTTGATGTTGACATTGAAATCAAAATTGGTGCCCAGGATATCCTTCCCCAGCAGACCATACTCCTGCGCCTGCTCGATGGCGCACTGAAGGTGTTTGACCGCCAGCGGGTATTCGTTGCGAATGTAGACAAAACCCTGATGCACCCCCATGGCATACGCCCCAATGATCATCCCCTCCAGCACGCGGTGGGGGTTGCCCTCCATGATCGAGCGGTCCATGTAGGCGCCGGGATCGCCCTCGTCGGCGTTGCACACGATGTAACCGGAGCCGGTCGCCTGCACATTGCGGCGGCAAAGCTCCCACTTGGTGGCAGTGGAAAAGCCCGCCCCGCCGCGCCCGCGCAAGCCCGCCGCCCGCACCTCGGAGATCACCTGTTCCGGGGACATGCTTGAAAGGACCCGCGCCAGTGCGGCATACCCCCCGGCAGCGATATATTCCTCAATTTGCAACGGGTCGAGGTTCCCGTTAAGGCTGAGAATCAGCCTCATTTGATTTTTATAAAAGGGGACCTCATCCTCCCGGGCAATCATCTCACCGGTTTGTGGATCCCTGTAAATCAAGCGCTCCACCACCCTGCCGCCCAAAATGGTCTCCCGCACAATCTCCGGTACATCCTTCACCTGCACATGGGTGTACATGATGCCCTGCGGGCGGATCACCACCAGGGGACCCTTTTCGCAGAAGCCGTGGCAGCCGGTCACTTTCACCTGGTATTCCAGAAGGGAGTCGGCGCCCTGGTCCTGCAGCTCCTGGCGAAACGCCCCCCAGACCTGCTCCGAGCCGTACACCCGGCAGCCCGTCCCGCCGCAGACCGTTACGGAGGGGCGGGAGCCGTTCCCCCCGGTCACCATTCGCTCCCGGATCCCCGCCAGTTCACTCGCTGATGCCAGCCTGGTCATTCCCAGCCTCCTTCTCGGAACGCAGCAGCCGCTTGAGCAGGGTATCCACCTTGGGTACGGTCATCTGCCCCGAATATTCGCCGTCGGTGACCACAATGGGACCCAGGGCACAGGCACCCAGGCAGTTGACCGTCTCCAGCGTGAAGAGATGATCACGGGTGGTTTCACCGGCGTGGATGCCCAGTTTGCTCTCCAGCCGGTCCAGCACCTGCGGGCTTCCGCGCACATGGCAGGCGGTGCCCATGCAGACATGCATGCAGTGTTTGCCCTTGGGTTTCAGGCTGAAGGCATGGTAAAACGTGGCGACACTGTATGCCTGTGAAAGCGGCACGCCCAGCGTCTCGGATGCCAGGATGAGCGCTTCAGCGGGCAGGTAGCGGTAACGCGCCTGGATCTCCTCCAGGGCGGCAATCAGCGATTCCTCGTTTGCCGCCGCCTGGGTGAGAATTTCATGGATCTCGCTGATGGAAATTTCCATAAACACTCCTTGTGGTGGAGAAGTTGATGGGAAATGGATTGCCGGCAAGGGTTGGGAAGGGATGATAACAAACACACCGCGCCGCAGCCAGCCGGTGTAATATCAATGTAGCACGCGGCGCGTGATGGACGCATGAAGGAACGGGAAAGGAATGTGAAGGCTGCGTGAAAAAAGCAGCCTACCAGATGCCCGGGATCAGACGTTTTGTCCGGGAAGCGTACTCCTTGAACGGTTCACCGAAGGAAGCCAGCAGGATCTTTTCTTCCACCCGAATCCGGAAAATCATCGCCGGCAGCAGCACAACCCCAAACAGGATGACAGCCCCCAGGCTGGAGTATCCCAGGCTGACCCCCAGCGACATGCAGAGGTAGCCCAGATACGCCGGATGACGGATGATGCGGTAGGGTCCGTTTTGTACCAGGGGCTGGTTTTCAGTCACGGAAATCTGACCGCTGTACGACTTGCGGAGAGTCCTCCGCGCCCAGGCAAATAGGACCACGCCAAGAAACACCAGGATGGCGCCTGCCCCGATCATCCAGGGGGTATGCGGCAGGAGGGGATGCCGGAAGAGATATTCCAACGGGGAGATAAAAAAGACCAGCATCATCCCCACCGCGATCAGCCAGAAGGACAGACTGCCGCGCTCCTCCTGCAGGGTTTTACCCCCCACTGCGGATTCCCAGTACCGCTTTTTCTGGATGGCATACACGATGATCGTGCCAGCGGTGTACAACAGACCCACCAGCAACAAAAACCAACCCAGCGGGTTATCCGGCAGGGTGGTGGCACCCAGGGTTGCCAGCAGCAGGGCAAGCGCCGGTACAAAATAAACAAGAAAGATGATTCCGATCCGATTCATGGCAGCTCCTTAATATTACTATATGCCTTTTACCGGGGGAGTCAATCCCCTGCGGATGGTTGGATTCTACGTACGGGTTGGACCCTAATTTTAATGAAAATTCTCCTCAATAGCCGGAAGTTTTAATGTTAATTTCTTAACCTTTTATATAATGATTTTATTATCGTTTTTTTCAACCATCCGGCAGGGATGATTAATTAGTGAGGGCTGATGTTCCGAAAATCCTCATTGCCCTACTTCATTATCGGTCTCCTGATTATTATTGGTTTTTTGGGTGGATCCTATAACATTTATCTGCCGGTCATTCTGAAAGCCCCGCAATTATCAGCGACTCATACCTTGACAATCACTCCCAAACCAACCTGGTCGTTCACCCCCACCATAACTGACACCGCCAGCCTCACTCCCACCATAACCAACACCTTCACACCCACCGCAACCGGCTCCCAAACCATCACCCCCACCATAACCAAAACTTTCACCCCCACCGCAACCAGCACCAACACCGTCACACCCACCATGACCAACACCGCCACCCTCACCCCCACCATAACCAATACCTTCACCCCCACTGCAACCAACACCCAAACCATCACTCCCACCATGACCAACACCGCCACCCTCACCCCCACTCCACCCCATATTCTAAAAACGGTAAAAGGGATGCCCCGCAGACGATAAAATCCGGGTGCCATCTGTCATGGAATCAACGTAACCCAACATCAATCGCTGGGTTTCGGGATGATCACTTTTTTATCCATCGAATTGACTGTAGGGTGCGGTTGTACTTTAACCGCACCATTCAAACCCAAAAATAATTCGTGAAATCCGCACAATTTGTGGATGGTTCTTTTCGGGTGGTGCGGTCATCAACAGACCGCACCCTGCAACCTACAAGCCGGCAGTTAAACCTGCAATCTTAAAAATTTATCCGACGGGTTGACACGCCGAATCAATCGCCTTACCATGTATTTATCGATTCGAGAAAGGAGTTCGTGATGATCAAATCCATATTGGGACATTGTCAAATCAACATCGATTTACAGAATATTCAGTTTTACAAGGACCTGATGAATTTCATGGGCTGGAAGGTCGTTTATGAAGATCACAATATCCTGGGAGTCGAGGATGAACACGGTACCAGCCTCTGGTTCGCAAGTCCCGAAAAGAAAATCTTCAACGACTACGACGGAACTGGCATGAATCACCTGGGTTTTTTGGTCCCACGCCAGGCTGATGTTGACAACGCCGTCGCTTATATCCAAAAATTGGGCATCCCGCTCCTGTTTGAAACCCCCCGCCACCGCCCCGAGTTCTGCATAAATGAGAACGTGACCTATTACCAGGTCATGTTCGAAAGCCCCGACAGGCTGCTGCTTGAGGTGGTTTACACGGGACCCAAGTCCCAGGGATGACGGCACCCGGGCGGCAAACAAACCGGAGAAATTGAACATACCCGCCGGTAGCCGAACCGGCGGGCACTTAATTATCCTTTGGGGGTTTCAGGAGAATCAGCTCATGGTAAAATCGAGCCGATGAAATTGACAGGCTGAAAGGGATTTGGATATGCAACCAATTGAGATGTTTCCAGGCATGTTCTGGGTCGGGGTCAACGACCGCTGCACCGAGCTTTTTGAAGGATTATGGCAAATCCGCGACGAGGGGATTTCCTACAACAGCTACCTGATCAACGATCAGAAAAAAGCCATCATCGACCTGGGCAGCAAGGCAACCGCCCTTGAACTGCTCGAGCAGATCAGATCGGTGATCGATCCAGCGGGATTGGATTACATCGTGATCAACCACATGGAGCCGGATCACTCGGGGGCATTGAAGTTGATCCTGCAGGCAGCCCCGCATGCCCGGCTGCTCGGCTCCGCCAAGACCGTAGATATGCTGGCGGCATTTTACGGCATTACGGAAAACATCCAGGTTGTCGGCAATGACGAGGAAATCAACCTGGGCAGCCACACCCTGAAGTTCATCGCCACTCCATTCGTCCACTGGCCCGAAACCATCATGACCTACGAGACCAGCCGCAGGGTCCTCTTCTCCTGTGATGGATTTGGCGGCTACGGGGCTTTGAACGGCAGCATCTTCGATGATGCCCATGTTCCGCTGGCATGGTACGAGGAGCAGGCGCTCCGCTATTTTGTCAACATCGTCGCCAGTTTTTCCAAGCCGGTCAAAAATGCAGTCGCCAAACTGGAAAATCTACCCATTGATATGATCGCTCCTTCGCATGGGCTCATCTGGCGCAATTCACCCCGGCGCATCGTTGATCTTTACAGCCGGTGGGCGGGGTATGCCGGCGTCCCCGGAGACCCCGGGGTCACGCTGTTATACGCCTCCATGTACGGCAACACCGAATGCATGATGGAAGCCGTGGCGCAGGGGATTGCCGATGAAGGTGTCCCCCTGAATGTATTCAATGTCTCCAAAACATCCATCAGTGAGATTCTGCCGTCCATCTGGCTCCGGCGCGGGGTGATGGTGGGTGCGCCCACCTACGAGGGCGGCATGTTCCCCGATATGGCAAATGTGTTGAAGATGATCCAACGCAAGCATATCTTCAACAAGATGACAGCCGGTTTTGGCAGCCACGCCTGGAATGGCGGGTCCCTGCGCGAATTCACCGAACTGGTGGAAGCATTGCGCTGGGAGACCTTCGGCGCCCTGGAATTCAAGGGTGCGCCGGGTGCCGCCGGCTTGATGGATGGGCGCAGGTTTGGTGCGGAATTTGCCCGCAGGGTGATGGCGGGGTAGCACCCGTTCGATGATAAGGAGGAGAGCCGGTGAAGCAGCCCGGCTCCCTTTTTTTTTATACAATTTGGAAAAGAGGGGGATATATCCCGGTTGATTACATGCCCAGAAATTTCATCAACTCAAATACCAGGAATGCCGGCCAGACGATGCCTTTCAAAAAGCCCAGCACGCCCAGCCAGAAAGTGGTGGCGCTGCCAATGAAATACACCCAGGCGCCGATCATGCCCAAACAGTAAACAGCTTCGGCTCCGCCGCGATGATATTCCTTCCTTTTCCCGCATTCCTTTTCCACAGGTTTTGTTTCAGTGGTCATTTTTTCTCTCCTTTTTCATGATTTCCTCATTATTTATACGTCATTTTGATCCAACGGTTGCAGGCAAAAAGGGCATCCCCTGTGGATGCCCCTGTAAAAACCCCCGGCGCCCTGCTGCGCACACTCCTGAGTGCGCCGGGGCTCGAATGCTTTTTGCCCCCACCGGTGTGTGGAATTTTAAATCATCAGCGCCCTGCTGCGCACACTCCTGAGTGCGCCGGGGCTCGAATGCTTTTTCTCCCCACCGGTGTGTGGAATTTTAAATCATCAGCGCCCTGCTCTGCACACTCCTGAGTGCGCCGGGGCTCGAATGCTTCCCCTCGCCGGTGTGTGGAATTTTTTAATTGATCAGCGCCCCTGCCGAGGCTCGAACTCGGAACCACTGGATTCGAAGTCCATTACTCTGTCCAATTGAGCTACAGGGGCGTTCGTCCTCATTTTACCACGTTCCACTCCGTTTTTCTTGCGCTCATTTCCCCGCTGTGCTACACTCATACCATGTCTGCTGAAGAATCCATGTTCCAGGAGGCACTCTCCGCCATCCAGCAGGGACAGACCGCCCGGGCGCGTGACCTGCTCACCCGCCTGCTGCGCATCAACCAGTCCAACCCCGTCTACTGGCTCTACATGTCCACTGTGGTGACGACCAAAAAGGAGCGTGTCTTCTGCCTCAAAAAGGTCCTCGACCTCGACCCGCAAAACCCGGACGCCCGCCGCAATCTTGCCATACTGGGCGCCCGTCCCCCCGACCCCGACCTGGAAATCCCCTTTGCAGCCCAGCGCCGCAGGTGGGAAGCCCGCCTCAGCGATGCCCCCCCTGAAGCCAAAATCTCCCGCGGCGCCCGCCTGCAGATCATCCTGCTCTCACTGGCGGGACTGCTGGTGGTGGCATTAATCATTATGGCTGCCACCGGTGTGCTTGGCATTGATTTCAAGCCCGCCAGCCGCAATCCCAACCAGTTCCGGATTTTCCCCACTCCGGTGGTGACCGAAACACCCACACCCATCATTCCCACCGCCACACCCGGTCCAACCGCCCCCTGGCATGCCCTGGAGGCGACCTATACCGCCACGCCCGTTTACGCCGTCACACCCCACAACCTGGTGGAGGCGTACACCATCGCCATGCGCTCCTTCTCCCGCGCCGATTGGGACTCCAGCGTCACCTACTTCAAGCAGGTGCTCACCCTGCAGCCGGACGCCGTGGACGTGCTGTACCTGCTGGGCGAGACCTACCGCATGCAGGGAAAGGATGAGACCGCCCTTTCCACCTTCAACCAGGCGATCAAGGACAAACCGGAGTTTGCTCCGCCCTACCTGGGGCGCGCCCGTCTGAACCTCTCCTCGGATGAACCGGATCTGGAAACGGCGCTTGAAGATTTGCAGACCGCCGCCGATCTCGACCCCCAGTTTGGTGAGGTCCAACTGGAGCTGGCAAACCTGCATCTTCTGCAAAACCAGCCCGCCAGCGCACTGGATGCGTTAAAGGAAGCTGACCGCCTCCTGCCGGGGTCGCCGCTGGTGCATTTTTACCGCGCCCGGGCGTTGATGCAGCAGGAAAACCTGAACGAGGCGCTGAAATCCATCAACAGCGCCCTCTCGCTGGATGTCACCCTGCTGCCAGCCTACCTGGTGCGCGGTGAACTGT
>ERZ1026796.2532-NODE-2532-length-10474-cov-3.066493_pt1 | contig 10474 bp, 7 predicted proteins | sample MGYA00520874_ERZ1026796 | MGnify/ENA primary metagenome ERZ1026796 (study PRJEB33270, sample SAMEA104284474) | anaerobic digester metagenome | biome: Anaerobic digester microbiome; feature: mesophilic sludge digester; material: Anaerobic digester biomass | place...
TTCAACAAAGGAGGCCCGCCCATCGCGCCGGATACCGCCGCCGGGCACAGCGACACCGACCTTGCGCGCCAGCTTCTGCGTGTCGCCCTTGAGCAGCAATTCCTTGTACCACGGCGGGATAATCACCCAGCGCCCGTCGGTCGGCACGTTGTTCTGGTCAAGGATCGTGGCGAGCTGCAGCAGATAGTTCAGCGGATAGCCGGCCGTGCCCATGTCCGTCTTCGGCGAACCATTGGTGCCGATGAAATTGTCGCTGCTTACCTGCGACCACAGCGCCGCCAGGTCGCCGTCCAGCTCGTCCTTGAGCGCATAGCCCGCCTCGCGCATGGCCTCGCTCATCACATCCGGCCGCGCCTGCACGCGGTCGATGTCGTCGACCTGGAAGTTGAAATAATTCGCCTGATCGATGAGCAGCGTAGTGCCGGCCCCGGTGATGTCCTCGGGGTCATTGATGTCACTGTTCTTGGTGTAGCTGCCCACCGTGATGCTGCCGATAGCGTTGATCTTCACGCTGTCGCCGACGTTGCGGATCTCGCCCTCGTAGTCCCGATTGATCACGCCCGCCTGGCCGAACACCAAGCTCTTGTGAAGATTCTGGAGAATCCGCGCACTCCAGAGAGTCGGAATGAAATTTTCGATGGCCATCTGGCCCTCCTGTTACCTGCCCGTCTTCAGCGCCAACTGGACCTCGTCCCAACGTCGGTTGATCTCGTCGGGCGACATCCGTTTGACCTCCTCGAGCGTCAACGCGGGCTTGCGCTGCGGGTTCGTGCTGGCCATGTTCACGCCGGCAGCCGGCCTCAGATTCGGATAGCGGCTCAACACCTGCTCTACCGCCGCATCCACGCCTGCCGGCTCGCCGTCGTCGTCGAACTGCACGTCGCCCATCTCCTGCTCGGTGATCAGCGCCAGCGCTTCGTCCTCCAGCCGAACGGCTTGGCCGGTGAGCGACGCCTTCTCGTCGAGCAGCAGCGCCCGCTGCGTGGTGAGGAACTTGGCATCGAAGTCCTTCGTGTAGGAGATGCCATCCTTGGTGACCCCCTTCACCGCGGCCTTCTCGGGCACCACCGGCTGCCCGGGCTTCTTGGCGACGACCTTCGCTGCGGGGGCGGCGACGACCTTCGCTGCGGGGGCGGCGACGGCCTTGGCTGTGGGGGTCGCCGGTGCAGCGGCCTTCTTCGCCACGGCGACCGGCGCCGGCGCGGCCTTCGCCGCCTTCTTCGCGGCGATGGGAGCAGCTGCCTTCTTCGCCACGGCAGGCACGGCCTTCTTCACCGGAGCAGTGGCCTTCTTCACCGGAGCAGTGGCCTTCTTCACCGGCGCTGCCTTCTTGGGAGCCGCCACCGCCTTCTTCGCGGGAGCGGCAGCCACCTTGGCAGGGGCCTTCTTCGCCGCTGCCGCCTTGTTGGAAGCCGCCGGCGCAGCCTTCTTCACCGGGGCCGCGGCCTTCTTCGCCGGCGCTGCAGCCTTCTTCGCAGGAGCGGCAGCCGCCTTGGCAGGGGCCTTCTTCGCGGGTGCCTTCTTGGCAGTCGCCATCGCGTTGAACCTCCGTGGTCCGGTCGTCAGGCCGGGATGCTATCGGTCCGGGGCCCGCTCCGGGCCGATCCATGGCTGCAGCCGGGAGAGCAGTTCAGCGGGCGGCAAGGCCACCACCAGCAGCTTCGACCGCGACGCGTGCCCGCTGCCGAGCTGCACGTCGCGGTTGCGCAGCCCGAGCGCCGCCGCCAGCACCTTGACGATCTCCTCGTTGGCCCGGCCGTCGACCGGAGGGCTGCACACTCGGATGCGTAGCTCATCGCCGTGGCGGCCGACCACCTTCGCTGCACTCGCACCTGGAACGGCGCGCACCGCGAGGATCGCGCCGTTCGGATGCGGGCGCACCAGTTCGGTCAACCGGCCACCGTGTCGGTCTCGGGAGTGCTGGCGACCACGGCGATGTGGATCGGCTCTCCGTCGAGGTCGGCGTTGGGTTCCCCGGCGACCCACGCCAAGGAGGTCGCCAGCGTCGCGTCGGTGAGGAGGTGCTGGTACGCCACCACCTGGCGGCGCACGCTCTCGGGCACTCCCAGCGAGAGTGCGATGCGGTCGCTCACCTGCAGGCCCGCCTCGCGTCGTGCCTGTTGCACCAGCCGCACCAGGTCGCGCGTGACGCCTTCGGCCTCCAGTTCCGGGGTGAGTGCCGTGTCGAGGACGACGACGCCGGCGCCGTTGGAGAGCGGCGTGCTGGCGCCGCCGCCCTGCACCACCATCTTCAGCGCGTACTCCCCATCCAGGAGCGGCACACCACCGGCAACCACGCCATCGTCCGTGCGCTGCCAGTCGCCCGTCTTCACCGCTTTGATCACCTGCTGCACCTGGCTGCCCAGGCGCGGGCCCAACGCCGCCGGCACCACCTGCAGGTCGTAGCTGGCAACGGAGGCGACGTCGTCGGTGAGCTGCACCGACTTCACGTTCACCTCATCGGCGATCAGTTCGGCGAAGGCTTCCAGGCGGCCGGCGCCCGCCACCGCCACCTGCAGCGACGACAGCGGCTGACGTACACGACGTTGGTGCGCCTTGCGCAGACGCAACGTGCTGCTGCACACATCGCGAGCGAGATCCATCGACACCACCAGCTCTGCGTCGGATGGCACCGCCGCGGCATCCGGCCAATCGGTGAGGTGCACGCTGCGTTCGCCGGTGAGCGCGCGGTAGACGGCCTCCGTGGTGAGCGGCAGCAAGGGTGCGAGCGCCCGACAGAGCAGCGCGAGCACCGTGTGCAGCGTGTCGATGGCGTCCTGCTCACCGGCCCAGAAGCGGTCGCGACTGCGCCTGACGTACCAGTTGGTGAGCGCGTCGAGGAAGCTGCGCACCGCGCCGCAGGCAGCGAACAGGTCGTACTCGTCGAGCGTGGTGGTGAGCGTGGCCAGCAGATCGTGCGTCTTGGCCAGGATGTACCGATCGAGCACATCGGTGCTGTCGGTGCGGAACGTGCCCTGCCGGCCGGCGGCGTTCGCGTACAGCGACAGGAAGTACCAGCTGTTCCAGATGGGCAGGATCACCTGCCGCACCGTGTCGCGGATGCCCTCCTCGGTGACCATCAGGTCGGTGCCGCGCAGGATCGGCGAGCTGAGCAGGTACCAGCGCATCGCGTCGCTGCCGTAGTTGTCGAACACCATCATCGGGTCGGGGTAGTTGTTGAGGCTCTTCGACATCTTCTGGCCGTCGTCGCCCAGCACGATGCCGTGGCTCACACAGGTGTTGAAGCTGGGCCGGTCGAACAAGGCGGTGGCCAGCACGTGCAGCGTGTAGAACCAACCTCGGGTCTGGCCGATGTACTCGACGATGAAGTCGCCCGGGTAGTGGCTCTCGAACCACTCCGCGTTCTCGAACGGGTAGTGCACCTGCGCGAACGGCATGCTGCCGCTCTCGAACCAGCAGTCGAGCACCTCCGGCACGCGCCGCATCGACGACAGACCGGTGGGGTCGTCGGGGTTGGGGCGCACCAGGTCGTCGACGTAGGGCCGGTGAAGGTCGGTGACCTCGACGCCGAAGTCACGTTGCAGGTCGGCGATGCTGCCGTACACGTCGATGCGCGGGTACTCGGGGTTGTCGCTGCGCCACACCGGGATCGGCGAACCCCAGAACCGGTTGCGGCTGATGCTCCAGTCGCGAGCGTTGGCCAGCCACTTGCCGAAGCTGCCTTCCTTGATGTGCTCGGGCACCCAGCGAATCTGCTGATTGAGCTCGACCATGCGGTCGCGGAAGGCGGTGACCTGCACGAACCACGAGCTGATGGCGCGGTACACCAGCGGCTCCGCGCAACGCCAGCAGTGCGGGTAGCTGTGGTTGTAGCTGTCATGGCGTACCACCACTCCCCTCGCTTTGAGCTCCTTGACGATCAGCGGGTTGGCGTCGAAGACGTGCACGCCGGCCCATGTGCTGACCTCGCTGGTGTAACGGCCGTGCTCGTCCATCGGGCAGATCGTGGGGATGCCGACGGCGTTGCAGACGTTCTGGTCCTCCTCACCGAACCCGGGAGCGAGGTGCACCACGCCGGTGCCGTCCTCGGTGCTGACGAAGTCGGCGGCCAGCACGTGGAACGCGGTGGGCGTGTCGGCGAAGTACGGGAACAGCGGCGTGTAGTGGCGGCCGACCAGGTCGGCGCCTTTCAGCACGCCGACCTGGGTCGCGCCGGCGAACTCCTTCTCGTACGCACCCAGGCGCGCTTCCGCGAGGATGTAGCGCTGGGTTGCGCCGTCGGCGTCGGTCTCCTGCATCACCGCATAGTCGATGTCGGCACCGACGGCGAGTGCGAGGTTGCTGGGAAGGGTCCAGGGGGTGGTGGTCCAGGCGAGGATCTTCTCGCCACTGTCCAGCTGGAACTGCACCGTCAGCGCAGGGTCCTGGCGGTCGCGATACACGTCGTCCATGCGCGTCTCGGTGTTGCTGAGCGGCGTCTCACAGCGCCAGCAGTACGCCAGCACGCGGAAGCCCTCGTAGATCAGACCTTTGTCCCACAGGGTCTTGAACGCCCACATGACGCTCTCCATGTACGACGTGTCGAGCGTCTTGTAGTCGTTCTCGAAGTCGACCCAGCGCGCCTGGCGGGTGACGTAACGGTGCCAGTCGTCGGTGAAACGAAGCACGCTGGTGCGGCAGGCGTCGTTGAACTTGTCGATGCCGAACTTGGTGATGGCCGGATGACCACTGACACCCAGCTCCTTCTCGGCCACCACCTCGGCGGGCAGCCCGTGGCAGTCCCAGCCGAATCGGCGATGCACCTGCTGCCCGCGCATGGTGCGGTAGCGGGGCACCGCGTCCTTCACGAAGCCGGTGAGCAGGTGCCCGTAGTGCGGCAGGCCGTTGGCGAAGGGTGGGCCGTCGTAGAAGACGTACTCGTCGGCATCGCGACGCGCCTCGACCGACGCTTCGAAGGTGCGGTCGCCGTCCCAGAACGCGAGCACCTCGCGCTCGACGGCGGGGAACGACGGTTGCGGTTGAACAGTGGGGTAGGTCACGACGGCTCCTGTGCTGATTGCACAGGGACGAGCCGACCGGCCCGCGGTACCACCCTGCTTGCCGGGACACGGCCTGGACAGCCGTGCCTCGACCACTCGACTGCACCAGCGATGTCGGGCTGGACCCGTCCGGTTCTACTGGGCGCCGCGACCACAGGCCGAGACGCTGTTCTTCCGGAGGCTCGGAGGTGATGGCCTCGTCAACGCCGTGGATTCGAGTCTACCGCGCGTACTGCGGCCGGCGAGAGCGCTTATCGAAGTTCGTCGCCGCCCACGCGGAACGACTCGTGCTCCGGCTCCGGCGCCGGCGCCGCCGGTGCCGGTGCCGCCACCTCGGCAGTGACGTCGTCGCCGCCCGTCGCGGCTTGCGCCGCCTGCGTGCTGGCAACCTCCTCATCGAGCAGCCGCCACACGCTGCTCTGCGCATCGGCGTCGCCCGACAACGCCAATGCGCTGAGATCGGCCGAACGATCGGGCGCCGGCGCGAGCGAAGACTCGGTGTCGGTCTCGGCCGCACCGCGCTGGGCCGCCTGCTCGACCGGCATCGGCGCCAGGCCTGCTGGAGGCGGCAACTGCACTGCGGCGGGTGGATCTGCCAACACCGGTTCGCCGGCAAGTGGTGCGCCCGTTCCCTGCGGGCCGGCGACCTGCTCGATCACCACGGGTTCGGCCGCGACCGGCTCGGCAGACGCGGACAGCAGCGGGCGGCGCATGTCGCCCAGCCCACCGGGCACACGATCCACCAGCTCTTGCAGTTGCACGGCGGCGTCGCGCAAGCGCTCGCGCTGCGCCTGGAGGTAGTGCTCGAGGTGGTCGACGTCGCCGAGCAGGAAGTCGCGCCGCGCCAGTAGCGACTGCACTTCGTTCTCGGCACGCATGCGCTCGTCCTCCACCGCGCGCCGTGCTTCGAAGCGCGAGTCGTCGACGGCCTTGGCGGCCATGGCGCGCGCGCTGTCGAGCACACGCGACGCCTCCTCGCGGGCGATGCCGGTGATGCTCTCGGCTTCGATCCTGGCCTCGGCCACCGTGCTGTCGGCGGTGCGTTGCGCCAGCAGCAACGTACGACTGATCACCTCGGTGTCGCCACTGCGACGTGTGGGCTCGACCGCTTCCTTGGGCTCGGCCACCTGCTGCGAGACCTCCTGCAGCTTGGCCACCGCGGCACGGGCACGTGCTTCCATCGCCGCGGCCTGGTTCTGCGCAGTCTCCACCGCAGTAGCGACCGCAGTGCGGAACAGGTCGACCTCCTGCGGGTCGTACCCCTTCTTTACCGTCTTGAAGCCAGTACTGCGAATGGTCTGTGGGCTGATGTCCATGTACCGATGTTAGGCGCGACACAGCGCGCATGGCACCAGGAACTGATCAGCCGCCGTAGCCGGATTCGTCGTACGAGTTGGGGCGATGGATCGGCTTCAACAGGTAGACCCCGGTGGCCACCTTCTCCATGCTGCCGTTGAGGCCATAGCACAGCCCGCTGGCGAAGTCGATGAGCCGACGAGAGACCTCGCGGTCGGCCGCTTCCAGGTTCATGATGACCGGCAAACCCTCGCGGAACTTGTCGGCGAGCTCCTGCGCAGAGTCGAAGCGGCGCGGACGAACGGTGTACGGATCGGCGCCGGCCGCAGTGGCCACCACGCGCGGCGTCGGAGCGGGCCGCGGGTTGATGGGCCGCGGTTGCACGCTGGAGTCGTCGTTGGCGGGCACCGGGCGCCGGCTCGCAACATCGTTCATCGTGCTGGTTGGAAAGCTCGGGCGTGTTGGCACCGCTCTGACCGGCGCCTCCGCCTCCAGCTCGTGGCCATACCCGCGCTGTTGCCTCACCGGCTCCTCGCGGGGCGGACGGGCAGCGCGCACGGGACGCTCGGCTTCGGGCGCGACGTCGTAATCGTCGTAGGCATCGTCGGGTCCGAGACCCAAGTAGTCCATTGCCTTCTTCCACATCGACATTCGCTGCCCTCCTGCAATCGACGAGGCTATCGCACCAGCGCTCGCGCGGGTGGACGCTGGCCGAACAGCGCGCTTCCCACGCGCACCTGCGTAGAGCCCTCTTGCACTGCCACCTCGAGGTCGTCGGTCATCCCCATCGAACAGACGGCCAACCCCAGCCGATCGAGGAGTTGCCGAACCGCGCGAAAGCCGGCGCGGGCCGCCTCTGGCCCACCCGTCGTCGGGCCGACAGTCATCAGGCCGCGCACACTCAGCCCGGCCTCCTGAGCCGCCGCCACCAGCGCCGGCGCATCGTCGAGGAGACAGCCTCCTTTGCCGGGCTCGGCCAAGGCTGCCACCTGCACCAGCACCGCCGCACCCGGCACGCGATGCGCGAGCTCGCGGATCAACGACTGCCGATCGACCGTTTCGTACACGGTGACGATGGGGGCGAGCAGGCGCACCTTGTTGGTCTGCAACTGGCCGATGAAGTGCACGCCGAACGAGTGCTCGAGAGCGGCGAACTTGCCCACCACCTCCTGCGCGTAGTTCTCGCCCACCGCGGTGCACCCTGCGTGCACCGCCGCCCAACAGGCATCGATGCCGAACGTCTTGGTGACCGGCAGCACCGTCACACCCGTGCCACCGGCGCGTTGGATTCGGTCGCGCACCACGGCCAGTCGTTCAGCCACCTGCACGTCGAGGGCGCTCATCGAGACGCCCGCTTGCAGACGGTCATCACCTGACGGCCCAGTTGACGACGACGGCGATGCGAGTAGAGGTGCTCGACATCGCATCCGGTGCACGACGAGGCATCCACCACGGCGACGCCCACCTCCTCGAGTGCGCAGCGAACCACACTCGGCATGTCGAGCGCCGGAGCGCCCCACGACGTGCGCGCCTCGACGTGCGCGCCGAAGCGTGCCCGGAACGGCGCACGATCCGGCTCACCGAACTCGTAGCAGCACGGATGGATGCAGTGCCCGAGCACCGCCACCACCGTGCCGCTGCTCATCTGCGACACCGTCGCTTGCAGCACCCCCGCCAGCGCACCCCTCCACCCGGCGTGCACCACGGCGATGGTGCCGTCGTCACCCACCAGGGCAACGGGCGCGCAATCCCCCACCCACGCGGCGAGCACGGCGTTGCGCCGATCCGTGATCGCAGCATCTCCGGTCGCGAAGTCGTGCTCTCCAGGGTGTGTGACCCGCAGCACCGCTGTGCCATGTACTTCATCGAGTTGAGTCCAGACGCCCGGCGCAAACGCCGCGCGGCGGTGCAGCAGCGCCGCACGATGCCCGTCGAGGTGGAAGTCGCCGTCGGCCATCGTGCTGCAACGGATCTGCACTGTGTCGTCACCGACCTCGAACACGAGGCTCGGCGAGGACGCCCGGTTCACTTCAAGAAGGAGGGCACGTCGAAGTCGTCGTCGTCGTCGAGCGGGTCGGCGCCGTCATCGGCGAACAGATCCTTCAACGTGGACGTGGGCTTCTGCTCGGGCACGGCCTTGACCACCGGGCGACCGCCACTGGTGGTGGCGCCGGTGTTGCCGCCATCCCAACGGTCGAAGCCGGCGGCGATGACGGTGACCTTCACCTCGTCGCCCATCTCGTCGTCGATGACCGTACCGAAGATGATGTTGGCGTCTTGATGAGCAACGCCATGGATGATCTCGGCCGCCGCGTTCATCTCGAACAGCCCCATGCTGGACGGCCCGGTGATGTTGAGCAGGATGCCGCGGGCGCCGTCGATGGCGGCCTCGAGCAACGGGCTACTGATGGCCGACTTGGCAGCGGTGACCGCACGATTCTCGCCGCTCGCCTGGCCGATGCCCATCAGCGCCGAGCCGGCGCTGGAGAGGATCATCTTCACGTCGGCGAAGTCGGTGTTGATGAGACCGGGTGTGGTGATGAGGTTGGTGATGCCCGAGACGCCCTGCAGCAAGACCTCGTCGGCCATCTTGAACGCGTTGAGCACGCTCGTCTTCTCGTTGGCCACCGTGAGCAAGCGGTCGTTGGGGATGACGATGAGCGTGTCGACCTTCTCCTTCAGGCGCTGCACGCCGGCATCGGCCTGCACCGCCCGACGGCGACCTTCGAAGCTGAACGGGCGAGTGACCACACCGATCGTGAGGGCGTTCATGCTGCGCGCGACCTCGGCGATGATGGGCGCTGCACCGGTGCCGGTGCCGCCACCTTCGCCGGCGGTGATGAACACCATGTCGGCGCCCTTGATCATCTCTTCGATCTCGTCGCGATGGGTCTCGGCGGCGTTACGACCGACATCGGGGTCGCTTCCCGCGCCGAGGCCACGGGTGAGATCGCGACCGATGTCGAGCTTCACGTCGGCGTCGCTCATCAGGAGAGCCTGCGCGTCGGTGTTGACCGCGATGAACTCGACGCCTTTGAGGCCGGCGTCGATCATGCGATTGACGGCATTGACGCCACCACCGCCGACTCCGATGACCTTGATGACGGCGAGATAGTTCTGGGGTGCGCCGGCCATCAGAGGGACCTCCGAGATGAGAAAGAGTGGCGAATGGTGAGTGTGGGCACTGAAGTACCTGCTGGCGTGTGATCGTAGCGAATGGGCTGCTCAGCCGAAGGGATCCGCCATGGGCCGGAGGCGCCGGAAGAGTTCGAGATGAGCACTGCCGCTCAGTCTCGCACGAAACTGGAGGGTAGCGGTGGAACGTGGCACTTCAGCACGGCACCGCACCCGCGTCGGCGGTGCTCACATCGAGCTGGCAGACGTCGGTGAGCCCCTTGCGAACTCGGTTCAACAAGCGGGCGAGCTTCTCGTCGATGTTCTTCGAATCGCCCACACGCACCAGCACGCCGTCGGGCTCGCCGTTCTCGAGCACCAGCGTCAACGTGCCCGTGGAGGCGTCGACGCCGACGGTGCGCGTGATCGAACGCACCTCGACGGGCAGGCTGAGCACCAGTTCGGCGACGTCGGCATACGGCGCGCCGGCGAACTGCCCGCGAGCGGTGTCAGGGTGGCTGCCGGTGATGAGCAGGTAGTCGGTGGGTTGACCGGCGATCACGTCGAGCACCCGGCCCTGCACGTCGATGATGCGGAACTGCTGGTCGCCACCTTGAAAGGCGGCGATCGGCCGGCGCTCGCGGATGTCGATGACGACCCGATGCGGGAAGTCGGTGGCGACGTGCGCTCGCTCGACCCACGGCACGGCTTCCAACCGTTGCTCGGCAGCATCGGTGTCGACGAGCAGCACCGGCTCGCCACGCAGATCGGCGATCACGCCCTCCAACACGTCGGCATCGGTGTAGACCGCGCCTTGCACCGTCACTTCCCGCACATCGAAGATCGAGGATGCGAACACGGCGACGGCGCCGATCGCCAACAGCACGACGCCGATGCCGATGCCGGCCCACACGAGCCGGCGGCGACCCTCCGCCCGCCGCACCGAGATGCGCCGGGCCCTGATGCGAGGGTCGAGGCCGCCGCGGGAGCCGGCAGGCGCCGGCTCGGTGGGCCCGGCTTCGTCGAGATCGGCGATGACGATGGTGGAACGCTCACCCGACTCG
>ERZ1026796.2537-NODE-2537-length-10452-cov-9.785860_pt1 | contig 10452 bp, 15 predicted proteins | sample MGYA00520874_ERZ1026796 | MGnify/ENA primary metagenome ERZ1026796 (study PRJEB33270, sample SAMEA104284474) | anaerobic digester metagenome | biome: Anaerobic digester microbiome; feature: mesophilic sludge digester; material: Anaerobic digester biomass...
TGCACCTTCCGGGAGCGAACAGAACGTGGAACCTGCGTAGGAATGCGTTGTCGACACAAGCGAAGTCGGTAGCCAGGATGGCTTTCGACTGGGAGCGGATGAACTCTGACCACGATGGGCCGGTTCGGTCGCGTGTCGGGTCGATCCCGGCGGTGCGGAGGATCTTCCAGACGGTCGACGCGGCGAGTTTGTGACCGAGCCGTGCGACCTGGCGTTGCAACACGAGGATCTGGTGACGGAGCGCAAGGATCTCAGCGTCTCGGGAATCACCGGCCGCAAATACCCAGCCGATTCGTGTGAGAACGAGGCGTGCAAGCGAGGGAATCAGATCCGCAAGACATCGACGCTACCGATCTCGACGAACACCCAAAATTCTCAGGACCACAGTGCGGATGACTCCTCGGCGCCTGAAGGGTCGATGGGGCCCGTAGTCTGTGGTCATGGCCGTTCCTGCTCTCCAAGAGCTACGAGTTCGCCGTGAGGAGATCCTCGGGTTGGCTGCGGCGCGTGGGGCTCATCGTGTACGGGTGTTCGGATCGGTAGCTCGTGGCGACTCAACCCCCACCAGCGATGTCGACTTCCTGGTCCAACTGGACGACGAGCGCGGGCTGTTTGACCTTGGGGGGCTGCTCATGGATCTCCAGGAGCTCCTCGGTTGCGACGTCGATGTCACCACCGAGGCGGGCCTTCGGCCGCGCGTGGCCGACCGGGTGTTGGCCGACGCTGTTGAGCTGTGAGAGAAGACAGCGATCTCGTACTCGACATGATCGAGATGTGCGACCTGATCCTGGAGCATGCTGCGGATCCGGACCGTATGGAGGTGGACCCTGTCGTTCAGGCGGCCGCGCAACGATGGATCGAGGTGCTCGGCGAAGCTGCCTCGAAAATGTCCGCCGAGGTCAAGGCGGCGCATCCGGAGATCCCGTGGCGAGACATCGTCGGCACCCGAGTGATTCTGGCTCATGCGTACTTCCACATCGATCCGGCCGTCATCGGTCAGGTGATCAGCGCTGACGTCCCGACGCTTCGCCGGCAGCTCGACACAGTCCTCGCTGACCTCGCCGACGGCTGACGGCCGGGACGCCTGTTGGCGCCGAAAGGCCATCCGGCAGCGACGGAGTTCGTTGACGGACTTGTCAGCGCAGCGAATGCGTCCGTACTGGGCGGAGCCGGAGCCGACCGCGCCAATGCTGCGCCGCCAGCCACGTCGATGTCCGCATGTGTCCATGTTCGCACTGCTGGGGGTGTGGGCGGCTTGGGTGGTTGGCGCAACCGCCCGGGTGCCGTCTTGGCCATGAGAATGGCCATGATTGGAACCCTCAATGAGGCTACGAAACCCCTCGAAATTGCCAGGAGGTCGCGGTTGCTAGGGGTTTTCGAGGGTACAGGAGGGCTGTGCAGCCGTCTCGAAAACCGTTGAGCACGCAAGTGTTCCAAGGGTTCGAATCCCTTACTCTCCGCCACCAACATCCCTACGGGGAACTGGGAAGTAGCCGATTTTGGCGGTTGCGAACTCAGTCGAAATCGTGCCTCTTTTGGTGTCGCATCCCATCTGCCATCCCATCCAACGGTTGGGTCTGACAGGGTGGCACACGTGTGCGGGTCACTCAGAAAGCTGCCATCAGGGTCCTGGGAGATCCGACTTTTCCTAGGCACTGACGACACCGGAAAGAAGCGATACCGGTCAAAGTCGGTGAAGGGTTCCAAGCGGGAGGCTGAGCGCACGATGCGCCAGCTGATCGCGGAGATTGAGGCCGGTCGTGTGGAGTCCGGATGGTCCGATCCGACGCTCACAGTCGACCGACTGCTGGAGCGCTGGCAGGCGGCGAATGTCAACGACTGGAGCCCGACCACCGCCCGAGACCACCAACGGACAGCCGAGGGCTGGATCTCACCACACCTCGGCACCGTCAGGATCAGCCGGCTGACAGTCGAACGCCTCGAACGCTTCTACCAAACCCTCCATACCGAAGGCGGCAAGGCTGGCCGCCCGCTGTCGGCGCAGTCGGTCAAGAAGGCCCACAGCATCCTCAGAGCAGCCCTGTCCGCAGCTGTTCGCTGGCAGCTGATCCCCAACGACCCGGCGGTCATCGCCCACACCCCACGAGTCGAGCCCCATCAACACAACGTCCCCGACCTCGACACGGTGGCGGCGATCATCGAGGTGGCCGACCCGAGAATGGCCGTCATCATCCGGCTGGCGATCGCTACCGGCGCCCGCCGAGGTGAGCTCGGCGCGTTGAAGTGGTCCGATATCGACTACCACAAACGGCTGATCACGTTCCAACGTTCGGTCGTCGATGGCGGGCCGGCATCGAAGGTGAAACCAACCAAGACCCGCACCACCGGTATCGTGTCTGTCGGTGAGGCCACGGTTGCTTCGATCGAGACATGGCGGGCCCATCAGACAGCAGTCTCGGAGAAGGCTGAGTTCGGCCCGCTCGACGACGACGGGTGGGTGTTCCCATCCCAGGACTGGGGTCATCCGATCTCGCTCAACCAGATCACCTACGACTGGCGCACCCTCGCGGATGCCCACGGACTCGACGGTGTCCGTTTTCATGACCTCCGCCATGGAACGGCCACACATCTCATCGCGAATGGTACCGACGTGCGCACCGTCGCCGGACGCCTCCGTCATGCCAGCCCAACCATGACACTCGACGTCTACGCCGCCCGAACCACTAAAGCCGACCAAGCCGCCGGACAACTCATCGACGACCTGCTGGACAACCCATGACCAGCCGTCGATTCCACCGCGTTGGCCATTGGCCGCACGTTGGAGGAACGAGCCTGTTGGCCGTCCCATCTCACATCCCATCCAAATGCTGATTTGTGTCCGTGGGGCTCAAAACCCCCGAAACTGCGCGGTGGCGACTCGATCACCGGAAGGCCGGTGCGAATAGAACGGTTTTCTGGGGGGATTCTTGGGTGTCGGCGGGTACACCGCTGACGTGACCGTCAGTGTGGCTTGGTACCCCCCATTTGGTCAGTCCCTCCGCTGGCGTAACCGTCACCCCGCTGTCAGCAACAAGCTGAGTTCGGGCCTGGCGGGCACTGCGATCAATCGGCTCCGGGAACGGAGTCAGCCCGGAAGCCATCACCGCTCGATGATCCACAGCCAACGCCCTCAACCAGTGCCTCGGCCCGACGGATCCCTTCGCATACCTGAACATCGACTTCGCCGCTCCCGAAGTCGTCGAACGACGAGTCCGTCGTGATCGTCACGGTCTTCCCGTCGAATTCGTGCCGGACCGGGACTGGGTCGCCCTCAGTCGTGGAGAACACGACGTCCCAGACGACGGGACTGCCAGCTTCGAACTCGGTCATGAAGCAGTCAGTGCCTTGCTTGGCGATCTGATCATCGAGATCGTTTGAGAGCGATGTTGCTGGGCAAGGTTTGGATTGTTCGCCAAACACCTTCGACCCGTCGGCCCTCGATCCGCCAGCGCCACACCCGGCAGTCAGAACGCACAGTCCAGCCACGGCAACAACCAACGGGAATTTCATTCAGGGAAGGTACCAGCCTCGCCGTTCATGCCAACTGGCTGTCAGCTCATATGGCTCGGCTCAATCGAGGCCGGACCAAGATCCCTGCACCTCCAACAACTCACCAACGATTGGACCTGTTCGGTTCTCCATGAGCCGATCCATGCGCCGGTGTTGGTACGGTCGACGCGATGGGCCGAAGCCAACTCAAACATAAGCGCGGACGTGTACGCCGCCCGACCGTTCTTGAAGCGTTCGGATCTACGGCCCGGCCTGGAATGATGCGACGATCAACAAGACGAGCAGTGAGCGCGTGCGCCGTTCTCTTCGTGGCCTTTCTGAGCGGATGCGGCGAAGAGCACTCGCCGGACGACACCAACCCCGATCCGGGCGCGGTCTCACTCGACGTTGTGTTCGACTCTGGCCCTCCTATCCAGGTTGCGATGGCACCAAAGGGCGGTGGTGTTCTTGTCGGTGGAATAGTCGAGGCTGCGGTCACTACCGGAGCCTGTTCCGTAGATTCTTGTGAGCGTTCAAACCAACCGAGCCTGTCGGGCTCCTACGGGATCTCCATCGGATTCATCACCGACAGTGCTGGCACCGATCTGCTGCACGTCCTTACATGCAGCACTGACATCGAGCCATGTCCGCCTGTAGACCTATCGGTGGAGTTGTTCCAGGCTGGCGGTGACTATGCACCTATCGCTGTCATCCCACTGAAAAACTATGGGCTGATGGGGTCGAATCCCGTTGTGAACGGCACCATCCGAGGCGAAGGGTCGCCGGTGGTGACCGTCGCCGACGAGGTATCGATGAGTTCGATGGTGTTCGTAGTCGACACGGACGAGGGGACGTTCACCGACAACGACGCGAGCGGCGGGATCGTTGCCGTTTCTCCGGCGCCAGATGGTTCGGTCGTCATGGCAACCAAAAAGGTCGATGTCAGTGTCACCGTCGGCGGCGGTCCCGTTGCCCCAGTTCCAGCGCAGCCGCTACCAAGCTTGACTGTGCCCGAAGGCGTGTCAGGATCGAGCGGGTCGGGCGGCAGTTCCCTCGAACCCGGCGGCACGGAAGGACCACCGACCGCCGAAATTGAGATCCTTCGACTCGACACCACCAACGATCTCGGTGTCGTCAGGACAATCTCGGAGGCGTCTCCCTCCACCCAGTTCCTTGCAACACCAGATGGCTTGAACCTGATTGCCACGGGCGACACGATGGCCACGGATGCCGTGACCGAGAAGGAAGTCAGCAGCCTCGCTGAACGCCCTGCAACAGAGGCATCTACGATCACCGCCCAGTTCTGCGCAGGGTCGGTGCCAGGCGCCCTCCTTGTCGATACAACTCAGGTCCTACCGAACCCGCAGTCAACAACACTGTCGTTCAGCGTTCCCGCCGGTGAGATGCTGAGCACTGCCACCTTCGAACAGACTGGCCTTGTGTCCCCCAATGCCGCATGTGCCGTGGGCGACCGTGTTTTCGCGGTGGTAGCCAGAGCGCCAACGAACCCGAGCGACACCCCCAACCAAGAAGAGCGCAGCGGAGCCGTTGAACTCATGGTTCTGTAGGCCCACGGCCCAGGGGGACGAAGATGCAGCGCATCACGAGACCCTTCGTGCGGAGGCCCTCGTCGCCAACTGTGGCGACCCAATCCCCCTCGCGCTGACAAGCCGCTCACAGAGCGAAAGCACCCGGCGGGCCACGGCCATGGGTTAGTTGTAGGTGCCCAGAACGATCAAACCCAGAGGCGTACCTTGCGGCAGGGGCCTCGGGGAGTTCTCCCCATGATACCGGGGCTTCGCTGGCTGCAGGTGTTGAGCGCCCCACCCATCCCACCGTTGAGGTGCCATGCCCTACACCGATTTTCGTTGAAGCACCACCACCGCTGCGACAACTACCAGCGCAGCGGCGACGGCGATGAGCCAGGGAGCAACCGTTCTCGACGCTTCTGGGTTGGGCTGGTCTTGGGCGACGGTCGTTGACTCCGGTGGTGGCGGAGCCGGTTTGGGTGCGGTGGTGGATGGGGGCGTGATTGCCGGTGCGTCGCTGATCCGAAGCCTCGGCTCAACGTAGGGAATGTTCGGAGCGGTCCCGGTTTTTCGTGCGTGCAGTTGGGCGTCGCCCGGCGATGCGTCGGCGGGGACAACCATCTGCACTTCAAATCCGTACTGTTTGTCTGCGTCAACGGTCCCCAGCACCCATTCTGTGTCGTCTTGGGTGAGGATGATCTCGATGTCGGTTGTCGGGCGACCTAGCGCCCCTTCGCCGTTTGGTGGCGGACCGGTGTCGTAGCAGTTGTCACCCCACGCTTCGCCGGTCACGGTCACTTCGCCACCTCGATCCACATCCTGAGGGCTGAACGACATTGATGGGCCCGAACAGTCGGCGGAAGCCGGGGGTGCGGAAACCAGACCGGCAGCCATCATCCCGACAAGGGAAGCGAACACGCCAAGAAGACGGCGTTTGCCGGGTACGGCGCTGCTGGTCATCGCAGGCATCCTCTCCTGGAAGCAGTGCCCGCCGAGTACCGCCTCCGCTAAGACAGCGGCGGTCACGCGCCGCGACAGCACGGGTATGCGGGCGTGACGGTCTCCGACTCGTTGCAGCGATCCCATACTTACTCCGACGGCCGCCGAGCCGCTCGAGTTCCCCAGAATTTGGTCGATTCCAAATTTGCGCCCGCCGGCACTGCCGGCCCCGCTGACCTCGACCGGCACACCGCTATCGCAGGCACCGTCGTACGTGGCGAACGCCTCGTCTCACCAATCTGAGGCCACAACCCACTACCTCAAGACGTGCTCATCGCATTCCTCGCCTTCGTCGCCCAGGTCAGTCCTGCCGGCTACTGGTCGTGCTCGCAGTCCCAGAGGCAGGGGCGGTTGTGGGTCATGCTGGAGTGGTGAACGACGCAGAACGGCCGGGGAGCACCAAGTGAACGAGCCGGTCTACCTGTTCTCGCGGATCGCGTTCCGCCATGACATCGACGAGGCCGACACCCTTCACGCGCTCCGAAACGCGATCGGCCAGTGGCACCTCGATGCCGAACCACCGGACCGTCCCGACGTCCGGCTATTGAGCATCGGCCCGGCCCGAAACGGGCAGCTACTGGAAGTCGCGGTGATTCCGTCGCATACTTCACATCAAGTGATCCACTCGATGAAGCTCCGCCCGAGCACACGGGCCCTGTTCCTATGAACACCAAAACCGCGCCGACACCCACCCCAGAAACACCGCTGTACACCTACGGCGACTACCTCGCCGACACCGACGGGCACCTCTACGAACCCACCGGCACCGCAGTGATCGTCGACGGCAAACACGCCACCATCGCAGCGATCGAGGCCGAAGCCGACGAATACACCAAACACGGATTCGGTCCCTACACCACCCGCACCGCCAGCTGACCACCCCAACACGGGTCCTCGGCTATCTCACATACGGTGGAACCTGCTTGATGTGAGAGGTTTGTCGCGGACACGGGTTGTGAACACATCGTGCTGCGGCCCTCCCCGATCCGACGTCATTGTCAGAAGTCGGGTGGGCCCGCCACGCGACGTTGCAGCCAGCGGCGTAAAATGAGGACCCCATCCCTGGCCTGCTCGGATTGTTTGGACTGTGGTGCTCCGTGCGGTGCCCACGATCACGCAGATCTCTCAGAGCTGCTTGCTGAAATCCCTAACCTTGGGTTGAGCTGGGGCCTCCCATCTGGTCTGTGTTGGCGTGGACCACCCATGGGGACTCTGGCGGTCTTCGACAGCGGCAAGCCCTCGGGAAATCGACTCCCGTCTGCAGCGACGCATCGTCGTGGTGTTTGGCCATGAAATTGGCCATGATTGGAAGCCTCAATGAGGCTATGAGACCCTATAGAATTGCCAGGGCTCCGCGGTTTCTGGGGGTTTTCGGGGGTAGAGGAGGGCTGTGCAGCCGTCTCGAAAACCGTTGAATGCGCAAGCATTCCAAGGGTTCGAATCCCCTACTCTCCGCCACTACATCCCATGGGACGACTGGAAAGTGGCCGGTTTCGCCGTCATTGGACTGCGCCGCTGAACTCGATTCCCTCGGAGTTTTGGGTGGCTCTCTCATGGCCAGAGGATTCGCTGAGTATCCGATTCCCGCTAGCACGCGCTCCTTCACCGCAATTTGAGCCACTGGCGGGTACCACTCCGTTGGGGCCCCATCACGCCTGCGTTGGTTCCCTCGGACCGGGCAGCCAGACCTCTGTCACCACTGCGGATAGCGCGTAGGAGCTACACCTCGTGATGGGACTCACCCTATGGCGGCTGCCCATGTCTCCGATCTCTCCCCGCTCGAGAGTTTGGTCGGACTGGTTGAACGTCGCATGTGGCTCCCAAAGGGGTTGCCACATCCGCCAGGCCAGGGGATACTTGGGAGTGCCAAAGGCACGAGCCAGCGGAAGTGAACCCCGGTGCCATCCTCGGACGAGGTGAGCTGGGGTTCTGCGCGTTCAGTCCCAGCGCTCCCTCCCGCTGGCTGCTCCTCGATTGGCCGTCGGCCCCGCCGCCGAGCCGACTCCTCACGGCCATGGCCCCATGGGAGGCAAGAGCGGAACCGACCAGGTAGAATGTTGGGGTGGCTACCACCGCGAAGACCTCCAGTAGGGCAGTCGCAGCTGCGGTCGCCGATGCCCGGCTCGAAGGCATCGAACTCCACCCCGACGCGATCAGCATTCTTGACCAACTCGATGCTGGGCACATCGACTCCGACACCGCAGGTCGGGAACTCCTCGCCCGCCACGGCATCACAGCACCTGCCGGTCACCCCTTCGCCTGAATCAACTTGGCCGTGAGCGCCATCGTTGACCCGTACCTGGAGCCCGGAACCGAGTGCCTTCGCAACAAGCTCGGAATCCGCGACGCGGGTCTGCTCGCCGTCGTAGAGGCCGAGGTCGTCGCCAACCGCGCAATCCGACTTGCCAACAGCCCTGGTCTGGTCCCCCGGACATGGGATTGGACCCACTGGCAGAACCTGCATCGCCACCTCTTCGGTGACGTCTACGACTGGGCGGGCGAGTTCCGAACCGTCGACATCGCCAAAGACGGGCACGGATTCCACCCGGTCTCCATGCTGATCACCGCCACCCGTTACTGCGCCGAGCAGATACGTGCCCTCGCCACTGGACCGAACCCCGGCCGGGGCCAGCTTCCCGCCCGACTCTCAGTCGTTCTCTCGGACATGAACGAAGCGCACCCGTTCCGGGAAGGCAACGGCCGGACACAGCGCGTCCTCCTCGGCCAGATCGCTGAAGTTCATGGCGCTCACCTCGACTGGACACTGATCAGCTCTGAGGCGAACATCGCAGCGTCCAAAGCTGCAGGCAGCGATGAGTACGCCTTCACCGAACTTCTCACCCGTGCCATGCACCTTGCGGAAGACCACTAATCCGGCGGTTGGCGCTTCACCCCGTGCTGGGCAGGATGACGGCCACCGCCGGCACCCCGCCAGCCTGACAAGCCCAGCCTCGGAAGTCCCAACTTTTTCGGCGTTCCAGTCAGTGAAAGTGACTTGATCCCACCGATTAGGTCTTCGGGTAGAGACCGCAAGGGTTTAGCGACGTCTGAAGCTGGCCTTGAGGCACTACCGGCGGGGCCGCTCTCCTGTCGTCGGGGGCCGGGCACTCTCTTTGTCCAAGGCCACCGACGGTTCATGAATGGCATGGTAGATCGGCGTCCGGCTGGCGATCCCGGGGTTTCGGCCGCCATTGGGTCTCGTCTCCGTGGCGTTTGATGTAGTGAGCGCCCGACGTCGGCCGCAGCGATATCAACCCTACGTATGCGAGGCCGGAGCGCATCTTGATATCATGGTGTCATGACAAAGCAAACTACGGTCCGTTTGCCGGACGGTCTCGCTGACGATGCAGAGGCTGTCGCCCGGGTTCGCGGCGAGAGTGTCAACAAGCTGATCATCGACTCCCTTGCGGCCGAGATCGATCGGGTCCGCGCAGACGAGAGCTTCACCGCACGGGCCAAGAAGCTGCTCGATCGTGACCAGGAGATCCTCGACCGACTCGCGAAGTGACCCGCTACCTCAGCCTCGCTGAGTTCTGGTTTCTCGCCGAACAGGTCACCGGCGTCGCCGCTGCAACCCTCATCAACGCAAGCCGTGTCGATCTCGCGGACTCTGCGCTCCACGCGCCCCAAGCTGGCTTCGGAGAAACCGAGTTCTATCCCGACCTGCACGACAATGCCACTGTGTTGGCCTGTCGGATCGCGTGGAACCATCCGCTGCCGGACGGCAACAAGCGGGCAGCGTGGGCATGCCTTGTTCTGTTCATTGACATCAACGGCGGGTCATGGAACGACGGGCGGCCCGACCCCAATGATGCCGTCGAAGCGATGCTCGCCGTCGCAGCCCACGACGTCGACGAGACTTGGCTGGCTGCCTGGTTGAAGGACCGCGTCGACCTCCAAGCATGAACTGCGCGGCCACACGACCCCGTTGACCTAAATCCGGCTGGTTACGTTGTGAGCGCCCCCCTTGGCTGGCCCCCCAAGCGAGGCGAACAGCCGGACATTGCCCTCCGTCACCGGTGGCCATCACTGGGGTGTTGGCCATGAGATTGGCCATGATTGGAACCCTCAATGAGGCAACGAAAGCCCTTGAAACTGTCAGGAGCATGCGGTTTCGTGGGGTTTTTGGGGGTACAGGAGGGCTGTGCAGCCGTCTCGAAAACCGTTGAGCACGCAAGTGTTCCAAGGGTTCAAATCCCTTACTCTCCGCCATTCGCAGCCCTACGGGGCACTGGGGAGTAGCCGATCCAAAGGGCTCCCACGAACACCCCCAGCTGATCCCATCTGAGCGGGGCATCCCATCTCTCCCATCTAGCCGTCAGGTTCTCGCAGGATGGGACACATGCGTGTTCGTGCCGAGGAGTTGTCCGGTGCTTCTCCGGCGGCCTGGGCCGGATTTCGGTGATGGGGTTGGTGTTGTTGGGTGCGTTGAGGC
>ERZ1026796.2539-NODE-2539-length-10441-cov-3.528796_pt1 | contig 10441 bp, 11 predicted proteins | sample MGYA00520874_ERZ1026796 | MGnify/ENA primary metagenome ERZ1026796 (study PRJEB33270, sample SAMEA104284474) | anaerobic digester metagenome | biome: Anaerobic digester microbiome; feature: mesophilic sludge digester; material: Anaerobic digester biomass...
CTTTTTGCGTCATCGCGCCGTGGACGGCGCGCAACCGCCTCCACTACGGCTGCTTCGTGCCCATCGACACGTACGGCGGCTACAACTTCCTCTTCGGCAACAACCCCGACGCCGACGGCAGGCAGGAGCCGGCCGTCATCCGGAAGCTCGCGGAGACGACCTTGAGGGAGTGGCGGATCGAACGGGAAAAGGGCGCCCCGCCGGAGGTCGTCATCTGCCCCGGCGGGTCCGCCGCCGGCTACCGGGAGGGGATGCGGTTCATCGCGGAACACCCTCGCCGCGCCATCCGCCTCGCGGCCAGGAAACTCGGCTATCTCTACGGGCCCGAGATCAGGGAGCTCTCCTGGGGATACTCCATGGGCTATTTCGGCGCGGTGCCCCGCCGGGTCCTCGTGCCGGCCGCCGCGGCGGTCGTCGCGGCGTTCCCCGTTCTCTGCCTTCTCGCCCTCGGCGGGATCTGCTTCCGCGGCGGGGGCCCGGAGGCCTCGCGCGCCGGGTGGGGCCTCCTCTCCCTGGCCATACTGTACCTGAGCGCCGTCCACGCCGTCACCTTCGCGGAGAGCCGCTTCCACCTCCCGTTCGTCCCGATACTCGCCGTCTACGCCGGGAGGCTCGCCGGCCCGGCCGCCAGGCGCGGGCCGCTCCGCCTGGCCGTCTTCGCCGCCGTGGCGGCCGTGCTGGCTTACGGCTGGTCCGTCCGCGCGGGCGAGGAGTGGGGCAGGGTCGAGACGGCGCTCGGCCCAGGGGGGGAGGCGGCTAGGCTCGATTACTGACCGCCGCCGCGCCCGCCCGCGGGGGCACACGGGTAGCCGTACACGTCCACGTCGCACGCGATGGGGGCGCGCGAGGAGAGGGTGAGACGAAGGCGGTGGAGGCTCCCGCGGGGCATTCGGGGCAGCCGGTACGCGTACACGCTCGTCCGCGTGAGCGTTTTCAGGTGGCGCAAGTCCCGCAGCGGGAGCGCCTCGCCGTCGAGGAGCGGGTCCCGCACGGCGACCGGTCCCGAGCTCCGGACGGCCACGCAGAGGGCGGCGTCCCCCTCGTAATCACCCGCCTCCAGCGCGCCCTCGAGCACGGCGGTCTTCGCGCCGGGGATGAACGCGGGAGTCCAGTACCGGTAGACGGGGGAGGCGGTGGGGAGGGCGAAGCCGGCCGCGCCCGTCGGAATGTCGAGCGTGCCGAGCGGCGCGCCGGAAACGCCCCGCGCCGACAGGGAGGAGACGCGCACGGCGGGCGCGAATCCGACGATCTCGAAGGGGCCCGCTCGCGCCCGCGAGGACGCCGCGGGCGGGGGCTCGATCGGCATCCCGGGCGCCTCGATCATGTACTCGAGCCCTCCCCTCCCGGCCTCTCTTTCCGCGCGCCCGGGGCGCCGGATCATCCCGTCGAACCATGCGATCCAGAATCCCTTGTCCTCCAGGAAGCAGTCGCCGCCTGCGCCGTGGATCCGCCGCGCGCATTCGGCGTAGCCGAGCCCCTCGCCGAGGACGAACCGCTCCGCCAGGGCCTTGCGGTAACGCGCGGGCATGTTCCGGATGTAAGGATGGCGCTCCCGCGCCCACGTCCTCATCGAGCGGATATTCAGCCAAAAGCCCGGCAGCCGGACGACGCCGAGGCGCGCGGTCTCGGCCCGGAAACGGAGGAGGACGGAGGTGTTCAGGGCGGCGAGGAGGGCTAGGAACGCGACGACCGCCGCGCGAGCCGCGGCCGGGAGGAGCGCCGCCGGGCGGGCCGCGGCGGATTCGCGCATCACCCCCGTTTCCGCCCGGGCCATGGAGGCGGGAAAGGCCGCCTTTCGCGCCCCCATGCCCCACAACGCCGCGATGAAGATCCCGAAGAAGACGAAAGGCGCCGGGCACGCCGCGTCGAGGTAGTAGATCCAGATCCCCCCCCTCCTCCCGAGCGCGGGGGCGATCGTGCCGGCGAGCCATACGAGGAGGACGACGCGCACGCGCGCGCCCCGCGGGATCCCTCGCCGCGCCGCGCGCGCTGCGACGTTCACGAGCGCCGCCGCCGCCCCGGCCGCGGCGAGGATGTTCCCCGCAAGGAAGAGGCGATACCACCGCGCCCCGCCCGGGGCGAGCTCGCTCGCGAATCTCGGCCCCGCCGCGAACCACGCCGCGAGGTCGGAGGCGATCCCCCCGCGCGACGCCGGCGCCCCCGCGGGGGCGCCGCAGATGAGATCGAGCAGGCCGAGCGTGTTGCCCCAGCCGTGCCGGCATTCGTGCACCAGATACGGAAGGCAGATGAGGAACGCGGCGGCGGCGCCGGAGGCGAGGGCCCCCGCGCGCACGGGGGGGCGGAGGAGGAGGACCGAGAGGAGGGCGAGCGGTATGAAGACCGCCGTGGAGAGGTGGAGCTGGAGGAGAACGGCGATGCACGCCATGGCGCCCGCCGCCCCCCAGGGCCTCCGGTCCGCGGCCCACGAGACGACGGACGCCCAGAACAGGATCACGAAGATGGGCATTATCGTCGGGTTCGACGGGTATTGCGCACGCATGACCCACGGCGCGGAGAGGGCGTACGGGACGAGCGCGAAGAAGGCGGCCGCGCCGCCGCACCATCCCCGCGCCGCCCTGTAGAAGACCCAGAGCGAGGCGACGCCTACGGCGACCGCGAAGAGGTATACCCCCTCCGGCGAACGAGCGAGGGCGGCGGGCGCGGCGAGCAGGTAGTAGTAGAGCGGCCCGAGGCAGAAACCCGTCGCGCCCACGGCCGGGCCGAGGAGGGGGAACTCCCTGCCGGCCGCGACGGCGAACGCCCTCGCGAGGTCGCGCGTCTGGTCGGTGTTGGTCCAGGAGAGATCGAAACCGTGGACCCGGAGAAGCGCGCCCAGGGCGATGACGCAAACCGCCGCCGCAGCGCCCCCGACATGACCGTTGCGTCCCGGCATCTCCCCCTCCGCGAGCGGCAATGGTACCATAAAAGCCGCCGGCCGGGGCCGCCCCCCGCGCCCCGGCGCCGCCCGAGGCCGAGATAATATAGTATAATATCGTCCACCCCCCCGATTTATGGTTGACTTGCGCGGTGCGTTCTCCTATCCTTGGCGCGATTCGTCGTGCGCGACCGCTCTTCGCGCGAAGCCGCGGCAACCATCTCCGCGCCGTCGGCCGACGGCGCGGAAAAAGCGAAAGGGGAAGGCCCATGGTACAGCTCCGGTCGTTCGTCTTCATCGACAGTCTCCAGCCCCAGCTCGCCTCGTTCGTCGCCTCCGCGGCGAAAGGGTTCATGCCGGTCGCCGGCATGGCGTCGCTCTACGTCGAGGTCGCGCCGGGGATGGAGATCATCAAGGCCCTCGACGTGGCCCTCAAGGCGACCTCCTGCCGCCCGGCGGTGCAGGTCGTCGAGCGCGCCTACGGCTGCCTCGAGGTCCACTCCGACGACAAGGGACAGGTCCTCAACGCGGGGAAGGCGATCCTCGACTACCTCGGCCTGCAGGAGGTGGACCGCCTCAAGCCGAAGGTCGTCTCCACCTCGATCATCCGCCGCATCAGCCCGTACCAGTCCCAGCTCATCAACAAGGGCCGCGACGGCTCGATGCTCCTCGGGGACCAGACCCTCTTCACCATGGAGACCGATCCGGCCGCCTACGTGACGATCGCGGCGAACGAGGCCGAGAAGGCGTCGCACGTGACGCTGGTCGAGGTGCGCCCGGTCGGCCGCTTCGGGCGCCTCTACCTCGGCGGCGAGGAGCGCGACATCATGGTCGGCAGCGAGGCCGCGATCAAGGCGATAGAGGCGATCACGGGCAAGGAGCAGACGGGCAAGGGCGGGGAATAGCGCCGCCGCGCGGCGGTCGGAAACGGAACGTAAAGATCCGGGGAAAGGGGGATCGCGATGTCTGAGGCACTGGGAATGATCGAGACGCGGGGATTCGCGGCGATGGTCGAGGCGGCGGACGCGATGGTGAAGGCGGCGAAGGTCGAGCTCGTCAGCTACGAGAAGATCGGCGGCGGCTATGTCACCGCGATCGTCCGCGGCGACGTGGCGGCCGTCCGCGCAGCGACCGAGGCCGGCGCGCGCGGCGCGGAGAAGGTGGGAGAGCTCGTCTCCGTGCACATCATCCCGAGGCCCCACGTGAACGTGGACGCGGTGCTCCCGCTCGGGCGCCCCGCGGGCAAGGAGTGACGGGCGCCGCGCTTCCCTGAGGCGCGCGCGGGGGGGCCGCCCCTTTCCGGGGCCTCCGCCCCCCGCTTGGCGCCGCGGCAGGCATCAACGGGCATCGTGAGGAGGCATCCATGCTCCTTGGCAAAGTGGCGGGAACGTTGGTTTCCACGCAGAAGGACGAGAAGCTCCGGGGGCTCAAGTTCTACCTCGTGGAGAAGCTCGACCTCCGGGGCGGGCCGACCGGCGCCTTCGTCGTCGCCGCCGACTCGGTGGGGGCGGGCGTCGGCGAGGTCGTCATCTATGTCTCCGGAAGCTCCGCGCGCTACACCCCCGCGACGGAGGGAAAGCCCGCGGACGCTACGATCGTCGGGATCGTCGACTCGTGGGACCTGAACGGGAAGATCGCGTACGACAAGGGCGCGAAGGCGTAACCCCGGGGGCGGGGCGGCGGGCGGGGGCCGCCGCGCCCCGCGCCTGAGTTCCGGGCACCCGGACCATCAACCATCGCACGGAGCGGGCCATGAACCTCACTGAAGCGCAGATCGCGGCGATCGTCGAAAACGTCATCAAACGCCTCGCGGACGAGGGGGCGGTCGAGAAGGCGGCCGCCGCCGGGACCGCGACGGGCGACGGGGTCTTCGCCGACGTGGATTCCGCCCTCAAGGCCGCCGAGCTGGCCCAGCGCGAGCTCGATGCCCATACGCTCGACAAGCGCCGCGAGATGATCGCCGTGATCCGCCGGACCGTCGAGGAGAACGTCCAGGCCCTCGCGAGGATGGCGGTGGAAGAGACGGGCTTCGGCCGCTACGACGACAAGATCAAGAAGAACCTCTGCGTGGCGCAGCTCACCCCCGGCACGGAGGACCTCCGCCCGCTCGTCTGGACCGGCGACCACGGCCTCACCCTCGTCGAGCGCGCCCCCTACGGCGTCATCGGCTCCATCACCCCCTGCACCAACCCGTCCGAGACGATCGTCTGCAACGGCATCGGGATGATCGCGGGCGGCAACTCGGTCGTCTTCAACCCCCACCCCGCCGCCAAGGAGACCTCGGCGTTCACCGTCCGCCTCCTCAACAAGGCGATCGCCGCGGTGGGCGGCCCCCGGAATCTCCTCTGCTCCATAGCGGAACCGACGCAGGAGTCGGCGGGCGAGATGATGAAGCATCCCAAGGTGCGCCTCGTGGTGGTGACGGGGGGGGGCGGCGTGGTGAAGGCCGCCATGAACAGCGGCAAGAAGGCGATCTGCGCGGGCCCCGGCAACCCGCCGGTGGTCGTGGACGAGACGGCGGATATCGCCAAGGCGGGCAAGGATATCGTCGCCGGCGCCTCCCTCGACAACAACATCATCTGCGTGGACGAGAAGGAGGTGATCGCCGTCGAGTCCGTCGCGGACCGCCTGAAGGCCGAGATGAAGGCGCACGGGGCTCACGAGCTCGCCGGGCGCGACATCGAGCGCCTGACGAACCTCGTCATCAAGCAGCGCAACGCCCCGCCGCACGAGAGCGTGGTGGAGAAGAAGTGGGTCGGGAAGGACGCGGCGGTGATCCTGAAAGAGCTCGGGATCGGCGCGCCGCCCGAGACTCGCCTCGTGCTGGTGGACGTCGGGCGGGACCACCCGCTCCTCTGGACCGAGCAACTGATGCCGGTCCTGCCGATGACGCGGGCCGGGAACGTGGACGAGGCGATCGACCTCGCCCTCGAGATGGAGCACGGCTATCGCCACACCGCCTCGATGTTCTCCCGCAACATCGAGAAACTCTCCAAGATGGCGCGGCTCGTCAACTGCTCGATCTTCGTCAAGAACGGCTCAAACGGCTGCGGTCTCGGCCTCGGCGGGGAGGGATACACCTCCTTCACGATCGCCAGCCCCACCGGCGAGGGGCTCACCTCGGCCAAGGACTTCACACGCGTGCGCCGCTGCACGCTCGTGGATTACTTCCGGATCGTGTGAACGGCCCCGTCGCCGCGGCCGGGCACGCGCCCGGCGTCCGCCCCCTGTTGCCATGACGACGCTCGTTGAAAAAGTGAAAAGGGCCGGTGTGGTCGGGGCCGGCGGCGCCGGCTTCCCGAGCTGGAAGAAGATCGACGCCGGCGTCGACTGCGTCATCGCCAACGGCGCCGAGTGCGAGCCGCTCCTTCACAACGACCAGCACCTGATGGCCCGCGAGGCGGCGCGCGTGGTGAAGGGGATGGAGCTCGTCATGAACTCCACCGGCGCTAGGGAGGGGATCGTCGGCCTGAAGGAGAAGTACCGGGACGCGGTCGCCGCCTTCCGGCGCGCCCTCGCCGGGAAGGACCATATCCGGATCGCATTCCTCGAGAACGCATACCCGTCCGGGGACGAGTTCGTCATCGTCTACGAGACGACCGGCCGCGTGATCCCGGAGGGGGGGCTCCCGCTCGACGTCGGGGTCGTGAACAGCAACGTGGAGACGTTCCGGAACATCGCCCTGGCCGAGGCGGGGGAGCCGGTCACGTCGCGCTACGTCACCGTGGCCGGCGCTGTCCGCCGCCCCGTCGTTCTCGAGGCCCCGATCGGGACCGCGTGGCGGGATCTGATCGACGCCGCGGGCGGCCCCACGGCGGACGACTACGCCTTGATGCTGGGCGGGCCGATGATGGGCAAGCTCTCCTTCGATCCCTCGCAGCCCCTGACGAAGACGACCGGCGCCGTCCTGGTTCTACCCCGCGGCCACGCCCTTGTCCGCAGACGCGCGGTGCCGTTCGGCCGGAGCCTGCACGCCGTGCGGGAGTTCTGCTGCCAGTGCAACCTGTGCACGATGATCTGCCCGCGCTACCTCCTGGGGCACGACCTCCACCCCCATCTGATCATGCGATCCGCCCTCTTCGGCCTCCCCTTCCCGGAAGGGAAGGGGGAAACCTCGGCGGTGCTCTGCTGCGAGTGCGAGTTGTGCGGGCTCTACATCTGCCCGATGAACCTGCCGATCGCGCGCGTCAACGGCAACATCAAGCGGAACCTGAAGGCGTTGGGGTGGGAGGGGAGAAAGAGGGGAACGACCCCGGTGCCGCGCCTTCTCCGCGAGACGACCCGTATCTCGACCGACCGCCTCGTCGCCCGGCTCGGCCTGCTCCCGTACAACGTCAAGGTCCCGTTCAGCGAGAAGAGGCCCTCCCCCGCGCGCGTGGCGATTCCGCTGAGGCAGAACGTGGGCGCGGCCGCCGTGCCGTGCGTGAAGGCCGGGCAGAGGGTGAAGAAGGGGCAGCTCATCGCCGAGATCCCGGATGGGAAGCTCGGGGCGCGCCACCACGCCAGCATCGCCGGCGTGGTGAAGGAAGTGAAGGACGCGATCGTCATCGTCGCGGCGTGAAAGGCTTCCCCACGGGAGGGCGGGGGGCGCTGTAATATCGCGACCCGGGATGTGATTACTATGGAACCGGCAATAGGGTTGATCGAGTTCAACAGCATCGCCTCGGGTATCCTCGCCACCGACGCCATGGCCAAGAAGGCCCCCGTGACGGTGGTGGATTCGCGCGGCATCTGCCCGGGGAAGTATATCGTCCTGGTCACCGGGGACGTCGAGGCGGTGGGGAAGTCGCTCGAGGCGGGGCTCGAGGCGGGGGCCGGGTCGGTCACGGGCAAGCTGCTCCTCCCGAACGTGCACGCGCAGGTCGTCCCCGCCCTGATCGCCGCCACCCCCGTCCACGCGCTCGGCGCGCTTGGCGTCATCGAGACGTTCAACGCCCCCGCCTGCATCGTCGCCGCGGATGCGGCCGCTAAGGAGACGGGGATCGAGCTCGTCCTCATCCGCGTCGGAAACGGCCTCGGCGGAAAGTCGTTCGTGGTGCTCACGGGGGAGTGGGCGGACGTCGAGGCGGCCGTCCGGGCCGGGATCGAGCGGATCAGGGAAATGGGCGCCCTGGTCCGCCGCGTCGTGATCCCGAATCCGCACCCGGACCTGAACCCCTTCGTCCTCTGACCGCCCGGATCCCCCCCGCGGGGCGGGGGCGGGACGGGGGGCCGCGGAACGAGATGAAAACCGAACGCGAGTACCGACAGGATATAGCGGAGGTATGCCGCCGCATGTACGGCCGGGGGTATATCTCGGGCAGCGACGGCAACGTCAGCATACGCCTCGGCCCGGGCCGCCTCCTCAGCACCCCTAGCGGCGTCAACAAGGGTTTTCTATCCCCGCGCGACATGATCGTCACGGATATGGCCGGGAAGAAGCTCCAGGGCGCCCTGAAGCCGACCGGCGAGCTCTATCTCCACCTGGAGGCATACAGGCTGCGCCCCGACATCGGCGCGGTCGTCCACGCCCATCCCCCGATCACCATCGCCTTCTCCATAGCGGGACAGAAGCTCCCGCAGTGCATCCTGCCGGAGATCGTCATGATCTTCGGCTCCATTCCGATGGCCGCCTACGCCACCCCGTGCACCGAGGAGGGGCCGCGCGCGATCGCCTCCCTCATCGGCGACTGCGACGCCCTCATCATCGAACGGCACGGTACGATCACCGTCGGGGATACGGTCTTCACCGCCTACGACCGCCTTGAGAAGGTCGAGCACAGCGCGGAGGTGAGCGCCGCGGCGCGGATGCTCGGCCCCGTGAAACCGCTCCCCAGGGAGGAGATCGCCAAGCTCCTCGAGCTCCGCGAGCGGTTGGGCATAAAGAGCAAGGTCTACCCGTGCAACAACTGCGGCCTCTGCGAGCAGAATGGCGCCGCGGCGCCGTCCGCCGACCGCGTCGTGAGCGCCCTCTCCGCGGAACTCTATCGGAAGATCAAGGAGAGGCTCTGACCATGCCCGGCAAGCCCAAGCCATCCAAGCCCGCGCCGGCGCAGGCGCCAGCCGCCCCGCGCTACCCCGAGGTGATGACCATCGAGCAGGTCGCCGACTACCTTCACCTCCACAAGCAGGTGGTCTACCGGCATGTCAAGCGCGGCAACATCCCGGCGAGCCGCATCGGGGCCACGATCCGGTTCAAGAAATCCGTCATCGACGCCTGGCTCGAGGAGTCCGCGCGCCGGAGCCTGGGCGGCGCGGCGGGGCGCGGCGGCGCACGGAGGTCGGAGGCCAGGGAGAAGTTCGTCTGGGAGTGACGCGCCCCGGCCCGCGCGGGCGGGGGGCGGTAACGGCCGGACGGCGCGCCGGCGACCGGGTCACGCCATGAGCCTCTTCACCGACATCATCGGCAAGCGCGAGATGCTGGCGACGCTCGTGGCCCGCAACCTCAAGATCCGCTACCAGGGCTCGGCGCTCGGTTTCGCCTGGACGCTCCTGAACCCCCTTTTCATGATGCTGATCTACTGGATCTTCATCAGGTTCCTCAAGTTCCCGATGCCGCTCCCGGACCTCCTCGCCGGCGTCCTCGCATGGCATTTCCTGACGATGTGCTGCGGCGACTCGATCGGCGCGGTCGCCGGCCACCCGAACCTCGTGAAGAAGGTCTACTTCCCGAGGATCATCCTCCCCCTCTCGACGGTGCTCGCGAACCTTGTGAACTACCTCTTCTCCCTCCTCCTCCTCTTCGCCTTCGCGATCCTCGCCGGGCGCCTCGCGTGGGGGCGGGGACTCGCGCTCCTCCCCGCCGTCGTCGCCGCCCAGTTCGTCTTCTGCCTGGGACTCGCGCTCATCGTCTCCTGCTCGAGCGTCTACTTCCGGGACACCGAGCATATCGTCGGGGTGATCCTCATGGCTTGGTTCTTCATGTCGCCGGTCATCTACCCCCTGGACTTCATAACCTCGAACCGCCTCGTGCCGCATTGGGCGCTCCGGCTGTACGCCCTGAACCCGATGGCGGGCATCATCGAAGCATACCGGAGCGTGCTGTTGTTCGGCCAGGCGCCGGGAAGCTATCTTGGCCTGGCCGCCGTAGTGTCGTTTCTGATTTTGGGGGCCGGGTACTGGTATTTCAAGCGTGTCGAGTTTTTATTTGCCGATTTGGTCTAGCGGGAACGGCCTGGCCACGAATTGCACGAATTTCACGCGTGGAGTTGGGGCATTCGGGGCTGAGGTGTTGGGTTTTGAGCCAGGTGAACTATGGATGGGAGTACTGACGTAGGAAGTTTATGTCGCAACGATTGATGGTTTTGGGGGCTGGATTAGGACAATTGCCGGTGATCCGACGCGCCGTCGAATTGGGATGTACTGTAATCACCGTCGACTATCTGCCGGACAATCCGTGGATCCACCAACCGTTCGAGATCTACGACCGGATGCGGCCGCAGGAACTGAAGGCGCGCCTGGCGGGCTAGCCGGCCCGCCGGTCGCGAAAACGACAACGCCCGCGGTTGCGGGCGTCGGGTTGCTGACGGCTCTGCACCCTGGCGGGTGCGGGCGTCCGATTTCGCTTGGTGCCCAGAAGAGGACTCG
>ERZ1026796.2545-NODE-2545-length-10426-cov-2.852219_pt1 | contig 10426 bp, 10 predicted proteins | sample MGYA00520874_ERZ1026796 | MGnify/ENA primary metagenome ERZ1026796 (study PRJEB33270, sample SAMEA104284474) | anaerobic digester metagenome | biome: Anaerobic digester microbiome; feature: mesophilic sludge digester; material: Anaerobic digester biomass...
TGACAGAACCACCCAAAACTCCGAGAGAATAGAGTTCAGTGGCGCAATCCAACAACGTCGAAATCGGCTACATCCCAGTCGTTCCAAGGGGTGTAGTGGCGGAGAGTAAGGGATTCGAACCCTTGGAATGCTTGCGCATTCAACGGTTTTCGAGTGGGGCAGAGGGCTGTCCATACCTGACGCAACCCGCGTGTTTTCAAAGGTTTCGACGGATACCAAGCGGCCTGAAGCGCATCATCTGCCGATTAGATGGGATGCCAGATGGGATGAATTGCTGACCTGGCGCCAGCCAGCGACCGGCCCTATTGCCTGCAACGCCTCAACCTAGACCAGTGGGCCGATATCCCGTGGTCTACATCAACAGGCGGGCATTGCCCGTCAGGCTGCCTCCATCACTAAGCGCATCTGGAGATAGGCGTCGAGCTGCGCCACCGGTCTGGGGTAGCTCGACGGCCTATCCGGCTCGTCGGCCTCACAGACCCGTCAGATAGCGCCGCCATGACGATCGTCCCCCAGTCCAATACATATTGGATAAGGTCGTGTCATGCCACGCCAGCCGGCCGATGAGGAACAGGATGCTCGGGTTAGTCGGCTTGTTGTGCAGCTTTTCAGTGGGTTCGAGGACGAGCGGGGGTCGATTGCTGATCTCGCTCGACGCGCCAACTTGGGACACGAGACCGTGCGGCGACTTCGACACAATCCAGGCCCACAGCTACGGGCCGGGCCATCGTTCTTCGTCGTGGCAGCCATCGCAAACGCTCGTGGGCTATCACTCGACCAGATTGCTGAGGCCACCTTTGAAGGTCACTAGTTGCAGGTCAACCTTGTTTCGCGATGAGATTGCGTCCCAATGGCGGGAAGGGGTGACGAGACGTGTTTGACGCGCTAAGCGACTGCACCAGCGGTGTGTCCCATCTTGCGGGCACCACGATGCTGCCGGTTGACCTCGGCGCCGCTGTTGTTGCGGGCGCGTTTTCTCTCAACCGTGCTGAACACGATCGTCGTCAAGGCTTCGGTGCTGGAGCGGTTACCTCGCTCGCGTTGCTACACGGCCTCTGGATGTTGCCCGAGGATTGTCCGGTCGAACCCGGAGCTCTCCCCGACGTGAAGGTTCGGCGCCTTCGAGATACTCCATGTGCGGTTGAGGAGAAGGACGGGTTTCTAGTGCGGAGCTATCGACCCGCCGGGGTCCTTCGGGCAGTCGCATTCGCTGGTGGTTCGGTCGAACGAACAATCGAACACGCTATCCAGTTCAGTCCGATCGTGAGCCGGTTCGTCATGCTTGGGCCAGCGCAGTCGTTGACGACTCGTCAGGAGTGGCTCGCTAGGGAATGGTCAGTCGGTGTCTTTCAACGTACAGCGCTTAGCGAAGGTTCATTCGTCGTCCCACCCAGTTCTCCAGTGCTCGGAGTTCCGTCGGTGTTTCGTTGGTGGATCGCTGAACTGGCATACGAATCACTACTTCAGACGAGCGCCCAGCCGGTGAGCTGACGTTTGGGATCTTCAGGTCCGTTGAATCCAGCAAGGCCATAGCGCGCCACAGCCTTGCGGACCTCCTGTCGAAATACGCTTGGCCGGTCTAGCGGGTCGGCATCGAGGACGTAGTAGGCGAAGTGGGCTAACGCAGTCATATTGTGCGGCACCTCGTCCTCGTCCGGATCCAAAAAGCGTTCTAGTGACCGACCGCCGCAGCACGGCAAAGAGCATGCGATGCTGGCGCCAGCGGCGGTCCAACCGGCAATTTTGTCTGCCAGGAACCAATCGAGAAGGGAGGGGACGAACACCCGGGACATAGGCGTCGGCCGCCTACCACCACGCATCGGCCCAGCGGCGTAATGCCGGGTTGATCCCATTAACCCAATTGATGCGTGGGCAGCGCCGAAGGCAAGCGCTCCAACTGCGCCGTGATCGGTTCGGAGAATCACCAATCGATCGCCGAGTTGCATGGCGAGTTGGCGGAGCGACTGCACGGCTCCGCCAACGCTCAGCGGATCAGCGCGATCAGCCAGCACCACTGCGACTCGGCCTGGAACGGACTGAAGGAGGTCGATCACGACTTCAGATCGCTTCGCAACCCATCGAGCGTCGACTGCCAGCAACACCGTAGCTCCGAGGTCGGCTGCCTGTTCCGACTGGCATGACACGATTTCACCGAAAGCGGAATTTGCTTCGCCCCAGTCCACAAATGCTCCTGGCATCAGAGTGAACTGCGCACCCGCGGCTGTTTGTGCCGCGACCCACTCAGCTGGTGGCGGCACCTTGCTCTTCGGGTCGTAGCCTTGTCCATCGAAAAGGGCCGGGCACGTCAGCCCACTGTGCCGGAGTCGTCGCACGACCGCCGGTCCTCTGGCACTGCCGATTGTGATGGACCCACCAGCATCAGCGGCAGCTTGGGCAAGGTTTGGCTTGGTGCACTGGCGGGCGGAGAGGTAGAACCCGAATGGGACCGTCAACGGCCTGTCTGCTTCCTGAGAATCGGTCATGACAGTAGACCCAAAATCTCGAGATCTTGACGGACCTTCGGAATGTCAGCGCGGTGCCGCTTCCAGTTCTTGGTGTCGTGCTGGAGACGTCCAACGACCACGCTCGGATGGACCTCGTACCTGTCGGCCGCTTGCAGAACCGCTGGCATCGAAGCTGACTCGATTTCGAACCCTTCGGGGAACAACCATCTCGACGCCTGTTCGTTTGCCTCCTGCTCGATCGGATCGGTCTCGTCCTGGGTCAGATCGTTATCGATGATCAGCAGGAGTGACCTCTTCATGTGGTCACACGTCAGATGAGCGCACTCATGGAGCAAGGTGAACAGCAGACTGTCGAAGCGGTTTCCTCGGGTAGTGACGCCGATTACAGGGGAGCCGCCTGGAAGGAGCGTCACTGCCCCGTCGAGCTTTCCACCCCGCAGACCCTCCGAGAAGACCAGCCGAACGCCACAGTCGGCCAGCAGCCCACGCACCTGTCGCAGCTCGCTTGGGCCTTCCCGAACGACCTTTGGAATCTCCGCAGCGACGCCCTTCAACGCATCGAGATCGAACGGACCCACCGAATGGCGACTGGCGACCTGCCGGATGTGGCCAAGCCACGCAGACTGCTCGATAGTCACTTTCTCCTGGGGGTTAGACCGCCTAGCCGCAAGAGTGAACTCAGGCCGCTCGTCGACAGTGCCAACATCAAGCAGTTCGCATACAGCCGATTCCAACTTGTCGAGGTCGTCATCGGCGACGCCAGGAAGCCAGCCACGCCTACGGATCTCAGCCAGCGGCACTGCGTTTCGCAGGCGAGCGCGTCGGGCAACAGGCGTGAGCTCATTGGTGTCCGGGTCGGAGCGCTGCTGGAACAGCCGATAGGACGTCTCAAGGTTGAGCCATAGCTCCGGTGAAGTACCGGTGGCATCACCGACCGAAATCGCGGTCTCGGTGGTGATCCGCTTCTTGCCGTTCAGGATCTCCGAAACTGCCTGTACGGGTCGTCCAAGAATCTCGGCAAACTCGGTCACAGTCCAGCCGCGCTCATCCAGCTCGTCACGGAGATACTCGCCAGCCGGGAAGACCTCTGCTGGGGTGTAGGTAGCGGTCATGTAGAGAACCTCCTTCTAGTGGTAGTCGACAATCTCGACGACCACGATCAACTTTCCGGCCCCGTCTGATTCCAGCCGGAGAATCAATCGCCACTGCTTGTTCAACCTGATGGAGTGCTGACCCTTGCGGCCGCCCTTCAGCTTCTCGTAGTGGAGGGCGCTGTAGTTACGCAGGTCGAGTTCCGAGTCTGCTGCGATAAGGAACCCGACCTTCTTCCGGTAGGCCTTGACCACGTCAGACCCAAACGCGGACATCACGAAGCTGCCGTCCTCGAACAACCTCCTTAGATCGTCATCATCGAACTGAACTCTCATACATCACACCTTCACCCTACAGGTGAACATCAAGATCGGCAACAGGATAGCCCAACCGCAGAACCTTCACAGGTCCGGACTCACCAGGCTCGCAGACGCCTTCTTCGATTGGGCTAATGGAACCCAGCCGCCTCATCAGCGTCATGTCACAGCGTGACGGGCGAACGTCCAGCTAAGAAGCGATCACTTGCCTCGAGAGCGAAAAGTGTGGCCGAGGAGACCCGCTACAGCCCCCAGCACTGCAGCCCAAACAGGCGAGGTACCAAGGAACAGCGTCTGCGTCGCTCCCGCTCCTCCTAGTGCTCCGGTTGTCGCGGCGCTGCCAATCGGAAACCACCAGCCGAGCGCTCCATAGACCCTCGTAGCAGCGGTCCTGCGGCGAAGATCCGACAACGCGTTCTCATCTTGGGCGGCTCCAGCCCCGCTGTTATCTCCGAGTGTGCCCGTTCCCGCAAGCGCCTCAACAACGTCAGTCATTGCCTCGGCTGCGGCAGCCGCTTCGGTCGACGCTTCGATCGGGTCTCCCGTGTCCAGGCGGGCGGCGTGATCGACCATCGAGCGCGCAGCCTGGTCAACAGCCTGTTGCTCGACGGAACCCACCACGGGGGGAAGGGATGGACCCACCACTTGGAAGAGCTTTGCAGCGTAAACCGACACAACCAGCGCAGACGGCTGGTCTGGGCTTCGCCATAATTCCCATTCCAAGCTCTTGAGCGCCTGGTCAACCCGGTCAGCATCTTTCTCGGAGAGGACCCCCGCTTCCATCATGGTTCGAGCGATTCCCATCAAGGGCTCAAGCGAACGAGCAAGCTCTGGCAGGCCAGACTCCGAGACGACATCGATGCGAGTCGGCACTAGTTCACGCGCTGGCGGCGGCCCTTCCTCCGCTCCCCGCACCGAAGTGCCAGCGAGGCTTACGCCCGCCGCCAGCAGGTTCCTCGCATCATCACGATGGACAGGAGGCGAGAAGAGAGCGCCCTGGCCGAAATCCACACCCAGCTCGGATAGGGCGCTCCGCTGAGCACCATCGACAACACCCCCAGCCTGCGTCTTCAGTCCAGTCGCTTGAGCCAATTTGACAATCGACTCCAAAATGGGGGTTGCATTCCCATTGTCGAGTTCAGCGACGAAAGTCCGGTCAATCTCCAAAATGGCAATAGGGAAACGCTTTACGTAACCCAGCGACGAATACCCCGTTCCGAAATCGGCGACGGCCACTTTGCACCCCAACGCGTTGAGTTCATTCAACCTGTGCAACGACAGGTCCGTGTCCCACATGAGGACTGATTCGGATATGCCCAGCGTGAGCTTGGCCGGATCGAGGCCAGCGTGGGCACATGCATCTCTGACGTCAGGAACTAGATCTTGATGGGCGAGTTGTTGGGCCGACAGCTCAACCCTCATCTCGAGTGCATGCTTCTCCGGAAGTTCGGTCTGCCATTCGCGCAGTTGGGAGCATGCTTCATGCAGCATCCGCCTCCCCAGAGCGAGATTGGCTCCGGCATCTTCCTCAGTGTATGGGAGTGTCTCGGACGGAGCCGTCCCCCTAGTCGGGCGTGCCCACCGGACCAGCGCTTCCATGCCAACCACATCGCCCGACTCTAAGTCAACAATTGGCTGGTATAGGAGGTCGAGTTCGCTAGTCTCAATGGCTTGGTTAAAGTCAGAATTCCGATCCATGCTTTCCTACTGCCCTTAGTCAGAACCAACAGCCAACTTCTTATGATATCTAGATCTTCAACGACTGGGTTCAGGAATGGATCTAGCGCCCAGACCAACAGAGGGCACAAATGGCTCGGCTTTTGGTGCCAACCAACACTTGGCCCGTTCGACGTTCTGAAGCATCGTAGTCCAGCAACCACCAGATGATCTGTGAAGCTGAATCTCGCTGGCGAAGGCGGCTGGCTGAACAGTCCTGTGCGTGCCGCGAACCAATCTGCCCTGTGATGCTACGGGTTTCCGACGCTTCGTAAGCCTGTTGGTGCCTGAGAGAAGTCGTCTGCCCGGTGATCCCGAGGGTTTCGGGCCTACGCCGAGATCGACATCGTCGACGTCTTGTGGACCTGCTTCCCTCGCTCGCACGCCTCGTTCTCGCTCGAATCGGCTGGGAGTTCGCAACCGGGGACTCCCGAGACGCTGAGAGCCTCGCGCTACGCCACCAGATCCTCGTGTTGCAACGCCATATCGACCGCCCGAGGTTCACCGAAACCGACCGCACGATCCTTGCCCTCCTGAGCAATGCCATGGATCGCACGCGCCGGGCGACGACGTTCCTGATTGTCCGGCCCGAGACGGTGCTGCGAAGGCACGGTCGACTTGTCGCACGGCACTGGACCCAACCGCCCACAGCAAGGACGGGGTCGTCCACCGGTCGACCCAGACCTCAGGCGTCTGATCATCCGCCTCGCCAATGAGAATCCCGACTGGGGCTACCGGCGCATCCACGGCGAACTCCCACGGCTCGGCCACAAACTCGCGGCGTCCACTGTCTGGAAGATCCTCCGTACCGCCGGAATCGACCCGACACGGGACCGAACCGGCCCGTCATGGTCAGAGTTCATCCGATCCCAGTCCAAAGCAATCCTCGCCACCGACTTCGCATGTGTCGACACCGCGCTTCAACGCCGATTCCACGTTCTGTTCGTCATCGAGATCGCCACACGAAGAGCTCATCTCGCGGGGATCACCACCAACCCGACCGGACCGTGGACCACCCAAGCCGCCCGAAACCTGATGAGCCGCTTCGGCGAACGTCATCCGTTCAAGTTCCTGATCCGAGACGGCGCCGGACAATTCACCAGGTCCTTCGACGCCGTCCTCGCCGGATCCGGCATCACCGCAATCAGAACACCACCACGCTCGCCTCAAGCAAACGCATACGCCGAACGATGGGTCCGGACACTCCGTCACGAACTCCTCGACCGAACCATCATCTGGAACGAGCGCCAACTCCGCCAGCTCCTCGAAGAATACGTCGAGCACTACAACAGCAATCGCCCTTCTCTGGGGGATTCACCAACGGGCACCCAACGACACCGCCGATGTCACCCCGATCGGCACAGGCCAACCGGTCCAACGTCACACAACCTGCGCCGGACTGATGAAGGAATACCTAATCGCCGCCTGAACCGCTCACCGGCCAACCAACACCACCCCGAACGCCAGACTCAACGCGCCCAACAAGACAAAAGACATCACCGAATCAGTTCCAGGTCGCCGCAATAAGCACCGGATGACATCTCGACACGAACAAGTACGGCCTATTGTGAGTTCGATGCAGACTCCCCAGCTTCTCATCTTCGACAACGACGGGGTGGTCGTCGACAGCGAGCGGATCGCTAATGCTGTTTGCGCAGAGGTGCTGACGGAGATGGGATTCCCCTGCTCGATCGAATACTCGGTCGAGCACTTCCTCGGACGGTCCCTCGCTTCTACCAGGGCGCATGTCGAATCCCATCTCGACCGCCCGCTGCCAGCTAAATTCGAAGTGGAGTATCACCAGCGGCTCTTCAACCGGTACGAAGTTGCCCTCAAACCCGTGCCGGGAATTGAGCCCTTCCTTCGGCAGTGCACAACGCCCTTCTGTTTAGCGTCATCCGGAAGCCACGAGAGGATCCGACTCTCTCTGGGCCTCGTGAACCTGCTCGATTGTTTCGAGGGTCACATCTACAGCGCTGACGACGTAACCGCAGGCAAGCCAGCACCGGACCTGTTCCTGATGGCTGCCGCCGCTGAAGGTTACGAGGCGGCCGATTGCGTAGTGATTGAAGACAGCCCGGCTGGCGTTGAGGCCGCGCAGAGAGCCGGAATGAGGGTCGTTGGGTTTGCGGGGTTGACACCTGCCGACCGGCTGGACGCGGCTGACCAAATCATCCACTCGATGAACCACCTTCCGGCAGCACTACGTCTATAGATTATCGGGACTACCCAGCCACAATTCCGATTCCAACAGCAATCCAAGCAGAGGCCAAGACTGCGCAGACCCCGTAGCTGCTCAGCCTTCCCAGGAAGCTGGAGTTCTTTTTCCAATCTTTTTCCTTAGGCCCATAAGGCAAGGGAAACCAACCTTGAAGGCTAGCGCCTTTGAGCTCATTGCATTTTTCTAATTCTTTAAGTCGGTCTCCCCACCAATCTCGGTACTTGGTCTTGGACTGGTTCGCCGCTACGATCCCGGCGAATGCCGATGCTGTTATTGCGAGACCGAGAAGCGGTAGGCCGATCCAGAACAACTTCGAAAGGCCGGACTGATCGAAAACCGCCCCTTGGTCGAATCCGAGAGCGACGAATAGCAGGCCAGAGAAGGTGAGTAACCACTGAATCCGGTTGGCAACGTTGGCTTCTTCTCGCAGTATTTGCTCGACGACCCGATCGTACATTTCGAGTGGAGAAGGTTTTAGCTTGGACGTCGCTGGCGGTTTGGTCATATCCTGTTCCCATGTTTGAAGAGGAGCCATCCCCAATTGAGATGGGCTGATGGATTGAAATCACAAACCCGTGCCGGGACCTTCTTAGGAGCCAGCATCGTGGGTCACCTGGTTGAGTTGGCCTACGAGTTCGAGGATTCGGCGGACGTCGAGTTCGACGAAGATGCCGTCGGGGCCTTCGGGGGCCAGGCCGATGTAGGGGGCCTCGTAGATCCGTTTGGCTTCGACGATCCCTCGTTCTGCGAGTTCGTTGATGATGAGGTCGACGAACGCAATTTGGTTCTTGGAGTACTTCTTCTCGTCGAGGAAGTCGGCGAAGGCCCGTTTGGCGGCGGCGCGGTCGAGGCCGACGATTGAGCGGACGAATCGCCCGAGGTTGCCCGCTTTCTCACTCGCTTCAGCGAACGTCTCGTCGGTCCCAACGCCCGCTGCAACGAGTATCCGTTGGAGGTCGGCGATGTCGTCGGGGGTGAGCGGTTCGCCCGAACGGACCTTGGCAACCGATGCTTCGCCGAGGTTCTCCTTGAGGAAGTGTTCGGCCTTCTTGCGGAACTGCGAAAACTCGTTGCTACCTACGGCGCCGCCGGTGCCAGGGAGGTCGTACTCGACCGCCACCCCCATCTCGTCGACGAAATCCGAGTAGATCACGCCCTTCTTCGACCGTTCGATCAGCTGCACCAGCGCCCGCAACTTCCGACGCACCTCCTCGAGCATCGGGTAGCTGACGTTCTCCCACCACTCGTCTGCCTGGATGGCCTGGATCAACACGAGCTGTTCGGCGATCACCGGGATGGTCTGCTGGTCCTCCAGAGCACCGGCGATGTCCATGATCTTTCGGCGCTGCCGTTCGTACGGCTCACCCCGAAGAGCCCCGAGCTGGGTGTTCAACACGAGCACGTCGAACCGTTTGGCGTCCTCGTGTTCGGGGTCGAGTTCGGTGGGTAGCTTGGCTACCTGGTCGCCGAGCGCCGCCAGGTCGCCCACCGACAGGTCTTCCCATGGCTGGTCCTCGCGGAACCGTTCGACCAACTCCAGATGGGGCCGGACCAGGAAGTTGTCCGGGTTCATCGAGGCAATCGCCTCCCGCAGCACCCCGGCCACCTTGGCACGCTCGTCGCCGTACGACGCGATCGCGTCGAAAGTCTGGATCAGCTCAAGGCGGGCGGTGAAGATCTGCTCGCTCAATGGCGGTGCCATGGCGCCGTCGGCCGGGATCATCTCCTGGCTGAAGTACTCGAGGTTCTGACAGAAGTCGAACACGTTGAACTGGGTCTTGTCATCACCTGGCCCGAACAGATCGGGACAAAGCCGGGTGCCGCGACCCAGCATCTGCCAGAATTTCGTCTTTGAGCGCACCATCTTGAAGAACACCAGGTTGACGCACTCGGGCACGTCGATGCCGGTGTCCATCATGTCCACCGAGATCGCAATGTGCGGCGCCTTCTCCGGCACCTTGAAATTGTCGATCAAGCTCCCCGAGTACTTCACGCTGTGGGTGATCACCCGGGCGAACCCACCGTTGTCGAGCTGCGGGTAGTTGGCGATGAACCGCTCGTAGATGAACTCGGCATGGCGCTGGTTCTTGGCGAAGATGATCGTCTTGCCCAGCCGGTCGCCGCCCGCCACCTTGATGCCGTCCCGCATCAGCACTTCGAGCACCTTGTCTACGGTGTCGATGTTGAGCAGAAACTTGTTGAGCTGGGCCGGGTCCACCCCGTCGGGCGGGTCCAGCGGGTTGCCGTGTTCGTCCTCACCCCAGTCGAACAGATCCCAATCGACCTGTTCTTCTTCGGTGAGGTCGTTGTAGCTCACCCCGTCACGCAGGAACTTGGTAGGCACCGACACAGAACGGGGCGGCACCAAAAACCCGTCGGCTATGGCGGCCTCGAGCGAGTAGGCGTCGGTGGGCACCCCGGTCTCGAGGTTGAACATGTCGTAGGTGTTCTTGTCCACCTCGTCTTTCGGGGTGGCGGTCCGCCCGACAAGCAGCGAATCGACGTAGTCGAAGATGCCCCGGTACTTGCGATCCACCGACCGGTGGGCCTCGTCGATCATCACCAGATCAAAGCGCCCCACCCCAAACCCGCGCGGGTCATCAGAGCGCATCACG
>ERZ1026796.2548-NODE-2548-length-10405-cov-2.479276_pt1 | contig 10405 bp, 9 predicted proteins | sample MGYA00520874_ERZ1026796 | MGnify/ENA primary metagenome ERZ1026796 (study PRJEB33270, sample SAMEA104284474) | anaerobic digester metagenome | biome: Anaerobic digester microbiome; feature: mesophilic sludge digester; material: Anaerobic digester biomass | place...
CCGCCCGGTTGAATTTTCAACGGAATCCAATTTTTAACCTTTACACGGGTCATGGCTACGCGCCCGCGACGGCCAGGAAACACCCCCAGCGTATTCGGCAGCCCCGGGCGTGTGAATCATGATTTATCCTCATTTTAGGGAAGCCGGCTTTATGCCCGACTGCCCGCCCTAAAGCCGGCTGCCATAAAATGAGGATGAATCATGATTCACACGCCCGGGGCTGCCGAATGCGCTGGTGGATGTTCCTGCCGGTCGCGGGCGCTTAGCCATGACCCGTGTAAAGGTTAAAACTGGATATCCAGTGAAAATTCAACCGGGCGGATCTCACCGATGCGCACCTTGCGCCAGTTGTATTGGGGACGGGCGGCAAACTTTTCCAGTGATTCGGAAATTTCAGCATCCGTCAGGGCGCCGAGCTGCCGCAGGATTTCAATGGCAATAATGGTGCGGGCTCGCCCGCCCCGGAAGAAGTCACCGGCATCACCGTCGGAAATCTTTATGCAGATGCCCAGCGCCGGGCTGCCCGGGAAAAGGGCATCGGGCAGCAGTCCCATTGCCTGGTAGCCTTCGGCGCCGCCCTTGGAGATGATCCGTCCCTTGCCCACCTGCATCACGATTGTATCGAAGCGCTCGGGTCCCGCCACCATGTCGGGGTGGCTGGGCATGACACGGGTGATGTGGCGGCAGGCTGCCGCCCGGGCTTCGGTGAGGGCGGAGGGATCGCACAGCCGGGCAAATGCCAGCGCACCGTTGTACATGGGCACGGCATACACCGGCACCGAGCAGCCATCCACGCCAACGGGGATTTGTTCCACCGGCAGTCCCGCCATTTCAGCAAAAGTTTTTAAAATCATCTGCTGGACCGGATGAGCCAGGTCAATGTAATTCGCAGTGGGGAATCCCATCAGCTTGCAGAGAGCCAGCATGCCGGAGTGTTTTCCGGAGCAGTTGTGGCGGTTGGGGGTCGTCTCCTCCTGCCTCAGAACCAGGCGCAGGTAGGTTTCCCGGTGGGTGGGGGGATGAACCCCGCACATTAAATCAGCTTCGGTGACGCCGACTTTACGCTGGATGGATGCCGCAGTCGCAGCATGATCATCCGTGCCGGAATGGGAGGCGCAAATCAACGCCAGCTCGCAGTCGGTCAGCCCGAAGGTTTCCACGCCGCCGTGTTCCACCAGTGGAATAGCCTGGATCGGTTTGCTGCTGGAGCGCAGGTAGGTGACTGTATCGGGATTGCCCAGGGCAGCCAGTAATTTACCCTGAGCGTCCACGATGGCTGCGGCTCCGTACATGACCGATTCGACGATGGGTCCGCGATGGGCTTCCACCAGGGGAATGTAGGAAACGGGATTATTCATATGATGGTTTTACTCCTCAAGATCATTCGTGTTCGGTCGATAATGGCGGAGATAATACTGGAACAAGCCATATTTCAACCGGTTGGTATACAGGGTCAGTCGTTCGGAGGGAAAGCGGAACTGGCTGAGCAACGGCATCACCAGATTTTGGGTTTCCTCGGGTTGAGCCCGGTTCACTGCCAGCTTTTCCATGCCCTGGTGCACTTCCACGAGGAAATCCAGCATCAGGCGCACATGATTGTGGGTCAGCAAACCGTTGCGTCCGCCGACAAACAGGTAATTTTGATAATCCGGGGTCAGCAATAATTGCAATGATTCCTGCCAGGTCGCCAGCCTGCGCCAAAAATGGCGGCTGGTCGGCAACCACCGCATCGCCCAGGAAAATCACCTTTTGATGCGGCATGACCACCCAGGATGAGCCGGTGGCAGGTCCCGGGTGATATTCCAGCCTCAGGCTGGCATCTTCCTCCCAGTGGAGGACCAGCTCCTCGGTGAAGGTGATCTCCGGCGGCGCCCAGCGGACACTCCCCAGGCTGTTATATAGCTCCCACTCGGAACCGGTTTCGCTGCTGCTGGCTTTAAAAGTCATCGCCCGGGTGCGGTATGCCTGGTTGATTTTTTCATGTCCGATGACCGTACATTCCAGGGCGCGCACGCCCAGGGTGCGGTCATAATGGGCATCCAGGTTGACCACCAGCCGATCAATTCCGCCGCCCATGTTCAGCATGGACGACCGCCACAACCTGGCATCTTCCGCCCGCAGGGGGGCATCAATCAGGATCAACCCATGCTGCCAGTTGATGGCTCCCAGGGTGACGCCCGGGTATGCCGTTTCCACGAATACATGCGGTGCAATTTCCTGCATCAGTTCCAATCCTTCCATCTGGAGGAGCTTAGGTGTTTGTCACCGGCAGGGAAAACTTGAAACAACTCCCTCCCTGCGGTTGACCTTCCACCCAAATTTTACCACCATGCGCCTGGACTGCCAGACGGCAGAATGCCAGCCCCAGCCCCATTCCCTTGGGCACGTTTTCCTGCGGCAGGCGCATGAACTTGTCAAAAATCAACAGGCGGGATTCCGGTGGGATGCCCGGACCTTCATCCTGCACCCACAGTGTCACCCATCCTTCTGAATAATCCCCACCCAGAATCACCCGGCTGTTCATCGGCGAATACTTTCCGGCATTTTCCAGCAGGTTGATGATTACCCGGCGGATCATATCCCCATCCACGTTCAAGCAGGGCAGACCCACCGGTATGCAGATTTCAACCTGCTGCTGGCGGCTCTCGAAATACGGGCGCACGGTTTCCAGGGCTTCCATGGCAAGATCATCCACCTTTACCGGGCTGAGGGACAATATGGATTGACCCGATTCCAGCCGGTGAATATCCAGCAGGGAGGAAATCATGCGCTGCATCCGGTCGGCGGACCGGGTGGCAATTTGCAGGATGGAGTTGACGGTGGGGCTGGCATCCTTCGGCAGCAGGCTGGGAAGAATATCAAGGCTGGAGACGATATTGGAGAGCGGTGAGCGCAAATCGTGATAGATCATCGCCGCCAGATCTTCGCGCATCAGGTCCAGCTGCCGGCGTTCGCGGATGTCGCGCAGAATCCACTGGATCGCCTCGCCGCCGAAGTACTGGGTGGAACGGGCATAAACGATCACCGGGATATGCTGCCCGGAGGCGCAGTGCAGGATGGATTCGTAGGAAAGCATTTCACCGCTGCGAACCACGCCATAGCCAATTCCCAATACTTCCCAATTCATGTCATGTAAATCGGCAATCTGGAGACCCGCCAGGTCCTGCTGGGGTATATTGATGGCGCCGGCAGCCTGCCGGTTGGCTTCCAGCACCCGCCCCTCCCAATCGGTGATCAGACAGGGGTCAATATTATCCTGGAATAAATCCCGGTATAGTTTGTGAGCCTCGTCGAGGGAATCATAGAGCCGGGCATTGCGGACGGCGAGGGCTGCCAGGTCGGCAATAGCCTGGAGCTGTTCCAGGTCCTGTCCGTTGAAAAAACCCGGCACGGGATGCACCAGGGTGAGGACGCCCACCAGCTCATCCTGTGCCAGGAGCGGCACGCAGAGGGCTGATTTTGCCCCGGATTCCTTGGGATCATCATCCGGGCGGTGCATCCAGCGTTCGTCACGGCTGGTATCTTCAATCAGCGCCGGCTTGCAGGATTCAATCACCAGCCGCGCCAATCCGTTTTCAATAATCTCCTTCAGATGCTGCAGGGTGTGGGGCAGGAACACATCCCCGACGACAATCGCAGCGTCGAGGGGTTTCTTATCAAGGTCAAGCGTGATGAGGCTGCCGCGCTCCGCGCCCATGTTATGGGCTGAAAGCATTAACACCCGCTTCAGGATGGCAGTACTGTCCAGCGTGGTGGAAAGTTCCCGGCTGATGTCGACCAGAAGCTGGAGGAAGGAACGGGTGCGGTCAATCGGCAAGGTCATCGGGTCCCTCCCGCTGGAGGTTGTGAGAGGATGACAGCCTTCCGGACGGCATCACAGCGTTCACATTCCGACCGGCGGCAGAGCAATGCCAGCGGATCGCTCCGGATCCAGTCCGTGATCATGGAGATCATGGGCTGCAGGGGCAGGGCGCGCACAACCGCACCGCCAATGGTCACAGTGCGGGTAATTTCCGCCAGGCTGGGGCTTGCCCGTTCAAATCCATCCGAACAGCCGGGGAAACCGGGGCATTCCACCACCCCGGTGGAGGTCAGAGCCCAGCGCAGGAATTGTTTCCTGCCAGCGCGGAGCTCGGCAAGGTGCAGGCTGGTATTGACGGTATGGTCAACACCCGCCAGAATCACCCAGCCATCCATTTCAGCCAGGGCTTCAATGGGCGCCAGCGGATGGGCGATGGACTGGAATAAAAGCGCCTGCTCCACATGGATTCCGGCAAAGGAAAGGATGGGATGCTCCGAGCGGCGGGCGGAGGGATGGAGGAGGACGGCTTCAGACAACCTGCCCATTAACCGGTCAGCGGGCATGCCGGGGGTGAAAAATACCGCCTGGCGGTTCAGGTCCCGCCCGCTGCCATAGGCAATCCCGTTGTTGGGAGGACCGGCTTCCGGGATGATCATGGTTTTGTATGTAAAGGCGGGAATCATCAAACCAGCGGTGCAGGCGAGCAATGCGCCCAGCAGGGTCTCAGCCCCGCCGCGGATTTCCTCGCCGAAGGATGACAGGGATGCATGAACAATGACTGGTGCCGTACGCGGGACATCCAGGCGTTGAAGGCTGCCGGATAAATCACGGAAGGTCAGCATGTGCGAATCTCCCCAAATGCAGTTTGCATTTGTTTATTATAAGCTGTTTTGAAGGAAGGCGTTAATTTTCGAGTGTGAAATTGAAATTTTATTCTATTTTTTTTAAATAATTTCCCGCCTGGACCTGCCGGATGGACAGGCTGCAGGCTTGTCCTTTACAAGGAAAACATGCCCTCAGCCTGTCCATCGATCATCGGCAAATCAATCGATATACCCGCTGATGCCGCACGGCACCAGTTCATTGCCAATCTTGACCACATATTGATGCGACTCCGCAATCCAGGTCACCGGGTACCAGTTCCAGATTTTCTTGTTTCCCGGGTCTGAAAATATCCTGTGGGCTTGAATTTCAGAAAGCGAAGCACCGCGCCAGTCATGATCCGGCGTGTCCTTCATGGATGCCGCATAGCATGCCAGGGAGGCGCCGACATTGTCATATGCCGGGCTGGTTTTGGCATTCATATTTATAAAAAGGTCATGCAACACGGGAACGGCATCCCAGTAGAGCTGGGTGAGGTATCCGACATCCAGGTTTTTTCCCGCTTCGGCACGGGCTACGTTTTGCCGGACGATATATCCCTGTACGTTTACCAATCCCAGGGTCAAGCCAAAACCGATTGCCATGGTGAACAACGCCAGGGCAAAATGCCCGCGCCGCTTGATGATTTCCAGCACAAGCACGGTCAACAGCAGGGCTCCCAGCCAGGGGATGAAAAAGTGGGTATAGGTGCGCAGCAGGGTGAAGCCGTAGGCATTCTCATACATCCGCAGGCGCATCCAGGAGGAACCGAGGATGATCATCACCAGGGCGAGTAAAACCACAGAAAGGATGGTGTAACTGCGCTCCCGGGCGGGTGTTCGGCGTTTGCCCAGGGTCGCCAGAACGTGATACAGACCCAGGCTCAACACCGCCACCATCACCAGCTCCTCGAATCCCTTCACGGCATATTCAGAGTAGGTGTACCCCATGGCTTGCAGGTGGGCTTCCCCGCCAAACAGGTAGCGGAACTGAACTGCCACGAAGGCGGCAAACAACACCAGCACGGCTCCCAGGATGATGTTGGTTTCCAGGAAGCCCAGGAAGGGCTTGAACCTGCTGGTCTGCGGATCGGGGCGGGGGGTTTCCTTTGCGGGCAACACTGCATGCAGCAGTAAACCGGATACGAAATAAGCAATCACCAGCACATAGCACAGGCGCATGGCATATTCCACCAGCTTTTCCAGCCGCAGGTTTTCCAGCAGACGGGCGACCTGATCCGAGAAGATGGGGTCGGCGCTGGAAAGCAGCGAACCCAGCACCACCACCACCGGCAGCGCCAGCAGCAAGCCCAGCAGAACCCGACCGATCACTTTAAAGACACTCTTCGCACGGGGAGGGGAGGAGGCTTCCTCCCCTGCAGCGGGTTTGAACAACTCCCGCGGACGGGCAAACGCGGCTGCAATCAGCCGAAAAATCATCAAAACCCAGTCCGAGATGCGCTGATAAAGCCAGTGACCGTTGAGGGCGGTATCCGCGATGAACAACAACCCGGCAAGGGCAAGCATCATCCCGGCAAAACGGGTGACGATGTCCATGCGCAGGAAGGGCAGCGCCGCCGCTGCCAGGACCACCACCATCAGCAGCCAGGTTTGCCAGCCCGGCTTCTTTTTTTCGCTGACAATAAGGAAAATCCCTCCCGCCAGAATTAAAGCCGACCAGAGAAGGAAATTCAATCCCAGGGGTTGTTTGAAAAAAAGCAGATCCACCGCCCAGCCAATGGCAAGCGCAATCAGGATGAATCGAATGTGGGAACGGGACATGGTCACCTCTGCATGGGATCATATTCGGAATTTATGGAAATCAAACCTGGAGCAGCCAGTGCTCCATACCGGTAATCCTAGTACACGGGCGCTGTCAGAAACTATCAGACCCGGGTTGATAGGTTTTGAGGGGTCCGGATGCGATCAGTTCGTGATGACCAGGGAGAGCACCCAGGAAACGATCAGTAAAAAAGCCAGCACGCCAAACAATATCCGTTGACGGTTGCGTTGAGCCTTTTCCCGTGCTCCGGATTTGAATTTATTCCTAGAAGATTGTGTCATAATCCTTCCATTTCAAACTGCTGCCGGTTAACACACTGCCCAGATGTCGGACGGGCAGTGTGGAAACAATGCATTCAAGACATGGGTTGCGCGTTCGTTTGCCCAGATATCTGCGAAGGCATGGCGCAATTCGTCCAGGCTGCGGTAGCCAAAAATCAACTGCAGGATTGTCAAATCCGGGAAGCCGCAATCCACCTTGTTCCACGCCAGGTCAACCTGCTCGATATGGTTCAACCGACCATTGTCAAATGTCCAGCGGTGTGCCTTCCCGCGGTAAAAAGAAACCTGGATGGTTCCTGTAAAACCGCAGACCGGCGATTTTGTCAGGCGGGCTTCCAGCGCCGGACGGACATGCATGAGGAAGGCGGGTAGATCGGGAACGCGGATGAACCAGGCGTAGGGCTTGCGGGTCACCGGCAGGCTGTTGGCTGTGACCGCGTATGCCGGGTGCTCTTCCCCAAGTGCCAGACCAATTCCATCACACTGGCGGTTAATGAGGGTGCAGTTTTTCTGCCCCAGCTCCCACAGGTGGCGCAGCACGCAGGGCGTGACAGCCTGCCAGGAGGCGCCATCCGCCAGTTCATAGGTGGTGGCAAACTGGGTTTTCCCCCACGGGTAGGGCGGGCACGCCAGAAAGCCGACCGGTTCGCTGTTGGCGGCGTGGACAATCATGTAAAGAACCACCCGGTTCACATCAAAATCATTTTTTCCGTCCAGCTCGTAGCGCCAGAGAGCATCATCGCGCAGGGGGGCAACCGGCTGGCGGCGCCAGGCATGTTCAGCGGTGCAGGCAATCCACGGCAGGTCCGCCGGCGTTGCCGGTCGGATGACATAGGGCTCGGTTTCCCCTTCATTCAATAAGGGAACGTTTTGAGGGGCAAAACCCTTGTGGGAGCCGCACAGGTACAAGGTCATTTCGTAACCAAACTGGCGGTAATAATAAGGGATGCCGGTGATTGCCTGAACCAGCTCGCCACTCGCCCGGCTCCATTCGTGTACAACATCAAATTGTGCCCGGATCAATCCCCGGTTGCGGTATTCGGGGTCCGTGCCGACCAGTTCTGGGCGTCCCACCGGGAAGGGAATGCCGTCAAAGGTCCAGATCTGGGGAATGAGGTTGAGGGCGGAGACAATCCTGCCGCTGCGTGTTTCTTCGACCAGGGTAAAATCACCCACGCCAAAGGTGGGATGGTCGCCGCGCAGCAGATCGCGCGTCCAGGCGGCAATCCGATCCCCGGGCAGCAATTCGTCCGGGCTATCATCGGCGGTATGAATCCGTTCGTTGAACACTGCCAGGCGGTCCATGTCGGCGGCGGTGGAGCGGCGCAGAATCAAACCATCCCCGAGGTCACGGGGCAAATTCGGGTCGTGCGGGTAGGACATGAGGTTTACTCGCTGTTGTTTGATGATTCCGAGTTGGAAACCTTGCTCTCAGCGGGTTTGGCGGTATCTTTTACTTTTACGTCAGCTTTATCTTCCGATGAGGAGGATTTTTCCTCGGTGTGAGTGGAATGGGTGCGCGGTGCTCCGGAAGGAGAACGATGGTCGGTCGCGTAAAAGCCTGAGCCTTTGAAAACGATACCAACCGGTTGATAGACCTTGTGGAGCGCTGGGAATCCGCATTCCGGGCAGACCGTTAAAGGATTATCGGTAAATTTTTGGGTTTGCTCGAACTGAACCCCACAGTTTTCGCACCGATAGGTATAAACCGGCATACATATCACCTCATTATTCCTGCAAATCGAGCCTAAAAGACTCGCAGTGTAATTCTACGCCGGTTCAGCCCAGTTGGCAAGTCGCGCGGTGGGAGTTCAAACATATTTCTAATGAATAATTGAACCTTGCAGTCAAGTATAATTTATGGCATGAATATTCTTGTATCCGGTCTCATCAACCTGGAAACCACCGTGCGGGTGGAGGGTTTCCCATTGGAGTACAACCCGGTCAATTTCCCCTTCGGGGGTGTGCAAAGCCGGGTTTCAGGGGTGGGTTACAACCTCTCGCTCGCACTCACCAGGCTGGGCGATGCGGTCCGTTTTCTCTCACTTATCGGTACCGACCAGGCGGGTCGGCTGGTGCGGGATGCCCTGGCGGATGACGGCATACCGGGGGAGGATGTGCTTGCACTCCTGCCGCAGACCGCTCATTCCGCCATCCTCTACGATGAAACCGGGCGCCGCCAGATTCACGTCGATCTCAAGGACATCCAGACCCGGATTTATCCACCGGAACGCGCCGCTGCAGCCCTGGCGGAGTGCGACCTGGCGGTTCTGTGCAACATTAACTTCAGCCGTCCGCTGTTGGGGATGGCGAAACAGGCTGGCAGGCGGATTGCCACCGATGTGCATACCATTTCCAGCCTGGACGACCCCTACAACATGGATTTCCTGTCAGCCGCGGATGTTCTTTTCATGAGCGATGAACGCCTGCCCCTGCCGCCGGAGGAATGGATGCAAGCGCTGTGGGGGAGGTATTCCGCCCCGGTGGTGGTGATTGGTCTGGGGAGCCGGGGGGCGCTGCTCGGCTTGCGCCCGGAGAAGTCCATCGAACTCATCCCGGCAGTGCAAACCCGTCCGGTGGTCAACTCCATCGGTGCCGGTGACGCCTTGTTCTCGGCATTTTTACACTGTTTCACAGCCACCGGTGATGCCCGCGGGGCTTTGCGCCAGGCGGTGGTATTTGCTTCGCATAAAATTGGCACGGCGTCCGCCGCTGACGGCTTTCTGGATGCCGAAGAACTGGAAAATCTCTACAGGAAGGTGAACAATGGCTCTGCGGGAAATGACACCGGCTGATTACGATGAAGTTTATGCCCTCTGGGCAGCCTGTGAAGGGATTGGGTTGGGCAAATCCGACGGTCGGGCGGAAATCGGGGCGTTTTTGGAGCACAACCCGGGCTTGAGTTTCGTGGAATTGGAGGGGGAAACCATCGTTGGGGCGGTCATCTGTGGGACGGACGGTCGGCGCGGCTACCTGCATCACCTGGCAGTGGCTCCATCCCACCGCCGGCAGGGAATCGGGGCACGCCTGGCGGATGCCTGCATCAGCCGCCTGGGCGCAATGGGAATTGAGAAATGTCATATTTTCGTTTATGCGGATAACCACAGCGCCCGCCGCTTCTGGGAATCCATCGGCTGGGTGGAACGGGTGGAATTGGTATTGATGACCTACACTCTGTAACCGGCTGCTGGGGGGATCAGTGGCACCAGCCTTCGCCATCGTCCAGCAATTGCAGATCGGTGTCGTAAAAACTCCAGCGGTAATAGCCTTCCCCCAGCTCCAGACGCAGCAAACCCCAGGTTGAAATCTCGACCTCGCGTTCCGGTGGATCCACAAAATCACTTTGCAGCCAGGCGCCGCCCGTGCCGGCCGCCCTGCCCGGGGATTTGCTGGCCCGCCGTCCGGACGTCCGCGAGGCAGAGGCGCGTCTCGTCTCTTCGGTGGGGCGCCAGCGTCTGGCCAATCTCGCCCTCTTCCCGAGCTTCACGATCAATCCGGGGGTCGGCCTCTCCCGCAGCGTCGCGCCCGGCGTCACCTTCTCCAGCGGGACCATCACCCCGACCACGACAACCACTCAGACCGGCTTCTGGTCGGCCGGGGTGGGGGTAACGATCCCGGTGCTGGATATTCCCAAGCTGATGGCGGACATCCGGGCACAGGACGCGCGCACCGAACAGGC
>ERZ1026796.2554-NODE-2554-length-10376-cov-2.572641_pt1 | contig 10376 bp, 14 predicted proteins | sample MGYA00520874_ERZ1026796 | MGnify/ENA primary metagenome ERZ1026796 (study PRJEB33270, sample SAMEA104284474) | anaerobic digester metagenome | biome: Anaerobic digester microbiome; feature: mesophilic sludge digester; material: Anaerobic digester biomass...
GGAAAGCGACGACCCGCAGGTCGGACCAGAAGGCTTTAGCCAGCAGGGAGAGCCCGAGCAGCCCAAGGCTGACCGCCGCGCTGCCGCGAATTACGGTCGCGATGGAGCCACTGACTACGGCATTGATGGCCTCGACGACGACGCTGCCGAACAAGGTGGAGAAATCGCTGCCCAGCAGGCCGACGATGCCGCACAACTTGAGCACCGCCCAGAAGAGGATGCCGATGCCCTTCATCAGGTCCTGGAGCACCTTGACCAGGGAGGCCAGTAGTTCGGCCACGATGTCGTCCAGCCAGGGGATGGGCGCGGCCTGGCCGGACGCAGCGTGGGCGGCAGCCGGAAGCAGGACTGCCAGGGTGAGCAGGGCCAGGAGAATGGCCAGGGTACGGCGCGAGGTCATGCGCTCTCCGGCTCCCCATCGTCGCGGTAGTGTTCGGCCAGCCGCTCGCGGATGACAGCGCTGAAGCTGATCATGCGCCGCCGGGCGTCGGCCACCACCTGCCGAAACAACCAGGGCGGCAGGAGGACCGTCACCCGGTCGGTAGGCCGCTGTGGATCGGCGGTGGTGTTGCTCTGCTGCTCGGGCAAGGCCGTCATTCGGTTCGATCTCCTTCCTTCTCAAGAACTCGGAACTGGGCTGATTTCCTGGGAGCCAGTGTATCCGATCTACGCGCAAAAAGGTCCCTGTCAAAAGCGGCAGACTGCCGGAAGTGGCAAGTGTCGCAGACGGGCCATGGGGAAAAAAGAAAAGCCCGGCTCCCCGGAGGGAGCCAGGCTTCTACGCTTGGGCCGTGCGCAGTTCGCGGTGGGTGATGGCCCGCACCGAGCTGGTACAGCCGTTGGCACAGCGGCAGATCAGGGGCACAACACCCTCAACTTCCGCCGGGACGGGGCCACAGACGGCTGGGATGGCTTTCGAGAAGCGGCCCACCCGGCCGCAACATGGGCAGGTTCCGATTCTCAGGGTACGAAACAACATGAGAGCGACGAAACGCTGCATGGCGGCCTCCGGTTCAGTGGCCCAACACGCGCACTATCTCGGCGCGGGGGACCTTTTCGAGCTGGGTGTGGCCGAATGCCCGCAGCAGGCCCGCCGCTTCGTCTACTAGGGGGCGCAGGTTGGCAGCCTTGCCCTGCCAGCCCTGGGTCAACTGGCCGACGACGAGCTGGGCATCGGTCTGGACCACCAGGCTGTAGGCCGACGGCGCTTTACCCGCCCGCTGGATGCGGCCCAGCAGGTCCTTGAGGGCGGCGATCAGGGTCCGGTACTCGGCCTCGTTGTTGGTCGCCGTGCCCAGGTCGAGGCGGACGGTCTCCTTGCGGCCGTCCCGGTTGGACAGCTGGTAGCTGTGAGGTCCAATGTAACTCAAGAAAAGAAAAATGTTCTTGACATTGCAAAGGCATTGAAAAACGCTGTTTTGCGCCTTGCAAATCCCTCCGAGGCCACTTTCCAAGGCATTTGGTCCAGTGTAACTCAAGAACGCGGATTTTTCGTCCAGCGTAAGCCAAGAATGCGGAATTCATCTGGGACCCGGATTTCGGGCCGACTCGCCATCATTTCTAGTCAGCCACAACGGATTCTGTGGCAAGCTAGCCACCAAGTGAGTCCGAGCTGGAAACACGTTTTCTTGAGTTACGCTGGAATGCCATTATTTTCTTGACTTACGTTGGACATGACATTGGATCACGTAAACCCCAGACCTCTTTCTTTAAGGCTAACAAACCGGGTTTTCGAGATCACAAGATGGTCCAGCACTTCGATGTCCATGAGCTTGCCCGCTTCGACGATCTGCTTCGTGACCATAACGTCCTCCGGGCTTGGCGTTGGGTCCCCGCTCGGGTGGTTATGCACTGCAATAAGCGATGGACAGTTGCGGCGGATGGCCTCGCGGAACAGCTCGGCGACGCGGATCATGGTTGTGTTCACCGACCCGACGTAGATGGTGGGGATGGCGATGACCCGGTTCTTGGTGTCCAGGAGGATGGTCCGCATCTGCTCCTGCTCCAGCAGGCCCATCTCGGGCATCAGCAGGTTGGCGGCGTCGGCCGGGGTGCGGATCTGGTGCCGGTCCGCGGGTTGCTCGACGATCAAACGTCGGCCCAGCTCGAAGGCGGCCTTGATGCGGGCGGCCGTGCTGGCGCCGATACCGGGTTGCTGCTGGAGCTCGGACATGTTGGCCCGGGCCACGCCCTCGATGCCCTCGAAGGCGGCCATCAGGTTGGCAGCATCCTGGAGCTGGTGCGGGGTCCCGGCCAGGATGGCCAGCAGCTCGCTGGTGCTGAGGGCGGCGGGGCCGTAGAAGTGCAGCCGGTGGACAGGGCGCTCGCTCTCGGGGAGCTCGCGCAGGGTGGGATAACGACGGGGAGCTTTGTCGTAGGTCTGTGGGTTCAGGGCATCGGCCTCGACGGCCAGGGTGCCCAGCAGGGGAAGCTGTTGGGTCATGGGCGTTTCCTTTCTTGGGTCATGGGTGTTTCGACCGCCGCGTCCAGCAGCGCCAGCGCGGCGCGAAAGACGGCGTCCAGGCTGCGAAACCAGCGCGTCTGGCCGTCGATCCGGGCGATGACGCCCCTCGGCAGCCGGTGCGTCACGACGATGGTGCCCACGATGGGGTTTTCGCTGTTCATGGTGCATCCTTTCTATGCGCCGGCGCCGAGATCCACGAGATCTCGGCGCCGGCATGGAATGGAGGTGAACGTTGGGCGATCAGAACAGGCTGAGCTGGCCTCCTGTGGCCTGGTCAAGCGTGTCTGGCTCCTGCTCCGATTCCTGTATGCACTGCGGTGTGGCTGCCTGGGCGGCGAGCAAACCCTGTTCCTCTTCCCAGCGCCGGATGGCCTCGGCGAGGGCCTGGGCCGCGACGGCGCGGGCGCTCGGGTGGGTGCAGACGTAGCTGTCGAACTCGAGGCCCAGGAAGTACTGGCAGCCGCTGCAGGTGCAGAAGCCGTTCTCACCGGGGAAGCCGATCATCCGCGGGTGATCGGGACTGGGATTGACTGGCCCGTTTCGGCGCGGGCACGCTGTCGAGAAATCCTGGCGGATCAGGCCGCACTCGCCGTTCTGGATCTTCCACGCCACGAGCTGGTCGCGGGTGGGATTACTCGGGAGCTTTTTCATGTAGGACATGGTCACCCTCTTCTGTGCCGTTGTCGAGACGCCGCCAGCCGAGGTCGAGGCATTCCCAGTAGCCGCCCTCCTCGTCGCGGAGGACGTCGCCGACGGACATCGAGGTGTGGGTCAGGCCCAGGTGCTCGATGAGGGGCCGGGCGTCGCCATGCGGCGACCAGTTCTCGCCCTGCATCTTGAGCCAGGCCTCGGCCCGGCTGTCGGCCTCGATGGTGGTCACGCGGACGTGACCGCTCCGCAGCCGGGGAACGGTCAGCAGCGGGATTCCGAACTGGCCGCTGGCAAAGCAGGTCGGCCGGCGGGCATAGTAGACTTGGTATGTGGGCATGGTGGCTTTCTATGGTTCCTTTCTACGTTTCGGTTTCCGTGATGCGGGTGCGAGCGCCGTCGGTTTGCGCCAGAACTAGCAGACGGTCCCCGACGAGCCGTTCGGTTTCGAGGCGGGGGAACCGGCCAGGGATGTGGTCGCGGTGTAGGTAGTACCAGCGGGCGATGGCGTCCAGGAGTTCGGCGCCGGCGTCGGGATCGTTGATGCCGAACCGGTAGTAGCCGGTCAGCAGGCAGTCGCGGCAGAGGCTGAAGTGCTTTGTCTTGATGCCATGAATGGCCAACGGTTTGTCGGGGAAGAATTGCCCACAGATGTCGCACGACGTCATGTCGAGATGCTGAAAGAGTGCGGCTTGCAGTTGTTCGATCTGCTTACCCAGGTCGTTGACTGCCGCGAGGGCCTTGATCCAGGCAACGTTGGCCGCATCAGGGGGCCACGTCGTGCCGCATTGGGTACACACCAGGCCGGTGATGCTGGCGTGGATGGTGTACCACGGGTGATCGCAGTTTTCCTTTCGTCGTTTCATGGGTGTGCTCCTTGGGAATGACGATCGAGGGGCGATCATTCCTGATCGCCCGGTGAGTAAGGTTGTCTTTGTTAGAACAGAGCAAGTTGGTGCGGAGCGTTCGACTCGGGCGAGTGCGGGACATAGATCTCGCCGCTGTCCAGGTCGCGGGCTTGCAGGTGACCATCGGGAGACCACTCGATCTCGGCCCGGCGAATGACGATTCTTGAGGGAGGACCTGGCTCGGCGATGGCGGCAGGCCGCGGCCAGGTGAAGACGCGGACGAGCGGGCCTTCATCGCTGGGGTCCAGGGCATACACCTGGGCGATGACCTGGCTGTAGTCCTGGCCTTCCGGGCAGAGCCAGGCTTCCGTCTTGCCGGCCTCGTCCTCGTCGTACAGGGGCTGCCATCCCCGGCGCTGCAGTTCCTTTCGCGCGTGGAGCGGCACCGGCCAGTCGAGACCTACCCCGGTGCCGTGCAGGACGGCGGCCGGGATCGTCTCCGTCTCCGGCTCGTCGAGCAGGATGCGCGCCAGGCCGGGTTCGGCCCGGATTGCGGCCGGGATCGCCTCGCCGCGTTCCTGGATCTGTCGAACGGCGATCCGGAGGGCATCCTGGACCTGGTCGCGGCTCTGGGCCAGTTGGCCCAGGTGGGCGTGTTTGGACGTGGCCGCGGTGCGGCTGTTGCTTCTCATTCCGTGCCCGCGTTCCAGCCGCCGGGTTAGGTCCTTCCACTGGCGGACCAGCTTGGGCACGTCGTAGGCCCGGCGCTGGCGGATTTCGGCGTCCAGATCGACGTCGGGATCGAGGCGGAAAGCGATGCCGCGCAGCTCGTTCATGCGGTCGGCGATCTCTTTTGGGAAGCCGCTGTCGGATGCCTGGATGACCGCATCCAGCTCCAACGCCTCGACGATGATATCCTCGATAACGTACAAGATGTCGTTCGGTTCTGACGTTCTCGGGTCGGCGGGTTCTACGTTGTCGAGGTCCAAGAGCTGGTGCACCCGGTCCCAGAGGGAAGCATTGTAGCGAGCGTACCACAGGCCCTGCCGGCGGCTCCAGCGGAATTCCAGGCGCTTGAGCCCGGCGCGGATCGTCTCGTCTGGCCTGGCGGAGAAGACGACCTCGATGCCTTCCTTTTCCAGGTTGCGGCGGATGATCACCCCGTCTGCGTTCGTTGTGGCCGCAGCGCCTGGCGTTTCGTTCCCTTCCGCGTGGTGGATGGCGGCCTCGATGCGGTCGACGATGCGGTTCACCGCTGCGGCCGCTTTATCTCTGTCATAGTCGGCGCACGGCCCCAGACCGACGCCACTGTCCAGGACACGACCATCCTTTTCCACGTGCCAAAGCTTGTTGGCCGGGCAAACCTGAAAGCTTGGCCAGGGCAAGGTCACCTCACCGTGGTTGCAGGCGTCACCCTGCGGTTGCTTCGCAGTGCTCCGACTGCTGCTGCGCTTCAGCAGGGAGCTGCCCGCCGAGATGTCCACGACGACGACGTAGCCGCGCTTTTCGGCGACGCCATCCCACGATGCCGGCGCCCAGTAGTCGGTCATCGGGTCGCTCCGGTCCTCGTGGAAGCCGTACAACGTCCAGCCCCGGGCGCGCAGCGCCAGCCCAAGGGCTGCTTTGGCTTTTCTTCTTTCCGTCCAGTGCATTGCTTCCTCCATTTGAGCGAGATGGTACGACGCGCGGGGGGTGAGTGTGGGCCTCCAGCCAGGCCCGCTGCTCCTCCGGCGACTCGCCGTTCCAGGGGTAGCGGGACTGGGGCGGGTGCGCGGCCAGGTAGCGGCGAAGGGGGTTCATCCGCACCAACCAATAGTGGCTGGAATCGAAAGTGCAACGCCAGCCGGGGCCGTGCGAGCTGTCGACGTACCGGTCGGGCAGCGTGGGGCAATCGCAGATGGGGCAAACCGGGGGGACGCGCAGCCAACGCTCCGGCCAGGTATCCTCGTGCCTGCCGAGGGGGCGCTGGCCGCCGGCGGCCAGGTACTCCTGGACCAGGGGAATGGCCGGGCAGGGGAACTGCGGGGTGCCGCCGCAATCGCAGACGCGGTCACGGCGGACTTGATGGAGCGTGCCGTTGAGATAGACCACATACCGGGTCCGATTCGTGCTGACCTGGGGTGCAGCCACTGACACGAGCGCTTCGCGCAAGAACCGCTGGACCTGGGAGAGAACGTACGTGATCATGGGCTTGTCTCCTCGTCAGTCGTGGGATGAGCCGGCCGGTTGTGCCTGTTCATCCTCGTGGGGCTCGACGTAGGAGGTGGACCAGCCGCAGCCCGGACAGGTGAAGCACTCGATGTCGGTGTCGCCGCCGTCGGCCATGTACTCCCAGCGCTGGTCATCGGGATGCCAGAAAGGTGTCACATCTTCACTGCCGATGTGGATCGTGGCGGTCAGTGGGGTGGCGCATTGCGGGCACAGGGCCTCGCCGTCCTCGTTGAGCCTGACGAATGCGAACGACTCCTCGTCGCGCTCGGGAGTGAGGCTGGCAGCATCGTGGGCCAGGTCGCGGAGCAGGCTGACGACGTACTGCCGTTGCTTCTCCTTGCCGTAGCCGTCCACTTCCGGTTGGGGGTCATAGAGTTGATCCTCCAGCAGGTCGTAGTAGCGCTCGGCCAGTTCCTGCAATCGAACGTCCAGAGCAGAGGTGGCGGTCATGGTTCATCCCTCCTCGGTTCTGCGCCGGATGGGCACCAGGGGGTGTGCTCGCCGGCAAGGGCCTTGGGGCTGCCCGGTTCGTTGCAGGAGCAGTCAGGGTCTGGCGGGGTCTGCGAGGCCGAGGGCCTGGGCAAGGCGTTGCCCGGCATGGCCGCTTCGCGGAGCAACTTCCAGACCCGTTTCCGCCACTCGGGCAGGGAGAGGTCTTCCGGCTCGATCTGCCACGGCCGGCGGCGCAGGGTCAGGGTGTCGGCGGCACAACCGACGATGGCCAGGGCTTCGGCGTACTCGGTGGCGGTGTGGGTAGCGCGATGATTGTTCCGCACCTGATAGGCCAGGTAGGCGGCCGAGTCCGGTTGGGCCAACGCCTCGCGCAGGACCGAGATGGCGTGGGTCTGGTCCCAGTCCTTCACGTCGCTGGCCCGGTCGTAGGCCGGGATGAGGGCCTCGCGGGTGCGGCGCACGATGCCGACGTCCGGGCTACCCAGGGCGCCGATCTCCATCAGCAGGCCCAGGGCGTCGCCGGGATCCACGGTCAGGGCAAAGGCCCGGACGAAACGATACTCGTCAGGGATACGCAGGGTCTTGGGCATGGGGTTCCTCCATTCTCATTAGGTTGTCATTCTCTTCCAGGCGGCCTGATGCTTGTATCCACCCTGGGCCACGGTGGGATACTCCGGCGGTTCGATGCCCATCTTCTGGCAGGCGGCTTTGAGCTGCTGCTTGATCCGGTAGCGGCGGTTCCGGATCGACTTTTCGGTCGTGCCCAACGTGGCGGCGATCCCGGCGTTGGTGTAGCCCTGCACCAGCAGGTGGATGATCCGGACGTCGGTCTGGATCGTGTCCATGTTGGCACGGTCTGTCTTCTGCCTGGCGGCCACCAGTGCGGCGACCAGTGCGGCCTCGTCCAGCCAACCGTCCTCACCATCTTCTGGCAGCCCGCTCCACCCACTGGCCACGCTGACACTACCAGCAGGTGTCAGATCGACCGTGCCAAGCGGGTTGTGGCCCACGAGGGTTTGGGCGTAGCAGCGCGCAGCCGCCCGGCTCGCCGCGACGAAGGCATAGGCTTGATGCTCGCCACGGCGCAGCGCCTGCCAGTAGACCAGGGCCGCAGCCTGCATCATGTCCTCGACGTCCCGGTAGTTGAGGAAGGTGTTGGGTGATAGGAACCGGGATCGGGCGTGGAAGACGGCCTGGCGCGCAGCCTCCATGAGAGCATTCGAGCTCTCCAAAACCTTGATGTCCATTTCGCACTTCTCCTTGTCGTTTAGCTTTGATTCTGGGCAGCCAGCAAGGCCCATGCACCCCGGCGCGGTAGCGCCTGACGACGGTGCGAGCGCCAGGTGGACGAGAGGAAAGAACCGTGTGGCCGTGCTCAGGTTGTCTTTGCGCCGGGAGGTGTGCTATAATGACCACCGGAATTGATGACAAGCCCAACCTGAATTGGGCACGATACATCCTAGATTGAGGGTCGGAGGCGATCACCATGTCATACCGCGAGGCAGTCAGTGCTCTTGCCGAAGACGCAGAGCAACTGGAGCAAATCTACCACACGGCACTCAAGGCTGGTGAAGTAGACGCGTTCAAACAAGCGATTGACGACAGCCACACATCTGCACCCGAGAATCTGCTCTACGCGGCCTGGTTCTACCGGCTGAAACACGCCGCTGCCCAGGCGAAAAGCTTCGCCATTGCCTGGGCCTGGGTCCTGCCTCTGGCAGTCTTGAACGGCCTGGTTTTCTGGTGGCTGTCCGATGATTCGCGGTACGTGATCGAGCTGGCAAACACACGCCAGGGAGCCGCTTATGATTTCTTGCCCGCGATCGCCATTCTGGCCGGTCCCATCGCCGCCGCATGTGTGTTGATCTACCTTACGGTGGTCGGCCGCAAGCGCTGGTATCTGAGCGCGCTCATCGGGATCCTGCTGCTCGCCGCCGGCGCGTACGTGCTCCTGACCTACCCCCAGGCTGGTACGCGGCCCTTCCAGGAGCAATACCTCACCCTGATGATCATCCACCTGCCCCTGCTAGCCTGGGCCGGTGTGGGCGCGTTCTTGATTGCCGGGCACCGTGACCCGGCCAATCGCTTCACCTTCCTGATCAAGTCTCTCGAAGTATTCATTCTGGGCGGCTTGTTCGTCATCGCCGGCGGCCTGTTCACCGCGATCACCGTCGGCCTGTTTGCGGCCCTCGACGTAGACTTTCCAGATCTGGTGCAGCGGTTGTTCATCGCCGGAGGTGGCGGGCTGATCCCGGTGGTGGCCACAGCCGTGATCTACAACCCGACCGTGCTTCCTGTCGAGCAGGCATTCCACGAAGGGTTGAGCAAGCTGGTGGCCTTGCTGATGCGTATCCTGCTCCCCTTGACGTTGCTGGTGTTGACCGTCTATCTGGCCTTCATCCCCTTCAATTTCCGGGCGCCTTTCGACAACCGTGACGTGCTGATCATCTACAATGGGATGCTCTTCGCCGTAATCGCCCTACTGGTGGGCGCGACCCCTGTGAGCCTGGCCGATGTCTCGCCACGAATGGGGCGTTGGCTGCGCTGGGGGATCGTCGTCGTCGCTGCCCTGGCCTTGATCGTCAGTCTGTATGCGTTGTCGGCCATCCTCTACCGCACCACCCTCGATCGGCTGACCCCCAACCGTCTCGCCTTCATCGGCTGGAACCTGATCAACATCGGCCTGCTCGTCCTGGTTCTCTTCTTTCAGGTGCGGGCCAAGGCGGAGCAGTGGTTGCAGGGGCTATTTCGCGCTTATAGCGCAGGAACCTTTGCTTATGCCGTCTGGACGCTGGCGATGATCCTGGCCCTTCCCTGGTTGTTCGGCTTCGATCGGGGTGCAGTCGAGGCCCTGCCTCCGGCGGTGCAGGACATCGTCTACGAACACCCCAATCCGATCCTCCTCAAGTGCGCAAGCAGTCCGCATATCTACCTTCTCGATGGGGGCGAAAAACGCTGGATTGAGACCATCGAGACGTTCAACGACCGCGGATATTTCTGGCGCGATGTTTATTTCGTCACCTGCGAGGAGTTGCGTAGCATTCCTGATGGGGTACCGATCCCGGCCAATGCCGGCCCTCCGCCGCAGCCGTGATGCCGTTGATGTGTGAGCGACTGCGATCAATGCCCAAGGCGATACAGCAACCACCTGGGCTTGTAATCCGGGGCACTTGGGGTCGCAAAGTAGGAAGAGGGATCTGTGGGACACTATTGTAGAATCTGTGGCCGGGAGCGGGCCAACGAAAAGTTCTCCGGCAAAGGACACCAGATCCACGTCTGCAAGGACTGCATGCGCCTGCCCAAAGAGGAAAGGCAGGCGGTCGAGGAGGAGCAGGAGATCTGGGACTACCTCAGCCAGTCCAACATCTCGGCCAAGAACCTGTCCCGCCTCAAAAAGCTGGCGGCTTCGCCCAACGAGGAGATCGCCGGCATGGCCAGGCTCGTGCTGGAGATCGGCCGAGTGCATCCCCAGAAGAGGAACCGGCTTCGTTTCCTGGCAAGGGAACGGAAGGACCTGCTCGATCAGCTTGAGGAGACGGGGCTGATCTTGGCCTGCCAATAGAAAGGTTCACAGGAAATGCAGCTCATCGATATCGATGCGGACACCGCAAGCGCCTTCTTCACCTGCCTGCATCTTGAGGAACCGGAGAACCTGGAATGGACAGATGACCGCCGGAAATGGTACGCCGAGTACAGGGACAAGGGATACAGAGCCCGGGTTCTGGTGCTCGACAAGGGCAGCATTGTGGGCA
>ERZ1026796.2556-NODE-2556-length-10375-cov-2.273810_pt1 | contig 10375 bp, 10 predicted proteins | sample MGYA00520874_ERZ1026796 | MGnify/ENA primary metagenome ERZ1026796 (study PRJEB33270, sample SAMEA104284474) | anaerobic digester metagenome | biome: Anaerobic digester microbiome; feature: mesophilic sludge digester; material: Anaerobic digester biomass...
GCCCAACACCACCATAGAGGAACAGCGGATTGTAAGCCCGCGCCGGCTGCTCCGCCACAGCCAAGCTGGCAGCATGAGCCAAACGGTTATTCGGACCCACAACGAAATTATCAAAGCGGTATTTAGCGGCGAGGTGCGTCTCGAAGCTGTTTGTCTCAACAGGCTGGGAGATTTTCTGAGTAATGACTTGCTCCTCTTCCTGCTGGGCAGAGGGGGCAGCCCATACTTTGAAGCAAACTTCAACGGGTCTAGCCATCATGCCACTAAGTTTGTTGATCAATGTAGACTTCAGGCGGCTTTCCAGCCAATCACAGGCATAAGCATTGGCAGTTCCTAAGGTAAAGGTGGCAGTTTGTGGATCGTAAGCGATCAGCTGTGTGTTTTTCACCCAGGTATCATAAGCTGCACGCGAAAGTTCCATCTGCAATTGTCCGAGGGTAGCCTGCCATGCCTGTTGAGCGTTCATTATGCCTTCTCCTTAATTCCCCGCGCCTATAAGGGGGAGAGTTGTCCTAAAAAAATAAACACTTAATAGAGCGTATCGAAGGTAATTTATCGCGTTCGATCCGCTGGTGAAATGCGATCGAATGTCTAGATTGAAATCGGTGCGTAGATTCTAACACCGACTCAACTCAGAAACAATAAAAACAGCTGGGCTGTTGCTTAAAATTTGTGGTTTCTTTAAGATTCAAAAACCTTAAAAAGCTAAACTTTTGTTAATCCTATTAATTTATTCTTAATTTCACTTTATTCTCAGCCTAATTAGCAGAATGCACATCCGTTATACCCCCTATATATAGGTGTATCCATTCGATTTTAACCAGTGACAGCCGTTATCTATGTATTACTAAAAATGGAGCTGAGGAACCAAGCTTAGCCCCATTTCTAGATAGTAAACCCCAATTAGGAATCAAGATTAGGTGAGAAAATAACCTATGCGCTGAGTGATTTTTATTCCTCGAGCATCATTCGCGCAGCACGGCGCCCAATTTCCACCGCAAAATTCGTGCCTCGGTCCCAGGGGTACACCTGGCTCATGCTGGCAAAGTAAACCCCTGGCACAGGGGTCTTGATAGCAGGGATATTCTTGGAATGATTCACCAGCGGAATGGGCTGGGCATAGGGGGTCTTACTGACCCACACCTTTTTGACCCAGTCCGGACTGAATTGTGGGTTGATTTTGGTGAGGTGCGGCAGGAATTCAGCTAACAGCTGCTCATCGCTCTTTTGGAAGTTGGGGTGATCCACCTCGAGGTAATCTCCAATATAAAGGATGTGATCCCCGCCAAAGTATTCCGGTTTAAGGAAGTTAGTGTGCTCCACCAATGAAAGAAACGGAAAACCGACTTGCTTGGGGATGTTATACCAATAGTAGCCTTCTGGGGAGAGCGCATGTGAGAGCGAAAGGGTCATCACCACCGCGCCCATATTTTTGAGGTTCAGTAATCCATTGAGGTAATCTTTCGGTAAATCCGGGGTCAGCTTAGCCATCATCCCTGGAGAAAGTGTCACCAATACTTGGTCATACAGTTGTGGCGCTTGGTCCTTGAGCTGTACCTGCAATTTGCCATCCTCCTGGCGGGTGATGCTTTGTACCGGCGTCTGGTAATGAATTTCTACCCCGCGGCGTTGCAGCTCAGCGGCGAATTTATCGGCAAAAGCCTGGAAGCCACCCGTAAATGTGCCCAGGCGCGTGCTGCGCGAATGCAAGCGCGCCCACATCCAGGCCATGTTGACCTCTTTGGCATAGCGCTCGCCAAACTTGCCTACCATCATTGGCTCCCACATCGCTTCATAGACTTTATCGCCGGCTTTGTCACGCATCCAAGCTTCCGTGGTGGTTTTTTCCAGCTCACGCCAGTTATTCGTCAGGCGCAAGTAAAGCCCCACAAACCCAAAGCGGATTTTATTGATGCCCCAGCCCAAGCCGGGGTACATTATCGCCGCTGGAATGGAATCAAAGGGGTAAAACTTGCCCTTGTAATACATTACGCTAATCGGCTTGGGGAAGATTACCTGGTCCGACCAGCCCAATTCATCGATCAAGCCGAGCATGTATTTATCAGACGTGAACCAGTGGTGATAATAGCGCTCTACAGACCAATCCCAATGGGGCTCTTTGAAGCCTGCAGCTAAGCCGCCAGGGTGGTCCGAGGCTTCGTAGATGACCACATTTTTACCAGCGTTGCTCAGGTCATAAGCCGCGCTCATCCCGCCAATCCCAGCGCCAATTATCGCGATGCGTTTGCTCGTTTCCATTACCCTAATTCCATTCTCCAGTTTGAATTGTTGCTAATCAAAAAGCCACAATATTCTTGTCGATTATGGCAGCAACGCTCCGACCAAGGCGACGTTTGCAATAACAATGAAGATTACCGCCACCATGGACACAACATACATAATCCCAAAAAACCTGACCCAACGGTGAATACTTTTGACATTCTGATTAATCTCTGCGATTTCTTGATAATTTTGGTCTGACATAGTTACTCCTTTATAGGTGTCTACCTTCTTAATTAAATTTGCGGCTCATGCGAAGCATCCGCATACTCGGTTTGTAATTTACTTACATCAGTGGTGAGTGAGAAGCCCTCACGCACAAAAAGGATTGCACCCAGCACTGTGATCGGCACCCACAGCGCCACCCGCAGTAACAAGGTGTAACCCAGGGCTAACTCCGAGCCAACCCCAAAGACTTGCAGCATGGCTTTGCCAGCTGCATCGAAGGTGCCCAAACCCCCCGGCGCCGCCGGAATGAGCAGCACCAGGTTGACCACGCCATTGATCAGCATCAGGCTCATAAAGCTGAGCTGGATGCCCATGGCTTGCATCACGCCCCAATAGAGCCCCGTTTCGCAAGTCCAGATGGCAATCGAAAACAGCAGCACCTTGAGCGTCTCACCAGCAGAGCGCAAGCTGGAGAGCCCTTCAATAAAGCGGGTGAGAAAGTCGGAGATGCCTTTGCGCAAGCGCGCGATGATGAGGTGGTTGATGACCCAATCCAAGGCTTTTTGGGTTGGCTTGGGGAAGAGCACGAGAGCCAAAAAGAGCGCAAACAGAGCCAAGAAAATCACCGCCCCCCAGGTGGCTACGGCACGGATAGCGCCGATGTAACTTTGCGCGGAGGGCAGCGCGGTCAGCTGCGAAAGGTTCAGCAGCACCAAGCCCATAATCACCAGCGCATCGAACAAGCGCTCCACCACAATCGTGGCGAGGCTCGCCGAAATCGAGATCTGGTCTTTTTGCTTGAGCAGCACTGCCCGCAGCAGTTCGCCGGCACGCGCGGGATAAACGTTGTTGCCCATATAGCCGATGGCAACCACCTGAAACAGACGCGGGATCGGCAGCTTTTTCAAGGGGTTGAGCAAGATCTGCCAGCGGAAAGCGCGCAGCCACACCCCGATGAAGTAGAACACCAACCCCAAAAGTACCCAGCTCCACTGCGCGTGGGTCAGGTAAGACCATACTTGGGAGAAATCTACCTTGCGGAAGGCTAAATAGAGGAAGACCGCACTAATCGCAAATCCTAACCAGATATGCCATTTTTTCAATTTCATAGAGGTAATTTTACCATCTTAGCTTAGCCCTCGTTTTTTTCTTAAACAATCAAAGTACTCTGTGCTTCTGCTGATATACTCATAATATGCCGTTACTCACCGCTACCAACCTGAGCAAAGCTTTTGGCGCGAATGATATCTTCGCCGGGCTTACCTTCTCTATCCCGGAGCGGGCTCGCATTGCCATCGTCGGACCCAACGGAATCGGCAAGACCACCCTCCTGCGCATCCTGGCAGGGCTCGAAGAGCCCAGCAGCGGCAGCGTGCACCGCGCCCGCGGTTTGCGCTTAGGTTACCTGCCGCAAGAAGCAACCCAAATCAGCGGGGGCACACTGTGGGAGTATTGCCTGCAAGCCTTCGAACCTCTGCTCGCGCAAGCTGAGCAGCTCAAAGCGTTCGAGCAAGCCATGCAGTCCCATGAGGCTGACACCAAGCTCGTGGAGCAATACGGATCTGTGCTCTCCCGCTTTGAGCAAGCCGGCGGCTACACTTACCCTACGCGCATCAAGCAAACGCTTGCCGGCTTGGGCTTCGAGGCTGGCGATTACGAGCGCCCGCTGGCGCAGCTCTCGGGCGGGCAGCGCACGCGCGCTATGCTTGCCCGCCTGCTTCTCGAAAACCCTGATCTGCTCCTTTTGGATGAACCCACCAATCACCTCGATATCAGCGCGGTAGAGTGGCTGGAAACCCTCCTCCAGGATTGGAGCGGCTCGGTGCTGATTGTCTCCCATGACCGTTATTTTCTGGATCAAACTGCCAAGCAAATTTGGGAGATGACCCCAGCGCTGGAGATATACCGCGGCAATTACACCGACTACTTGGGTCAGCGTCAGGAGCGTTACGCGCGCCGCCTGGCTGAGTACGAAGCTCAGACCGAGTTTATCCGCAAGCAAGAAGATTACATTCGCCAAAACTTGGGCACGCAAAATAACGCCCAAGCTGTTGGAAGGCAGCGCCGGTTGCAGCGCTTGCTCGCCGAGTCACGCCTCAGCGCCCCTACGGATAATCTCCGCCCGATGCACTTGCGCTTAGCCATTGCCAGCCGCTCCGGCGAGCTCGTTTTGCGCACTTACGGCTTGCAGGTAGGCTATGCCGATGAAGGCAAGCCGCTTTTCAGCGCACCGGATCTGGTGCTCAAGCGCGGGGAGTGCGTGGCTATCATCGGACCTAACGGCGCCGGTAAGACCACTTTCTTGCGGACGATTTTAGGCGAGATTCCACCCTTCGCCGGTCGATTGGAGCTGGGCGCCAGCCTTAAGGTAGGCTACTTTGCTCAAGCGCACGAGGATCTCTCCCCTGCCAACACACTCATCGAAGAAATCAATAGCGTGGCACCGGCTATGCTGCCTGCAGAGGTGCGCAACTACTTAGCTAAATACGGCTTTACGGGTGATGAGGTCTTTGAACGCGTAGAGACCCTCTCTGGAGGCGAGCGCGGCAGGCTGGCTTTGGCAAAGTTAGCCCTCTCCGATGCCAATCTATTGCTACTGGATGAGCCTACCAATCACTTGGACCTGACCACCCAGGAGGTACTGCAACAGGTGCTCGCTGAGTACCCCGGCACCATCCTGCTTGTTTCGCATGACCGTTATCTGATCGACGCTTTAGCTACGCAAATCTGGGAGGTAACGCCGCAAGAGGAAGCACTGCGCGTATTTACCGGCAGCTACTCTGAATATCGTCAGGCTAAACTCACCGCATCCGCTCCAGGGCTTGGCACGCAAACGAGAGCGAAACAGCCCAAACAAGTTGGAAGCCGATCAAAACCAGAAACGCTCAGCCGCAACCGCCGTCAGCAACTGGAAAAGAAACTCGCCGCGCTTGAGGCGCGTATTCATGCCCTCGAGAGCGAAAAAGCACTGCTGGAAACCAAATTAGCTAACCCGCCAGCCGATGGCAGGAAAGCCGCTGAGTTAGCTGCTCAGTATAATCATCTGCATGCCAAGCTCGAACCGCTGCTCACGGAATGGGAGCAGCTCGCCACCCTTCTGCAGGAGGACCAAGCATGAGCGCTCAAGTGCAGAAACAAGCCAGCACGCTGCCCATCACGCCGGCTAGCTTGGGCGACCTGTGGAGGCTGCGCCAGCTCGAGAAGCTCACTTTTAGCCGCGAGGATGCCTGGCCGTTGGTGGAACTGCTGTTCGTCTTGGTCTCTCCTCATATCGTGCGCCTAAAGGTAGATTATGACAACCAAATGATTGCCTTCGTGGCAGGCGATACGCGCCTGAATCAGGGTGCCGGTTGGATTATTACCCTCGGGGTGGCACCGGATTGGCGTCTCATCGGGTTGGGCGAGCGTTTGCTCGCAGCTGCCGAACAAGCTATGCACATGCCCGCCCTCCGCCTGACGGTGCGCGCCTCTAACCAAGCCGCCATTGCCCTCTACCAGAAAGCCGGCTACCATCAGGTGGGCGTCTCTTCGCGCTATTACGTCGGTGGTGAGGATGGCTTGATCTTCGAGAAGCGTTTCTTGGAGAGTTTGGTAGAGCATTCGTCCAAACAGAATGAGAAAAAGCAAATTTGGGGTTGAATTAACAGCGGAATAAGATATAATTAAAACACCATGAAGGAGTTGGCTTAATACGAGATGATCCGCGCAAGCCAGGCGCAGCGGATTGGTATGCGGGGCACACGCCGTAAGTTACGCGTGTGTTTTTGTTTAAATATCCATAGAAACGGAGTATAGAACAACATGGACAGTGGAATGATCGGTAAAATTGAGAAAGCTAAACGATACGCCCAAGAAAAGGAGCGCTTCACGCTCAACAATTTCCAAGCCACCATCAAAGGGGATAATAACGACCACGTGGTGCATTATGTGGATGGCAAGTGGGATTGTGATTGCAGCTTTTTCCAGACGCGCGGCGTATGCGTGCACACCATGGCGCTCGAAATCCTCTTGAATGGGATGATCCAAAAGGGCGACCATCCGGAATTCTAAGTGAATAGTATACCTATTTAAGAGCGAAGAGCCTTCCAACGAGGGCTCTTTGTGTATTGCAATTAGTATTTTTCAGGCGGAGAGAGTGGGATTCGAACCCACGGTAGCCATAAAGACTACAACGGTTTTCGAGACCGTCCCATTCAACCGCTCTGGCATCTCTCCGTGCGCTTAAATTATACCTGAGTTAAAGCGCGAACACCTCGCCCTTTTGCGGGTATGCCATCTCGGGCAAGCCGGCGTGCTCATCCAAGCGCCCGCGCAAGGCGCTATAAGCTTTCTCTTCACCGTGCACGAAGATGATCTTTTTGAGCGTTTCTTTACTGGCTAAGGCATACTCCACCAGCAAATCCTGCCCGGCATGCGCGCTCAGCCCGCCAATCGTAACCACCTCAGCCTTGCGGTAGTATTCCTCGCCAAATATGCGCACTTTGCGCTCCTGGTCAGCCAGCCGGCGCCCAAGGGTATCCGGCGCCTGCCAAGAGATAATCACAATCGTATTGCGCCCGTCTTCGATGTTATTGGCTAAGTGGTGCTGGATCCGCCCGCTTTCTGCCATACCCGAAGCGGAGATGATGATCATGGGCTCGTGGTAGTCATTGAGCGCCTTGGATTCGTCCACACTGCGGGTGTAGATGATATTCTCAAAATCGATGGCCGGATTGCGGTGCTCAGCGATGAAGCGCCAGGTCTCCTCGTCAAAGCACTCAGAATGCTTGCGATACAGCTCAGAGGCATTGGTCGCCAAGGGGCTGTCGATCACCACGGGGATATCCGGGATTTCGCCCCTTTCGATAGCTTGGCTCAGATAATAGGTGAGCATTTGCGTTCTGCCTACGGCAAAAGCTGGGATGATGACCTTGCCACCGCGCCTCACCGTGCGCAAGATGACCTGCCTCAATTCCTCAAAGGCATCCTCAATATGCTCGTGGGGCTTATCGCCATAAGTGCACTCCATCAGCAGGTAGTCTGCCCCTTGCGGCAGCACTGGATCTTCGAGGATAGGGGCATCGTAGCGTCCAATATCACCAGAGAACCATAAGCGCTTTAGCGCGCCATCTTCCACCACATCCACAACCACAGCGGAGGAGCCTAAAATATGCCCGGCGTCCATCAAGCGCACGCCTACGCCTGGTACGGGTTCGAAACGCTGCCCGTACCACACCGAGCGGAACAGCGGAATGGTCGCCAGAGCATCCTGCATGCTATAGAGCGGCGGCATGGGTGGCAAGCCCTGTTTGCGGCGCTTTTTATTCACATATTGCACATCCCATTCGTGAATATGTGCCGAGTCTTTGAGCATAATATCTGCCAAGTCTGCGCTGGCGTCAGTGGCATAGATTGGACCGTGGAAGCCCTGCTTGACGAGGTTGGGCAGGTTGCCGCTATGGTCAATATGAGAATGGGAGAGCACCACCGCATCAATGCCGGCTGGGTCAAAGGGGAAATGTTGGTTGACGGCATAGGTTTCGTCGCGCTTACCCTGAAAGAGTCCACAATCCAACAACAGCTTATGCCCATCGACTTCCAGCAAGTGCATCGAACCAGTAACCGTGCGGGCAGCGCCCAAAATTTGTAATTTCATTCATTTTCCTTTCTTAATATCTCCAGCAGTTCCTCTCCATAAACTTCGAAGCGGGTAGGGCTGGCTTGCATCGCCTGTTCAAGCTCTGCTTTGCTCTTGATGGGCTGGGCAGCAATATTTTCCAGCAAGTCTTTGGGCAGGATCACGCTGCTGGAGACCTTATCTTTCTGCGCCATCTGTTTGCGCCAATCCCCCAGCAGTTCGCGCCGGCGTTGGATACTTTCATCCAAGTACTGCGCGCGCGGCCGCGTGAGTTTGTCGGAGCTTTTACGCCAATCAGCCACGGTCTGCATGATCTGCTTGCCATAGCGGCGCACTTGGCTCTTGGAGAGCGAGGGCAGCAGGTCCAGCTCCTGGATGTGTTTGGGCTGGGTGGTGGCGATTTCCACTAAGGCTGCGTCGCTCATCACCTTAAAGAGCGGCACATCTTGTTTGCGTGCCAGCTCCTCGCGCAGGTGGTTCAACTGCTGAAGCAGGCTGAGGGCTCGCGGCTTCATTCCATTGATGCCCTTTACGCGCCAGACGTCTTCGCTATGGTTTTTCATTGGCGGCGTTTGCTGAGCCAAAGCAGCACAATCCTCGAGCACCAGGTTCAGCCGTCCCGTGGCTTCCAAGCGCGGCAGCAAGTGGTCACGTAAGGGTAAAAGGAAGTGCGAATCGGATTGGGCATAGCGTAGCATATCCGGACCGAGCGGGCGTTTGCCCCAGTTGGCGCGCTGGTATCTTTTATCAACGCTGAAGCCAAAATATTTTGTCAATAGGGTTGATAAACCTAAATTTTCCTCGCCCACCGCAGCAGCTGCGATGCTCGTATCGAAATAGTTGGCAAAAGTAAAGGCGTAATCGCGCTTGAGGCAGGTCAGGTCATAATCGCCGGCGTGAAATACTTTTTGGATTTTCGGGTCTGCAAACAAATCGCCCAAAGCGCCCAGGTCCGGCAGTGTCAGGGTATCCACCAAATAATCTTTCTCGCGGATGGAAATTTGAATCAGACAGACCTGCTCCTGATAGGCGTGCAGACTGTTAGACTCGGTATCAACCGCCATAGCGTCAGCTTCACGCAGCTGTGAAAGCATCTGCTTCAACAGGGCGGGGGTGTCCACATAAACAGGCAAAGCAATTTCCAGGTTGGTCATACGGGTATTATAACCCCCGTAAAAGCCGCGCGTTCATCCGGTCTCAGTCGAGCTTTTCGTGCACAGCCTTGAAAACATTAAACGTCCGCGCCTGATGGTTTCTTTAAGTGTTATAGTCTACACACTGTTCATTTTTATGGAGGTATCTGTTATGGCAAAATTTGAACGTGAAGTTGACATCGACTCCAAGGTGGAGAAGGTCTGGCAGGTGCTGACCAATACCGCATACTGGCCGCAGTGGTTCCCCGGAATTGACTCCATCGCGAACGTCAGCGCGGTGCAAAGAGGCGGCACATTTGAGTGGGTGGATGACGGTCGGACCGGTAACGGCGAATTTTTGGAAGTCCTGCCACAAAAGAAACTTGTCGTCTTGACCCAGATGGGAAGGGATAAAGACAAGCACACCTTTGAACTGCGCCCGACCGGAGGTTTCTTTGGGCTGGCAGCGGATGAATGCAAGGTTAAATATAAACTTGACACGCTCACCGGGGCTGGAATTCTGGGTAATTTCATCACCGGCGGCAACCCCAAAGACGCGCTGCGGGTCAAGAAAGCCGCAGGCGCTTTGCGGAAACTCGTAGAGAGCCTTTAAACAGGCAGTCGTTTCATAACTTTATTAACTAACAGGAGATTGAAATGGGTTTATTTATCACTGTTTTGGTCGGTATTATTGCCGGCTACGTCGCGGCGAAGCTGATGAAGATTGACGTCAGTTTTTGGATTGCGATGCTGTTGGGCATCGCCGGCAGTATTGTGGGCGGCTGGGTCACCAGCCTGCTCCTGGGCGTGAACCTGGCCTCAGGCTTCAACCTGACCACTATTCTGGTCTCCATTGGCGGCGCGGTTTTGGTCGTCCTGATTTACCGCCTCTTAAAGAAGAAGTAAAAACCCCGAAACCGGTTTACCTATTCTGCCCTAAAAGCATCCGCGTTTTCCGGGCGGATGCTTTTTTGCCTCGCGGCGCCGGCCAACCTCTGGGAGGGACAAAGCAGTGCGGCTGTCCGCCTGAGATTAACCCGCTTTGGGCGCCCATTGACCCCCAAAAAAAGATGGATTGCCCGGCTGCCTTGGCTCGCGCGGGTATAATCAGAGGAATAACACAGGAGGAAGCTTATGCGCGCGCTCGTTCAAAGGGTCAGCTATGGGCAGGTAACCG
>ERZ1026796.2558-NODE-2558-length-10368-cov-2.881262_pt1 | contig 10368 bp, 7 predicted proteins | sample MGYA00520874_ERZ1026796 | MGnify/ENA primary metagenome ERZ1026796 (study PRJEB33270, sample SAMEA104284474) | anaerobic digester metagenome | biome: Anaerobic digester microbiome; feature: mesophilic sludge digester; material: Anaerobic digester biomass | place...
TGTCCACGGGCTACGAGGCTGGAAGACCTTCGAAGCGGTCAAGTATAAGTGGCTGCTCCACCCCTTCACGCGGCTAAGCCGTTCCACGACGGTAGTGAGTCGCAGGTTGCAGCGCCGATATGGCGGCACGATTGTCTTGCATGGGATGAACGAAACGGAACAAAATATTATATTGTAAATGAAATTCCTCAAAGTCAGGCTTATCATAAGCTGGAAAGCTCGCATTTTGCCTTTTCCGCTGCTTCCTTCAGGCGCTGGACAGCCATGGAATCCTTTGAAAGGTCAATGCCGTTTTCCTTTTTGAATTCAGCCACTATCCAGTCGATAATCTTAGCGTCAAAATCATTTCCGCCTAAAAAAGTATCACCGTTGGTTGATTTTACTTCAAAGACGCCATCGCCCAATTCGAGTATGGATATATCGAAAGTTCCACCTCCAAGGTCGTAAACTGCCACCTTCAGGTCTTTGTGTTTTTTATCGAGACCATAAGCCAGAGCTGCGGCTGTAGGTTCATTGATAATACGTCTCACCTTGAGGCCTGCGATTTCTCCTGCTTCTTTTGTAGCTTGACGCTGTGAATCGCTAAAGTAAGCTGGCACAGTAATGACAGCTTCGGTAACCTCTTGTCCAAGGTAATCCTCAGCCGTCTTCTTCATTTTTTGAAGAATCATGGCAGAAATCTCCTGAGGTGAATACTGCCGGTCATCTATAACAATGCGAGGGGTATTGTTATCACCCCTGACAACTTTATAAGGCACCTGTTCTATTTCTTTCAGAACGCGGTCGTAAGTTTCGCCCATCATACGTTTAATAGAGAAAACTGTCCTTTTGGGATTGGTGATTGCCTGACGTTTTGCCGGATCCCCTACCTTACGCTCGCCATTTTCGGTGAAGGCTACAACCGATGGAGTAGTACGACGTCCTTCACTGTTAGGTATTACTACCGGCTCATTACCTTCCATCACAGCAACACAAGAGTTTGTCGTCCCAAGGTCTATTCCTATTATTTTACTCATTTTCAATACGAATTTTAGAGTTATTGAATTTACTTTTGAATCGCTTACCCCTCTCGCAATCTATATGCCAAAGCAATCTTCTTTTTATTAAATGCACAAAGTACTGCCTTCTTTCACCGATTTTGTGGTAAAAAAATTATTATTCGATTGATTGTTAATATGAAATAAGAATGATATCGAAACTGTTCGCTCTGTCATTCTGGCAGTTTGTTTAAGAGGTTTTTATTCGAAATGGAAAAATCAGGGGACAATAAAACTGCCATCAATAGTTTGGAAGTACGTCTTTATCCCTGCTGCCATTTCGGAATCTACAAAATATAAACGTGATTTTATATAACGGCTTGAAAATAAACCATATCCATTTTCAATATTGGTATATTCGGGCCTGTCTTGAACGATACTCGAACTGGGTTCGTTCACTTCCAGATAGGTGTTGAATTCTTCGGGAATTACTGCAATAATCAGCTCTATCTGATATGCTATCCTTTTCACATTGGGATTGGCAGGAATAGAGGATCCTAAATATTTATAGAAAGATGTACCCATGAAACTAACGTCCATATCTTCACTTCCTGTAGTATATTGACTTTTAATAACTCCGAGATGATAGTCGGTAGTTTTTATTACCGTATCGCCTGGATTTGGGCTTTCTTTGTAATAAAACCTGTAAATCACCTGATATCTTCTCCCATTCACTGCAGCTCTCCATTTGATGGTGTTCTGGCCATCGGTATTCAGAATTTTCAAAAAGGGTTTGCTGGGATTATACAAAGGACGCGAAATGTTGAAATCCTTCACTATAATGGTGGAAGCAGTAACAGTTTTTCCCGAATGGCGATTGAAGATTTCCAGATGATAGTCGCTATCGGGATTTAGCCAGATGGTATCGTTTCCAGACATCTTATAGAAATTTTTTGGTTGAGCCATATAAACCAGAACATAAGGGAAATTGGGATTGTAAAAGGGGCTATTGGGGTCATTTTTTCGTGGAATCCATAAGGGCTTCAGTTTCATTGACTGAACGAGCTCACCTTTAAGATATTCATCTATACGTGCCTCTATGTAAGAAGTATCATAATTGATAGAATCCGCTATCTGAGCATATTCCAATGCATTGCCTTCGCCCAGAAAGGCCTTGTTGATGCGAACATACTGCGTTTTTTCAGCCGGGTCGAGAATACTATAAACAGTAGTTATATCTTTCCAATCGGCATTTACATCTATGTCGGTTTCACATGCACCCAGGACGACTACTAAAACACCTATCACCGTAATCAATCTATTTTTCATAATATTTCCTCATTATTCGAAACTTAATGTCTTAGATTCAGATTTCCTGATTTGGCTTAAAATGCAAAGGTAAAATTATTTAACTATCGATAGATAATATTTTCGAGACTGTCTAATTTTGCCGAAAAAACGATGAATCTCATTTATCTGGATTATAATGCCACTACACCTTTGGCCACAGAAGTAATCGAGGCCATGAAACCGTTTATGGAGGTTTATTTTGGAAACCCTTCCAGTGCTTATGTTCTGGGGCAAAAAACCAGGTTGGCCGTCGAAGAAGCGCGAAGACAAGTTTCGACTTTATTGGGATGCCAACCCGATGAAGTCATTTTTACCAGCGGTGGAACCGAGTCGAACAACATGGCTATCAAAGGTGCAGCCTTAGCCAATCGTTCGAAAGGCAATCATATCATTACTTCCTGTATCGAGCACCCATCGGTGCTTGAAGTCTGCCATTGGCTCGAAAGTCATGGATTCAGGATTACCTATTTACCCGTAGATGAGTTTGGCCGGGTGGATTTAGATGCATTCAGGGCTGCTATAAGCGAAGAAACCATTATCGTGAGCATTATGCATTCCAACAATGAGACAGGTAGTCTGCAACCCGTGCAGGAAATCGGAATGATAGCAAAGCAGCACGGGATTTTATTCCATGTAGATGCCGCTCAAAGCATAGGGAAAATACCTGTTAAGGTGGATGATTTTTGCGTTGATTTATTGTCGGTAGCCGGGCATAAGTTTTATGCACCAAAGGGAATAGGGGCTTTATACATTCGAAGAGGAGTAAAGATAGAAAAAATCATACATGGTGCATCTCAAGAGTTTGGATGGAGGCCAGGGACGGAAAATGTGATACATATTGCTGGATTGGGGATGGCCTGTAAACTGGTTAACGAGCGATTGGAAAATGATCATGTTCATCTGAAATCATTGAGAGATCGTTTGCAAGCTGGATTATTTCAGAGAATCGATGGCGTCAAACTGAATGGACATCCCGAACTCAGGCTTCCCAATACTTTGAATGTTAGTATTGCAGGTATAGAAGCGAATGCTTTGATTTCGGAACTGAGCGATATAGCCGTTTCGACAGGTGCTGCATGTCATTCTCAGAAACAGGAGGCCAGCCATGTTTTAGAGGCGATGCATCTTTCTCCCGAATTTGCTATGGGTACTTTACGATTTTCGTTAGGAAGATATACCACAGAGGACGAGATTGACCGAGCCGTCGAAGAAATTATTTTGACTGTCAAAAGACTTCGTAGAGAAAATCCTCCTTTATGGGTTTGCCGAGAAACTGACATAAAGTTGACGCATTTTACACAGGGTTTGGGTTGCGCTTGTAAGCTGCAACCTGCGGTTCTGGAAGAAGTGATAAAAAAGATTCCTCTGCTCATTTCTTCGCCCAATCTGCTGGTGGGTTACGAAACTTCGGACGATGCCTGCGTATATAAAACTGATGAGAATCTGGCTTTGGTAAGCGCTCTCGATTTTTTTACTCCTATTGTTGACGATCCTTATCAGTTTGGAGCCATTGCTACGGCCAATTCTTTGAGCGATATTTATGCCATGGGAGCCAAACCGCTTTTTGCATTGAATATAGTTGCTTTTCCATCTCATCGTTTACCTCTCGCAGTGCTCGAGAATATCCTCAAAGGAGCAACCGATAAGGCGGCCGAAGCAGGCATACCTATTATGGGGGGGCATACAATAGATGATGCCGAACTCAAATTTGGACTGGCAGTAACAGGAACGATTCATCCCAATAAGATTATGAGAAATTGTGGAGCTAAACCTGGTGATCGAATTATCTTGACCAAACCAATAGGTTCAGGAATACTGTCAACCGCTTTAAAACAAGGATTATTACAAAAATCTACCGAAGAGATTTTCCTTAAAAATTTACTTACATTGAATAAGAAAGCCTCCGAAATTATGCTTTCCTTCCCTGTAACAGCATGTACTGATGTAACTGGATTTGGCCTGCTGGGACACCTGATGGAAATGTGCAAACCCGGTCATCTGGGTGCTATATTGTATAGAAGAGCAATACCTCTTTTGCCTGAGGTAGAAATTTTTGCAATGGCAGGAATAGTTCCCGGAGGATCGAAGGGAAATCTTGAATATGTAAAGAATGATGTCATTTTTACAGAAGATATTCCCTTGCCGTTTCAGTATATTTATTCCGATGCTCAAACCAACGGAGGATTGTTGATTGCTGTTATGAGCGAAGAGGCTGAAAATCTATTAGAATCTTTGCATGAAGCTGGCATTCATCAGGCAAGCCTTATAGGAGAATTTACCGATGGTAAGAAAATCGAAATTATATGAATTCGCATTTTCTCTGAGTTCTTCTGTTTCAATCTTAGCTTATCACCGAGAGTCTCTTCATACAGCGATTACGCAAGCATCAATAAGCGAATAAAGGGTAAGCGCTCATCATTTCTTTAACCTTATGGCCGACCTTTTCGATAACAGAATCATCGTCGATATGAGAGATAACTTCATCTATCATTTCGACAATCGAAGGCAGTTGGTCTTCTTTGAAGCCTCGAGTGGTTATGGCAGGTGTTCCGACTCTTACACCGGATGTCTGGAAAGGTGAACGGCTATCGAATGGTACCATATTCTTATTCAAGGTAATATTAGCCTTAACAAGTGTATTCTCGACCTGTTTTCCGGTGATTTCTGGGAATTTTGGTCTGAGGTCGATAAGCATGAGGTGGTTATCGGTGCCTCCACTGATCACTTTATACCCTTTTTCGATGAATACCTTTGCCATTACTTCGGCGTTTTTCTTCACCTGTTTGATATATTCGAAATATTCGGGAGTAAGAGCTTCACCAAAGGCCACGGCTTTTGCTGCAATAACATGTTCAAGGGGGCCGCCTTGCACGCCGGGGAAAACTGCAGAGTCGAGAATTTGCGACATCATCTTTATTTCCCCTTTAGGTGTTTTTTGTCCCCAGGGATTTTCGAAATCCTTGCCCATGAGGATAATTCCGCCACGAGGGCCACGCAGGGTTTTATGCGTGGTAGATGTAACAATGTGGCAGTATGGCAGGGGATCGTTGAGCAAACCTCGGGCAATGAGTCCCGCGGGATGGGCAATATCAGCCATTAGGATAGCTCCTATTTTATCGGCAATCTTCCTCATTCGTGCAAAATCCCAATCGCGCGAATAAGCCGATGCCCCGGCAATGATGAGTTTTGGCTTTTCGAGCAAGGCCAGCTCTTCCATTTTGTCATAATCTATTGTACCGGTTTCTTCATCTACCCTATAAGCCAGTGGGCGATATAAGATTCCAGAAGAATTTACCGGCGAACCATGCGAAAGATGGCCTCCATGCGCCAGGTCTAATCCCATAAAGGTATCTCCGGGTTTGAGGCAGGCCAGAAAGACTGCCATATTGGCCTGTGCTCCACTATGCAGTTGAACGTTGGCATATTCAGCTCCAAAGAGTTCTTTCAAGCGGTCGATGGCAAGTTGTTCGGTCATATCTACAAATTGGCAACCTCCATAATACCGCCTGCCGGGATAACCTTCGGCATATTTGTTGGTCATTACCGAACCCATTGCTTCCAGAACCTGCTGGCTGACAAAATTTTCAGAAGCAATCAATTCAATGCCTTCGGTTTGACGAAGACGTTCCTTTTCAATAATGTCGAAAACCTGAATGTCTCTTATCATTGCTTAAAATTATTTTGATGTTTATTCAACTTCCCATGTGTCGCCGCTATTCAAGAGGTCGTCCATGCATTTAATCGGACTTTTTGCCTTGATTTTTCGAATTTGTTCTTCCATCAGGTCGTCATAAGTAGGAAATTTCGCAGCTCTAATAACTCCCAAAGCTACTGGATATTCAGGCCAGTTCATTTTAGCAAGGCTCAGATGCAAACCAGGATCGGGGTTATGAGCATCATGCACCAATACATCGTTGATTCCCATCCCATTTTCACCCAATGTAATCACTTCGAGACTATTTAGATTCCATCTGAGCCCTTTATCCTTATTTTTTCCGAAAAGCATAGGTTTGCCATGTTCGAGTAGAATGGTTCTATCGTCGCGATGTTGGCGGTTGGCAATGTACTCGTATGCGCCGTCATTGAAAATTACGCAATTTTGAAGGACTTCGACCACAGAAGTTCCATCATGACGAGCGGCTTCGAACATGATATCAGTAAGGAGTTTTGGCAAAACATCAATTCCGCGGGCAAAAAAGGTTCCCTCTGCTCCCAAGACGAGTTCGCCTGGAGTGAATGGATGTTCGATCGTGCCGTAGGGAGAAGTCTTTGTTATGGCGCCCAGAGGTGATGTAGGAGAATATTGTCCTTTGGTGAGGCCATAAATCTGATTGTTGAACAGAAGGAGATTGACATCTATATTGCGCCGGATAAGATGGATAAAGTGATTTCCACCAATAGCCATAGAATCGCCATCGCCAGTAATGATCCATGTGCTTAGGGTAGGATTGCTAATTTTAACTCCCGAAGCTATAGCCGTAGCCCGGCCATGAATACCGTGAAAACCATAAGTATTCACATAATAGGGAAATCTCGAAGAGCAGCCTATACCTGAAACCAGAACATAATTTTCTTTCTTGTAACCTATTACGGGAAAAACTTTTTCCATGGATTTCAGTATGGAATGATTACCGCAGCCAGGGCACCATCTCACCATCTCGGTGCTAACGAAATCTTCAGGCGTAAGAGGGACGGCTGATTTAGGAATGGTATTATTGATTATTTGTTCGTTCATGATTCTTTCTTCTTAAAAATTTGATATGATTGCTTTATAGAGCTCACTCACCATGAAGGGAAGGCCTTGAATCTTATTGTATTGTGTATATTTTACTTCCGAGAAATTCATTCTCAGGTAGTTGGCAAATTGACCGGCATTGAGTTCGCATACCAGAACTTTTTCGTAACGTTTGAAAATTTCTGCTGTGTTGCGAGGAAGAGGATTAATGTAACGGAAATGTGCATGAGCTATTTTGTAACCATCTTTTTGGCAGTGATCGACGGCATTTCGCACGGCACCATAAGTTCCGCCCCAGCTAACTACTAAAAGGCGTCCTTCGGACTCTCCGTAAACTTCCTGCAAGGGTATAAAGTTTTCGATACGTTTTACTTTTTCGGCACGTAATTTTACCATGGTTTCGTGATTGATAGGATCGGTCGAGACCAGGCCATCTATGTTGGTTTTTTCGAGGCCTCCTATGCGGTGACGGAGTCCTTCCGTCCCCGGTATAGCCCATTTACGAACGAGGGTTTCGGGGTCGCGGGCATAAGGTTTATACGGTGTATTGGGTTGGGCTATGGGAGGTTTTATTTCGGGAAGGTCGGCCATTTTGGGGATTCGGAAAAGCTCCGAACCAAGGCCAATATAGCCATCACTTAATAAGATAGCTGGAGTCATGTGTTCAAGGGAAAGTTTGGCAGCTTCGAATGCTGCATAGAAGCAGTCGGCCGGAGAGGAAGCAGAGAGTATGATAAGCGGGGCTTCGCCATTGCGTCCGAAAAGTGCAAGGTTCAAGTCGGATTGTTCGGGTTTGGTAGGCATTCCTGTGGAAGGTCCGGCACGCTGTACATCCACCACAACAAGTGGAAGCTCTGTCATGACGGCCAGGCCAAGTGCTTCGACCTTGAGCGACAAGCCGGGGCCCGAAGTTGAAGTTACTCCTATTGACCCGGCATAACTGGCTCCAATTGCTGAGTTAATCCCGGCTATTTCATCTTCAGCCTGAAAGGTCTTTACTCCTAAATTGCGATGTTTTGCAAGCTCGATGAGTATTTCAGAAGCAGGGGTAATAGGATATGAACCTAAAAAAAGTGGCCGAGCCGATTTTTCGGAAGCAGCCATCAATCCCCAAGCAGTGGCTATATTTCCCGTAATATTGCGATATTTTCCTTTGGGCATTTTGGCCGGAGGAACGTGGATACGAGAGGGTAAAATCTCTACGGTATCGGCATAATCATAACCTGCTTTCAAAACACGTTTGTTCATTTCGACCACTAAAGGTTTCTTGCTGAATTTTTTCTCGATGAAATGATAAGCATGATCCAGGGGTTTATTGAACATATATAGCAACATACCGAGAGCGAACATGTTTTTGGAGCGTTCCGCCGATTTGGGATCCACACCAAGGTCTTTCACGGCTTCTTGCGCCAGCCGGCTCATGGGTACCTTGATTACCACGTAAGAATTCAAACTGCCATCCGTCAAGGGATTGCTCGTGTAGCCGGCTTTTTGAATGGCTTTGTCCTCGAAGTTGTCTTCGTCAACGATAATAGTAGCTCCTTTCCTTGCCCATTTCAGGTTTGCCTTGAGAGAAGCAGGATTCATGACTACAAGTATATCACAAAGATCACCCGAATTATAAATCTTCTTCGAACCAAAATGTAACTGAAAACCCGAAACTCCCGCAAGAGTGTTTTGAGGTGCCCTGATCTCGGCCGGAAAATCCGGAAAAGTTAAAAGATCATTGCCCGTAAACGCCGCAGTCTCCGAAAATAAAGTACCCGTCAACTGCATACCATCACCAGAATCACCGGAAAAACGTATTACTATATCGTCTTTTACCTCGGTTTGATTTTGATACTCTTCCATATACATGACTTTTGAATGTTGATGCAAAGGTATGGCTTATTTATCAATTGCCAATTACAATTTATTTCGTAATTTGTTATGAGTCTCTTAACAGAGAATCGAACTCTCCGAGGAGCCTGTTAAAATATCTCATTTTATATGTATTTTACAAGAAACGGAAATGTCTTGTAAACGAAGATAAATAATTCAAAATAGAAAGGGAATAATCCATTTTTTCGAATGTGTATAGCAAAAAAACCAGCTCGATATTTAGCTCGGAGGAACGAACCAAAAACCGAAGCTGGCTTTTGAAATTGAATATGCTTACTTAATTGAGTTTAAAGCTTGAACAAAACCATACCTGAAATCTGTTGAAAATTAGAAGGGTTATAACAACAAAGGTTGTTGTTAATGATTTAGACTTAGAGTGAAAATTTCAAAGATGCACCTGCGCCGAAGTTGTTGTAGTCGGATATGATGGAATATCTAACATAAACTTCGAGTTTTAAGGCAGCAAGCTTGAACTGATAGCCCACAATGGGGGTGAAACCCAAACGTGTGAAATCTTTACTTATGGTTTCATCTTCCAAAGGTAGGTAGTCGGGGTAGTTATACTCCACCTTGTTAGTAAAATTATGAAACGAAATCAGTGCAGCACCATAAAAACCACTTAGAGTTACATATTTGGCTCCTGCTCCAATATAAAACGTGTTTGCTTTCGTTTTGAAGCCATATTCTCCACCTGTCATTGAGCTTTTAGTGTACTTTTGTTCTTTCGAAGAGAACATGTAGTAACCCAAGCTGGCAATCAGTTCAGGCTTGATATGCGGTTTAATTTTAAAGTCGGCCCCTACGGAAGCGCCATAACCTAAACCTACAGCATCACCAAAATCACCCATGGGGACGGCAATACCTATTCCTACTGATGGATTAATCTTCATTTGTGCATTTACACACAAAAATGAAATGATTACAAAGCTGCTTAATAGAATTAATTTTTTCATAGTAATTGATTTTTAAATTTTTAAGTTATTGATTTAGATGAATGAAACGAGAAAGATGGTTGTTTTTTAAATTTATATGGTTCTATTCATTTGCTTTAAACTCTTTGAAGATTTTTTTAAGTCGCATCATACCCTTCTTCCCTTCAGGGTGGCAAGGAGTATTGATAAGACTTGTCATTGATAGAACACTCAGATGGTTTTAGTGTTATTCTTATCATTTTTCAGGATGAGTTTAATTCAATACAAATGTATGTAAACAAATCACGAGATGGCAAAATTTTACAATGAAAGGTAAAATTTATTTTGTGGTTTCTTCTTAATATACATATCTTTATCACTATTAACGCATTATACATTTAAACCCAGCATATTTAAACTCAAATTGCCCCAATCGATGACCTATAGCTGTTGCGTATCGTTGCAATAAATCGACTATTCCATTTTTAGTCGGTAATTATGTACGAATATAGGT
>ERZ1026796.2560-NODE-2560-length-10359-cov-3.300039_pt1 | contig 10359 bp, 7 predicted proteins | sample MGYA00520874_ERZ1026796 | MGnify/ENA primary metagenome ERZ1026796 (study PRJEB33270, sample SAMEA104284474) | anaerobic digester metagenome | biome: Anaerobic digester microbiome; feature: mesophilic sludge digester; material: Anaerobic digester biomass | place...
GGTTACAAACGGGAACTGGACAATTCCTACGGGCGGTACTTTGACTATCAATGGAGTTAATTACACTAGGTCATCCGTTAATCCTGGTATTATATACGGGGATGTGGGTAGTTCGATGACAGCTTCAGTTACTTTTGGCAACTATACTTATAATTTTAGTTTCGCTGTGAAAATTGGTCAGGCTTATACCACTGCGGGGCCAGCCACCTTTACAGCACCTGATTGGGTGACCAGTGTAAATGTATATGCCTGGGGCGGAGGAGGTGGCGGCGCGGATACGGTCCGTTGCGGCAGAGGTGCTCGAGGAGCCGGCGGAAGGGATACGCCTTGAGGGCGGGAAGGCGGTCGGCGCCAAGGGGGAGGCGGCGCTCAGCCGCATCGCCCTCCGGACGCTCTACGAGAAGGATCAGCAACAGATCGCCGCGTTCGCCTCGGCGTTCTCGGATCAGTCCCCGCCGCCGTTCGCCGCCCACGCCGTCGAGGTCGAGGTGGACACCGAGACCGGGAAGGTCCGCGTCGTGAAATACGTGACCGCGACCGACTGCGGCGTGGCCATCAACCCGCTCCTCGCCGAGGGGCAGGTCGAGGGCGCGCTCCTCAACGGGATAAGCTACGCCCTCTCCGAGCGCTATATTTACAACGAGCGGGGGAGGATGCTCAACCCGTCCTTCGGGGTATACGGCGTATGGTTCATCCGCGACCTACCGGAGATACGGACCTTCCTCGTCCCCACCTACGAACCCACCGGGCCGTTCGGCGCAAAGTCCATCGCCGAGGTGAACATCAACGGCCCCATGCCTGCGATATCGAACGCCGTCTTCGACGCCGTCGGCATCCGCCTCCGCAAGCCGCCCTTCACCCCCGAGGCCGTCTTCACGGCCTTGAACTCCCGCTGATCGCGGTCCGCCCCGCAGGCCGGCCTTCGGGTCCACCCGCGGGGCGGACCCGTGTTTTGGGTCAAGAGGCGATATGCAGCACGGAAAAGGCCCCCCGGCGGCGGGAGAAACCTATCATCTGTACGGCAGGGGCATATCCGGCCCGGCCGTCTTCAACGACCGCGATGAATACACGAGAATTTCCTAGGCCCCGCCGTACTGCCGGGGGGGGAAACCCTCCGTCAAGCCTTCCTGGGCGCCCCGGCATGCGCAGGGCGACCGGGAATCATCGACAAGGATCCGGCAGGGCAAGGCCCATGCGCCCGCCGGTATTCTTTGCTATTGTCTTATGCCGACCAAAGTGCACCTTGTGCTGGAACGACTCGCGGAGAACGGGATCCCGGAGTCCATGCGGCTCGCCCCCGACGGCTACAGCAAACATCTCGACACGTGGCATCGTAGGAAGGACCATTACGGCGCATATCGTCGACAAACCGGAGCAGCGGGCAGTATCGTCGTACAGGGAGGATCCGGGTGGGACATGCACCCGGGGATATGCGATATCGGCGGGATTCGGCCGTCGATCCGCCGAGGCACGGAAAATTCGCCGGAGACCGAGCTGATTATCAAAGGGGGCTCGGGGGGATAAAACGGCTGCTCCACGGGGAACCGTCCGCGCCGCGGCAATCGGGGCAGCGGGACAAAAAGGGGGGCGTGCGATGAGGATCACGCTCGAGATGCTGGGGCCGATGATCAAACCGCTGGGGCAGGGGCCGGTGGAGGTGGAGGTGCGGGACGGCGCGGCCGTGAGGGAGCTCATGACGGAGACGCTGCGCTACAGCCCCGAACACGTCGACCTTCTCTCCTACCATATCGACGGGAAGAAGGCAAAACCCTCCGACATTCTCCTCCCCGGCTGCCGGCTCAAGGTCCTCATGATCATAGGCGGCGGCTGAACGGTTCCGCCTACGAGGCGGAGCCGCCGGGGAAGAGCATCCTCCAGATCTCGGTGTTCGTATAGCCGCACAGCGGGGGCACGGCGGGGCGGACGGGGAGCTTCGCGCCGTCGTAGCGCGTGAATGTTCCCCGGCCCTCGACCCAGGACGCGGCGGGCAGGAGCACGCGGGCTAGGCGGGACAGGGGCGAAGGGCGGAGGGCCTGCATCGCCACGAACGGGACCTTCCGCAACGCCGCCGCCAGTTCGCGGTCTTTCTCGGGCGCCGGGCCCAGGAACAATGCCGCCCGGATCCGCCCCCGCCGCATCGCGGAGAGCAGCGCGTCCCTCGACATCCCCCTCCACGCAGGCAGCCGGCATCCCCATTCCCGCTCCAGTCTCCGCCGCGCGCGGGCGTCCGCGACCGGTTTCTGGCCCGGCAGCGCGACGGGGGATACGCCGGCGTCGAGGATGCCCTGCCCGTTCGCCTCGGCGCAGGGAATGACGAGCGCGGCGCCCGATTTCGCGCATATGCGGCGGACGGCCAGCAGGGTCTCCCCGGAGACGCTGTCTCGGCAGAGAAGCACCGCGGGCCGGCGCGCCGCGCGCAGGAAGGAGGCGAGGCGCTTCCCGTACGCTGCGACGTCGTCCGGCGAGGCTCCGATCGCCTGCGTCGAGACCCGGTCGAGCTTCGTCCGCCCCCTCCCGATTAGGAGAACGCGCGCACCCGCGCGCGCCGCCGCGATCACCGAAAGGGCGGCGACGCGGTTGGAATCGGCCACCCCTGTGCCGATCACGGCGACAGCGTCGCTCCCCGCCGCGTCTTCAGCGCGCGACGGGGAGACGATACGACCGAACGCGCGGAGCTCCCGGGCGGAGAAGGCGTTTCCAGACGCCGGATGGATGGTGTTCGTCCCGAGGATCGCCCGGGCCACGCGCTGCGCCTCCAGCGCCTCCTCGTCCGTGAGCTGCGGGGAGACGAAGACCGCGATCCGCCGCGGCCCCACCCCCTCGACGCCCTTTCGGACCGCCTCGGCGGCATCCCCCCATCGCGTCGGGACGAACGACCCGCCGCGGCGCACGGCGGGGGCTATGATCCGCCCGGCCTCCCCGAGCCATCCGCAGCCGAACCTCCCCTTCTCGCACAGGTTGCCGTTCCCGGCCGGGGCGACGGAGCCGAGGCGGTTCCCGGCGGTGGAGATGAGCACACGGCAGCCGTCGCCGCACTGCCCGCAAGTCGTTTCAACGGCGGCCCCCCCCCGAGGGAGGGGCCGCGGGACGGCGCTCCTCGCGACCAGGGCGCCGGTGGGGCACGCCGTCACGCATTGCCCGCACGATTCGCAATCCGTATCCTGGAGCGGGAGGCCGAACGGGGGGGCGACCTGCATGCCGAGCCCCCTCCCGACGTAGCACCAGGCCGAGATCCCCTGCACCTCGTGGCATACGCGGATGCAGCGGGCGCACTTGATGCACTTGTCCGGGTCGCGGATTATCCATGGGTGCCGGTCGTCGATCTTCCAGCGTTTCCGCGGCGAACCGAAACGGTTCTCTCCGACGCCGTATTCGACGGCGAGGTCGCGCAAGGCGCAGTCGTCGGCCTTGTCGCAGCCGCACTCCAAGCAGCGGTACGCCTCGCGAAGCGCCCCCTCCTCGTCCGGCGTGCCCTCGACCTCGTCGAAGCCGCGCGCGCGCGCGGCGGCGGGCAAATGGCAGGCGGCAAGCCGCGGGAGCCTCTCCTCCCCCTCGTACTCCCCGGGGTCGATCTCCTCGTTCCTCCTCCTCGCCGGGCTGAGGAGGGGAGCGGCGGGCGAGGCGATGCCCGTGCGGAGCCACGCGTCGATCGAGTGCGCCGCGCCCTTTCCGGCCGCGACGGCCGCGATGGCGATGTCGGGGCCCGTGACGCAGTCGCCGGCGGCGAAGACGCCGGGCGGGCCGGCCTCGAACGTCCCGGCCGCGGCCGGCACGACGCCGCCCTTGCCCGGCGTGACACCGGAACCGTCGAGCACGGCGGTGTCGACCGATTGCCCTACCGCCATGATGACGGTGTCGCACGCGATCGCGTGCCGGCTCCCATCGACCGGGACAGGCCTCCGCCGGCCGCTCTCGTCCGGGGCGCCGAGCGCCATCTTCGTGCAGAATAGCCGCAGGCGGCCGCCCTCGGGGGCGATCGCCGCCGGGAGGGTGAGGAACCGGATCTCGATCCCCTCCTCCTCGGCGGCGGAGATCTCCGCCGGCGTTGCGGGCATCTCCTCGCGGGAGCGCCTGTAGACGACCGTCACCCTCTCCGCCCCGAGACGCAGCGCGCTCCTCGCCGCGTCGATCGCCGTGTCGCCCCCCCCGACCACGGCGACATCGGCGCCCAGGGACGGCCTCCCGCCGGAGGCCACCGCCGCGAGAAAATCGATCCCTCCGAGGACACGGGGGAGGTCCTCGCCTTCGATCCCCATGAAACGGGGCCGCTGCGCCCCCGCGGCGATGAGGATGGCGTGGTATCCCTCCCCGAGAAGCCCCGTCGCGGGGCGGGCGGGCCCGATCCCCTGCCCGCATCTGATCTCCACGCCGAGGGAGCGGATCACGTCGATCTCGGCATCGAGAACGGCCTTCGGGAGGCGGTACTCCGGTATGCCGTAGCGGAGCATCCCCCCCGCCTTCTCCCTCGCCTCAAAGACGGTGACGGCGTGCCCCTCCAGCGAGAGGAACCAGGCCGCGGAGAGCCCCGCGGGGCCCGAGCCCACGACAGCGACGCGTTTCCCGGTGGGAGGTTTCGTCGCCGGGGGCGGCCCGCCGCCGGCCTTATCCGCCGCAAATCGCTTCAACGCGCAGATCGAGACCGGCTCGTCGACGGCGCCCCGGCGGCACGCCTCCTCGCACGGGTGGGGGCATATCCTCCCGATCGTCGCCGGGAGCGGGACGGTCTCGCGGATGAGGGCGAGGGCGTCCGCGTACTGCTTTTCGAGGATGAGGCGGAGATACCCCCGCGCGTCGCAGCCGGACGGGCACGCGAGGCGGCACGGCGGGACGCATTCGCCGCAATGGTCGGATAGGAGGAGTTCGAGGCAGAGGCGCCGGGCGGCGCGGATATCGTCGTCGATCGTGATGACCCGCATGCCGTCGGCGGCGAGCGTGGAACAGGCGGGGCGGAGCCTGCGGTCCCCGTCCACCTTCACCGCGCAGATCCAACAGGCGGCGTACGGCTCGAGCTTGCCGTCGTGGCAGAGCGTGGGGACGGCGATCCCGGCCCGCCGCGCCGCCGAGAGTATCGTCTCCCCCTTGCGCGCCTCCACCCCTTTTCCGTCTATCGTCAGCCGCATGGCCGCGCCGCCCCCGTCCCATCCGTCCGGATATCTGAAACGGAACACGGGCCCCGGAACCCGTTTCCGTCACCCCGCCGTGATCGCCCCGAATCGGCACGCCTCGACGCAGAGCCCGCAGCGCGTGCATTGCAGGGGGTCGAGGCGGTGCGGCTTTTTCGGCTCGCCCGTGATCGCCTTCGTCGGGCAGACCCGCACGCATGCCCCGCATCCGACGCACGCCCCGGGTGAGATGGAGTAGGCGAAGAGGGCCTTGCACTTCCGCGCCGGGCAGCGCCGGTCGCGGATGTGCGCCTCGTACTCGCCGCGGAAGAAGCGGAGCGTCGTGAGGACGGGGTTCGGGGCGGTCTGGCCCAGCCCGCAGAGCGAGGCGATCTTGATCTTCCCCGCCAGCTCCTCGAGGAGGTCGAGGTCCTCCATCCGCCCTTTCCCCGCGGTTATGCGCTCAAGTATCTCGAGCATCCGCTTCGTCCCGATCCGGCAGAAGGTGCATTTCCCGCACGACTCGGCCTGCGTGAAGGCGAGGAAGTAGCGGGCGATGTCCACCATGCAGCTCGAATCGTCCAGCACTATCAACCCCCCCGAACCCATGATCGCGCCGCTCTTCTGAAGGGATTCGTAATCCACCGGGGTGTCGAAGAGGGCGGCTGGGAGACAGCCGCCGGATGGGCCGCCGATCTGCGCCGCCTTTACGGGGAGGCCGGTCGCGGATCCGCCTCCGATATCGAATATGATCTCCCCGAGGGTGGTCCCCATGGGGACCTCGACCAGGCCCCCCCGCGCGATCTTCCCAGCGAGTGCGAAGACCTTCGTGCCCCTGCTCCCGGGGGTGCCGATGGAGGCGTAGGCCGCGGCGCCGCGGGAGACGATCCACGGGACCGATGCGAGGGTTTCGACGTTGTTGATGCATGTCGGCCTTCCCCAGAGCCCCCTGGAGGGGGGGAAGGGGGGGCGGAGGCGCGGCATGCCGCGCTCGCCCTGTATGGATTTTATGAGGGCGGTCTCCTCCCCGCAGACGAACGCCCCGGCGCCGTGCATGATGGACACGGAGAAGTCGAAGCGGCCCCCCATGATCCGCCTTCCGAGAAGGCGGCGCGCCGCCGCCTGGCGGACGGCTATCCCGAGCCGCTTCACGGCCAGCGGATACTCGGCGCGCACGTAGATGATGCCGCGCGACGCGCCGACGGCGTATCCGGCGATCGCCATCCCCTCCAGAACCGCGTGCGGGTCGCTCTCCAGGACGCTCCGGTCCATGAACGCGCCCGGATCCCCCTCGTCCGCGTTGCAGATCAGGTACTTCTCCCCCCCGGGGGCGTCCCTGGCGATGCGCCACTTCCTTCCCGTCGGGAAGCCGGCGCCGCCCCTGCCGCGAAGGCCCGACTCGGTCACCGCGCGTATGACGTCGTCCGGGGAGGCGCCGTCAAGGACGGAGGAGAGGGCGGCGTAGCCGCCGCGCCCGATGTAGTCGCCTATCTCCTCAGGGTCTATCAAGCCGCACTTCCCGAGCACGATCCTCCTCTGTTTCGCGAAATACGGAAGGGAGGAGATATCCTCCCCCTCGCCGGCGAGCAGCCATTCGCCAACCGGTACGCCGCCGGCGAGGTGCTCCTCCGCGATGCGGCGTACGCGGGCGGGGGTCAGGTCCCCGTAGAGCACGGGCCGCCCCCCCTCCGCGGAAACCTCCGCGAGGACCTCGCGGTGGCAGATCCCGATGCAGCCGGTGCCCTTCACGGCGACGGCCAGCCCGCGCCCCCTGGCCTCGGCGCGGAACGCCTCCGCGACGCCCTCGGCGCCCGCGGCGACGCCGCAGGAGCCGAGTCCGATAGTGACGGTGAAGCGGCGTCGACCGGTCTTCATCTGTACCGTTTGAGTATCCCCGGGACCGAAGCGGCGGTGAGCTTCCCGTGGACGGTTGCGTTTACCATGACGACGGGGGATAGCGAGCAGCAGCCCAGGCACGCCGCCTCGCGAAGGGTGAACGCCCCGTCGCCCGTCGTCTCCCCGGGGGAGACGCCCAGTGCCCGGCCCAGCGCCTCGGAGATCCGCTCCGCCCCCGCCACGTGGCACGCGGTGCCGTGGCAGACGGTGACGATGTTTCTCCCGACCGGCTTCAGGCGGAACTGGCCGTAGAACGTCGCCACGCCGAATACCTCGGAGGGGGAGAGGCGGAGGGCCCTGGCGATGCGCCGCATCGCCCCCACGGGGAGGTAGCCGTAGATCTCCTGGGCGCCCTGGAGGAGAGGGATCAGGGCGCCCTTTTGCCCCCGCAGCGAGGAGAGGAGCGCACGGAAACGACGGTCTGCCGCCGCGGCGCGGCGGCTGGGCGTTTTCTTCATCGGGGACCCCGGCGGATCACGGCCACAGCCCGCGGATCCGCATCGCGTTGCCGACCTTTCCCACGGCGAGGACGAGCGCCGCCGTGCGCATGTCGATGCGGTGCCTCTCGGCGGTGCGCAGCACCGCGTCGAAGGCCGAGCCCATGACGGCGCGGAGCCTTTCGTTCACCTCCGCCTCGCTCCAGAAATAGGCCTGCAGGTTCTGCACCCACTCGAAGTAGGAGACGGTGACCCCGCCCGCGTTGGCCAGGATGTCCGGGACCAGGAAGACCCCGCGGTCGCGGAGGATCCTGTCCGCCTCGGGTGTGGTCGGGCCGTTGGCCGCCTCCACGACGACCTTCGCCTTCACGCGCGGGGCGTTCGCGGCGGTGATCTGTTTCTCGAGGGCCGCGGGGACGAGGAGGTCGCAGTCGGCCTCCAGCAGCTCGGCGTTGGTGATCGGGTCGGCCCCGTTGAAGCCGGCGACGGTGCCCGCCATGCGCTTGTGGGCGAGGACGGCGTGGGGGTCGAGCCCCTTGGCGTTGTACACCCCGCCTTTCGAGTCGGAGACGGCGACGATCGTGGCGTCGGCGTCGTGGAGGAGCAGCGCCGAGACGGAGCCCGCGTTGCCGAACCCCTGGACCGCAACGCGCGCCCCCGCCGTCGGGATGCCGGCGTAGCGAAGCGCCTCGACTGCGGCGAACATCACCCCCCGCCCGGTCGCCTCGCGGCGTCCGAGCGACCCGCCGATCTCGACCGGCTTGCCGGTCACGGAGCTTATGGCGCTCCACCCCTCGGTCATACTGATGGTGTCCATGAACCAGGCCATGACCTGCTCGTCGGTGTAGACGTCGGGGGCCGGGATATCCTTGTCGGGGCCGATGAAGAACTCGATCTCCGTCGCGTAGCGGCGCGTCAGGTGCTCGATCTCACGCGGCGACATCGCCTTCGGGTCGCAGATCACCCCGCCCTTCGCCCCGCCGTACGGGAGGTTCACCACGGCGCACTTCCACGTCATCCACATGGCGAGCGCCCTGATCTCGTCGAGGTCGACAGCGGGGTGGTAACGAATCCCCCCCTTCGCGGGCCCGCGGATTAGATTGTGCTGCACGCGGTAGCCCGTGAAGACGCGCGGGCTCCCGTCGTCCATCCGCATCGGGATCGAGACGGTCAGTTCGCGCTGGGAGTGGCGAAGCCGCTCGTGGATGTACGGGTCGAGATTGAGAATCCTGGCCGCCCCGTCGAGCTGATCGAGGGCCATCTGCCACGCTGTCGTCTGGTTGTTGGCCACGGGAATGATCCTCCGGCATGCGGTGACAGATGATATACTAAGGCCGGTGGAAACGCAAGGGCGCCGGCCGCGGAGGGGCCGGGGGGAGGGGGGGCGGTGAGGATAGGGCTGATGGCGGATTCGCACGAGAATATGCCCATGATCAAGAGGGCGGTCGATCTCTTCAACAGGGAGTGCGCGGGGCTGGTGCTCCACGCGGGCGACATCATCTCGCCGATCACGGCGAAGGAGTTCGCGAGGCTCGAGATGCGGATGATCGCCGTCTTCGGGAACAACGACGGCGACCGGCCCTTCCTGGAGAAGAGGTTCGCCCCGTTCGCGGATATCCACCCGGGGGCGTGGGGGTTTGAGGCCGGGGGCAGGAGGATGCTCCTAATGCATGCCCCCGACGCGCTTGAGGCGATCGAGGCGAGCGGGGCGTATGACGCCATCGTCTACGGCCACACGCACGAGGCGGTGGTCAGGAGGACCGGGCGGACGCTGGTGGTCAACCCCGGCGAGTGCGGCGGGTGGATCACGGGCCGCAGCACCGTCGCGCTCCTGGAGACGGGGACGATGGAGGCGGAGATAAGGACGCTCTGACCCCCCGCGGCGCCGCCTACGGCCACAACCCCCTGTATCCCGCGGCCTCGGCAACCCTGCTGACGCCGAGCATCATCGCGGCGGTGCGCATGTCGACACGGTGCCTCTCCATCATCGCCGCCGTCTCCGCGAACGCCCCGGTCATTATCCTGCGGAGCCTCTCGTTCACCTCCTCCTCGCTCCAGAAGTATTCCTGGAGGCTCTGGACCCACTCGAAGTAGGAGACGGTGACGCCGCCCGCGTTGGCGAGGATGTCCGGCACCACGAGGACTCCGCGCTTGGAGAGGATGCCGTCGGCGTCCGTGGTGGTCGGCGCGTTGGCGGCCTCGACGACTATCTTCGCCTTCACCCTCGGGGCGTTCCGCGCCGTGATCTGCCCCTCGAGCGCCGCCGGGATGAGGATGTCGCACTCGGTCTCCAGGAGCCGGGCGTTCGTGACCGCCTTCCCGCCCTCGAACCCCCTCACCGCCCCGGTCCTCGCGACGTGGGCTAGGAGCCCCTGGATGTCGAGCCCCGCGGGGTTGTGCACCCCCCCGGTCACGTCGCTCGCCGCCACGATCGTGCCGCCGTGCTCGTGGATGATGCGCGCCGAGTTCGAGCCGACGTTTCCGAACCCCTGAATCGCGAAGGTGGAGCCGCTCAGCTCCATCCCTTTATAGCCGCAGACCTGCTCGGTGACGTAGAACACCCCGCGCGCGGTAGCCTCCAGCCGCCCCTTGGACCCGCCGAGGCAGAGCGGCTTCCCCGTCACCACCCCCGGGACGGAGTGGCCGTGGTTCATGCTGTAGGTGTCCATGATCCAGCCCATAACCCTCGGGTTGGTGTTCATGTCGGGGGCGGGGATGTCCTTGTCGGGGCCGATTATGATCGCTATCTCGCTGGCGTAGCGCCGCGTCAGACGCTCGATCTCGCCATCGGACATCTTCGACGGGTCGCACACCACGCCGCCCTTCGCCCCGCCGTACGGGATGTTCACCAGCGCGCACTTCCACGTCATCAGCATGGCGAGCGCCGCTATCTCGTCGAGGTCGACCGCCGGGTGGTACCGGAT
>ERZ1026796.2561-NODE-2561-length-10348-cov-4.968398_pt1 | contig 10348 bp, 8 predicted proteins | sample MGYA00520874_ERZ1026796 | MGnify/ENA primary metagenome ERZ1026796 (study PRJEB33270, sample SAMEA104284474) | anaerobic digester metagenome | biome: Anaerobic digester microbiome; feature: mesophilic sludge digester; material: Anaerobic digester biomass | place...
GTTCTCTTGTGTGTCAAGAAAATCTTGACCACAAAATGTAGGGTGCAGCACCGATGACCGCGTTGAAGGCATATTGCGATTTCCGTCTTTTTGAAAAATCTGTTCACCTTTTAGCCGCGTCACCTGACAAAAAGATAATTTTCCCAGGAATTCAGACAAACCTCTCCATTACGCCTTAAATGATTCTTGAAAAATCACAAAACGTTATGACTGGATGTAATCATCCCATGAGTATTCAGGGTCGGTGTAGGCGTTGGCTTGTAGATGAGGCGGATGCGCGTAGGAATCGGATGTTTTGGATTCGGATAATGTGATGGCCGTGCGTATTTTCGGCGGCGGCCTTGATCGGATCAACCAGAGTCCTAGATGCGTGAGGATGTCCCGAATGACCTGCGCGTCTTCGATGAAGCTGATGATCCTCATGGTCCCCTTACAATGCGGACATACCAGAGGATCAACCTGATATATTTTTTGAATCAGCCGCGCCCAATTTTTCCTGAGCGCCTTTACATTTCCCTCCGGTTCGAGAATGCAGGGGATGGCGTCATCTGTTCCTGTTTCTTTCCGTTTTCCTCTGGCGACGTTACTGTAATATCCGTAGTAACGAACCATCTGCTCGCCCCGATTGGGAATGTGTGAGCACATGGCCGCCAGCCATTCCATTGCAGGGAAGTTCTTGCTTGTCCTGCCATCTTTTGCTGTATAGATGACCTTGCCTTCCTGTTCCAGATAACGCATGCGTTCCTGCGAGAAAGACGCCCGTATGATGTAACGCGCCAGATTCTCCATAGCGGATTCATCTTTCGGTGCAATCCGATTGCCACAGAAAACGTGGAAGCCGGAATGTTTCCATGAAGAGTGCATGGCGATCAATTCACGGGTAATCTTCCCTTTGGCGAGAAGCATTTTGAAAACATTGTGCCGGAAGATGGCTTCCAGCTTTTTCAATTCGAGCGGCGGGGCGACACGGAACATTCCTCTTTTGCCATAAAAACAGCCATCCGTCAGGAGGATGTGGCAGTGGGGATTGAAACCCAGCAAGTCACCAAACGTCTGAACAGCAATGACTGCGCCGGGGATGGGATCATTTTCGGGAACCGCATCCTGAAGAAACACCTTCAGGGATTCCCAGGCACAACGGCTGAGACCGGCAAGAAGCTTTCTGTCGTAAAGAAAATAACGGCGAAGGATCTTCGGGATGCTGAAAATAAAATGCCGGTGAGGCACTTTTTTAAGGACATCCATGCAGAGCCACTCGCCGAATTCCACCACGCGCTTCTGATGACAGGACGGGCAGAAGTGCCGCCTTTTACAGGAAAACGCCAGAAGATATTCATGGCCGCAATCTTTGCATTTGACACGGGCAAAGCCGTGGCGCAAATCGCCGCAATCGAGATAGCGGTAGATTACCTTTTCGATATATGGCCGCCAGAAGCCGTACTGCCTTGAGAAACGGTCGTCATATTCCTGCACAAAGGTTTCAAAATAATCCTCGACGCAGTGATAATAAGCCGAATCCTGCGGACGGCGTGGCAGATATTTTGGTGAGGGCAATGACATGTCTTCCTCGCTTGGCAGGATGAATAACTCCATCCCGAAGCAATAAGACATAGTAGAACGTTCGTTCTATTGTCAAGAAAAAAATAATGACGTCTATTTCATGAACAAATTAGAAATATCAGTTTGACAGTTACCGTTGATTTAGATAAAGACTGGTAGTCATAATTTGTGTCTGTTGCGGGCATAAGTAAAAATGAGTATGAATGGCAGTAAATGAACAGCGGCTTGAAAAGGATCAAGGTCTTGCAAAGGGATGGGCATGAAGACGGATCGGGAAAAAGAGCTGTGAATCTTACACGTAAGGGGATTCTTTTCATTTTGTGCCTTTAATTTTCAACAGGAGGAATTCAATATGGCACACAGTAATTGGTTGTATCAGACGCGGGACATCATGTTCCAGATCAAAGAATGGCTCGGCGTGGAAAAGCTCTTGAGCCTTGATGCTTACAAAGAATACTACGGGATGGACGACATCAACAGCTTCCTCGATGTCAACTTTAAAGTCTGCCGCGACGTGATGTGTCCGGCCAACAAAGACGCCGATGAACCCGGCGCGAAATTTGTGGGCGGCAATGAACATGCGGTAGTGACCCCGGATTCGTTCAAGAATGTTTATAAAACCGTGATGGATGCGGAACTGGGACCTCAGTTTGGTTACCGCGGCGAAGGCAAAATACCGCTGTGCTGGTACGCTCCGATTCTGGAGATGCAGTCCGCCGCGTCGCCGTCGATCGTCATGTTCTGGTGTCTTACGCAGGGCGCGATCACCGTGCTTCATGAATTTGCCACGCAAAAACAGCAGGACCTGTTTATTCCCAAACTGCGCACAGGCGAATGGGGCGGCACCATGGGGCTTACCGAACCGGGCGCAGGCTCCGAAGTCGGCGCGGTGCAGAGCAAGGCGTTTCCCACCGATACGCCCGGCAAGTATAAGCTCACCGGAACGAAATGCTTCATTTCTTCCGGCGACCATGATCTGGCCGAAAACATCATCCATCTGATGCTGGCCAAGACCCCGGGCGCCAAGGAAGGCACCGCGGGCATATCGCTTTTCATCGTGCCCAAGTTCTGGGTCAACGACGACGGTTCGCTGGGCGCCTGGAATGACGTCACCACCATGGGCATCGAGCACAAGCTGGGCATTCACGGCTCGACGACCGCCACCCTCTCCATGGGTGAAAACGAAAACTGCTACGGCTGGATGGTGGGCGAAGCGGAAGTGAAAGACGGCCGCGGCATCGGCATGAAGCAGATGTTTGCGTATATGAACGAGGAACGCCTGAACACGGGCTTATTCTCTCTCACTTTGCACTTCTTCCTGTCATGTTGTTTTTCTTGTTTTCCAAATTCACACAACATTCAGTAATAAAAGAATTGATGCAATCTAAGTTAACATATGGTAGAAGCGGCGTCCCATTAGGTCAGAAATCATGTTGATAGGAAAAATGATATGAATACTTTAATGTTCAGACATTTTTAGAAATAATCATTATCAGGGAGGACGGATGCAGGAAGGGAAAAACACAAGTTCCAGCGGCGAAGACAGTCAATTCAGCGGACTGGAATAATATTTTCTGTTTGATATCCCGGATTATTTTATTAGAAAGTTTATTATCCATGATTATTTTATCCCCATAATTTCCTTTATTGTTTGCTTGATATTGGTATTACCAATATCATATATTTTGTTTATTTTCAAAATATTTATTTATCAAAAGTTGTCAAAACTTCAGAGCCTATATGATCGACACGTGACACATATAACCCCTTTTGCAAGCGGATATGGTCAACTTTAAAACTCTCTATTTTATTTAATGTCATAATATACCACCTCTCATTTTTTTCAACTCTATGATATCACGAGAATAAAAAGAGCGCAACGCATCACCTATAAATCAAATACGTTGATTTCGTTACAAAGCAAATCGATATGCATTACTTGATTTCTTAACACATCGCCTCTATCGATGAGGAGTTTTATCACTTCACTGACTTGAATAGAAGCCACAAGTGCAGGTGTGAAAGAAGGATTGCCTAATTGAACTTCGTCACCTTTGCCACATTGGGCATGATAAAGTTTCTCGAGTGTGTTGTCGCCGGGAAAAATAGTGGACACCTGACCGTACCACCCCGCGATAGCGCCGTGAACAAAAGGTATAGACAGCTCAGTACAAGCTTTCGCCACCCACTTACGCGATTCTATACTATCCAGCGCATCGACGATGACATCGTGTCCTTGGATCAGAGCATTGACATTCTTTTCATCCACAAAAACGGTATGCGCGGTAACTTTGATCTCGGAGTTGATCGTTTTTAGTCTTGTCCCTGCGGCTTCAGCTTTAGAGATGCCAATGCCATATTCAGTCGATAACAGTTGTCGATTTAAGTTCGAGACGTCAAACACATCGCCGTCGATGACTGTCAAATGACCAACGCCAATTCGACCAAGCATCTCGATAATATAACCACCTAGTCCACCACAACCGATGACGCAGACTTTTTTCAAATGTAAATGCGCAACTTCATCAACTGACAGCATTTGACTATTTTTCGCATATCGTCCTTCAAACTTAGACTGCATCAGCCACCTCCAACCGGCGGAAAAATCGAGACGACGTCGGTCTCTAGTAGCGGTCGATCAAGTGTGCCATCTCGGCCATTAATCAACAATATCGCAACCTCCGTTTCCGGTATCTCTAAGAGTGCGATAATATCACGTACCGTCCCATTTTCCTGAAGTTCAGTCAATAGCTCTTTGCCTCGTCCATTTCTAAGAGTGGCAAACAACCTTACTTTTATCTGCATCGCATCCTCCTCGACTCAAAAGTATAAGCTAAATTTATATACAATATCACACTTGTCCAAAATAGCATAAGAAGAAAAAGTTTGTGAAAATCCTCCTGGAGGGTAGAGTTGTTTTTAGCAAGAAACACCAAAACCCAGAAGGAGGATTGAGCAGATGGTACGTTGCAGCAGCCTTTTCAGTCAAGTGTTATCCCTCGTTGATCGTATGGATTTTCATAGATTGGTTCTCAAGCATGATGCCGAGCGTCATGCCAAAGGGTACAGTTCATGGTCTCATTTTGTAGCCATGCTGTTCTGTCAGTTGGCACAGGCAAAGAGCATCCGGGAGATCTGCGGTGGGCTGGCCTGCTGTACGGGGAAGATGAGACATCTGGGCCTTAAAGATTTTCCGAAGAAATCCACTCTTTCTTATGCCAATGTTCACCGTCCGTGGGAGATGTACCGGGATCTTTTTTATCTCCTGCTGGAGAGGTACAGAGGCACCATAACGGGAAGGAAGAGGAAGTTCAGATTCAGGAACAAGCTGCTTTCTTTGGACAGCACCACCATATCGCTTTGTCTGAGCATGTTCCCTTGGGCACAGTTCAGGCAGGCCAAGGGGGCGGTGAAGCTGCATCTTCTGCTGGATCATGACGGATATCTTCCGAGTTATGCCTATATCTCCAATGGAAAGAAGCATGATGTCACTGTCGCCCGCAAGGTCCCTCTCTCGAAAGGGTCCATCGTCACCATGGACAGAGGGTATAACGACTACTCTTTGTTCTCTTCCTGGACACGCTCCGGTATCTACTTCGTCACCCGGATGAAGGACAACGCTGTCTTCAATGTCGTGAAGGAACGGGAGATTCAACCTCATAGCACTATCCTGGCGGACCAGTTCATTAGATTCACTGGATTAGGAGCATGGGAAAAATGCCCTCACATCCTGCGCCGGGTTGTTGTATGGGATGATGTTCATAATGAAGAGATCGTTCTGCTCACGAATCACTTCTCCCTCGTGGCTTCCACCATATCAGCCATCTATAAAGACCGCTGGGAGATAGAGATCTTCTTCAAAACGCTTAAGCAGAACCTCAAGGTCAAAACCTTCGTTGGAACCTCTGAAAATGCCCTGTATATCCAGATTTGGACAGCACTGATAGCCATGCTCATCATCAAGTACCTCCATCACCTGTCTACCTTCTCCTGGTCACTGTCAAATCTCGTTTCTCTGCTCCACTGGAATCTTTTTACTTACCGGGAGTTGTACGCCTGGCTCGATAATCCATACGAGACACCTCCTGCTGAACCCGAACTCGTCCAAGAAACCTTGCCCATTCCAGGTCTTGGACAGCAGGTGTGTAAGATACAAAAAAGGGGAACCAGGTCATGAAATATCGCTTATCTCAAGCCTAACTCATTGATTTGTCTCGTCCCAAATCATTAAATGAATTTATTTTGGACAGTAGTGATTTTCTGTGTTTATAATGAAAATGACGAGCTGCGGATCCGTGCAAAAATCGATGAGTTTGAAATAGCCACAAAACAGGCCGGGCACGATTGGGCGCTCTTCGACCTCACCGATACCTTTGGCATGTGGGTGGCAAAGCAGCGCTATGCAAAGAGCTATTTCGAGAAACCGGAGCTCCTTGGGAATCGGCTTACTACATATCATCCCTATTTACTCGAGCTGTTTAAAGCCTTTCTTTCTGAAAGTCATGTCAGTGACAACACCGTTGTTGCACTCAAAGGGGTTGGTTCACTTTTCGGCTTTATCAAGATCAAAGACCTTGTGGAATCATTTGCTCCGCTCGTGCCGGGCAGGCTTCTCGTTTTTTTCCCGGGAACATGCGAAAACAACAACTACAGGTTGCTCGACGGCTACGACGGTTGGAATTATCTGGCAGTGCCCATTACTGCTGACAAGGAGTTTTAAAGGAGAGGTTCACCATGCTGAACAGAACGATTTACCAGAGAGATCCTTTAACGAGAAAATTAGTGAACGAGGGTGTTGCCAACGTCAATTATGATATGTCGAGCCAGGCCCTTTCAGTGCTTCGATATGAGCTGGAAACGTTCGTGTGTGATGGACAGTATGAAAAAGGCATGGAGCACATTCTTGAGACGTTCCTGAAAAATATCGACCAGGCCCAGCAGCCGGCCGTATGGGTGAGCGGCTTTTATGGATCGGGCAAATCTCATCTGGTGAAAATGATGAGGGCTCTGTGGGTGAACACCCTATTTGCAGACGGCGCCACATCGCGCGGTATTGCATCGCTGCCGCAAAGCATACAGGATTTGCTCAAAGAGCTCGATGTGCAGGGCAAGCGGCATGGGGGGTTACATGCCGCTTCAGGTACGCTCGGATCAGGTGCCAGCGGCAGTGTCCGCCTTGCCTTGCTGAGAATAATATTCAAGTCCGCAGGCCTTCCGGAGCAGTACCCCATAGCCCGTTTCGTCATGTGGCTAAAGAGTGAAGGTATTTACGATCAGGTGCGAGGCCATGTTGAAGAAAACGGATACGACTGGGACGAAGAAATCAGCGACCCGAATGTCGCCGAAGGTCTGTACGCCGCACTATGTGCAGTAAAGCCGAATCTCTTTTCCCCCAGTATGGCGGTCACCGAGATAATGCCCCAGCTCTATCCGACCGTCCAAGACATATCCAGCGATGAAATGGTGCACGCTATACGCCAGGCCCTCACCCATGAGGGGAAATTTCCGCTCACACTGGTCGTGCTGGATGAGGTGCAGCAGTACATCGGAGAGGACAGCCAACGTTCGATGGATGTTCAGGAGGCTGTCGAGGCATGCTGCAAAAACATCGGGAGCAAGCTCCTGTTTATCGGCACCGGGCAGACCGCCATCACCGGCACGTCAAACCTGAAAAAGCTCGAAGGCCGTTTCACCATCCGCATCGAGCTCTCCGATGCCGATGTCGATGCCGTGCTCCGTAAGGTCATCCTTGCAAAGAAACCTGAATCAATAAAAGAAATCGACACGGTTATGCAGACCAACCTCGGAGAGATCTCCCGGCATCTTGCCGGCACAACCATCGGCCATCGTCAGGACGATCTCAAGTACTTTGCGCAGGATTATCCGATCCTGCCGGTGCGGAGAAGGTTCTGGGAGCAGAGTCTTCGAGCCCTGGACCCCACCGGGACGGACAGCCAGCTCAGAAACCAGCTCAGCCTCGCCCACAAGGTTATCCAGACCAACCTCGACAAACAGCTCGGTCACACGGTCCCCGGAGATTATCTCTACTTCGATTCCGTGAATAAGCTCATCCAGTCGCGGAATATCCCCCGCAAGGTATATGAAAAGACCCTGGCGTGGGCAAATGGCACCGAGGATGAACAGCTCACGGCACGGGCCTGCGGACTGATCTTTCTCATCAATAAACTGGCAGGGAAAAATACTGAAATCGGCATTCGGGCAACCGTGGATACCATAGCAGATCTGATGGTGGAAGACCTCTCTCTCGGAAGCAGCGCCTTGCGAAGCAGGCTGCCCAAGCTGCTCGATACCTGCGAGTTGCTCATGAGGGTCGAAGACGAGTATCGAATCCAGACAGAAGAGAGCACTGCATGGAATGACGAGTTCCTCAGCCAGAGAAGCCAGCTGGTCAATGAGGCATACAGGATCGAAGCAGAGCGCAACGACCGCATCCGCGGCACATTCGGCAAGGTGATTCACAAGCTGACTCTAACCCATGGCACCTCGAAGGTGACCCGTGATCTCTTCCCTGTTTTCGATACCCAGCTGCCGTCAGACAGCAACGCAAAGATATACGTCTGGGTGCGGGACGGATTGAGCGTGGATGAAAACTCGGTGCGGGTGGATGCGCGCCAGGCCGGCAATCAGTCTCCGACGATCTTCGTGTTTATACCAAAACGGTCGGCAGACGAGTTGCGGCACTATCTCATCGATTTTAAGGCAGCCAGCGCCACCCTCGACAAGCGCGGGGTGCCGAACAGCCCGGAAGGAATCGAGGCCCAGGCCGCGATGGAGACAACCAGAAGCAGCGCCGAAGGCAAGATCAACGAGCTGCTGAACGATGCGTTTTCCGGAGCCCGAGTTTTCCAGGGCGGCGGGAACGAGATCATCGGCAGCAACCTGCAAGAGGCAATTGCCGAAGCGGCCGATAATGCCCTGCAGCGTTTATATCCGCAATTCCACCTCGCCGATCATCCCGGCTGGGACAAGGTGTATGCAAAGGCGAAGATCGGATCGCCCGATGCCTTGAAGGCAGTGGGCGATGAAGGGGAGCCGGCGAAAAATCCGGTGTGCAAGGCAGTACTGGCCTATATCGCAGGCGGCAAGAAGGGGAGCGATATACGGGAACATTTCGAGCATCCCCCGTATGGATGGTCGCGCGATGCCGTGGACGGGGCCGTGCAGGTGCTGCTTATCGGAGGGTTCATCCGCGCACAGGACGAGCACGGCCATGTGGCCGACCCGAAAGAGCTCGAGCGAAAGGCCCTGGGCAAGACCCTCCTGAAGGTGGAATCCGCAACGGTCAGCACCCCGCAGCGCATACAGATCCGCAAAATGTTCCAGAAAATGGGCTGCCATGCAAAGCAGGGTGAAGAGCTTGCCATGGCACAACAGTTTCTCCAGAAGATGAAGGATCTGGCTGACAGGGCCGGCGGGGAGGAGCCCAAGCCTGCTCCGCCGGATACCTCCACGCTCGATGAGATACGCCTGACAGCGGGAAACGAGCAGCTCCTTGCCCTGTACAACCAGCGCGAAGAGATCGGCAGCGCCATCGATACCTGGTCCGATCTGGCTTCCCGGGTGGAGCAGCGCTGGCCGTCCTGGACTATCCTCAAGCGCCTGGTGAAACACGCTGAAGGCTTGAAGGATGTCGATGTCATACAGGCCCAGGTAGGGCACATTGTACAGCAGCGTCTGCTGCTGGAAGACCCTGACCCGATCGGGCCTCTCGTTTCAAGTCTCACGCAACTCCTGCGGGATGAGCTGAACCGGCTCGACCAGGAATACCAGTCCCGGCACGAACAAGGGATGGAACGCTTAAAGGCCGATGCCAACTGGCATCAGCTCGAGCCCGAGCAGAAGTACCAGCTCTTATCGGAGCAGTCTCTCCACGAGGCTGCCAGGCCCAAGGTGGATGTCCAGGGCACCGGTGACATACTCGCAACCTTGGACAACGTCTCTCTTGCCATGTTTTCCGACCGTGTCGCAGCTTTGCCTGCCCGGTTTGACAATGTTGTGGTAGCGGCCGCAGAGCTTCTTGAACCCGAGGCCCAGATTATCCAGGTGCCCAAGCGGATGCTCAAGACAGAACAAGACATCGATACCTGGATGGACGAGGTGAAAGAACAGCTCAAGGCAGCCCTGAGTAAAGGCCCGGTCGTCATTAAATGACCATGGAACAGATGAAACCCCTTGATAAGTCATTGAGGAACAGCCTGGAAAAAACAGTCAAGCAGGCCCGCTGCACGGCGGAAGAAGCGGCGCGGGCTGCCCTTGGGCAGCTCGGAGTAGGGGAGGCAAAACCCTATGCCCATCTTTCTTCTGATGAGCGCGGTCTGCGCAAGAGACTGCGCATTCACGGCCGCCAACTCGGAGACACCCTCAACGGCGGGAAAGAACAGACCATGGACCGTCTCGTCGAAGAGGTGGCCTACGAGCACTGGCACCGCATGCTGTTTGCCCGCTTCCTGGCCGAGAACAACCTGCTGATGTATCCGGACCCGGACGGTCCCGTGGCCATCACCCTCGAAGAGTGTGAAGACCTGGCCGCCGATGAAGGCGCGGCCAACGGCTGGGAGCTGGCCGCCCGGTTTGCGGCCCGCATGCTGCCGCAGATCTTCAGACCAGATTCCCCGGTGCTTCAGCTCGCCCTGCCGCCGGAGCATCAGCAGAGGCTCGAGCGCCTGGTGGCCGATCTGCCGCTGGAGGTCTTTACCGCCTCGGACAGCCTTGGCTGGGTCTATCAGTTCTGGCAGGCCAAGAAGAAGGACGAGGTCAACGCCTCCGA
>ERZ1026796.2563-NODE-2563-length-10344-cov-2.471959_pt1 | contig 10344 bp, 7 predicted proteins | sample MGYA00520874_ERZ1026796 | MGnify/ENA primary metagenome ERZ1026796 (study PRJEB33270, sample SAMEA104284474) | anaerobic digester metagenome | biome: Anaerobic digester microbiome; feature: mesophilic sludge digester; material: Anaerobic digester biomass | place...
TGTGGTGCGGCACGTGGCAGTCGACGCACACCGGCTTGTTGGTCTCCTGATCGGGCGCCGTGGCCTGGAAGAGGACCACCGTCGTGCCGTGAAAGTCGTCCACGTAGGTGTCAAACACGTCGGTGCTGATGTCGTAGCGCGCCATCATCTCTTCGTCGGCGTGGCAGTTGGCACAGATCTGCGGCGAGAAGAGGTGAAAGGAGCCCGTCCCTTCGGGTCCCTGGACGCGATGGACCTCGTGGCAGTCGACGCAGCCCGGCACGTCGGGATTGCCCTCGCCGATGAGGGCGGCGCCGTGCACGCTCCCCTTGTACAGCTCGAAAATCTGGGAATGGCACCGCTCGCACATCTGCGAGGCCCGGCTCCGCGGCGTGTCGGGCGGCATGATGTTGTGCGTCCCGTGGCAGTCGGTGCAGATGGCCGCCTGAGTATTGCCCCCGGCCAGGGCCACCTGGTGGACGCTGTCCAGGGTCGCGTCGTACATCGGGGCGTGGCACAGCACACAAGACGAGCGGTAGCGGTCCATGGCGTACTCGCGGCGTGTCTGCGCCTGGATGGGCGGGTGGGGATATTCGACGGTGTTGGTGTGACAGTGAGCGCAGATCATGCCGGCCTGGCCGTGGACGGAATTGGCATATACCTCGCCATCCACCGTGAGGTACAGCGGCTCGCCCGAGGGCAAGGTGGTCTGCAGTCCCGGTTCTCCGTGGCAGGCAAGGCAGCCTTCGTTGCCGGTTTCCTGGGCCAGGGCCGCTGTGGCGCCAAGCAGGAACAGCACTACGAGCACAAGTGCGCTGAAAACTGTTCGCGCGAGAGGCCTCATCGATCTTCTCCCCCTTGAAAGGTTGCTGGATTATACCCTACCCCAGCGACTATGCGCAAGTTTAAAGCAGGGCGTTGCAAAGGAACCTACACCTGTCTCCTGCCATGTTTGATGGCGAGAGCTTGGTGCGATTTACGTAGAAATTTCTGCTTAAATGAACGATTTTCGGCTTGACGGACCGTGCAGTGAGTGATATAATGGAATAACCGGGAACGCTTTGCAGTCTCAAAACGAGGCCACACAATCTCTTGCTGGTGCATCGCAGCACCCAAGACCGGAACCAGCAGTCAAGAAGGAGGTTCACCATGGGATGGCAGACGGGTATCGCCACGATGTTTGTCATGCTCGTCCTGCGGATTGCCGTGCCCCTGGCCGTTACCTTTGCCATCGGCTATGCTCTCCGCCGCCTCGATGCCAGGTGGCAAGCACAGCAGAACTCCATCTGACGTCGCAAGCGAACAGCATTCGCGCAACACAAACGCCTGCCCGCGGCGTTGTTTCCTCGCGGACAGGCGTTCTTGGTTCTCTACAGGTCGTCGCTAACTCACGATGGGCTCGTAGTAACGGCTTCAGCCGTTTCCCCACCGCACCCCCGATCTGACGATGGGTTTGTAGTAACGGCTTCAGCCGTTTCCGTTGAGGGGCTCTTAGTAGGCCCGCGCCCAGTACGCCCACTCCTCGGCCGGCCGGCCGCAGACGACGCAGGCACCCGGGCCGGCGTCCTCCTGGTCCAGGGGGATGTTGCGGCTGGAGGCCTTGGTGTCCTCCTTGATCTGCGCCTCGCAGGCCGTGTCGCCACACCAGTAGGCCCGGGCCCACGCGTCGGCCACGATCTCCTTGAGGTCGTCGTAGGTGCGGGCGGTGTGGATGTTGGCGTCTCGAAAGGCCGTGGCCGTCGACAGCATGTCCGCCTGGATCACGTCCAAAGCGTTGCCCACGGCGCCGGCCAGGCCGTCCATGGGCGCCACGCTCTTGCCCGCCGAGCCGGGCACGTCGCGCCGGGCGAGGACCACCGTCTGGTTTTCGACGTCCCGCGGGCCGATCTCGATGCGCAGCGGCGCGCCCCGCAGCTCCCACTCGTTGAACTTGAAGCCGGGGGTCAGCTCCTCGCGGTCGTCGATCTTGACCCGAAAGCGTCCGCGCAGGGCCTCGCCGACCTTTTCCACGGCGGCCAGCACCCCGGCGCGCTGCTCTTCCTTGCGCCAGATGGGCACGACCACCACCTGGTGCGGCGCCAGCTTGGGCGGCAGCCTCAGCCCCTGGTCATCGCCGTGGGCCATGATGATGGCCCCCACGATGCGCGTGCTCAGGCCCCAGCTCGTCGTCCAGCAGTACTGCAGCTCGTTGCTCCGATCCAGGTACTGGATGTCAAAGGCCCGCGCAAAGTTCTGGCCCAGGTTGTGGCTGGTGCCCGCCTGCAGCGCCCACTTGTTGCGCATCATGGCCTCGATGCTGTAGCTGGCGTCGGCCCCGGCAAACTTTTCCGTCTCGCTCTTGCGCCCCTCCACCACCGGCAGGGCCGCGTCGTTGATGGCAAAGTCGGCATACACCCCCAGCATGCGCAGCGTCTCTTCCTGGCCTTCCTCGTAGGTCGCGTGGGCCGTGTGCCCCTCCTGCCAGTAGAACTCGGCCGTGCGCAGGAACAGGCGCGTCCGCATCTCCCAGCGGACCACGTTGCCCCACTGGTTGATGAGCACCGGCAAGTCGCGGTACGACCGGATCCACTTGGAATACATGTAGCCGATGACCGTCTCGGACGTGGGGCGCACCACCAGGGGCTCTTCCAGCTCCTTGCCGCCGCCGTGGGTCACCACGGCCAGCTCCGGGGCAAAGCCCTCCACGTGCTGGGCCTCCTTTTTCAGGAACGACATCGGGATTAACAGCGGGAACAGGGCGTTCTCGTGTCCCGTCTCCTTGAAGCGCCGGTCCAGGGCCCCCTGGATGTTCTCCCACAGGGCGGTGCCATAGGGCCGCACCACCATGCAGCCGCGCACCGGCGCGTAATCGGCCAGCTCTGCGCGCTGGACCACTTCGTTGTACCATGCCGAAAAATCCTCGCCTTGCGGCGTCAGCTTTTTTTCGTCAGCCATCTCTTTTTCCTCCACGCTGGCGTATTGTCATTGGTCTAGCGAAGCGACCTGCCCCCCCCACGGGCCCCGGCGCACCTTGCGCCTCTCCGCGGGTCCCTCGAATCGGGCAGATCTGCTCGTCGAACAAGGTCGGGGCGGGTTGGGCCGGCCCGCCGTAGGCTACCTCTTCCGTGGAATTCCCCTCTTCGGCCCGGCGAAGAGGGGCATCAAGGGGTGGGCGCCAGCTTGACCTTCAGGAGCGCCACGGCCTCCTCGACACGGTCCACGACCGTCGCCAGCGCCAGATCTCGCTCCGTCATGAACGTCGTGGAGCGGAACGCGTCGAACAGGTGCCGCCAGTCCTTGCCCACAAACACAAAGGGCCGGGGCCCGATCTGGCCCGTCTGGAGCAGGCTCCACGTGAGCGTCGCCTCCGTCAGCGTGCCGATGCCGCCGCGCAGGACGACAAAGGCGTCGGCCGCCGTCAGGGCCTGGAGCCGCGGGAAAAAGTCGCTCACCCGCTCCTCGCGGGTCAGCCACCGGTTCGGCGACCGAATGGGGGCAAACAGCTCCATTGTCACGCCCACCGCCTGGCCGCCCGCCTGGCACGCGCCGCGGCTGGCCGCCTCCATGACGCCGCCATAGCCCCCGCACACCAGGACAAAGCCCGCCTCGGCCAGCAGCCGCCCCAGCAGCTCCGCCTCGGCCAGCAGCCCATGGCCTGCCGGGATGCTGCCGCTGCCGAAAACGGCCACCGAGGCGCCTCCCGGGCCCTCGCGGCCAATCCCCCCCCGCTCCACGGCGGACGGCCCCGCGCCCCCCTCCGGCGCCCTGGGCCTGCCCGCCTCCTTGCCTCTCTCGTTCAACGCAGTCGCCTCTCGTCGATCTCTAGAACGCGATGGCCGTAGGTGTTGATCACCTGCGTGTCGCGGTAGGTCGTCGTCGTCTCCTCGTCCGGCCCATACACGTGGATGTGGCCGTGGATCAGGTACCGGGGCCGGAACCAGTCCATGAACGTCACAAAGGCCGGAAAACCCTGGTGGCACCGGTCCGGCTTGTCGTGTATGCCCGCCGGCGGAGCGTGGGTGATGAGGATGTCCAGGAAGCGGCCGTAGCGCAGCCGGTTCAGCACCAGCGCCGGCGCCAGGCGCCACACCTTGTTCATCATCTCCCGCTCCGTGTACTGAAAGTCCGGGTTGTCGTTGTACCGCATCGAGCCCTCCAGGCCGGCGATGAGGAGCTTGCGGTAGCGCACCACCCGCCCGTCAATGTTCTCCGCGCCGCCCGGATACTGCCACTCCTCCCGCGACGACCACCGCTTGCGGATGGCGTTGGCGTGGTTGCCGATGACATAGAACAGTGGCCCCCCCAGCACGGTGACAATATACTCCAGGTAGTGATAGGGCAGGTCGCCGCAGCCCAGGACCATGCTCACGTCTCCGAAGAGCCGCTTGAGGGCCGGGCTATGGATCAGCTCCTCTACCTTGTCACTAACCGTCAGTATCTTGATCATCAGGCCTGGGTTTGCTCAACCGCCACTACCCGTCTCCCGTCACTCCCGGCGCTCGCCCTCCCTGGCAACATAACAAAAGGCCAACTCTCGCGCTCCCCTGGAGAGCTGGCCTGTAAAAATCCGGACGACCGAACGCAAGCAAGCTATCCAGGCCAGGAGTCTGGCCGCGGGCTAGGGCTGGTAGGGCTGATCGTCGTCGACCCGGCGGATAGCATTGCGTTCCTCACGTTCGTTTCCTCGGCATCAAGTACGCAGCAGTATACCATGAAACCCCCAGCGTGTCAAAGCCTATTCCGCCGCAATCAACGCGCGCGGCGCCAGGGATCGGGCGGGGAGACCCCGCCCCTACGCACCCATCGGCTGTAGGGGCGGGGTCTCCCCGCCCGGTCTCCCCGCCCGGTCCCCCGCCCGGTCCCCCCGCCCGATGTACTCACCGTTACAACCGGCGCTTTGCGCTTTGTTCCCATTCGTGGTACAATTTTGTACGTTCTCAAACAGGCCTCGGCAGGAGAGGCAATGGCGCGATCACCAGCACCCTGGACTCCGCCCTTGAGCGCTTTCGCAGAGGGCGTTATGCTTGCTGCCGTCCGTACGCTCGACGACAGCATTGACCGCTTTGCCAGCTCTACCACGCACAAGAAAGGGTTAGATCCACCATGAGGTACAACGTTGTAACCTGGCTCTTGGCTCTCGTCATTGTTCTGGCCCTCGCCGTGCCGCCCATGCAGGCACAAGGTGCCGGGCCCGGGCTGCTGCCCGACGACGCTCAAAGCACCACCGGACCGGTGCCCCCGCCTGGAATCGAGCGCGGCAACGTAGCGCCGACCCCATCCAGGGCGCAAGTAGTGCTCCACGACGTGCCCGCCTACCTATGGCGCCACGGCTGTGCGCCGACGGCGGCCGGGATGGTGATGGGCTATTGGGACGGGCGTGGATTCGATGCCCTGGTCAGCGGTAGCGCGGCCACGCAGACCAGCGCCGTCAACGCGATGATTGCCAGCTCGGGCAATTACAACGATTACTGCCTTCCGCTCGACGAGCCACCCACCATGCTGCCCGACAGATCGGAACCACCGGCCGGCGACGAACATCCCGACGATTGCGTGGCCGACCTGATGAAAACCTCACAGAGCGCCTACAACAACTATTACGGCTGGAGCTATTTCAATGTTATAGACGACGCCATGTCAGGCTACCCAGCCATGGTGGCGCCGCAATACTCGGTGACGACACAAAACCGGGTGTGGGGTGATTTCACGTGGACCAGCTACCGGGCCGAGATCGACGCCGGCCGGCCGGTGGTGCTCCTGGTGGACACCGACGCCGACGGTCAGACCGATCATTTCGTCACGGGAATTGGCTACGACACGACCACCAACCAGTACGCTTGCCGGGACACCTGGGACACCGGCGTCCATTGGTTCTCGTTTGCGCAACTGGCCCCCGGTCAGCCGTGGGGCATCTATGGGGCGACGCTGTTTCGCATCGAGGGCCCGAGCAGCAAATACCGGGTGTTCCTGCCCCTGATCTCCAGGACGGACTCTACCTCCAGCGGTTGGACGATCATCAAGAGCGAAACCTTTGAGGGCTCTTTTCCCAATGCGTGGGAGGTAGGCGACAACAATGGGACCGACTATGGTGAATATGTCTGGCAGAGACGAAGCTGCCTGCCCTACGCGGGCAGCTTTAGCGGCTGGGCCATCGGCGGTGGGGCCAGCGGCTCGGTATTGGGCTGTGGCAGCCAATACCCGAACCATGCCGACTCGTGGATGATCTATGGCCCCTTCAGCCTGGCCGACGCCTCGGCAGCCGATCTCAGTTTCAAGCTGTGGCTGAACAGCGAGCCGGACTATGACAAGCTGTGCCGGATGGCTTCGCTCAACGGCACCAATTTCTTTGGCATGTGTACCACGGGCAATACGTCAGGTTGGACGGACCGCGTCCTCGATCTGGCCAACGTCTACAACCTTGGCAATCTCATGGGCCAATCGCAGGTCTGGATCGCGTTGCGTTTCATCAGCGACGATTCGGTCACCTACGCTGAAGGAGCCCACGTCGACAACGTCGTATTGCGCAAATCCGTGGGGGCCGGGGCGGCGCCCATCGTGCCAGCCGGGCCGGCCGATCCGGCTACGCTGCACGAGGAGGTCGCCAGCTTTACCGTGGAGCGGTGATCCGCTAGTCGGTGCTCTAGCGAGCAGTCAAGCTGCCCGCCGGCAGGACAGGCGGACGAGGGGCCGGCCCTCGTCCGCCTGTGCCCGCGGGACATCGCCCGCACCATTACGAATTCATCTGGTCAGCGTCAGCTTGAATTCATCGCCCAGATCGTTTACCTGCACCGCGCAGCCGAGCTTTTCCGCAGCGCGCCGCACGTTCTCCCGCGAGGTTACGGTATCAACCAGCACGTCGATGGGGAATTTCCCCGCCTGGATGGCATTGCGGGCCAGGATGACCGGTTGGGGACAGGACAGCCCGCGGGCATCGACTGTATGGGTCATGATATTACCCCTCCACCTTCTCACGCATGGTCAAACCAAGGACGACACACACCACCAGCCCCAGGACGACCGCGGCCATGCCGTAGGGATTGATGCCGCCGATCTTCTGGACGCCTTCCACCACCGAGTCCGGGCTGCCGGCCAGGGCAAAGTTGTGAGCAAGCCCCGCGCCGGTGATCATGCCCAGGACAAACACCGCCGAGTCCCCATCCCCTTCGCCGGCCAGGAAGAGCTGCCGGCCCGGGCAGCCCCCGGCCAGGACAAAGGCCAGGCCCGCCAGCGCCATGCCCAGCAGGTTCCACAGGTGCTGGCTGTGGGCCACCGGCTGCCCAAAAAAGCCAACCGGACCGAATTGCCCCAGGATCAGGTTCATGACTACTGCCACCACCACCAGCGCCCCCACGCCGCTGATCAGGTGCGTGTCGCGCATCAGGATCACGTCGCGGATGGAGCCCATGGTGCAGAAGCGGGTGCGTTGGGCCAGGAAGCCGATGCCCAGGCCCGCACCCAGAGAGAGAAGCCAGAAGGCGTGCTGGGAGCCCGGTCCGCTCTCGCTGAAAAAGAGCGCGCCGGTGTCGCTCACCTTGACTTGAAAGATGAGCAGCAGGAGCAGGCCGATCATCAGGACCGGCATGACCCAGCCGACGGCGCGGTAGGTCTTGTGCGACCGGCCCAGGTTGTAGCCAGACTTGAGGAATTGGACGCCGATAAAGATGCCGGCTGCCAGGCCGAGCAGGCCCACCACGGCATTCAGGTCGCCGGCCGAGAACCGTAGGAGCGCCCGCCAGGGGCAGCCCAGGAAAGCCAGCGCGCCGATCATGGCGAACATGCCCAGCACAAAGCGCACGATGGGCGCCGAGCCGGCCCTGGCCTTGAACTCGCGGAAGGCCAGCGCGGCGATCGTCGCGCCCAGGACGAACGCGGGGATCTCCGGGCGGATGTACTGGACGGCAGCCGCCCGGTGGAGTCCCAGGGCGCCGGCGATGTCCCGCTCAAAGCAGGCCACGCAGATGCCCATGTTCTTGGGGTTGCCCGCGTACTGCAACAGCGGGGCGAGCAGCCCGATGACGGCCCCGGCCAGGATGATGCCCCAGCGCGAGGCAAAGAAACGGGTCAACTTCTCGGACATGATGTCTCCCTCCTTGGATATTTCCACGCACCCCTCGCCCCGTCGCGCCGGGGTACGACGTGGTCACGCCAAAAGCCGCCGCCAGCGCAGGCCGGCGGCGGCCTGGGAATCGATATCACATCCAGCACCCGGCATACTGCTCGGGCAATCGAGCTCCCCTTGGATCGTACTCGCCTTGAAGGCAGGGACCCTGTCGCCCATGCTGGGCCTCGGGACGCTGCGCATCTCGCCACTTGTCTCCAAATGCTCTCTCCTCTTTGAGCAACCTGATATACAACGGCAAGTCGACGGCATGGCCGACAATCATAACCAACATGTATGACTGCCATACCGCTCTATAATTATATCGGAAGGCAGGGGACGCGTCAAATCCGGGGCAAGGGCAAGTGTGGCTCCGGACGCCGCTTCCTGGCTCTCCAAGGGCGAAGGCTCGCGGGAGATCGCCAGATCTCCCGCCTACCCAAGCCCGGGGCGACCGCAGGGAGTGGCGATCCCCACTGAGGTTGCTGTGGAGTAGCCAAGTGTGGGCCGGCCTCATGGGACCAATGTTCCGTGTTTGCAGGATTGTCGGAAGGATGATATAATGCACTGGTAAAAGGAAAGCAGCCTCGCGGCTCTTGCCGGGCCCGAGGCTGCCCCCGGCGCGGTGTGGCGGGCGCCAAAGTGCCAAGTTAAGGGAGCCCGACCACACCTGGGGCGGGCTCCCTTGAATGCTAGGGTTTCTGCGCGATAACAGGAATCGTGATCAACCGGCCAAAGTGAGAATCGAATCCGAATGAGCAAAGAAGCCACTGCCCGCATCAAGATCAACAAGCTGCTCGAAGCAGCCGGCTGGCGCTTTTTTCCGGCAGGAAACGCGCCCGCCAATATACGCCTGGAACCCACCGTCACGATCAAGACGACGGACCTCAACGCACTGGGCGATAACTTTGAGAAGACCGCCAAGGGCTTTGTCGACTTTTTGCTCCTCGATGCCAAAGGCTTTCCGTTGATCGTCCTGGAGGCCAAAGCAGAGGACAAGAACCCGCTCGTCGGCAAGGAGCAGGCGCGCAAGTACGCCAGGTCGCAGAATTGCCGCTTCGTCATCCTCTCCAACGGCAACCTGCACTACTTCTGGGACCTGGAACGGGGCAACCCTTATATTATCACCTCCTTCCCGACTCCCGACTCGGTGATGGGCTACCAAAAGGTCACTCCCAACCCGCAGCGTCTCATCGAAGAGCAGGTCGGCGAGGATTACACCGTTCTCACCCAGCGGCCCGGCTACGCCTCAGAAGCGGCCTGGAAGAACGAGGCCGAGCGCCCCGGCTACATCCAGGCCAACAAGCTTCGCTTCCTGCGCCCCTACCAGTTAAAGGCCGTCCATGCACTGCAGCGAGCCGTGAAGGACGGCAGCGACCGCTTTCTGTTCGAAATGGCGACGGGCACCGGCAAGACGCTCACGGCCGCCGCCGTGATCAAGCTGTTCCTTCGTACAGGAAACGCCCGGCGCGTGCTCTTTCTGGTGGACCGTCTCGAGCTGGAGGACCAGGCCAGGAAGGCCCTCACCGGGTTGCTGTCTGCAGACTTCCAGACGGTTATCTACAAGGAGAACCGTGACGACTGGCGTCGAGCCGAGATCGTGGTCACCACGGTTCAATCCCTGCTGTTCAATAACAAGTACCAGCGGCTCTTCTCGCCCACCGACTTTGACCTGGTCATCTCGGACGAAGCCCACCGCTCCATCGGCGGCAACGCGCGCGCCGTGTTCGACTACTTTGTGGGCTACAAGCTCGGGCTCACGGCTACACCCCGCGACTATTTGAAGCACCTTGATCGCGGCGATGCAGCAGTCCGCGACCCCCGCGCCCTGGAGCGCCGCCTGTTGCTGGACACCTACCGCACCTTTGGCTGCGAGAGCGGCCAGCCCACCTTCCGCTACTCCTTGCTGGATGGCGTCAAGGATGGCTACCTGGTCAATCCCACCGTCGTGGATGCCCGCACCGGGATCACCACCGAACTCTTGTCCGCGGAGGGCTTTGTCGTGTCGTTCACCGACGACGCGGGAGAGGACCAGCAGGAGGCATTCCAGCAGCGCGAGTTCGAGAAGCGCTTTTTCGCCGATGCCACGAACCGGCTTCTCTGCAAAACCTTCCTGGAACACGCCGTGCGCGATCCCATCAGCGGCGAGATCGGCAAGTCGATCCTCTTTGCCGTGAGCCAGAACCACGCCGCCAAGCTGACGCAGATCCTCAACCAGATGGCCGACCGCATGTACCCCGGCAAGTACCAGTCCGACTTTGCCGTGCAGGTCACCTCGCAGGTGCCCGATG
>ERZ1026796.2569-NODE-2569-length-10300-cov-3.888627_pt1 | contig 10300 bp, 14 predicted proteins | sample MGYA00520874_ERZ1026796 | MGnify/ENA primary metagenome ERZ1026796 (study PRJEB33270, sample SAMEA104284474) | anaerobic digester metagenome | biome: Anaerobic digester microbiome; feature: mesophilic sludge digester; material: Anaerobic digester biomass...
ATGTGAGGCCGGAAGCGATAGCGATCTTGTTTATGTAACACCATCTACAGACTCGATTGAAGCAGACGAGTGTCCAAATACAGAGGCCGGAGCTGTTAGTGTTGGTCCCACAGAGCTAACAGGACCTGTTAGCTCTGTGGGACCAACACTAACAGCTCCGGCCTCTGTATTTGGACACTCGTCTGCTTCAATCGAGTCTGTAGATGGTGTTACATAAACAAGATCGCTATCGGTTCCGGCCTCACATACAATTGATAGGCCTGACGGTAGAGACGATCCAGAACCACCCTCGTTATCTGATCTCCAAAACTTGAAAGATGAAAGCTTATTAGCAGAACCAGTATACCATTCAAGTTTTATCCACTTATCATACGAGTTATAACCTCTACGAACTGGATATGAAGCATACTGGAGATTTGCCGCATCGATATTACCAAAATTAAGGTTGGTAATACCATTGGTCAATGTTCCTGGAGCTTCTCCATTTCTTTCATTAATTCTAACTGTTGCTGCCATTTTGCCTCCCTAAACTATAGCATAAATTTCTGTCAAGCGTATATATCCTGTGCCAGTAGAAACATGTCCAAAAATGTCTATATCTAGCACTGTGCCATCAGCGAACAACTCATCGTAAGAGAGAGTATAAATTGAATAACTGGATGAACTGACTGTATTTGTTCCTATTGTCTCACTATTTACTTTAGTTGTAATAGTGAATGTTCCTCCATCAACGACCTTGGCCTCATACACAAATCGTAAACCTTTTAACAGGTAACCGTTACTTGATGAGGCGCACAACAGTTCTTTTAGTTTTACTGGAGTGATCGAAGCCGTAGATACTTCAGAGTCGTCTCCAACTATAAGAAACTTTCTGGTCATTAACTCGTCGCATTCTCTTTGAAAGAGAATATCACCTGAATAAACCTCATATCTTTGTGTTCCAGTAAAGATGTTTTTGGAAAGCTCTAGCTCGTGTTCTGACACACTTTCTACCCAGGCATAAAGTCCGTTGTCCTTATTAACAACGAGCATATCCTTCCTAACACCAGAAGACAAAAATGCAGCACCTGAGTCTATAAGCTTACGGGTCCCTGTTGATGTCGTAGTTCCAACAATATAAACGTCACCAATAACAACACGATATTTTTGTCCTACTGTTGTAAATATATTCGACGCGAGTGATAGTTGCGTATCAGAGTCTAGACCAGTTACGATGGTCTCGATATTTTGTCCGTTGTCAACCTCTAATATAACCATATCGCCAATACGAACAGGCCAAATACCAGACAAGAAGTCTGCAGATGCATCAATAAGCTTATTGGTGCTTACACCGGTTACAGCACCATGCCTTATAGATTTATTTAGTAGTTTCCGCATTTGTGTTCCTTATCTGAAAGTATTGACGAAGAATCTGCTCTAATACCTCTGGTGCCAGACCTTTCTTTCTGAGTATGGTCTCTAACGACATTCCTAGTAGCTCTTCAGATATCATACGCTAGGCACCTCCGGCACTTCCTCAATCCTAAATCTGTCCCAATCAATGGCTATTCTGGTTCCATCTGTTGCCTTGAAGATTATTATATACTCACCAGCACCAAACTCCGTCGTCTGTATGTCTATGCTATATGTCCCAGTAGAAATTAGCTGAGCTGCAGTAGCAGGTTGGACAATCTCGCCACTCTCTTTTCTTACCTCAACAGTCACACCATTTCCAGGGTTAAAAAGATCGCCATTCGTATTTCTTATTACTGCGTTTGCAACTATCGTCTCGCCTTTTTGAAATCTCTGCACATTGCCTCCACAAGTATTAACAATTGTACAAGAAATAACTATATGATTTGCAAATTTTATAGTGATATTAACAGACGAGATTTTAAATTGTAGACAAAAATCAAACACACCTGTATAGTATGGAATTCCATATTCAACGAATCCAATTGATGCTGATCCGCTTTCTAAATCTGCTTGAGCAACTTGTTTAGATTCTTGTTTTATCATAATTCCTGTTATAATCTATATTACTATGGCAGTTGTAGATCCTCCAGAGATATTGGCATATCGCTTGAATTTAGCGGCTAACACAGATTCTGCAAGGCTTACTCCTGCGTCTAACTCGTGGGAAGTACACTCTATTGTTGGATCTGGAAAATTTACCGTTTATCGGAAGGACGATCCTGATAGAGACGGTATTGTCGAGGTTTCAGTTCCAATCGCCCAACGAGTCTCAGCCGGCGAAATAATGGGCCTGAAGTTGGAAGTTGGGCCATACCAAGGACTTGTTATCCATAACGACGAGTCGTCTAGCCCTATTGACGTGGAAATTATTGGAATAGTCATAAGATGAGCGAAATAAGCACTCCGTTTAGTGATCCTAGGCTTCAGGTTCCAGGAACTGTTATTTTATACGGTCTCTTGTCAGAGAGACCCGCTCCAGGTGTTCCTGGCAGATTTTATTTTGCAAAAGATATCAAAAAATGGTCGAGAGATAACGGAACTGAGTGGGAAGATGCTATAGAGCAGGGTGACACAGGAATACAGGGAGATACGGGAGTTCAAGGAGATACCGGAATTCAGGGAGATACTGGAGAAAAGGGTGACACAGGAGAAATAGGTAGCCAAGGTCCAGTGGGTGACACTGGAGTCAAGGGAGACACAGGTACTCAGGGGGATACGGGTATTCAAGGGGATACCGGCATTCAGGGAGACACCGGAGAGAAAGGTGATCGCGGTGATACTGGAATCCAGGGAGATACAGGCGTAAAAGGTGATACTGGAGCCGATTCTACAATCCCTGGTCCCAAAGGAGACACAGGAGCGAAAGGCGACACTGGCATCCAGGGTGACACTGGAATACAAGGAGACACAGGAATTGTAGGTCCAAAAGGAGATACGGGTACTACCGGCCCAACAGGGGATACTGGAGTTAAGGGAGATGCTGGGCTCAAGGGTGATACCGGTGCAAAAGGAGATACAGGGGCAAAGGGAGACACTGGGGTAAAAGGTGATACCGGAGTAAGTGGACCCAAAGGAGATACTGGTGTCCAAGGAGACACAGGCGTTAAGGGTGATACCGGTGAAGCTAGTGCCGTGGACATACAGACCTTTAACTCCAGTGATACTTGGACTAAACCTTCAAAGGGATCAATGGCCTTAATCGAGGTCTGGGGAGGGGGTGGAGGTGGAGGGAGAGGAGGAGGTAGCGGTATTGGTGCTGGAGGGGGTGGTGGTGGGTATAACAGGATTCTTATCCCTCTCTCATCACTAGGTTCTACTGTCTCGGTTACTGTAGGAGCAGGTGGAGCTGGAAGAACAGGCTCTACTGGGAATGGATCAGCAGGTGGTAACTCTTCGTTTGGCTCAATATTAACCGCATATGGGGGAGGTGGTGGTGGAGGAACGGACTCTGGAGGTGCAACAGGTGGGGGTGGTGGTGGTCTCTATGGAGCAGGGAGTACTGCTGGAGCAGGGGGAATCCCAGCTTTGGACGGATTTGGTGGTGGAGCTGGGGGGACTTTAGTAGCAGGTCGTTCCTCAATCTATGGCGGTGGAGGAGGTGCCTATGGTTCTGCTGGTGGAGGAAGATCTGAGTATGGTGGTGGAGGGGGAGGAACACAAGCAGGTACTGGTGGTATCTCAACCTTTGGGGGAAATGGTGGAGCAGATGGTGGAGCTGGATCAGCACCAGGTGGCGGTGGTGGAGGAAAGTATGGCGGGAATGGAGGGAATGGAGCAGCTGGAAGGGTTAAAGTAACTGTTTGGTAGGCGAGTGAGAGGGCATTATGATTAAGGCTATAGTTGATAAAGAGGGAAGTGTCCTAAATATAATAGTCTATGACAACGAGACAGATTGGACACCTCCGGATAACACCGTACTTATAGATGCTACAGAAGATGCCGAGCCAGGTGGAATATACGACTTCAGCACACTGACATTTAGCCATGCGAATCCCGTTTTCCAGGATCCGTTGCCCCATAAACAGGAAATCGACCAGAAAGTTGTAGAACTTGAGATACGCCTGGCCAACCTCGAAAAAATGCTCAGCGCAACAGAAAAGTAGACTAGAACCAGTTGTTTTTGGGCTTTTGTTAGCGTAAACTCCTTCATATGTGGAACGAAGCTCAAAAGTGGGAATCAGATTGGTGGGGAGATTGTATAAGTACTGAATTTGGCGAAGAGGTTAAACAAATTGAGTACGCCAAGTTAATGGGTCTAGAATTCTTCCATGATGGGAAATCTTCATTTAATATTGACTGCCACAACAAATCTATTGTTGATATTGGAGGTGGTCCATGCTCTCTTCTACTTAAAACCCGTAATGCAAGTAGGAAAGTTGTTGTTGAACCGATGGATCTACCGTCTTGGGTTAAAGAGAGGTACAAGGCAGCTGGAATTGAGGTAATCCAACAAAAGGGAGAAGATCTTCAATTAGAAGGATTTGACGAAGCTTGGATATACAACGTCCTCCAGCATACAGAAGATCCTGAGAAAATTATTAAAAACGCGAAACGCGCAGCTAAGATAGTCCGGGTATTTGAATGGATTGACACACCAATAAATCAAGGTCACCCACAGGCATTAACTAAGAAAAAGTTAGATGAGTGGCTTGAAATAGATGGCAACACTCAAATTCTTTCAGACAAAGAGAAAAACCTTATCGGTTGTTGTTATTACGGCATTTATACTAGGCCCACTCCAAGCATTATAAAACTACATCCCGATCACTATCGATTCCATTATTTGGGACTAGTCCATCTCCCAGTTGCTCGTAGATATGGTCTATGCGCGTTCTCAGAAAAAATTTGGAAACTTTCTAAAATGCTTACTGATCTTGGTCATGAAGTATATGTTTATGGATGTGAAGGTGGAGACGCGCAATGTACTGAATACATTGTGACGCATTCACTAAAAGATGTTGTTGAGGAATGGGGAGATAAACCACCGAACCCCAACTTTGAGATTGGTTACGACTATACCAAAGAGCAATTTAGACACGATATGAATGCTCCAATGACAAAGACTCGTGCCAAATTCAATGCAAATGCAACTAAAGAAATAAATGCGCGTAAGCGGGACGATGACTTCTTACTGCTGAGCATGGGTGTTTATCAAAAGCCCGTGGCAGACGCTGTCAATTTATTCTTGACCTGTGAGCCGGGTATAGGATATCGCGGAAGTTTCTGCAGATTCAGAGCATTTGAAAGCGCATATATCCAGAACTTCACTTATGGAAGCGAACATCCAAGAGAAAGCATTAATGGAGATTATTATTCAAGAGTTATCCCAAATTATTTTCTAGAAGAGGATTTCCCATTTAGTTCTCAACCAAAAGATTACTTCGCTTATGTTGGCAGGATGATTCTTCGTAAAGGTGTATGGACAGCTGTTAAGGCAACAGAAGAGATTGGAGCTAAACTAATTCTAGCCGGCCAACCAGATCCAGAAATTGATATTAGCAAACTTCCAAATCATTGTGAGTACATTGGAGTCGTAGACCAAGAAGAAAGGGCCAAACTATTAGGAGGAGCAATCGCAACATTTGTTCCGACAATTTACCTAGAGCCGTTTGCGAGCGTCCACGCAGAATCCATGGCCGTCGGTACACCGGTTATTACCACAAGCTTTGGTGTCTTTGGTGGAGATACATTTGTAGACGGAGTACATGGCTTTAAGTGTAATACATTAGACGACTTCGTATTCGCAGCCAAGAATGCACATAAGTTAGATAGATACGAGGTCAGAAAACAAGGAGAGAAGTTCTTTACCAAGAATGTGCAATGGCAGTTTCAGCGATGGTTTGATGACTTGTATCAGCTTTACCTTAGCGCAAAATATCCCGGGATGAAAGGATGGAGCCATATTAGAGATAGTGAACCTAGTTGGAGAGAGCATATTTATAAACAGATTTGATTTCAATTCTAATAAATCATAAGATAAAGGCGTGGATATAAGGACTTGTCGAAGCTGCCAGGTTTGTTATGAGTGTGAATCATGTAACTCATGTCAGACGGCATACTCGTGTGCCATTTGCGTAACCTGTGAACAAAATGTCACATGTAACTCGTGTGTGACTTGTCAAAATTGTAACACGGCCCAATCTTGTGGAACAGGTGAATGTTCTTCCTGTGTGTCGTGCCAAACTTGCTATTCAATACAAGATTGCACCTCGTGTGATACTTGCAATACCTGCGAACACGCTTATACGTGTGCTAGTTGTGTTACGTGTCAATCGTGTGACGTTGAGCAGACTTGTGTCCAGTGTTACATTTGTAATATATGCCAACAGTACTATACATGCGCTAGTTGCAATGTTTGTCAAACCTGTGTAACAGAGGAAACCTGCGTCTCGTGTTATAATTGTAACACTTGTCAAACCTGTAATACAGCTCAGTCATGTACAACATGCCAAAACTGTAACGTATGCCAAGTTTGTAATACGTGCCAAGGGGCTTATTCATGATAGATATACGCAAAGCAGCTGTATTAACTTCCAATCTACGAGACTCTGAGTGCCTCATAAGTCAAGTATGTGGTAATTGCCAGAGCTGTGACGTGTGTGAATCTTGCAATACTTGTCAGCTGTGCAATACATCCCAGAATTGTTCTGGGTGTCATACATGTGATGTATGTCAGAATTGTTATTCATCAGAAGGAGGGTGTCCTACTTGCGATATATGTAATACATGTCAACAAATAGTTACGTGTGTTTTGTGTAATACATGTCAGAATTGTAATACCACACAATCTGGATGTACCTCTTGCTACAGCTGCGACACATGCCAACAGGCATATACATGTGCGAGCTGTAATACCTGCCAACGCTGTGTTACTACACAAGACTGTACTTCATGCGATCTTTGTAATACCTGCCAACAAGCATACACATGTTCGCTTTGTAACAGCTGTCAAAATTGTGTTGCTTCGCAAGTCGGATGTTCACTTTGTAATACTTGTCAAAGTTGTGTGCTTTGTGAAATCTGCGTCGTTGATTATGCAATATAGATTGTGATACCATTAGACAATGGACATCAAAAGGTTCCCAAGCTCAGCCATCTATGCAATAACTGAGAAATGTAATTTTGCTTGCGATTATTGTTATACGAGATTCGAGGATTATATTCCAGATACTGATAGCATAGATGTCTTTAGAAATCTTATCGAAATTATGAATGCACAAGCAGCTGTGCGAAATGATATCCCATCTATTCACTTTTTTGGTGGCGAGCCACTGGTGGCATTTCAGACAATCCAAGAAGGCGTTAGTTACGGGAACAAGCTAAATAAAAAATTCAGATGGTCTATGACGACAAATGCCTGTCTATTAACACCGGATGTCTTTGACTGGTGTATGAACAACGGGTTTGGAAATATACTGTTTTCCATTGACGGGCCAGAAGAAGTGCATAATGCAAAGAGAAAGTTTCATGATGGTAGTGGGACATTCGATGCTGTTATGAAAAATGTCTTATACATTAAATCGAAAGGTCTCATAAACAAATTTGAATGCCGTGGCACAACTAGTGTTGATACAGTTTCCCGTCTAGCCGATTCATACAAATTCCTGTATGACGATATTGGTTTTGGTTCAGCAACAGTTCTGCCCGCGCTGGAAGAAGATTGGAACGATGAAAAGCTCCAGGTTTATGAAGATCAGCTAACCGAAGTTGGAGCATGGTTTATCGAGAACATGAGGCATGGCAGAGAACTTGAAATACACCAAATAACTGACGGCATTAGACAGTTGGTCGGGAGGAGCAAGGCTACAACACCTTGCGGTCTTGGAGATCGAGTGATAGGAGTAACAGCTAAGGGCCTTTTTGTTAGTTGCCATAGACTTGCAACACGCCAAAGTCTTCCAGATGAGTGGATTCTTGGAGATGTCTTCAACGGGTGGGATGTCGAGAAGTTTGAACGAGGGACAGCTTGGGACCAAGGTAAAAGAAAGTCGGCTGCTGGTTACGATTGTAGTTTATGCCCAGCTAATGATTCTTGTACTGGCATGTGCATTGCATCTAACTGGGATATTGCCGGGAGAAAAAGCCCGGATGATAGATACACGGTAGCCAAATCAATCTGCGATCAGACATTAATTCACTTCAGAGTTGGTTCTTTGGTATGGAGAATCTTAAGAGACAACCAATTCTTCATAAAATGGCTCAAAAGGAGGGGATTGAGTTGAAATACGATCCGAGAAAGACAACGGCCAAGTGTGAGAATTGTCAAGAATGTCAGGTCTGTTATACGGCACAGAAAGTTTCTAAATGTGAACGATGTGTAACCTGTGAGGTTTGCTACACTGCTCAGAATTAGGAAGGAGACAATCTACACCTACAATGTGGATGAACCCGACCAACAACATCCATCGGCCTGTCTGGATCCTTGGCTGTTGTGGCAAAGGGGAATTTCTGGATGATATCTTTCCCGCGAAAGACTTGACCATCCAAAACCCTACATATCTTACACGCCTTTTCATCATGGACGGTATGCCATGTATATTCCAAGTCTTTGTCTACTGTTGAAAGATCGCCAGCTAACAATCCCCAGCCAGCCATTGCCTGATTCCATATTTCGGCACAGATGGTAATTATCAAAGCTTCCCAATCTTTGTTAAGCCCAAGCCTATCTGTTAACTCATCCGTAAATTCCCCCAACAATGGATCCAGCACTTCATACGCCAATTCAACTTCAGTCTTCTTCCCATAATACATCCCCCTTACTCTATTCATCAAAGCCGTCAAATACCCCTCCAACTTAGGCCCAATAAATTGTTTTACAACTCTCTCCTCCCCCAAAGCTTTCTTTTCCCCAACAACTACCTCATCAATACTCAGTAATTTCCCAAAAGTTATCCTTTTAATAGTTAACCCAGGATTGGCTATATAATATGGTATAGTCTTAGCAATAGCCTCAGCCTGCCTCATTGGGTCCAACCCGAGCGGCACTTTAATAACAGAAGTAACCCCATCACTCCACTCAATATAAGCTTCTACTTTATCTGAATTTTCGACGGCAAAACTAGATTGCCTTGCTACCTCCTTAGCCCTCTCCCTTACCTCCTCTAACGTCTCCCCAGTAACTATAAACTTCTGCCTATCCCCCCAATTCCATACAACCTCTACCTCCCACCCGCTCAACGCAACATTTGGATACTTTAAGACCAGCCAATCCAACAAAGGCTTAATAGAGGCACTTGCACTCTTAGCGACATCAATACATATCCCCTCAAGATCCATGGTCAACACCTAAAGCCCATTCATTTAAGCCTTGTTCAGCCAACATAATGTCCTCTTCCGCAAACTCCTCATAAGCGTTAACTTCATCCAAGCGGTAAATTAAAAAAGGTTTCATTTCGCAGGTAAAAGAATATTGTTTATATTCAAAAGTCTCAACCCAGCCAATCATAGTAATTGGAGGCTTGTAGTAGTACATGCTCTCCTCTTAAGCGACGCACCCCCTGGCGCAAGTTGCTGTGGAAAACCCAGCCATCAAGCCTCACATCCGTACATGCTGAAAGGTTCATACCTTTTAAGGTGCACGCCCGTACGCGCCCTGCTGCGGAAGCCCGGTCGGTCCCAAGCCCCCATCCCATACCCCTTTTCTCTATTCATCCCCTTACTCTATCACCTCCCTTATCTCTTATCAAACATCTGTTATCTAATTCCAGCTATCATTTCAGAACCCAGTTCCATCCTGTCTGCATTCTAGCGTTTCATTTTTCCCTTTTTTCTAAAATCCAATCCCAGCTATCATTCCTGGTACTTAATACCTAGAGGGCGGCTGGCCTTTAACCAGCCGCCCTCTAGTACTGGGCCCAGGCGGTGTATTGGTGTGTGGCCACCACAGCTGGCGCCAGCCATCTCCCAGCTCTACTTGGAGGAGGCCTCCTCCTACAAGCTACGGCAGGTAAAGTTGATCCAGGTTATTGATGATGATCTGTGGTGCGTCTTGGTACAACGTAACTGTACCACGGACCACTATCCCATCAGCTGCATTGATTGCAGCTGGATCGATCTTGTTGCCAAAGTTAAAGAACGGAGCACTGAAGTTACTCTCCTCAAAATTGATGAAGAGGTGTGCTCCGCTAACCCTTGCTGTAGCCTTTCCGTAGACAGCTGCATATTGCCCAACTAGGTTACTGGCTTCTTTAGCCGATAGAACCTTATACCCTAGTTGGTCCTCTAAGCCGCTGAGACGGGTCAGGATGTTCATAACCCTTGCCTCATCCACACCAGCTGGTGCCTCAATCTGGTTCAACCTGGCTTCAATCTCGTCCAGGTTGACAGTAGGCACCGACTTCAAGAC
>ERZ1026796.2579-NODE-2579-length-10260-cov-2.871410_pt1 | contig 10260 bp, 9 predicted proteins | sample MGYA00520874_ERZ1026796 | MGnify/ENA primary metagenome ERZ1026796 (study PRJEB33270, sample SAMEA104284474) | anaerobic digester metagenome | biome: Anaerobic digester microbiome; feature: mesophilic sludge digester; material: Anaerobic digester biomass | place...
TGGCTGCGGTGACCGATCCAGAGGTTTTATAAAATATACTCGTGACACGTTCTAACCAAGATTGAAGCGTTTCTGGAGTTATCGGCGCGCCGCTTTTTTGGGTGATCAGGAGCATCACACTATCATCTTCCCGCCCTCGAGCACAGCGCTTCGCCGAGGCTGCAGCGTGAAAGCCAGGGAGTAGTTCGCCATGGAGAAGATAAAGGTCTAAATCATGCTTCATAAATGTGCCTCGAGTAAAACTAACAGTGGTCTTGCCAAAAATTTCTCATGGGATTTTTCCCTGTGGGTATTATACAATACATAACGATACTAAAAAGGTATAATCTTGCCCGATGGATTTTTCATTGATACAAGACACAACAGGCTGGGACGCCCTTGCCTCTGAATGGAATGAACTCTACGACAAAAGCTACGCGAAGGTTCCCTTTCTACGCTGGGGCTATCTGCGTAGCTGGTGGAAGACGCTCGGCGGCGGCGAGTGGAAGCCCGACCAGACCCAGTTAGCCATTATCGCTGCCCGCGAGGCAGATCAGTTAGTTGGGCTTGCTCCACTTTTTCTCTCTTCCAAAGAGGGTTTTGAGCCGGCGCTGCGCTTCTTGGGCTCAGTGGAAGTCTCCGATTATTTGGATTTCATAACTTTGCCCGAACGTCTGGAAGTATTCCTCGTCGGGCTGCTCGATTTTGTCTCCACTTGCCAAGCCCTGCCAGAGAAAGCTTTGGATCTCTATAACCTAATGGAGAGTTCACCTACCCAAAGTGCGCTAAAGGGAGCATGCGCCCAAACTGGCTGGTCTTTTAGCACAGCGCATTTGATGCCCGCCCCGTATATTCCTCTGGCAGAGAGCTTCGAAATGTATTTAGGCACGTTGGATAAAAAGCAGCGCCACGAGATCCGCCGTAAACTGCGCAATGCCGAAGCCCGCCACCAAACTGGCTGGTACACTGTGAATGAAAAGGACGCCTTAACTGCAGAGATGGATGCCTTCATCGCTATGATGCACAATGACCATCGTAAAGTTGAATTTCTGCAGAACCCTGCCATGCTGCAATACCTGCACGATTTTGCCAAAGCTGCCTTCGAAGATGAGTTACTGCGTCTCTCCTTTTTAACCTTTGATAACCACAAGGCGGCTGCTTTTCTCAGCCTTGTGACCCAACAAAAATTATGGGTATACAATTCCGCATGGGAGCCAGCTTTCGCTTCTTCCTCCCCCGGTTGGGTACTTTTAGCTAAGGAAATTGAATGGGCTATAGCCCAAAATATCCGCGAGGTGGATATGATGCGTGGGGATGAAGATTACAAGTACAAGTTTGGCGCCAAAGACCGCTATATTATGCACACACGCTGTGCCCCACAGACGGGGAATTAGCCTCCTTAATACAAACCTCCTATACTCGCCGGTCTCCCGAGTGTGCACCCTACTCGCAGGGTACCATGCCAGAGCAGACCCCCTTTTTTTCTAAAAAATTAATACACTTCCTATAATCTCTAATTGAAAATTAACCATCCGCATGGTATCATTATTGCGTGGAAATTAGCACTCTCAGCTCGAGAGTGCTAATTAGAAACGGAACTATGGAAGAATTAACTGAACGCCAAAAAATATTACTCTCGTTGATCGTGCATGAGCACACGCAAACGGCTAAGCCAGTGGGCTCTGCCACGCTGGTTAGGCAATATAGCCTGCCGATCAGCTCTGCCACCATTCGCAACGAGATGACGGCGATGGAAGAGATGGGCTACTTGCGCCAACCGCACACTTCCGCTGGACGCGTTCCAACGGAAAAAGGGTACCGTTTTTTTGTGAGTAACCTTTTGCAGCAGCCGATGCTACCGGTTGCCACGCGTAATACCATCACACACCAGTTTTATCAAGCGCAGCAACAATTAGACGAATGGTTGCGCTTAGCTGCTTCTGTGCTGGCTAACCACGCCCAAGCCGCCTCGATTGTTACCGCTCCTCATAGCAAGAAGGTGGCTTTCAAACACTTGGAACTCATCTCCACACGTGCCTCGCAGGTGCTGATGGTGTTGGTTTTAGTGGGTGGAGAAATTCGTCAGCAGATTTTCTCATTAGATGAGATCGTCTCCCAGGAAAAACTTTCCAGCTTAGCCGCTGAGCTTAATGCCCAATGCCAAAATTGCACCTTGACCCAGTTCGAAAAGTTAGATTTGGACTTGGATGACGTAGGGAACACCGTTCTTGGAGTGATTGAAGACCAGATGCGGCTCTCCGAGCGCCTCGTTATCGGAGAGATTTATATGGACGGTTTGACCAACGTTTTAGCTGAGCCTGAATTTGCGGATACAGAGCAGGCACTCTCGGCACTTTCGATATTTGAGGAACGCAACAAGTTGGATGATTTGCTTTCGCGTAGCTTCCTTGGCGATGAAATTGGCGGCGTTCAGGTGCTGATCGGCGGTGAAGGCACCTGGGAGGAATTACGCCAATGCTCGCTTATCCTCAGCCACTATGGGATTCAAGACCAGCTCACCGGTACGCTTGGCATCCTCGGACCGATGCGAATGCCCTACGGACAAGCAATCTCAACAGTGCGCTTTGTAGCGAATTTGCTTTCAGACTTGGTCGCAGAGAACTTGATTGAATAATACGAAAATTTTGTAATCATTAGTGAGGTAATAGAAATATGGACGAACCAAAAAAACACGAAGAAGAAAAAATAACCCAAGCAGATAAAGCCTTCGAAGAAGACATGAGCAGCTCGGAGAACGAATTAGAAATGCTAAAGTCTGAAAATGAGCAGCTCAGAATGCAGTCGGCAGAATACTTGGACAGTTTACAACGCGAACGCGCCAGCTTTGCCAATTACAGGCGCCGGGTGGACCAGGAAAACCTGCAGATCTACGATATTGCCTTTGGCGACTTGGTCAAAATTTTCTTGCCAGTGGTCGACGACTTAGAGCGCGCCCTCAAGCAAAAACCAGAAATACCCGAGGTTGACCCATGGTATCAGGGTATTGAGTTGACCTTGCAGAAACTGTACAAAACACTGGAAAGCAAAGGTGTGCAGAAGTTAGACGTTAACCCGGGGGATCAGTTTGACCCATCTATTCACGAAGCTGTCTCCCACGAAGATCATCCAGACTTTAGCGATGGACAAGTCGTGGAAGTGCTGCAAAACGGTTATAAACTTAAAGATCGCATTATTCGGCCGGCACTTGTCCGCGTCGCAAAATAGGAGCAATACATGTCTAAGATTATTGGGATCGATTTAGGAACAACCAACTCCGTTGCTGCTGTTATGATCGGCGGCGAACCTGTTGTTATCCCCTCAGCCGAAGGTGAACGCCTAGTCCCTTCGGTGGTTGCAGTTAATAAAAACGGCGAGCGCTTAGTTGGGCGCGTGGCGCGCAACCAAGCCATTGTGAACCCGGAAAATACGATTTTTTCCATCAAGCGCTTTATGGGGCGCAAGTACGATGACCCTGAAGTCCAACGTGCCCGCTCAAAGGTTCCCTACCGTATTACCAAAGCCCCCAATGGAGACGTGCGCGTGGTCATGGGTGAGCAGGAATACACCCCGCCTGAGATTTCCGCTATGATCTTAGCCAAGATCAAGCGTGACGCTGAAGCTTACTTAGGCGAACCAGTGACACAGGCTGTGATCACCTTGCCGGCTTATTTCAATGATGCCCAACGTAACGCCACAAAAGACGCTGGTAAGATTGCGGGTTTGGAAGTGCTACGCATCATCAACGAACCTACGGCATCTTCCTTAGCCTATGGCTTAGACAAACGTAAAAACGAAATCATTGCCGTGTATGACTTAGGCGGTGGCACTTTTGATATTTCCATCTTGGAAGTAGGCGATGGTCTTTTCCAAGTTAAATCCACGAGTGGTGATACTTTCTTGGGCGGAGATGACTTCGATCAACGCATCATTGATTATTTGGCTGATGAGTTTAAGCGCGAGAATGGCATCGACATACGCCAAGACCGCCAAGCTCTGCAGCGTCTTAAAGAAGCAGCTGAACGTGCTAAAATTGAGCTTTCCTCAACCATGCAAGCTGAGATCAACTTGCCCTATATTACCGCGGACGCATCTGGACCCAAGCACCTCGTGACGACCTTGACGCGCGCAAAAGTCGAACAACTGACTGAGGACTTGGTGGAGAGAACCATGAAGCCTGTTGCCCAAGCTTTAGCTGATGCCAACCTGAAAAGCAGCGAAATCAACGAGGTAGTTATGGTTGGCGGCATGACGCGCATGCCTATTGTGCAGGAAGCGGTGCGTAAGCAGTTCGGCAAAGAGCCGCATAAAGGCGTAAATCCTGATGAGGTCGTGGCAGTGGGGGCTGCTATCCAAGCAGGCGTGCTCGGTGGTGAGGTGAAGGACATCTTATTGCTGGATGTGACCCCGTTGACGCTCTCCATCGAAACTTTAGGCGGGATTGCCACCCCGTTGATTAAGCGCAATACTACCATCCCGACCCGGGAGAGCCAGGTGTTTTCCACCGCCTCGGATAACCAAACCCAGGTGGAAATCCACGTGCTGCAAGGGGAGCGCCCTATGGCAGCCGATAACAAATCTCTGGGTAAGTTCACTTTGGACGGTATTCCACCTGCTCCACGCGGTGTGCCCCAAATTGAAGTCACTTTTGATATCAATGCCAATGGCATCCTCGAGGTGACCGCTAAGGATAAAGCCACCGGCCGCTCCCAAAACATAACTATTACGGCTTCTTCCGGGCTTAGCGAGGAAGAGGTAGAGGAAATGCGGCGCCAAGCCGAAGCCCATGCTGAAGAAGATCAACGCCGACGTGACCTGATTGAAGCGCGCAACACGGCTGATAATGCCATTTACAGTGCAGAGAAAACCCTGCGGGATCTGGGTGATAAAGTCCCAGAGGATGTGAAAGCCAATGTTGAAACAGCCATCGCCAGGGTACAATCCGTCCACGATCATGACGATCCAGCTGAGATCAACCGCGAAGTGGAAGCGCTCATGCAGGCACTCCAAGCCGTTGGTCAGGCGGCTTATTCACAGCCACAAGACCAGCAGCCCGAACAAAACCCCGGCAGCGATCAGACCCCGCCTGATGATGACGTTGTGGATGGCGACTTTCAACAGGATTAAGGATAAAAAGGAGTTCAACATCAACTTGGAGTTAACCAAGGATGTTGAACTCTTTGTTCGATTTTAGGAATTATGGCAACAAAACGAGATTATTATGAAGTCCTGGGGATCCCAAAATCTGCTAACCAGGATGAAATTAAAAATGCCTTCCGCACCCTTGCACGGAAATATCATCCGGACGTCAATAAAGAACCGGATGCCGAAGAGAGGTTCAAGGAAATCAACGAAGCGTATGGCGTGCTCAGCGACCCCGAAAAACGGGCTGCTTATGACCGCTACGGTCCCGAGGGGGTCAACTTTCAGGGTATGCCAGACTTTACCAGTATGGACCTCTCCGATATACTCGAGGGCTTATTTGGTTTTGGCGGTTTTGGAGGTATGGGCGGCTACAGCCGGCGAACGCGGAATGCGCCCCGACGTGGCGCCGACCTAAGCTCCAAAATTCGGATTAGTTTTGAAGAAGCCGCCTTTGGCACTGAAAAAGAAATTGATATTACCCGGGATGAAAAGTGCCCCACCTGCGGCGGCAGCGGCGCTGAACCGGGTACGCGACCAGTTACCTGCCCCACTTGCAAGGGCAGCGGTGAAGTACGCCGCGTACAACAAACCTTCTTAGGTTCAATGGTGCAGGTACAAACATGCCCCACTTGCAACGGTCGCGGAGAAGTAATCGAGCACCCTTGCCATACCTGCCGCGGAAGCGGGTTAGTCCGCCGCACGAGCAAGCGTAAAGTCAGCATCCCAGCCGGCGTGGATAACGGTAACCAGATCCGAATTATGGGCGAAGGACAGCCCGGCGTTAATGGCGGACCAAGCGGTAATTTTTACCTTGAGTTGGAAGTGGAACCGCATCCATACTTTCGGCGGAGCGGTAATGACGTCTTGTTAGACGTCGATATCAACGTTGCCCAGGCAGCCCTCGGTGACGAGATCACCATTCCTACTTTAGATGGCGAGGAAAAATTACGCATTCCCCCGGGCACTCAACCCGGGAAAGTGTTCAAACTGCGCAACAAAGGCATCCCCGTGTTGAATCGCAACAGCAGAGGTGACCAATTAGTCACCGTCAATGTGCAAATCCCTACCCAGCTGACCGAGGAGCAAAAAGCTTTGTTGGAAACTTTAGGGAAGACCATGGGAACCGAAATTAAGATCCAAGAACGCAGCTTCTTGGATAAACTCAAGGACATGCTTGGTGGCTGAAGCCATGCACGCCTGGCTGGAAGTCTCACTCACCTGCAATGGTGAGTTAGCCGAAGCAGCTGCGGAAGTTTTTTCCCGCTTTGCGCCTGATGGCGTGGTGATTGAGGCTGTTACCCGATATGACCCAGAGCAGCACGAGCAGGTGCCAACGGGCGATGTGCGCGTTGCAGCCTATCTGCCCCAAGATGAAGCACTAGAGAGCACGCGCTTGCAGCTCGAAGAGGCTTTTTGGCATCTGCAGCAAATTCAGAGTTTTCCAGAACTGCAATTCAAGTCTATTGAAGATCAGGATTGGATGGCAGTATGGAAGCAGCATTACCAGCCGCTCAAGATTGGCAAAAAATGGCTCGTGCTGCCTGCCTGGATAAACTCAGATCCATCCGAAAGCCGCACAATCGTACGCATTGATCCGGCTATGGCTTTCGGGACAGGCACACACCCAACCACCCAACTCTGTTTGCTGGCTATTGAGGACCATCTTGCACCCCATCAAGCTGTCATCGACTTGGGGTGTGGATCGGGCATTTTAGCCATTGCAGCGCTCAAAGCGGGTGCCTCGTTTGCTTTGGCGCTGGATACAGACCCCCTGGCGGTGCAAGCTACCCAGCGGAATGCCCAACTGAATGACGTCCAAGCCAACCTCCAGGTTGCCCAAGGCTCTCTGGTGGATATCCTTGCTGGAAACTTTGCCTTAAAACAGGCACCGCTTGTTCTTGCAAACATCTTAGAGCCTGTACTTGTGAGCCTTTTCCAGCAGGGATTAGCCCAAGTGCTTCAACCAGGCGGAAGATTAGTCCTTTCTGGGATTTTGGAAAGCCAAGCCGATGAAGTTCTTTCCGCAGGGCGAGAAGCCGGCTTAGGGTTGATTCAGCGTTACCAAATGGAGGACTGGATCGCCCTCGTTATGGGATAAGGTCAACAGCACGTACATGAGACCTCTAAGCCTATCAGTCTGAAAAGAGATAGGCTTTTTTTAATCCGTTTTCTAAGCAAATAGAGTCTCTATTTCACCCTTCAGGTATAATAAAGGTAGAGGATAGAAAGGAGGTAGCAATGGCTATTATCACTATTTCCCGCGAGCTGGGTAGCGGCGGTGGCTTGATAACCCAAATGATCGTCAACACGCTCAACTACCGTCAGGCAGATAAAGAGCTCATCGGAAAAATCATGCTCAAATATGGGGTGCTCACCTTCCATGAGGTTTATGACTCGGTGCATACGCTTTGGTCGCGCTTAGATAGCCGCGATAAACAAGTCGTCAACTTACTTAACGAAACCATCAAAGCGTTTGCCAAACGGGATAACACGCTGATTATCGGGCGCGGCGGTTTTGTAGTCCTCAAGGATTATCAAAATGTGCTCAATGTATTACTGCGCGCGCCTTTCGAATATCGCGTGCGCAATGCCATGCAAACTGAGCAGATCAATGACATCCTCGAAGCCGAAAAAGCTGTGCGGCAAAGCGATGAAGTGCGGCAGAGTTTCCTGCAAACTTTTTATAATGTTGACCCCAATGATGCGCGAGGTTTTAACTTGGTGATCGATACCAGCCGCGTTCCGCTCAACATGGCGGGCCGCTGGATCATGGAAGGAGCTAAGGCGATTGACGCCCGCAGCATCAAACCAGAATTAAGCTCGCTTCAAGCTGAGGTTGACCCCGTCTTGCTCAAGACGATTGAAGAAGTGCTGGCGGAAACGAAGAGATAAAACCACTGCCACTATTTGACAGGGTTGATTAGTAGCGGACGATCCAATACATCATCGCGCCAAAAGAGACCCCCAAAAGGATACTAAGCAGCGTTCCAAGGATAAAATATTCTGCGTTAGCGCGATTTTCAAGCTGCTTGAAGCGCGCTAATGTTTTTAAGGTGGCGAGCAAGGTCAAACTGGTATAAATAGCCATCACCATAAAAATACCAATCAGAGCGCGTTCCACCCAGCCAATATATAAACCGGTCTGTGGTTCTTTCCTGCCCAAAGGAGCCGGCGTGATCGTCTCCGATGGCTGAGGCATTTGCGTAGCAGCGTTGCTCAGGTTTTCTTCGAATGGACGCAGCTGAAGCGTCTTCATAATGACTTTGATCAGCTGACCACTCACCCAAATCAGGCAAATCACAAGAATCGCTCCCAGTAAGATCTTGCTGCCCAGACTGATAGGCAACGCTTTCTGACCAAAGGCTACCAGATAAGCCGGTAACGCCTGCGGAATGATAACCAAACGAAACATCCATAAAACCAAGTAGATGATGACATAATGCGCGAGCTGATCCAGGATAAACTTCCAGAATTCATTCAGCTTCCATTGGAATTTTGAACGGTCGATCAGATAGTGGCAGATGAAAACACACGAGGCAGCCAACAGAGTATCAACCCATAGTTCGCCATAAACAGCTAGGAGCAATAGCGTAGTACCGTATTGAATCAGGCTATGCCAGAATATGCCCTTATTCCAAAACTTCCCCTTCTTGTGGCTACTTTCTTTAAGATTGATCAAGCTATCCGGCTGAAAGAGAAAATCCGCCAGCAAATGTGCCAATAGAAAAATCGCGTAGATTTTCATGTCTTTTCCCTCTCGCTCAAGCTTTGCAGTAGCGCCATCAAACTTTCTTCTGCCTCTCGGACAAAATGGTAATTTGCCCGCGCCAGCAGCTTGCTGAAATTGGCAGTGGCATTCGCCACCGGCACGCGCTTTTCATCTGTGCCGCTCACTTGCCAATAAAGTTGTGCATTAGTCCAATCCGGATGTTCCTCAAACAGTTGTATAGCCAGATTCTGTTGCACCGTGCGGCTTTCCACCTTCTGCATCACAAAATACAAATACGTTTCGAGCGCTAAGTTTACAGCACTGTCTTCGCTCCCGTGTAAGTTATAGCGGAAATCCCTTTTAGAAATTATCTTGAGCACCTCTGAAAGCGGTTCGCGTTTGAGTTCATCAAGGGCATCAGAAGCCCGCCAGATAGCCGGCCCATTGATCCTTTCTGAATCCGCCGAGATCGCGTCCTCAATCCCTCCCACACCAAAGCCGACATAAAACCCGAGCTGGTGCGCATGTGCTTGTCGATGCAGCCACCGAAAAGCCTGATATCCAGACTGAATACTGCCAAAGACCGCAAAAAGTTCATCCCCCGCCCTTGGAGTAAATGGGATCAGGTTGTCCGTTTGCATGCGCGCATTGAGCGCTTGAGCAATCTCCGGCAGCAATGCTGCTTTCCTTGTCCCCCGTGAACCAATCACATCTGCACGTAAACAAACGTAGGCATTCACATTCATTACATTCTTCCTGGCAAGGCTTTACAAAAGTATTACCCTTGCTTGATAAATAATACCTGATATTTCGGTATTTTGTCAAGACTACTGATTTATCAGGTATTATTCAGTCAATACCGGTTCTTCGGGCAAGCTCATGAGAATACCGGTCTACCCGCCATTTTTCTCCACTGCTACTCCCGAGGCTTTTCCTCATCCTCCCCCATACCCAGGGCTTTCTCTTTCTGCTGGTCCGCACTCAAGCGCGGAGGCTGCCCGCCACGCAGGTGCACTTGGTCAAACCACTCGGGCTTGATGGCAAGCTCATTCCCACTCAGCAGTCCAAAGATGCCTTCTTGTGGGTCGGGTACAGCCGGCTTGTAAGGCGCTATCAGGCTCTCATCCGGCTCCTGGTAATCATCCGGCTCGGCATAAGCCGAAATGTAGCCCTCAAAGTTGCGCAGGACGACCTTATCACTTGAGGCGGAAAGCACATAATTGGGCATCACCGGGACCTTCCCGCCGCCGCCCGGCGCATCAATCACATAGGTTGGCACGCACAAGCCAGAAGTATGCCCGCGCAAGGCTTCCATAATCTCCAAGCCCTTAGCCACCGTGGTGCGGAAGTGCCCGGCACCTTCAACCAAGTCACACTGATAAATGTAGTAGGGGCGCACGCGGATGCGCACCAAGTCTTGCACCAGCTTT